>ERZ772966.30-NODE-30-length-55565-cov-9.236660_pt1 | contig 55565 bp, 44 predicted proteins | sample MGYA00580680_ERZ772966 | MGnify/ENA primary metagenome ERZ772966 (study PRJEB29015, sample SAMEA2738055) | human oral metagenome | biome: human oral; feature: human-associated habitat; material: saliva | place: China | collected 2225 ...
GAAGGCTACAGAGCCGTTCAGCAGTTCAAGAGACAGGTAAATACTACTGACGACTCCATACTTAAGCTGATGAGAAAGTCTAATGAAGACCTTATGATGGAAAACTCAAATAAGAATGCTGTTATATGCTCAACTCAGAGAGACTTGATTGCAGGCGAAGTATCAAAGGATATAGCTAGAAGAAAGCTTATACCACCACATATAGTTCAGGCCCATGATGAGGGTGCTATCCATTGGCACGATATGGACTATACACTACAGCCAATATTCAATTGCTGTCTAATAAACATAGAGGATATGTTAGATAATGGTACTGTTATAAACGAAAAGATGGTAGAAAGTCCAAAGTCATTTTCTACTGCTTGTACAGTAACTACACAGATAATGGCCCAGGTTGCTAGCAACCAGTACGGTGGTCAGAGTATAACTATAAAGCACCTAGCACCGTACCTAAGAAAGACTAAGGACAAGTTCTATAATTTCTACCTAGACAAGTACAAGGACGAAGAACTAGCCCTAGACCTAGCTAACGATATGATGTTAAAGGACCTAAAGGATGGAGTTCAGACTATCAGGTACCAGCTTTCAACCCTGATGACGACAAATGGTCAGGCCCCATTCGCAACTATTTACCTTGAAATCGAAGATGGCAATGAGTACGAAGAGGAAATGGCCCTAATATGCGAAGAGATGATTAAGCAAAGGCTAGAGGGTATGAAGAACTACAAGGGACAAAATGTAGGTGAAGCCTTCCCTAAGCTAGTTTATCTATTGGATGAAAACAACTGCCTTGAAGGTGGAAAATATGACTATATAACAAAGATGGCAGCTGAATGTACTGCTAAGAGACTAGTACCAGACTACCAGAGTGCTAAGATAATGAAAATGAACTATGAAGGTTGTACATTCCCACCAATGGGTTGTAGGTCCCACCTATCTCCATGGAGGGATGAGGATGGCAACTACAAGTGGTACGGAAGATTCAACCAGGGGGTTGTGTCACTAAACCTACCACAGATAGCTATTATTTCAGGTGGTAGAATGGGACAGTTCTGGAATATACTAGACCAGAGACTAGAGTTGTGTAAGGATGCCCTACTTAGAAGGCATGAAATGCTACTAGGAACACTTTCTGACGTATCACCTATACACTGGCAGCATGGAGCTATAGCTAGGCTTGAAAAGGGCGAAAAAATTGATTCCTTGCTAAAGAATGGATATTCCACACTTTCTCTTGGCTATGTTGGTATATACGAAATGGTTTATGCTATGCTAGGTGTTAGCCATACTACACCAGAAGGAGAAAAGTTTGCCCTAGATGTAATGAGACATATGAAGGATGCATGTGATAGATGGAGAAATGAAACTGGTCTAGGCTTCAGTCTTTATGGAACACCAGCAGAATCTCTAGTTTACAGGTTCTGTAGAATAGATAAGGCAAGGTTTGGAGAGATAGAGGGCGTGACAGATAAGCTTTACTATACAAATTCTTACCATGTAAATGTCCTTGAAGAAATAGATGCCTTCAGCAAACTTCAGTTTGAGTCACAGTTCCATGGCATTTCTACTGGTGGCTGTATATCATACATAGAAGTCCCAGATATGACTAGGAATCCAGAGGCTGTAGAGCAGGTAATAAACTTTATCTACCACAATATTCAGTATGCTGAAATTAATACAAAGCCAGATGTATGCTATGAGTGTGGCTATACCGGTGAAATGCAGCTAGATGAAAATCTAGACTGGTATTGCCCTTCTTGTGGTAACAAGGATAGGGACGAAATGCAGGTAATGAGACGTACTTGTGGATATATTGGAACTAATTTTTGGAACAAAGGTAGGACTCAAGAAATTGGAGACAGGGTTTTACACTTATAAGTTTTGATACCAAACATATATAATATATAATATATATTATGATATTTGATGGCAAGAGGTTACCTTTTGCCATCTTATTCGTATCTATGATTAAGGAGTAAAGATGAAATACAGTAAGATAAGAAAACTAGATGTAACCAACGGTCCAGGAATCAGGGTAAGTCTGTTTGTTTCTGGTTGTAGTCACAATTGTGAGGGTTGTTTTAACAAGGACCAGCAGGACTTTAATTACGGTGATGACTGGACGGACGAAACTGAAAAATACTTCCTAGACCTTGTATCTAATCCTATGGTTGTGGGCCTAAATATACTTGGTGGAGAGCCTCTTCAGCAAACTATGGACTCTTCATTACTAGATTTACTCAAAAGGGTAAATGAGGTCCATCCAAATAAGGATATATGGTTATGGACTGGGGACATTTTTGAAGATGCAATAAAAAATCCAAAAAAATTAGCCCTTCTTAAAGAGGTAGACGTCCTAATAGATGGCCGATTTGAAATAGACAAGAGGGATATTAAGCTTAAGTATAGGGGGTCTAAAAATCAGAGGGTTATTGATGTAAAGGAATCCTTGGCTAGCGGTTATCTAGTAGACTACCCAATATAAGGCTATAATAGACATAAAAACAAATGCAAAATAGTAATTTTTATGATATAATAGACAAAGATTTTAAAAGTGAGTATCTTTAAGTAGAAGATTAAGATTAAGAAGGAGAACACTAATGGAAAACAACATGAACCCAAATAACGGCCAGTTCAATCAGAACAACGGACAGTTCAATCAGAATAATGGACAGTTTAACGCTAACAATGGACAGTTTGGTGGAAACGGATTCAATCAGTATAGAGTGCCAATTAGAAGAAGAGAAATTGCTCTTTGCATTATTTTCAGCTTGCTAACATGCGGAATCTATGGCATCTACTGGATGATCGTGCTCAACGACGAAGTTAATTCACTGTCAGGTGAAGTAGGAGCTACAACAGGTGGAATGGTATTCCTATTTTCAATACTGACATGCGGAATCTACGGTATCTACTGGATCTACAAGATGGGTGAAAGACTTGATAGAGTTACAGGTAAGTCAAACACAGGAATTCTATACATCGTGCTTAGCTTCCTAGGCCTTGGTATCGTATCATACGCTCTAATGCAGGACACACTAAACAAATATGCAGACATGTAATAAGCGAGAAGGTGGATTTCTACGCTATTTGCTGAAGAAAACGACTCCCTTTGTAATATTGGGAGTCATTTACTATATATGGCTTAGAATGACGAATATATATGTGCCTTGTGTTTTCAGGCACTTCACGGGATATAAATGTCCAGGATGTGGCGTGACGACAATGTGCGTCAATATTTTAATGTTTAGATTTCCACAGGCTTTCTACGCTAATCCGTTCATATTTACGACAATCCCGTTTATTCTATTTGAGATAATGTATAACGCATATCTCGGCTATAAGCAGAAGGCAATGCCTAGATGGAATAAAGTTTTGCTCGTAGTTTACTGCATAGCACTTATAACTTTTGCTGTAATCAGAAACATTATATAGTATCTAGCATCAATGCATCCAAGCTATCGTCTGGAGGAAATTTTGGAAAAGCTTTTAGTAATATTCGGTGGGCTATCGCCAGAGCACGATGTCTCCTGCCTTTCGGCAGCATCACTTACATCAAATATAGATAGAAGCAGATTTGAGCTTAAATGTCTCGGTATAACGAGAGAGGGCAGATGGCTTTTGACGGAAGCGACTAGTGACGAGATAAAATCGGGCGAATGGAAGAATAGAGAAGATAATATAGCTGTATTTTTGTCAACGGATATGTCGAGGAAGGGCGTTTATCACTGGGATGATGCGAGAGAACCGGTCTATGTGCCAGATTGTCTATTACCGATATTACATGGTGAATACGGCGAAGATGGCTCAATTCAGGGCATTTTCAAGTATGCGGGTATTCCTTATATAGGTCCCGGAATAATGTCTTCAGCTGCATCTATAGACAAGGCTATAACCAAAAGGCTGGTCGGAGTCTTAGACCTTATGCAGGCTGATTATCTAGAGTTCAAGCTTGGAAGTGGCGATATCAAAACGCAGTGCGAGGAGATAGCAAGCTACTTCAGCAATAGGTATCCTATATTTATCAAACCAGCAAATGCAGGATCATCCATAGGTGTAAGTAAGGTGAGCAGTGCTTCAGAGATTAGAGATGCTGTTTCCGAGGCATATAAGCACCACAATAAAATAGTTGTCGAAGAGGGAATCTCAGGTCGTGAGATAGAGGTTGCTGTTTTAGAGCGCGGAGATGGCGAGCTAATTGCTTCGAGGATAGGTGAGATTGTAAGTGTTGATAGGTTTTACTCTTTTGACGAGAAGTATAAGGATTCCGTAAAAACCAAGATAGGTATTTGCGATGACCTAAGCGATGAAATAGTCTGTGAGATTCAGGAGCAGGCAAAGGCAGTTTTCAAAGTACTTGAATGCAAGGGTCTCTCTAGGGTCGACTTCTTCTATACTGATGATGGTGAGATTTGCTTTAATGAGATAAATACAATGCCAGGATTCACTGAGCACAGCATGTATCCAAAGCTTATAATGGACAAGGGAATTAGCTATTCAGAGCTGATTGCGACGCTCGTGGATGGTGCGATTAAACAATTTGAATAATGGCAGGCCTTTAGCCATGCAAAAAATAAAAAACTGCTGTTCATTGACAGCAGTTTTTCGTCTTATTTTGATAGCTTTTCGTTGATTGCTGCTAGAAGAGCATCTGAGCTGATTCCGTGAACAGCGCAAGCGTCTGAAAGTGACTCCATCTGTGATGATGGGCAGCCTAGGCAGTGCATTCCTGCTCCCATTAGAATATCGATTGACTCTGGGTACTTTGATACAATCTCACCGATTAGCATGTCCTTAGTTACTTTATTTTCCATTTTTATATCCTCCATTTATTGTTAATTTATTTAATATAAACATATTTTAACATATATTTAGGGCCTCGTAGGTAACAAATGTTACACGCGGATTAGATTAAATCCGCTAGGCCATCAAAGTCAACTCCGTAGATTTTCTTGCCGTCAACATTTATAAGACCTTCGTCGTGCATTTTCATAAGCTCACGTGAAACGGATGGTCTTGCTGCTCCAAGAAGCTCAGAAAGGTTTTCGCGACCTATTATGAGCGGAGTTTTTGGGTCACAGTTTGTTTCGTTGACTATGAGGTAGGCAATTTTGGATCTAAGTGTTGAACCGAGAAGGAGCCTAACTCTGCCGTTAAGATAGAAAGCCTTATGCGCCAAAATGTTAATCATATTCGCCGAAAGAATCTGGTGTGTCCTGATACCAATTCCTATATCGCTTAGGATGTATTTCTTTGGAACCATCAAAACCTCTGAGCGCGCAACCGCCTCGCCGAAGTGGTCGTAACTATCCTTGTTCAAAAATAGCAAAACCTCTCCGAATGTCTCACCAGGCTCATCAAAATGAGTGACTATGCTTCGTCTTCCATCAAGGAAAATCTTGCCTATGTCGATAGAACCTTTAATCAGAATTAGAAGATCTGTCGGCTTGTCGTCCATGTCAAATATAAGCTCGCCCTTTTCAAAACCGCAAAGCTTGGAATTACTGTTTTCGAGATATTTCGAGATTTCATCACGGCTTAGAGACTTAAAAAGCGGACAGCCACATAGCGCGTCCAAAGCCTGTGCTGATATATTTTTGATAGTTGCCACATTAACCTCCTTTGCGAAGAAAAACGAACAGCCCAAATTACATTTTATTATACCCCAATTGAGATATTTCTACCATATAAATGGACATCAAATGGATATCGTGGTAAAGTAATATAGGATAATTATACAAAAAATTACAGTACACGAGAGGAAAAATATGAAGATAAAGGCAGCAATATTTGATGCCGACGGCACGCTTCTCGACTCGATGGGACAGTGGAATTTAGTGCCATATAAATACATAAAATCACTCGGTGTAGACGCTGACGAAAACATAGCAGAAAAACTTTTTACTATGACAATTTCTGAAGCGGCCGAGTACATAATAGATGAATATAATCTTACTGTAACGGTAGAGGAAGCTGTTGAAGGGATGGATGCGATAATTAGAGAGTTCTATCAGAATGAGGTTGAGCTAAAGGAAGGCGCTAGGGAGCTTTTAGAGTATTTCAAGGCGCGTGAGATTCCTATGGTTATCGGAACTTCGACTGATAGGGGCTGCATTGAGGTAGGCCTTGAGCGTACGGGACTTTCTTCTTATTTTGATAGAATTTATACCTCGACAGAGGTTGGAAAATCAAAGGCAGAGCCGGATTTATTCCTTCAGGCCATGGATTTTATGAATAGTGCTCCAGAGGAGACTATAGTTTTCGAGGATGGACTCTACTCGCTCAAAACAGCAGTGGCGCTTGGAATGAAGACAGTTGGGATTTTTGATGAGGTGAGTATCGCTAACCAAAAGGAGCTGAAGGAGCTTGCAGACTTATATGTTAGCGAGGGCGAGAGCCTAGTGTGCTTAATAGAAGGATTGGAAGGCTAGAGATGGAAAAGAAACTAAACTTCCTTTACTCATCGGTGCACGGTGCATACTGGGTTTACTATGGTGTTATTTCAAGCTTTTCGTCAGTGTTTTTGCTCGCAAGAGGCTTTTCAAATTCACAGATTGGAATCATCATAGCACTGGCGAATATACTTGCGGTAATAATACAGCCATATCTTGCCGACTATGTGGATAGGTCTAGAAGAACTGCGATATTTAGCGTTATGGCGAGCATGTGCATAGCACTTGTTTTGTTTACAAATATAATTCTTGTGGCTAAGAATCATGTTGTGCTTGGAGTTTTTTATGTAGCGGCCTTCATGCTTCAGTCGGTTATGCAGCCTTTTTGCAATGGACTTAACCGCGTGCTCGAGGATGGCGGAAACAAGATTTACTTTGGGTTTTGCAGGAGCATAGGTTCCTTGGTTTACAGCATTGTCGTTGTTGCCCTGGGATATATGGTTGATTCATATACTGTTGATATTATTCCAAAGGCCGGAATTCTAACGACTTTAGCGCTTTTAATAGTCGTGTGGTTCTCATATAGGGCACATAGACAAAATACTTTGATGGTAGGGGAAAAACATGTGGAGCATGAGAATCCTGCAGAGAAGATAAACCTAAGAGCATTCCTCAAAGATCACAGGATGTTCTTTATGGTGAATCTAGGTGTTCTAGGTCTATATGTCGGAAATGCAACTGTAAACACTTTTATGGCTCAGATTGTAAGGGCAGTTGGAGGAAACAATGGTGAAGTGGGGCTAGTTCTATCGGTTCTAGCGTTTCTCGAAGTTCCTGCGATGATGACCTTTGATAAGTATAGCAAGAGAATACCGTGCAGCAGCCTTCTGAAGTTTTCAGCAGTTGCGTTCTGTCTATGGCTTGTCGGATGCACGCTTTCGCCAAATGTAACCATGCTTCTTGTGGTGCAGTCTACCCAGCTTTGCTCACTAGCGGTATTTTTACCAGCCATGGTTAAGTATATCGATGAGAATATGAGAAAAGGCGAGGAGATAAAGGGACACATGCTGTTTACGACTATGACAACTACGGCAGGTGTTGTAACTAGCTTAATGGGCGGCTTTATATTGGATATTTTTTCAGCAAAGGTTCTTCTTTGCGCATCATCTGCGCTCACCATTATAGGGGCTATATTCATTTTTATGTATATAGATAAGGCGACAGAGGAAAACAAGGAAAGGGATTAAAAATGGCACAGAATAAGATTTTGATTGTTGATGATGATCAAGATATTAGAGAGGTAGTCTCCATTTTGCTTGGAAGCGAGGGATACAATGTTCTTCAGGCGGGCAATGGTGGTGATGCTGTTGAGATGGTATATGCCGACAAGGAGATAGATCTCGTAATTCTTGACATAATGATGCCTGGCCTTACGGGCGTTGAAACCTGCGAGATGATTCGCCGAAGATCCAACGTGCCTATCATGTTTTTGACGGCAAAATCACAGGAGAAGGATAAGATAGATGCCTATTCGGAGGGCGGTGACGACTACCTAGTTAAGCCTTTCTCTCAGGCAGAGCTTTTGATGAAAGTAAAATCACTTCTGAGAAGATATACGGAGTACCAGAGAGTTGTGTCTCAGGCTTCGGGCGTTACAGCGCTGAATGAGAGCATTAGGCTCGATTCTAAGAAGCGTTGCGTAATCAAAGAAGGAAAGCGAATTTCTTTGACAGAAAAGGAATATGCAATCTTGAGATATTTTGTTGAACACCGCGGTGAAATCGTCGGCAATAAGGACCTTTACGAGGGCGTTTGGAACGGTGAGTATCGTCCGTCTGACGGAAATACAGTAATGGTTCACGTGCTTAACCTGCGCAAGAAACTCGAGGATGATGCGAACCACCCTAAGCTGATAAAGACCATCTGGGGAAAGGGGTACAAGGTTGAGTAAGAAGAAGTTTATTTCGCTTAACCTTAGGCTCACCATTGTCGTACTCGCAACCATTGTGCTTGCCATTTCGCTTTATGGAGTTTCCGATTGGCTAGAGAATATCCTAATAGAAAAATTCTACAAGAGCGATGCCGCAATCGAAAAGAATGTTGGCGAGGCGTATAGCGGGCTTGAGGAGTATATAGCGAACAATGATGTCAAAGGTACTGACACCGAAAAGCTTCAGAAATGGGTAAAGAAAAACGATTACACTTATCTCACGGTTTCTGATGATACAAATACGGTATTTGACGGAGGTTGGTCATACTCGCCAACGACGGATAATAGAACCAAGAGCGAAAAGAAGTTAACGACTAACAATCAAATAAATCAGCAGACAACAGCTTTAGACGAAAATTTCAAGACAAATTTTAAGAATAGAATCGTCAAATTCGCTGATAAGAAATATTATGTATTTATAGATGTGTATAAGGAAGAGCATTTTTCAAAGATTATGCTTTTCGTCAAGATGTTCATCTGCGGTCTTGCTGTTTTCGGAAGTCTTTTGATATATAACAGTAGGGTTCTGAAGAGGATGATTAGGCTATCAAAGGAAGTTCAGGAGGTTATCGACGGAAACCTTGAGGCAGAGATTAATCCTATGTCAAATGACGAGATTGGAAAGCTTGCAGTCAATGTCGATAATATGCGTAACTCCATTGTCGAAAGACTTCAGAGCGAGAAGGCTGCTTGGGATGCAAACACCCAGCTTATAACCGCTATGTCGCATGATATCAGGACTCCGCTCACATCGTTAATAGGCTATCTGGATATTATTGAGAGTCATAAGTATAACTCTGAAGAGGAAATGCTTAAGTACATTGTTTCGAGTAGAGAGAAGGCTTTCCAGCTAAAGGATTTGTCTGATAAGCTATTCCAATATTTCCTTGTATTCGGAAGTCACAAGGATAAGGAACTTGAGGTATACAATGCCGGTATCCTTTTACAGCAGCTTATCTCTGAGCACGCAGCTGAGTTGATAAACTACGGATATCAGATTGACTTTGAGTACTCAGTTCCTGAGATTGATATAAAGGCCGATGTTTCGGGTCTTAAGAGGCTCTTCGACAATGTATCATCGAATATACTAAAGTACGCAGATAAGACCTACCACGTGCGCATAAGTGCGGTGCAGGAACTTTCGGAAATCATAATCAGAATCATAAATAGATCGCGTCCAGATTCGCGCGATGTAGAAAGTAACAAGATTGGACTCAAGACTTGTGAGAGAATTTGCCGTAATATGGGTGGAAGATTCTCATATAAAGATGAGGGTTCTCTGTTTACGGTAAAAATAAATCTCCCGGTATTCGAGGGAACGCCGGAAGGTGAAATCAAAGCTGATGAAGCTGAATCACAGGATTCAGCTGAGACAGATATTACGGGAAAGCAACAATAGAAATCTATTGCATTCCGTTTTTGGCAGCTTCTTCAAGTGCGTGAACAAGCTGGTCGGCACAAGAGGTGTCTTTGAAACCGCAGGTAATTCCCTGAAGTCTTTCTCTTACCTCTTCGAGGGTCATTCCCTTTACAAGGTTTGAGATTGCTTTGAGGTTACCGTTGCAACCGCCGGTGAAATTGACCTCTTTGATCTTGTCGCCGTCCATCTCAACGTCGATAAATGAAGCGCATGTTCCCTGAGTTTTGAATTTATATGACATTTTACACCTCCAAGTATTGCTTTTCTTATCGCATTATAGCATAGTTTTGCTCTTTTGACTAAGGACAATCTTTGATGGATGGTGAAAAGTGCGAGATCAGAATCAAAGGCACGCATATCGTGCGTTATATAAAACTAAGATTGGAGTGATATGATGAACAAAAAAGACATTCCACGCCTAAATGGAACCTTAAGATCACACAGCTTGCAGATTCCAGAAAACATTTGGAAGGCAAAGGGCATAGTTGTGCTCGGTCGAAGAATAAAGTCGGTTATCTTTACGACTGACCTTGCCATAATCAGAAACTGCAATGCAGATGCGGTGCTAGCGGTATATCCTTTTACGCCACAGCAGATTATTTCGCAGACCATAGTAAATGCGTCGTCTATTCCTGTATTTGCAGGTGTTGGCGGAGGAACCACAACGGGACTTCGTTCCGTTTTGATAGCAAGAGACGCTGAGGCACATGGAGCTTTTGGTGTAGTCGTAAATGCCCCAACTCAGAATGATACTATCATGATGATAAAGAAGACTATTGATATTCCAATCATTGTAACCGTACTAAACAGCGATACGGATATTCAGGCAAGACTAGATGCAGGTGCATCGATTTTGAATGTTTCTGCTGCATCAAAGACGCCTCAGGTGGTTCGCGAAATCCGAAAGAAGTTCCCAACGATTCCAATTATCGCAACGGGTGGTCCTACGGAGGAATCTATAGCTGAGACAATTGAAGCTGGTGCAAACACGATAAGTTACACGCCACCTTCAACAGCGGATATATTTGCAAGCATGATGGAAAACTACAGAAATAGTCCAGATGATGCATCAAAGGAAGGCAGCAATCTCGAGACAATCGAGAAAGAACTCAAAGCGTCAATGGATATAATATAGTTTATTTAGAAAAGGAAAAGTATGCAGGGATTAACAAAGCAAGAAGTAAAAGATAGAGAACAGGCCGGGAAGGTAAATGTAAAGGTAAGTTCATCGACGAGAACGGTGAAGCAGATAGTGAAGGACAATGTCTTCACCTACTTCAACCTTATCTTTACGGTGCTCGCACTTCTGCTCGTTATCGCAGGTTCGCTTAAGGATTTGACCTTTATGCTCATAGTCTTTGCGAATACGGCGATAGGAATACTGCAGGAGATTAGATCAAAGCGCACCCTCGATAGCCTGAAGATTCTCAAGATGCCAAAGGTTGAGGTCTTGAGAGATGGCAAGAGAACCGAGGTTGCTACAGAAAAACTTGTCATCGATGATGTTATTATTTTGCGTTCAGGAAACCAGATTCCAGCAGATGCAGAGGTTGTAGAGGGCTCTATTCAGGTAAATGAGTCTCTTTTGACGGGTGAAGCCGACGAGATTGGAAAATCTCAGGGCGATGCATTGCTTTCGGGAAGCTATGTGGTTTCAGGAGAGTGTATGGCAGTTCTTACAGCTGTCGGAGTCAGCTCATATATATCAAAGTTAACAAAGGAAGCAACCAAGGATAAGCAAGAAGAGTCCGAGATGATAAAGTCGCTCGACAAGCTCGTAAAAGTCATAGGTGTCCTGATTATTCCAATGGGACTTACGCTCGTATTCCAGGAGTGGTACATACTCGATGGAACCTTTAGAAGCAGCATAACTTCAATGGTTGCAGCTATTCTTGGAATGATTCCAGAAGGTCTATACATGACGGCGAGCATTGCCATGGTGGTTTCGGCTTTGAGGCTAGCAAAGAAAGATGTTCTTGTTCAGAACATGAAGTGCATCGAAGCTCTCGCTCGCGTAGACGTGCTTTGCGTTGACAAAACTGGTACGATAACAGGCCCAGATATGAAGGTTGAGGGCTTTGTAAAGATGGATGAGGGTATCAGCGATGATGTCCTAGAGATACTAGTTGGCGACATTGTGAGATATCAAAGTAAGGATAACTCGACTATGGCTGCACTTCAAGAGTACTTCACCAAGCTGAGCGGAAGGGAAGCCACATCGGTTTGCGGATTTTCATCTAAATATAAGTACAGCGCAACCTGCTTTGATGAAGGTAATTTTGTAATCGGTGCACCTGAGTTTATTCTGAGAAGTGACTTCGAAAGGTATGAAGATTACATAAGTAATATAAGCAATAAGGGATATAGAGTCCTTGCAATTGCAAAGACCAGCGAGGTTCCAAACGGCGGAAGCCTAGAGGCGCCAGTTAGACTTCTTGGACTTGTGTTCCTAGATAATCCGGTAAGAGAATCGGCAAAGGAAACCTTTGAGTACTTCGCAGCAAATGGCGTAGAGATCAAAGTTATTTCGGGAGACAACCCTGAGACAGTATCGCACGTAGCCATGGAAGCGGGAATCATAGGTGGAGACCACTATGTAGATGCTAGAGATTTAACGGATGAGCAGTCAATTTATGAGGCTGTTGAGAGGTTTACGGTATTTGGTAGAGTTACACCTGAGCAGAAGCTTGCATTTGTCAAGGCGCTTAAGAAGCAGGGCAAGACTGTTGGTATGACAGGTGATGGTGTAAACGACGTACTCGCGCTAAGAGATGCGGATTGCTCGGTAGCCATGGCTTCCGGAAGCGAGGCGGCGTCAAATGCGTCTATGCTCGTTTTGATGGATTCAGATTTCTCTAAGATGCCTTCTGTAGTTTCTGAGGGTAGAAGAGTTGTAAATAACATCCAAAAGGCAGCATCGCTTTACTTGACAAAGAATATTTTCTCACTGCTTCTTGCAGTTTTTTCGGTAATCAATGTGCTTAAGTATCCACTAAAGCCATCTCAGATTACTTTGATAAGTATGTTCACGATTGGCGTTCCGTCGTTTATACTCTCGCTTGAGCCAAACTTTGATAGAATCAAGGGAAAGTTCCTGTCGAATGTATTCAAAATGGCACTACCTGCCGGTATTACAATGTTCATAAGCGTAAGCTCTCTGGTTGTATTTGGGCAGGTGTTCAACATCACAGCTGAGTGTATTTCGACTTCAAGCACTATGCTTGTTGCACTAGTCGGTTTCCTATACTTAGGTAAGGTTGCTCAGCCGATAAATAGACTTCACGTTGGAATGATGGCGATTTTGATAGCGGGTATGGCTTACAGCGTTATGTTTATGCCTAAGCTCTTTGGTATCAACAGCATTACAACAGAAGCCGCTATGCTTCTCGTAGTATTTTTGATAGCTACGGAGGGTCTATTCAGATATATTCACAAGGGTGTGGGTATAGGCAAATGGATCTCAGATAAGCGTAAAGCTCGCAAGCTAGATAAACGCAGGGGTAGAAGACGCAAGAGTGCAGAATAGAAATGCAAAATTTATTGAGATGTGTATATTTTACGTTGATATTTGACGGGAGATGAGCTAATATAAAAAGGTGATGAGTTTAACTATACGTTAGACTGCATATAAAAACAAAATATTGTACCTAAGTGGGGAGAAAAAGAATGAGTGTATTTTATGGCAAGAGAGGAAAGACCCGAAGACTAATAATGCAGAACTCTAAGGCATTACTAGAAACTCATGGAATTGAGCATGTCACCATGCAGGACATTGCAGATGCTGCGAATGTTTCCAGGACAACGGTTTTCAACTACTTTGGGAGTGTTAAAGGTGTGTTAGACGCACTTTGCGAGGATGAGGTTAACGCAGTAAGGGAATACTGCGAAAGAAAAGAGAAAAGGGAAGACAATCGTCCAGATGTAAGACATGTCTTCGAGCAGCTGATTAAAGATGCAGCTGTCTTCCCGGCGCTGATTATCAGGGTAATTTCAGCATCAATAGTCGAACCGGGCGGCTGCAATCCAATTTTAGAAATAGAGCAGATGATATTAGATAGAATCGGCGGAGACGAGACCAAGTTAACATTTTTAACTGGTGGTTTTTATGCAGTTCTAAATCACACATACCTGCACGATGGAAAAATCGACGAGAATAAGATGATGGACAAGATGGACAGCATTATTCAGCAGGTAGAGTGCATGGGCTAGTTTAAGGGGAAAGGATTAGTGGATGAAATCAGATGAGCTTTCAAACTATATCAAAAAGATAAGAGAGCTTGAATACAATTTACAAGTAGAAGACAGATTACTCGTTAAGCTGGACGGCAAATGCCTTATATCAAAGGAAGGAACCGAACTTCAAAAGCTTAGACCTGAGAATTTCACCGAAGTGACAGGCGAGTATATGACGGAAGCTGAAATACTAATGAGCCTCAAGAATTATGAGGCTCTTATGCTTAGCGCGCCTAAATACTGTAAGGAGTGTATCAAAGCTGGTAAGCCAGTAACAGCAGTGCTCGACGACTTCGCGCAGATTGTTGGCCACAGGGCTTCGATAGTAGATAGAGATGTGCATAAAATTGTAAATTCTCTCAGGAGGGATTCAGCAGTACTTGTAGATGCACAAGGAGAGCTATTGCATGCTTATGCAATAACCATTGGCAGAAATCCTTATGAAGCTGTTGTTGCTATGACCGTGCTCGAAAAGTCAGCAGAAATTATTCTAAAGGCTTCAGCTATAGGAGGAGCAAAGGAACTTGGCTTCTTTATCGTAAATACAAATCGAAGGAAGTACTTGAACAGGTATTCTAGGGCAGAGAGGAGGATTGCAGATGAGAAAAAATGATGAATGGCAATCCAGACGCTCCATGGCTGAGTACGGACGTAAGCTTCTTGAGCTTGGACTGGTTCAGGGCACTTGGGGAAACATATCTGTGAGACTTTCTGCAAACTACATGCTTGTAACACCATCAGGACTAGATTACAAGATGATAGACGGTAGCGATATGGTAAAGGTCGCAATTAAAACCTTGACCTATGGAGACGGAAATGTTCCGACAACAGAGAAGGGCCTTCATGCAGGAATATACGAGAGCAGAAGTGATATTGGAGCGATAATTCATACCCATTCCAAATACTGCTCCATCTTTGCAGCAGCGAGAAAGCCCTTGCAGGTTTTGGATGAAGAGCTAGCAAAGATTACAGGAGAGCTGATTTACATCAGCGACTATGCTTATGCTGGAAGTCGAAAGCTGACAAAAAATGTCGTGAAGGCACTCGGCGACCGCTCTGGATGCATAATATCAAACCACGGTATGATTGCTTGTGGCAAGGACCTTCAGGAGGCTCTAGATATCTGCCTAGCTATGGAAAAGGCTGCGGAGCAGTACATAGAGGCAAGAATTAGTAAGTAAATATGAGGCGAAGTATGAAAGATGTATAGGAAAAGCAAAATAATTATTCATCGGATAATACGTATCCTAACAATTTTCCCGACTGTATTCACGGTGTGTTTGCTACCATTCATTGGAAGTAAAGTCCCAGTACATTATGATTCATTAGGAAATATTAATCGATGGGGAAGTAAAAATGAACTATTATTATATCCAATTGTTATAATTGTCTTTGGATATTTTATATGTGCAATGATAAATTTGAGTTATAAGTATTTAGGAAAAACGAAAGTTGAGAAATTATTGCTTATTCTTATTATCGTAATTTCAGTTCTATCGATTATATTAGTAGATTATGATTGTCTTAGATTTCTATATAAAGGAATTAGTAAGGGAAACTGAGGTAATATTCTTACGATGTGTTGGGATAAAAACGTGGACTTTCTAATGTAAAGTAAATAGTGTATGCTCAGTAACTACTGAAGAAAAGGGACTTCATGCAGGAATATACGAGAGCAGAAGTGATATTGGAGCAATAATTCATACCCATTCCAAATACTGCTCCATCTTTGCAGCAGCGAGAAAGCCGCTACAGGTTTTGGATGAAGAGCTAACAAAGATTACAGGAGAGCTAATCTACATCAGTGACTATGCCTATGCTGGAAGCCGAAAGCTGACCAAGAATGTCGTAAAGGCATTAGGAGATTGCTCTGGATGCATAATATCAAACCACGGCATGATTGCTTGTGGCAAGGACCTTCAGGAGGCATTAGATATTTGCCTTGCTATGGAAAAGGCTGCAGAGCAGTATATAGAGGCAAGAATTAGTAAGTAAATATGATGGCGAATTTGACCGCCAACTATAATGATTCTCGGATTTGTTATAGGAGGTGGTTTTAAATTACGCAAAAATCAGTAAGTGGATTGGTTTAGCATTGTACTTTAGAAAATAATGACTATAATTATAAATATGAAGATTGCATTAATAATTAACAGGTATTCTAAATGAAGAAAATAAGATTAATGTTCCCAAAAAACATGAAATATACTTACTATGTTTGCATAGTATTCTTTGTGCTGAGTCAATTTGTCCTATCGTTGGCAAATTGCATATCCGTGTATGTGTTAGGAAAAATATTTGATTCTATTTCTACGGAAAATATCCTCATACATTTAATTGTAGTTTTAATTTCTATGTATGTTTTAGAAGGATTATTTGTAGTAATAAGGGATATTTTTAGAGAAATAATTAAGACTGATATGCAAAGTTCACTAAGAAATCGTTTGATGCTTGGATACTTTAGTACAGAAACTGATAATGGTATAGATAAACACGGTGAAATCTTTGAAATGATTGTGACGCAAAGTAATGAATTCTGTTTTGATTCATGGCAAATGATTTGCAAAGGGATTGAAATCCTAACCTCAATTGGAGTAACAACTTACATTATACTGCATATGAATGTCTCGCTGTCTGTTGTACTGCTTATAATCATTCCAATACTTTCTTTTATAACGATTAAAGCGATGTCTATTGCATCTAAAACGCATGTAATAAGACAGAATGCAGATCGTACATATATGGGCATTTTTTCAGAGCTCACATATCTAGCTAAGGAGATTAGAATCTTTAATATATATAATGTTTTAGGTAATAGGTTTCAGGAAGCTAAAGACCAGAAATTCGAAGCCGATTTAAAACATAAGAAAGCAATCTTACTTTGTAGATCAATAGAAAAAATTTCATATATAATAGCATATGTTTTTGTACTATGTTTTGGTTTGTTTTTAAGATCAAAAGGAACGCTATCTATAGGGGAAATCATTGCATTTATGGGATATGTTAGTATCTTATTAGAACAGTTTTCACAAATTAATTATATATATGATATGAAGGTTAATAATAATTACCTGTATAAAGCGTTTGAACCGTTTTTAAGAAATAATAACGAGGATAAGAAAAGTTATACAAAGATTTTCAAGGATATAAATTCAATAAAAGCAGATAATATCAGTTTTTCATATTATGAAGGAGAACCAATAATATCGAATCTAAATTTCGAAATAAACCGTGGGGATTTTATATTTATACATGGTCTGTCAGGTTCGGGAAAAACGACACTTATAAAGCTCATATTGAAAATAATGAATGTCAAGAATGGTAGACTCATGCTGAATGGGATTAATTATACGGAGATTTCAGGAGAAGAGATACGCAACTGTATAGCGTATTTAAGTCAGAAGCCATTTATATTTGATGGTACCATATTTGAGAATATAAAATGGGCAAATGAAACAATAAGCGAAGAAGATGCAGTTAGTGCATTAGAGACTGTTGGATTATCTGAACTTAGTCTAAATGAATTAATTGGAGAAACCGGACGACAACTGTCTGGTGGTGAAAAGCAACGTATTGCCTTAGCCAGGTGCATTGTAAAAGAAGCTCCTATTCTCATTTTTGATGAACCTTTTTCTCAGATAGATGAAGCAAGTGAGAAAATAATAAGTGAATATATACTGAAACAAAAAAATAAAATTCGTATTGTAGTTTCGCATAAACTGGAAATGCAAAACCATGCAGACTTTATTATTTCTTTTAAAGATGGTGAAATAAATGTACAAAACAATTAGGCTACTAATATCAAAACATAAACAGGGATTAGGATACACGTTTGTGATTATCGTAGTAGTAGCGTTGCTATCACCTTTTGCTGTATCTTTGTTGAGCTCGGTTTTAGAAGATAATAACAGTTTTAAGTCTGGTACTTTTGTGAAATCAATTGTATTTTTTATTATCATTTTCCTTTTGTCTAATTTATCTGAGGAATACGTTGACTATCAAAAGAGAAAGATGATACAAATTCTGCAGATTGATTTTAGGGTATATATAGCAGATAAATTGGTTAATGGAGAGTATAGCATAATAAAAACTATACATAGTGGTGATTGGTTATATTATCAAACATTAGCTGATGAAGCTATATTCTCATATTTTTACCCTATTTTCAATGCCAGCGGTCTTATTGTGACTATCTTATCTGCTAGCTACTGTATTCTAAAGATAAATCAGATGTTGTTTTTCTATATATGCATTTCAATAGTTGTGTGGATATTACTTGAAAAATGTATATTAAGGCGTGTCAGAAAAGCATTTGAAGGTGTGGTAGAATCTAGAAAACAAATTAGTAGGTACATTTCAAAAGGATTAGAGGCAAGAGATGACATAGTTTCTTGGAATAAAGAGAAATCAGTTGAAGCGAAGATAAAAAGTCATCATCAAATTTTGAAAGGCAAGAGTGTAAGAAAATCTATATATGCAAACATAAGGGAACAGGGAGATCGAATCGCATTTATTGCTATAATAGTTATTACAATTCTGATTGGAAAAAATAAAGGATATGAGGAAATAAGAATAATTGCTTTATACCTATATATAAATCTTTTGTATGGATCTGTAATAAAGATTAATACAGTATTACAAGATTGCCTAGAAGTAAATGTAAAGTTTGATGAATTAAATAGAGTTACTGATATCAACAAAGAGTCTTTTTATAACCTTTCAAAGATTTCAGACGAGCTTGTTTTAGATAACATAGGAGTGCAAATCGATGATAAGCAAATTTTAGAAAGCATCAATTTGAAAATAAAAAAAGGTGAAAGTGTAGCGATTTGTGGTAATAGCGGAAGTGGAAAATCAACACTGCTAGATTCGATTACAGGATTTATTAGAGTAAAAGGAAACATTATTTGGAATGGGGAGAATGTAGTTATAGATGGAAAGTCGAAATTGATGCCACTTATATCTTTGTTGCCTCAGGAAAACAAGCTTTTTGAAGGAACTGCACTAGAAAATATTTGTCTTTCAAATTGCCAATATGAAGAAGATAAACTTCTAAAAGCGATTGAATTATCAGGGCTTAATAAGGAATTCCCTTCTATCGATGTGATAAAGAACTTTAAAATTTTGGAGAAAGGTTCAAACTTATCTGGCGGTCAGATTCAAAGACTTTGTTTAGCACGTGTTATATATGATGATTGCCCAATTATATTACTAGATGAACCAACATATGCGTTGGATAAAGATACTGCTAGTGATATTATTTCTACAATCAATAGTATCAAGAAAGAAAAGTTTGTACTAATATCAACCCACGATGCTAGCGTAAAGCAGATTTCGGATAAGGAAATATATATAGATAGAAACAGTGACTAAGAAACAAAAAAGAGGGATGATTGTAGTACTCATTCCTCTTTTAGTTCTTGGTATATTTACAAGAATCGTCTATTTGCGATTCGACTCGAGCCCTTACAGTTACTCAATTAGCTCAAGATTATGCTCGAGATTCATCTCATTACACATCTCGATGAACTTATCTAGTGGAACATTCTGGATCTGCTTGTTGCTTCCGCGAACATTTACAGAAACAGTATTTTCGCTAGCTTCCTTATCGCCGAGGACGATAATATATGGAGCTTTGCAGTTCTTATAAGCCTTAATCTTCTCCTTCATGTTGCGGTTCTCGTAGTCAACCTCAAATCTAATACGGTTCTTACGAAGAAGCTTAGCAACTTTCTCAGCATACTCGTTGTGCTCAGGACGAATAGGAACTATGCCTACCTGAACAGGTGAGAGCCAGAATGGGAATGCACCCTTGAAGTTCTCGATTAGGATACCGATGAAACGCTCAAAGGAACCGAAGATTGCACGGTGAATCATAACTGGGCGCTGCTGGCTTCCGTCAGCTGCAGTGTACTTAAGATCAAAGTTCAAAGGTAGCTGGAAGTCAAGCTGGATTGTTCCCATCTGCCATTCACGACCTAGTGCGTCTGTCATCTGGAGGTCAATCTTAGGACCGTAGAAAGCACCATCGCCTTCGTTAACCTCGTAGTTACCTTCTCCGTACTGATTATCTAGGATTGCCTTTAGACCTGCCTCAGCCTTGTTCCATGACTCGATGTCTCCCATGTAGTCATCAGGTCTTGTTGAAAGCTCTGCACGATACTTTAGACCTAGTGTTCCGTAAATCTCATCAGCTATCTTCATGATATCGGCGATTTCATCAGCTACCTGATTCTCAGCTAGGATTGTGTGTGCATCATCCTGACGGAACATCTGAACACGGAATAGACCGTTAAGCTCGCCGGACTTCTCCTTACGGTGAATTGTATCTGTCTGGCTGATTCTAATTGGAAGGTCCTTGTAGCTGTGAAGACTTCTCTTATATGTAAGTATTGCATTAGGGCAGTTCATTGGCTTGAGCGCATAAATCTTGTCACCTTCGTTTGCTGGAGGAACGACAAACATGTTCTCCTTGTAGTGACCCCAGTGTCCGCTTATCTCCCAAAGCTCGCTGCTGCTGAGTACAGGGCCTGAAATCTCCTGATATCCATGCTCATCATGAATGCCAGACCAGAATCCCTTAAGCGCATTGAAGAGCTTCCATCCTCTTGGTAGCCAGTAAGGCATACCAGGTGCACTTGGCTGGAACATGAATAAATCAAGTGCTGGGCCAATCTTCTTGTGGTCGCGCTCCATAGCTTCCTTAACTAGCTTTAGATGCTCCTTGAGATCCTGCTTGTTTAGGAAGGCGTAAACATAGATACGCTGAAGCTGCTCGCGGTTTTCGTCGCCTCTCCAATATGAGCCAGAAGCTGATTTAATCTGGAAAGCACAGTTCATCAATTCCTGAGAATTGCTGATGTGTGGTCCACGACATAGGTCAACAAAGTCATCTCCTGTGTAGTAAACTGTGAGTCTCTCGTCTTCAGGGAGCTCGTTGATCAGTTCAACCTTGAATATCTGGTCCTTGAATACCTCTAAAGCCTCGCTCTTAGAGAGCTCCTTACATACCCAATCTTCTCTGCGTTTGATAATCTCACGCATTTTTTCCTCTATTGCAGGGAAGTCGTCATTTGTAACATTCTTAGGCAATACGAAATCATAGTAAAATCCGTCGGCAATTTCTGGGCCGATGGCTATCTGAACATTCTCCTTGCCATAAATCTCCATAACAGCTTTAGCTAGGATATGTGCAAGGGAATGGCGATATACTTTTGCAAATTCTTCTTTATTCATAAAACTATCCCCCATATAAAATTTAGCATTAATTAGTATAAAAAAAGTAATTTAATTGTACCCCTTATACTAACATATTATCCATTTATTGTAAAATAAAACCAATAAATTAATATAAATTTATTGGTTTTACTAATTTTATTTATTCTTTTTTGCCAAATCCCTCAAAATTTCCTCGTGTGCACGCTTTGTTATCGGATAAAGATAGATTGAGATAGCGGCAACAGCTAGAAATATTACAGGAATTATAGTTGTACTGCTCTCTATTCGTGCCAAAGTCTCAGCATTTTGCATATTTGCATTTCCATCAAAGCCAGATACCTTAAGAAGTGCACCGAGTATCAGTGAGCCGGCGCCTACAGCAACTGCCTCAATTAAACCTTGGAAGGAAACTATAGTTCCCTGTCTTGACTTACCGCTATGGAGCTGGTCGTAGTCGCACACATCGTAGTATATCGCAGGCATTAGCTGCCAGTAAATACATGTGCAAAGCATCAAAGCTAGGACATATAAGGCGATGGTAAACTTGCTCTCTATACCTATGAAGTGAAGTAGCACCATCAAAGCAATACCAAGCGAGTAAAATGCAATTATCGCTAGACGCTTGTCTGTTTTGATAGCAATTCTTCCCACAAGTGGAATGAAAGCTACTGCAATCAGTGGTCTAGTCAAAAGTAAAAATGCAATAAGCTTAGGTGAAAACCTTAGGTTATATGTCATAAAGTAGAGCATATCTGACATCAAAATCGCATAGCAGATAAGCGATGCGAGGCTGGCAATTGTCAGGTATATCATAGGCTTTAGCTTTGCAACTGCAATGTATTCCTTGAATATACCTAGGATTCCATTACTGTCATCCTTTGCTGGGGTATCTGCCCTAGAACATGGAAGGTCCTTGCTTTTTGATAGATAAACCGTAATAAATATTACGGTCATGATAATTAGTCCAAGCATGCCTGCAGTCAGCGACCATGCGTGACTTGGTTCCATTCCTTTTGACTTTAAAAAGTCTATCAAAAGTGTAGGCGAGAACATGCATATTAGTATTCCCATCATATTGAAAAATGATGCATATAGTCTTAGCACGATTCTGTCATCGTAGTTTGTTGTATATTCAGCGCCTAGCGCTAGATACGGAACGAAGAAGCCTGTGTATGAGGTCCAAAACAGCATTAGAATTAGGCCGTAGTAGATTGCTTTTAGGTTTTCTGGTAGCGGAACAACGGTGTATAGCAAAAAAAGTGAGAGCCCAAGAGGGATTGAAAACGCAAGCATTACAGGTCTACGCTTTCCGAATCGTGTTCTCACTTTGTCCGAAAAATATCCCATAAAGGGATTGAAAATAGCATTCCAAATAGCACCGACAGCACTGATTATTCCAGCCTTTGCTGGGTCAATATTTGCCACAGTGGTAAGAAAGAACATCAAAAAAGTGCCTATAAATGTATAGGCAATTGCATCTCCGGTCGAAGCAATGCTATAGCCGAGTTTATCTGATCTTTTCATGCTTGCAGGCTACCTGCTTTCTGACTATAGCTCAGGGCTAACTGTCTCGTCCTTGCGAACTGGTGCTAGGGCAATTACTGAAAGTCCAACAAGTGTTGTCAGAGTTAAGGCTGTAGCGATGTTAAGGAACACGTTTCTCTTGCGCTCCTTTTCTCTTGCGAGGATTTCCTCGGCTTTCTTTAGTTTCATTCTATTCTTTTTGCGCATTTTATCTCCTTTGTGTTTGTGCCAAAAGGCCTTTTGCTATTATTTCATATTCTGATTGTCATATGATTGTATCACTAAAAACCAGAAGATGGAATAGTTTCACTAGTGATTATAAAAGATATTAATTTAATTGTTGTTATCCTGTGTATGTCAGTTTTGTTTTGAGCATGTGAGATGGTATAATATAATGGTTATTAAAAGAATATAAATACATTAGGAGATGAATATATGAACGGATTTGAGGATTTGATGATAGCTGAGGGCGCAGTTGTAAGCGGCAATGTAAGCTGTGGCAAGGACTGCTCTATTTGGTATAACGCAACGGTTCGAGGAGACTCGGCTGAGCTCAAGATGGGCTCGAGAGTTAATGTCCAGGAATCTGCAGTTCTACATCTTGATGCTGGCTATCCTATGCATATAGGTGATGATGTGACGATAGGGCATGGCGCGATAGTTCACGGTGCAGTAATTGAGGATAACTGCATGATAGGCATGGGCTCAATTTTGATGAACGGATGCCACATAGGAAGGAATTCCCTAGTAGCAGCAGGAAGCCTTGTTCCACAGAACAAGGAGTTTCCAGAGGGGGTACTCATAGTAGGAAGCCCAGCAAAGGTAGTAAGAGAGTTGACTCCTGAGGAGATAACCGGCAATCAAAAGGCGGCAGAGCACTATGTCGCTTCGGCCAAGGCACACTTTGGGAAGACATCTGAGAAGACAGCTATAACAAAGGTAGGCGGCCATAATTTTCCCAGTGAATCCAAGGTGAATTTCAAGGAATTGCTAGAGGGCTGCAGGACATATAGAAGGTTTAAACAGATTGAAATTCCTAGGGAAGAGCTTGCTGAAATAGTTTCTATGGCAGCAAAGAGAAGCTGCGGCAGAAACGCTCAGGAGCTCCGTTTTGTTGTAGTAACAAATAGAGAGAAAGTCAGAACACTTTGCGAGAATGCAAAGTGGGCTGCTTCTTTGCCAAGCGAACTAGGAACACCAAAAGAGGATGAGATGCCTACGGCTTTTATAGTGATTTACTATGCAGGAAGCCCTTCGATGATAAAGGATATAGATACAGGAATTGCTACGGATACCATAGCTTTAGCAAGCTACGAAAAAGGTTACGGAAGCTGCATACTCGCATCAATTAATGCCAAGGCTTTTGCGAAGGAGCTAGGGCTTGATGAGGATATTACCATGCGCCTTGCAATAGCGATTGGAAAGCCAGATCATACGAGCACATTGGTCGAAGGCAAGGCAGGTGAACTTAGCTACTATATAGATGAAGAAAGAAACTACTACGTACCTAAGCTTCCTTTAGATGAAGTTATTAGCTTTGATGAGTAGCGCGGGAGGCTTTAATGAAATATAAATTAGCTATTTTTGATATGGATGGCACCATTCTATCGACGCTCGACGACCTTGCAAACGGTGTAGACTATGCACTACGTGAGAATGGACTTCCAGCAAGAAGCAAGCATGAGACGAGGGCGGCGCTCGGCAGGGGTGTTAGGTTTTTGATAGAGCAAAGCGTGCCAGATGGACTAAGCGATGCTGAAATATCAAAGGTTGAAGAGGATTTTCTAAAATACTATAAGGTTCACAGTATGGATAATACTAGGCCATACGATGGAATAGTTGAGCTGATCAAAGAGGTGAGAGAAAGTGGTATCAAGACGGCTGTTGTTTCCAACAAAATTGACAGTGCTGTCAAGGAGCTTTGTGCGAATTTCTTTGAGGGAGCCTTTGATGTAGCATATGGTGAGAGGCCAGGAATACCAAGAAAACCAGATCCAAAGCCTATAAATGCAATAATTGATGAGTTTAGACTTAGTAAGAACGAAGTCGTCTACATAGGTGATTCGGAGGTTGATTTGCTCACAGCAAACAATGCAAAAATCGATCACATAATAGTCACATGGGGATTCAGAGACAGGGAGTTTTTGGAACAAAATGGGGCGAAAAATCTGGTAGAAAGCATGGACCAGCTCAAAGCGGAAATTTGCAAATAAATGCTCTTAGTGCTTGAAATATACAAATGGGGTTTATCACTTTAGCAAAGTAAAAGGTCAAGTCTTAGTTTCTAATGAAAGGGACCTTTTCTATTACCGAATTTCATAACGAAATAATTAAAAAATAGTAGATATGTGATGAAACTGTGTTATAATACAGGAAAGTTTTGACTGCATTTTGTGTAGTCTAATTACCACCTAATAAGTCTAAACGCTAGTAAGACAAAATGTTTGTAGGAGGCAAAAGAATGAAGAAAAAGATTTTTGTGACGCTAGTCAGCGTACTTCTAGTAGCTGGCATGCTGTCCGCTTGTGGAGGCGGAAGCAACGATTCAGGAAAAACTGAATTCAGATCACTGTATTCATCTGACGTAACAACGCTGAACTACCTCAACACAACACTTACCGGAGATATGGGTATCCCGGCTAATACGCAGGAATGGTTGATCCAGTACGATTCAACAGGACATATCCAGCCAGCGCTTGCAGAGAAGTGGGAGACATCCAAGGATGGAAAGACTTGGACATTCAAGCTTCGCAAGGGAGTTAAGTGGTACAATTCTGCACACGAGGAAATGGGTGAGGTTAAGGCTCAGGACTTCGTAAACTCAGCAGAATACGCACTAAAGTGCGATGCAGCAGCAGCTTACATGTTCCCATCAGCAAAGATTAAGAACGCTGACGCAGGTGCTGAAGCTTTGCTAAATGGAACAGTTAATTGGAAGGATGTAGGAATCAAGGCTAAGGATGACTATACTCTAGTATTCACACTTGATTCAGAGTGTCCTTACTTCCTATCATGCCTAACATATGGATGCTTTGCTCCAGCTTCATCAGATATGCTAAAGCAGCTTGGTGATTGGGATAAGCGCGACAAGTGGACAGCTGAGGATTGGAATAAGTTCTCAGAGGCTCTAGACGGTGTAACAGCAGACCAGCTATGGTACTGTGGTGCTTACTACCTAAGCGAGTACAGCGCAGGTGAGAAGTATGTAATGCAGAAGAATCCAGATTACTTCGAGGCTGATCAGGTATATATCGAGACAATCACAGACACATACAATGCAGAGGCAGCAACTCTTTCAGGCGAAATGTACAAGAGAGGCGAGCTAGAGCAGGCTACAATAACAAGCACAATGGCTAAGAGCTGGTCACAGGACGACAAGACAAAGGATCTTTTCCACCCAACAAGAGTAACTCCTGACTACAGCTACTTCTTCTCATTCCAGTTCGATCCTAAGTTCGACGAGAAGTATGAGCCAGAGAATTGGAAGCTTGCAGTTAACAACGAGAACTTCCGTAAGTCAATATTCTACGGAATAAACAGAGTTGGCGCTAAGAAGATTTCTAACGAAAATAACGCTGATGCTTTGATCCTAAATACAATTACACCAGCTAACTTCGTTTCAGCAGACGGAACTGACTATACACAGCAGAAGGTATTCAAGGACCTAGCTGTTAACAAGGACGGTGCTGATGCATATTTCAACGAAGATAAGGCTAAAGAATTTGCAGCAAAGGCTAAGAAGGAGCTACAGGCTTCAGGAGCTAAGCTTCCAGTCAAGCTTGTAATGGTTTACAACCCAGCAGTTGCTGATTGGGATTCAGAATGCACATACATCAAGAAGCAGCTTGAGGGTCTTCTAGGAACAGACTACATCGACGTAGTAGTTGAGCAGGGACCTACACAGAGCTTCCTAACAAATATAAGAAGAAGCAACAAGTTCGGATTCATGAAGTGTAACTATGGATGCGATTACGCAGATCCTCTAACATATGCAGATCCTTTCGGTAAGGACAACTCATATGGACGTGAGTATGCGAGCACAGACTCATCAACAAAGGCTATAATGGATGAGTACTATAAGCAGATTGAGACTGCTAACAAGATTACCGACCCTAAAAAGCTTGCTGAGAGATATGAGGCGTTTGCAAAGGCTGAGGCAATTTTGATAGAACATGCTATGGTAGTTCCTTATGGACTAGACGCTGGCTACACAGCATCTTACCTAGATCCATTTGAAGGCGCTTATGCTCCTTACGGTGTAGCATCACTCAGATACAAGGGTATGCACATCTTAGAGAAGCCACTCAATACAGAAGAGTTCAACAAGAAACTAAAGGTTTGGGAAAAGGAACTCACTGAAGAGAAATAAATTATTGAGAAGACTTTCATAAAGAATTAGCGTGATTATTGGTGTTAATATAGCCAGGGAGATTAAGTCTCTCTGGCTATTATTAGATATGGGAATTGACATAATAAACTGACACAAATTTTAAGGATTGGAGGCTTATAAATGGCTTCATATTTAACAAAACGAATCCTACGTTCCTTTATAACTCTACTTATCGTATGTACGATAGTATTCTGTCTGCTTAGACTCATGCCTATCGAGGGATATTTCAATAACTTCGATAAGCTAACAGATGCTCAGGTTGACAGGCAACTAGAGATGAAGGGGCTAAAGGATCCACTTCCAGAACAACTAGGACGCTTCTACAGCAATCTACTTCACGGAGATTTAGGCAAATCCTCGCGCTACCGTCCAGGTGTTGCAATTACAAAGATTTTGGCTGACAAGATTCCAATTTCTATGTGGCTTGGTGCGATGTCGCTTGTGATTTCACTTCTTCTTGGTATACCACTAGGAAGAGCTATGGCACAGTATAAGGGAAGGATTCCAGATCATATTGGAACTGTATTTATCGTACTTATTAACGCGGTACCCGCGGTCGTCTACTATCTGTTTATACAGATGTACGGAACAAGTATTTTAGGTATATCGACACTGTTTAACGCAGACAGATGGGAAACCTACATTCTTCCAGTATTTTCACTAGCGCTAGGTAATATTTCCTACTACGCTATGTGGCTACGAAGATATATGATTGATGAAAGCAATAAGGATTATGTAAAGCTAGCTACAGCAAAGGGCATGAAGTCCAAGGACATCATGAACAAGCAGATTTTCCGTAATGCTTTTGTTCCACTAGTGCAGTACATACCTACTTCATTCCTTTTGACACTTGTAGGATCTATCTATATTGAGTCATTATATTCAATTCCAGGAATGGGTGGACTTCTAGTAAAATGTATTCAGGGTCAGGATAACACAGTTGTTCAGGCATTAGTTTTGATTTACTCAGCATTAAGTATTGCGGGACTCATTTTGGGTGACGTGATGATGACAATAGTGGACCCAAGAATTTCATTCAGCAAGAAGGGAGGTGCTCGTTAATGAATAAGTTTTCAATTAAAGACCATATGTCTAAGAACTTAGAAGACAAGGCTTCTGAGGCTCTTGCTAAGGAACTTGACCGTATCGAGAGCGGTGGACTAGGCGATGCACCTGTCAAAGATGGAAAGATAGATAGAACAAAGATGTCAGAAGCTGAGAAGTTCAGCTTTGCTGTGCATGATCTTAGAGACTCTGAGAGACTGAGTTTCAAAGGATATTCCTACTGGCGTTCAACTGTAAACACCTTTTTCCACAGAAAGGTGGCAGTAGGATTTTTGATAATAATGGTTGGTTTGCTTGCGTTCACATTCATTCAGCCATTCCTACCAGGACAGGCAAAGCCAAACGATGTATTTTTCTATGATAGCGGTGCTGCAATGAGTAACTTGCAGCCAGGAGGAAAGTTTATATTTGGTACTAACAGTGCAGGTCAGGACCTATGGGCACGTATCTGGGCTGGAACGAGAACCTCGCTATTTATAGGCTTCGTTGTAGCATTAGTTGAGGCAATTGTAGGTATTACAATTGGACTCCTTTGGGGTTATGTAAGAAAGCTCGACTTCTTCTTCACAGAGCTTTGGAACATCTTTGATAACGTACCTCAGACCATAGTGCTAGTTCTACTTGCATACGTAATGGATAGAAGCATATTCACTTTGATATTTGCAATGAGCATCACTGGATGGCTTTCAATGGCGCTGTTTATAAGAAATCAGATTTTGATGATTCGAGATCGTGATTATAACCTAGCTTCAAGATGTCTGGGAACTCCTATTTATAGGATTATCCTAAAGAATCTGTTGCCATACATTGTCTCAGTTATCATGCTGAGAATGGCTTTGACAATTCCTGGAGCTATCAGTAACGAAGTATTCGTAACATACATTGGTCTTGGATTGCCAACAGATGTACCTTCACTAGGTAACCTGGTTAACTCAGGTCGTACGCTTATGATGAGTCCAAACCTAAGATATCAGCTCATTTTCCCAACAGCAGTTCTGTCGCTAATCACTATCGCATTTTATGTTATAGGTAATGCGTTCTCAGATTCTGCAGACCCAAGAAATCACAGGTAGGAGGTGAATTTTATGGATAATATGGCTAATAACGTAGTATTGTCAGTTGATGATCTCCATGTAAAATTCAGCCTCAGAGGGGACACTCTCAATGTAATAAGAGGTATCAGCCTCGACATTCATAGGGGTGAGAGCATTGCCATTGTAGGAGAGTCGGGTTCGGGTAAATCTGTATTTACGAAGACCTTCCTAGGAATGCTGGATTCAAACGGTAGAATAGATTCTGGGCACATATATTTTAGAGATAAGGACAAGGACGGAAACGAAAAAATCGTTGACCTTTCAACATATGCGACCGAAAAGGAGTGGCTAACGATTAGAGGAAAGCAGATTGCTATGATCATGCAGGACCCTATGACATCGCTAAATCCACTTAAGACCATTGGACATCAGCTCGAAGAGACAGTAATGCTTCATAGAGATGTGAACAAGGAAGAGGCTCATAAGAGAGCTGTAGAGCTTTTGACGGACGTTGGTATAAATGATCCTGAGAGACGCTGCAAGCAGTATCCTCACGAGTTTTCGGGTGGTATGAGACAGCGTGTTGTAATAGCTATTGCACTAGCTTGCGATCCAAGAGTTTTGATATGTGATGAGCCTACAACAGCGCTTGACGTAACAATTCAGGCTCAGATTCTTAAGCTTATACGTACACTCCAGCAGAAGCTTGAGTTAACAACTATCTATATCACTCACGACCTTGGTGTAGTTGCAAATGTTGCTGACAGAATTGCGGTAATGTATGCAGGTGATATCATCGAAGTTGGTAAGTGCGAGGAAATTTTCTACGATGCAAAGCACCCATATACTTGGGCGCTTCTAAGCTCACTTCCACAGCTTGGAATCAAGGGTGAGGATTTGTATTCGATTACAGGTACACCTCCAAATCTAATGGAGGATATCAAGGGAGATGCTTTTGCACCTCGTAATCCTCATGCTTTGAATATTGACTTTATAGAAAGACCGCCGTTTTTTGAGGTAAGCCCAACTCATAGGGTTAGAACATGGCTGATGGATCCAAGAGCTCCTAAGCTAGATCCACCAGAAGCTGTGCAAAGACTTGCGGAGAGGAGGTTGTAATATGAACGAAAAAGAGAAGAAGGAAAAAAAGGTTCTCGTCGACGTTCGCGACCTCACGGTCCAGTTCGGTTCGCGTAGAAATCCATTTACGGCTGTAGATAAGGCGAGCTTCCAGATTTATAAGGGTGAGACCTTTGGTCTAGTTGGTGAGTCTGGTTCTGGTAAGACCACAATCGGACGAGCTATAATTCGTATAAACCCTACTTCTGGCGGAGAAATTATCTACGACGGTGAACGCATAAGTGGCAAAATTTCAAAGGAAAAGGACATAGAGGTAACGCGTAAGATACAGATGATATTCCAGGATCCTATGGCTTCGCTGAACGAGCGTGCCAAGGTTGACTATATCATTGCAGAAGGACTTCTAAACCTACCTAAGAAGCTAAGTAAGCAAGAACGTAACAGAATAATCTCAGAGGCCTTAGATTCTGTAGGCCTTCTCCCTGAGTTTGCAAGCAGATTTCCACACGAATTCTCGGGTGGTCAGAGACAGCGTATCGGTATCGCAAGAGCCATGGTTATGAATCCAGAGTTCATTATTGCGGACGAGCCTATCTCAGCGCTTGATGTATCGATTAGAGCACAGGTTTTGAACCTAATGGCTAAGTTGCAGAGGGAGATGGGACTCACATATCTGTTCATTTCACATGACCTTTCGGTTATGAGATTTATATGCGACAGAATCTGTGTAATTCACAAGGGTGTTCTGGTTGAGCTTGCAGAGACTGAGGAGCTTTTCGCACACCCTATGCATCCTTACACTCAGGCACTGCTTTCGGCTATACCAATGCCAGATCCAGAGCACGAGAAGAAGAAGGTGCTAAAGGTTTACGATCCTTCACAGCACGATTACTCAACTGACAAGCCAAAGTGGATGGAAATTAGACCTGATCACTTTGTTTGGGCGAACGAAGCTGAGTTTGCAAAGTATCAAGAGGAGCTAAACAAATAGAAGATATTTAAGGAGTCGGTTTGACCGGCTCCTATTTTGATGAAAAAAGAACATATGTTGCAAAAAGTGTGCTAAAGATTTATAATCAAAGCTATGAAATTGGTGTATAAGTACTTAGTGCACTTTAGATAGATGAAAGGAATTTAGCTTTATGTCAGGGTTTAAGCTCGTTTCAGAATTTGCTCCGACTGGGGATCAGCCACAGGCGATAGAAAAATTGGTAAAGGCTTTCAGAAGCGGCAAGAAGGCGCAGACGCTTCTTGGTGTTACTGGATCAGGAAAGACTTTTACTATGGCGAATGTCATCAAGGAACTAAATCGTCCTACTTTGATCATCAGCCATAATAAGACGCTTGCAGCTCAGCTTCATGGTGAGTTTAAGGAGTTTTTTCCTGAGAATGCGGTTGAGTACTTCGTTTCATACTACGACTACTACCAGCCTGAGGCCTATGTGCCTTCGACGGATACATATATCGAGAAGGATTCGGACATCAATGCTGAGATTGAGAAGCTCAGGCATAGTGCGACTGCAGCGCTTTCAGAGAGGCGCGATGTTATCATAGTTGCCAGTGTTTCATGTATATACGGTCTAGGTAGCCCGCTTGATTACGAGAATCAGGTTCTTTCGCTGCGTCCAGGGATGGAGAAGTCGCGTAAGGATATTTTAATGAAGCTTGTAGATATCCAGTACATGCGCAACGACGTTGATTTTGACCGAGGAACATTCCGCGTTAGAGGTGACATCATAGATATTTTTCCTGCTGGTGCTGACCACGCGGTGAGAATTGAGCTGTTTGGCGACGAGATAGAGACCATCAAGGAGCTGAATCCTTTGACTGGAGAAATTGTTGGACTCAGAAAGCATGTGGCGATTTATCCTGCATCTCACTATGTTACATCAAAGGAGAACATGGAGAGGGCGCTCGTTACGATAGAGCAGGAGCTAGAGGACAGAATCAAGTGGTTCAAGGACAGGGGAAAGCTTCTTGAGGCTCAGAGAATTGAGCAGAGAACTAGGTATGATATGGAGATGCTTAGAGAGGTCGGAACCTGTAAAGGTATAGAGAACTATTCGAGGCATATAAACGGCCTTGAGGCAGGTGCTAGACCATATACTTTGATAGACTATTTCCCAGATGACTTCATCACGATTATAGATGAGTCACATGTTATGTTGCCACAGCTTAGGGCTATGTATGCCGGTGATCGCTCGAGAAAGAGCTCGCTCGTGGAATACGGTTTCCGCCTTCCTTCAGCACTGGACAACAGACCTTTGCAGTTTGATGAGTGGGAAGGCCTAATTCATCAGATAATGTTCTGTAGTGCAACGCCTGCAGCTTACGAAAAGGAGCAGTCCGAGGGAATTACAGCTGAGCAGCTTATCAGACCGACAGGGCTTCTCGATCCACCTATAGATATTCGACCTACCGAGAACCAGATTGACGATATCATAGGTGAGCTAAACGCTGTTGTGAAGAAGGGCGAGAGAGCCTTCATAACTACTTTGACGAAGAAGATGGCCGAGGGTCTAACAGAGTATCTACAGAAGGCAGGAATCAAAGTTAGATATCTGCACTCGGAGATTGATACGCTTGAGCGACTTGAGATTATAAGGGATTTGAGACTTGGTGTCTTTGATGTACTAGTTGGAATCAACCTTCTCAGAGAGGGTCTTGATATTCCTGAGGTATCGCTTGTGGCGATTTTGGATGCTGATAAGGAAGGTTTCCTGAGAACGGAGACCTCTTTGATCCAGACAATAGGTCGTGCCGCGAGAAATGTGGACGGCAGAGTTATCATGTACGCTGACCATATTAGCAGGGCTATGCAGGCAGCAATTGACGAAACAGATAGACGTAGAGGAATTCAGTCGGCATATAATGAAGAGCATGGAATCACGCCTAAGAGCGTTTCTAAGTCAGTTAGAGATGTTATCGAGGCGACCAAGCAGGCTGATGGCGAGGAGAACTACAAGGGCAAGAAGGCTTCTGAGCTTACGATTAAGGAGCTTAAGGCTCTGGTTAAGAAGCTTGAGACTGAGATGAAGCAGGCTGCTAAAGACCTTCAGTTTGAGCGCGCAGCTGAGCTTAGAGATATTGTATTTGAGTACAAGTCGAGGCTATAGGCTTTGATGTAGATTAAAGATATTTACGGGACGGAAGGGATTTTGTAAATGCAAAACGAGATATATATAAAGGGTGCAAGAGCGAACAACCTTAGAAATATAGATTTGAAGATACCGCGCGACAAGATGGTCGTGCTAACGGGTCTTTCGGGCTCGGGAAAGTCTTCACTTGCTTTTGATACGATTTATGCGGAGGGACAGAGGCGCTATGTGGAGAGCCTTTCTTCATACGCAAGGCAGTTCCTTGGGCAGATGGAAAAGCCGGATGTGGAGTTCATAGAGGGGCTTTCGCCAGCTATTTCCATAGACCAAAAGACGACGAGCAAGAACCCGCGCTCAACCGTTGGTACGGTCACGGAGATTCACGACTATTTGAGACTTCTTTATGCGAGGGTTGGAGTTCCGCACTGTCATATTTGTGGACGCGAGATTAGCAGTCAAAGCGTGGATCAGATTGTCGATGCTTTGATGGAATACGAAGAGGGAACCAAGCTGATTCTTCTCGCTCCTGTTGTGAGAGGCAGAAAAGGTCAACATGAGAAGCTCATAGACAGAATAAGGCGTGAGGGATTTACAAGGCTTAGAATCGACGGAGAGCTATACCAGATCAATGAAGAGGAAATCAAGCTCGAGAAGAACAACAAGCACAATATTGAAATTGTCATAGATAGAATTGTAATCAAGGACGGACAGCAGGGAAGAATCTCAGAGGCTGTGGAGCTTGCCATTAAAGAGGGCGAGGGTCTTGTACTAGCCCAACTTGGAACTGGCGAGGACAGCAAGGAGAGAATGTTTTCAACAAAACTAGCCTGCCCAGACCATGGTATTGGAATCGAGGAGCTAGAACCAAGAACCTTCTCATTTAACAATCCATTTGGCGCATGTCCTGTTTGCAATGGTATCGGCTTTACCGAAAAGGTAGACGAAAAGGCGATTATCAAGGAGGAAGAAAGTATAGAAGAGGGTGCTTTGAGCCGCATTTTTGCAACGATGCAGTTTACAAAGTACTACTGGGATGTCATTAGAATTTTAGCAGAGATGCATAAGGTTGACCTAAGCACGCCTTTCAAGGATCTACCTAAGAAGTTCAAGGATGAGCTTCTCTACGGAACGGGTGACCGCAAGCTAAAGTATGAGCTGACAAGTAATCGAGGCAAGGTTCAGCAGAGGGAACATACCTTTGAGGGACTTATTGTAAATCTTGAGAGACGCTATCGCGAGTCCAATTCAGATTTGATGAAAGAGTGGATGGGCAAGTTCATGACCGTTCACAAATGTGAGGCTTGTCATGGTAAGAGACTTAGACCTGAGGTTTTGGCAGTAACTGTCGGAGGAAAGAATATCGCGGAACTTTCGGATTTACCAGTGCGCGATGCTCTCAGCTTTGTTGAAAATCTTGAGCTCAGCGAAAAGGATATGCTTATCGCAAGGCAGATTGTAAAGGAGATTAAAGAGAGACTTTCATTTCTCGTCAATGTAGGTTTAGACTATTTGACGCTATCTCGCTCGGCGGGAACCCTATCGGGTGGCGAGTCTCAGAGAATAAGACTGGCAACGCAGATAGGTTCGAGCCTTGTCGGCGTACTATACATACTCGATGAACCTAGTATTGGGCTTCACCAAAGGGATAATGATAAGCTTTTAGCGACGCTAAGGCGGCTTACTGATATCGGAAATACTTTGATTGTTGTAGAGCACGATGAGGATACTATGTATGCGGCTGACCAGATTGTAGATATTGGGCCAGGAGCAGGAATTCATGGTGGAGAGGTCGTGGCTCAGGGAACTGCAGAGGAAATCAAAGCAAATCCGAACTCTATCACAGGGCAGTATCTGTCAGGAGCAAAGAAAATAGAGCTGCCAGAGCATCGAAGAGAAGGCAACGGCAAATTAATTACAATTAAGGGCGCACGTGCAAACAATTTAAAGAATCTCGATGTCGATATTCCTTTAGGAGAGCTTGTTTGTGTGACTGGTGTTTCGGGATCAGGCAAGAGCAGCCTAATTAACGAAATCCTCAACAAAGGAGCTTCAGCGATAATCAACCGCACTCATGCAAATGCGGGCGAGCACGAGGCTATATTGGGCCTTGAGAACATAGATAAGGTCATAGACATAGACCAAAGTCCGATTGGAAGAACTCCACGCTCAAATCCAGCTACATACACTGGAATGTTTACCAAGATAAGAGACCTATTTGCAGCATTGCCAGAGGCAAAGATGCGAGGCTTTGGCAAAGGCAGATTCAGCTTCAATGTAAAGGGCGGACGTTGTGAGGCGTGTAGTGGCGATGGAATAATCAAGATAGAGATGCATTTCCTGCCAGATGTCTATGTTCCTTGTGAAGTCTGCGGTGGAAAGAGGTATAACAGAGAGACCCTTGAGGTAAAATACAAGGGAAAGAGCATCTTTGATGTGCTAAACATGAGCGTAGATGAGGGAGTAGAGTTCTTCAAGAATATTCCAAGTATAATGCGTCACCTAAAAACGCTTCAAGATGTGGGGCTAGGATATATCAAAATCGGACAGCCTTCGACCCAGCTCTCAGGCGGAGAGGCACAGCGAATAAAACTTGCTACAGAGCTATCAAAGAGAAGCACCGGAAACACACTATATATATTAGATGAACCGACAACAGGACTTCATTTTGCTGATGTTGATAAACTGGTATCAGTGCTCCAGCAGCTAGTCGATGCCGGAAACACAGTAGTTGTAATTGAGCACAATCTTGAGGTAATCAAGTGTGCTGACCACATAATCGACCTCGGACCAGAGGGTGGAGACAAGGGTGGACAGATAGTTTTCAGCGGAACACCTGAAGAAATAATAAAATGCAAGCAGAGTTATACGGGGCACTATCTAAAGCCTCTTTTGAACAAAAATGACAATTAAGGTTGAAATAACTACAAATTTTGTTACAATGTATTGGATTAATTAATTCAATTGTTTAAGCGTAGAGGTAGCAACATGTTTAAGACAATGAATCTGACAATGCTTACGGACTTTTATGAAATAACCATGGCAAACGGTTATTTGGAGGCGGGAATAGAAGACGAAATCGCGTATTTCGACATGTTTTTCCGCAAGGTGCCAGACGGTGGCGGATTCGCTATCATGGCGGGCATTGAGCAGGTTGTAGATTATCTAGATAATCTAAAATTTACGGAAGAAGATATAGAGTACCTTAGATCAAAGGGTGCTTTCTGCGAGGAGTTTCTCGACTATCTTCGCAATTTCAAGTTCAGCTGCGACGTGTGGGCAGTTCCAGAGGGAACACCGATATTCCCACATGAGCCTATTTTGACAGTAAGAGGTCCTGTTATGCAGGCACAGTTCATAGAGACTATGATACTGCTGATTGTAAACCACCAGAGTCTCGTAGCAACAAAGGCAAGCAGAATCGTCAGGGCAGCACAGGGAAGACCAGTTCTAGAGTTCGGAACAAGGAGGTCTCATGGTCCTTCGGCCGCGGTATATGGTGCAAGAGCTGCATACATAGGCGGATGTGCAGGTACAGCATGTACGATAGCAGATAGGGATTACGGCATTAAAGCTCTCGGAACCATGGCGCACAGCTGGGTTCAGATGTTCCCATCGGAGTACGAGGCATTTAAGAAATATGCTGAGATTTATCCAGAAAATTGCGTTCTTCTCGTGGACACATATAATGTTCTCAAGTCAGGCGTTCCAAATGCAATCAAGGTATTCAAGGAAATGAAACCAGCTAAGATGGGCATAAGAATCGACAGTGGAGATATGACATATCTAACAAAGCATGCTCGTAAGATGCTTGACGACGCGGGCTTGCAAGATTGCCAGATAACCGTAAGTAACTCATTAGATGAATACATCATCAGAGATGTAATCCTAGAGGGCGCACAGATTGATGCCTTTGGTGTTGGAGAAAGACTAATAACAGCTAAGTCTGAGCCAGTCTTTGGCGGAGTATATAAGCTCGTAGCACTAGAGAAAAACGGTGTTACAATACCTAAGATTAAGGTATCCGAGAACGTTGAGAAGATTACAAATCCGGGCTTTAAGACTCTTTATCGTCTGACGGACAAGACGAGTGGTAAGGTGCTTGCAGACGTTATGACAGTTGACGGCGAAACCATAGAAGAGGTTGATGGATATGAAATATTTGATCCTAAGGCAGTTTGGAAGCGCAAGAAGCTATATAACTTTGAGGCTAAGAACCTACGTGTTCAGCTCTTTGATAAGGGTAAGAACGTGCACACACCGCGCTCTGTAGAGGAAATCAAGGAATACTGTATGAATCAGATTGACACACTTTGGGATGAAATGCTCAGGTTTGAAAATCCACAGACATACTACGTAGACCTTTCACAGAAGCTATACGATATGAAGCAGGATTTAATTAAGGAGCTTCACCTAGAAGGCTAGGATGCTCTGACAAGCGAATACAAGAAAAATACCCTTTGGCCGAAAAAATGGTCAAAGGGTTTTCTCGTGTAAAAGCAAATATTCAAATTTACTTACTAGAGAATTGATGTCAAAACAGCAAGGAATCCAAACACGATTCCTGGAGCGTTTGCAACCATGATAGGATAATCTCTCTTTTCTTTAAAAAATCCGTAGGCAAACCACACTATGCAGTTAAAAGTTGCTGCAAGTGGCTGAACAAATCCACTCTTATTTCCGTTTAGATTTCCCATGATTACGAAAACATATGAAACGTACATTATGATTGATAGGCAGGTTCCCATCCAACCTAGAATTGCGACTTTCTTCTGATCCATATCATTTATTCCTTTTCTATTATTATCAAAATATATATACAAATATTGGACAATTATATTAAAAAGCTAAAAAACTGTCAACATAAATACAAAAAAAACAAGGGAATAAAATTCCCTTGCTTAATATTCTATCATAATATGCAGACTATCTTTGGTTGCTTGCGTTTAGCACATTCTTAATCTTATGCTGAACCATCTTTGTAATCGCATCGCGTCCTGGTCCTAGATACTTACGAGGGTCAAACTCTGTAGGATTCTCTATCAAAACGCGACGAATCTCAGCTGTCATAGCAAGTCTCAAATCCGTATCGATGTTAACCTTGCAGATTCCGTACTTAGTGGATTCTCTAATCATCTCTTCAGGTACACCCTGTGCTCCTGGAATCTGTCCGCCAAACTCGTTGCAGCGATCCACGAACTCCTTCAAAACTGATGATGCTCCGTGTAGAACAAGTGGTGTGTCTGGAAGAAGGCTATGAATCTTCTTTAGTCTCTCGTAGTCGAGGTAAGGCTCGCCTGTGAACTTGTAAGCACCGTGGCTTGTTCCGATTGCAATAGCAAGTGAATCAACGCCTGTGCGCTCTACAAATTCAACTGCTTCGTCAGGATCGGTAAATGTAGCGGAGCGTGCATCCACTTTGATGTTATCTTCTACTCCAGCTAGCTTGCCGAGCTCAGCCTCTACTACAACGCCGTGAGCATGTGCGTATTCAACAACCTGCTTTGTCAAAGCGATATTCTCTTCGAATGGGTGCTTTGATCCGTCAATCATAACGGATGTGAAACCGTCGTCAATGCACTTCTTGCATATATCAAAATCTTCTCCGTGGTCGAGGTGCAGTGCAATATCAAGACCTGTGTCTTCGATAGCAGCCTCTACAAGCTTTAGCAGGTATGCAGGCTTTGCGTACTTGCGTGCGCCAGCTGAAACCTGAAGAATCAAAGGTGCGTTTTCTATGCTTGCAGCATCTACGATACCCTGAATGATTTCCATGTTGTTGACATTGAATGCGCCTACTGCATAGTCGTTCACTAATGCTTTCTTAAACATCTCTTTTGTTGTTATAAGTGCCATTGTACTCCTCCCTTAAAATAACCGCGTGCCAATGGCGACGCGGAGACTTGAGCCTGAACTGAGGCTATTTAGATAACACTGCTTGTATGATGTCAGACTGTGACTTGCCTGCATCGAATTTGTAGGTTCCTGGCATAATTGATGTAGGGTCTAGACCTAGCTGCTCTGACAAAGCAGCAAAATCGTCATATGACTTAAAAAGACCTGCCTCAACTAGTCCATTAACTGCATCTGTAGCTGTTCCTGCTGGAACCTTAACTGACATATTGTTCTTAAGGACTCCATCCTTCCAAATGGTTCCGTCCTCTACGGTACTCTTCTTGGAGTTTTTATTATTGTCGTCAACCTTATCCTTTTCGGATTTCTTGTCCTTCTTATCCTTATCCTTGGATGCATCTTTAGCCTTGGTATCATCTGTCTTCTGGCTAGTCTGAACGGTCTGAGCAGCAACTGTCTTTGGATAACGCATTATTATATCGACGCGCCACAGAATCAAAAAAGCTGCAATAGCTAGAATGCCGAGCACGATGACTATGTCATTAAAATTATAGAAAAAATCCTTTAACCTTTTCAAAATGCTTGCCTCCTAAATTTCTTAGAGTTACTTATAATTTATCATATTTCACAGTTTTACACAAATACATTTTGCATAAGGTTTGGGGATGGTATATAATTATTTTGTGAAGATAATAGGAATTAATGACAACGAATCCGGCCAAAGACTTGACCGTTTTCTACGAAAATATTTGAATAATGCACCGCTTTCTCGAATATATAAGGCTATACGTAAGGACATCAAGATCAACGGCAAAAGATGTAAAGAAGATTACATTTTGCATGTTGGAGATGAGATGTCACTTTTCATATCTGATGATGAACTAGTTTCCTTAACCAAGGAAAAGCCACGTAATAGAGCAAAGCGACAGTTTGCAATAGTCTATGAGGATGCGCATATCATTGCGGTAAGCAAGCCTTTTGGACTTCTTACTCATGGAGACAGTTTTGAGAAGAAAAACCATTTGGCAAACCAGGTCGTAGACTATTTGATAGAAAAGGGTGATTATGATCCACGCGTGGAGAAATCATTTACTCCTGCACCTGTTAATCGCCTTGACAGAAATACGACCGGCATAGTGCTATTTGGCAAAAATGCGCAGTCACTAAGGGAGCTAAACAAGCACATTAGGGAAAGAGGCAGCATAGAGAAGTTCTACATGACGATAGTCAAGGGCGAGCTTAGAGAGAAGCTACACTTGCAGGATTTCATGGTCAAGGATAGGGAGAAAAACCTCGCTTCCATTGTGAGTGAGAAGCAGGCTGCTCGCATGGGGGGCAAGGCTCTCAGCATGGAGACCTTTGTTGAACCAGTGGAGTCATGCAATGGCTACACATTAGTGAAGGTGCAGATTGTAACCGGAAGAACACACCAGATAAGACTTCATATGTCCAAGGCAGGTTATCCTGTAATCGGAGATGTTAAGTACGGAGACAAAAAGGTAAATCAGTTTGTGTCACGTAAATTTTCACTAAACACACAGTTACTTCACGCATATGAGTTAAAATTTTTGATAGAGGATGGAGCTTTGTCATATATGAATGGCAAGGTTTTGACATGTGAATTACCTGAAGAATTTCAGAGAATATATAGAGGGTTACTTAGGGAGAACGATGGAAAAAGAATCCAAAATCGAGAACAAATTTAATACTCAGGAAGTGCCAGATCTCAAGGAATATCTCAAGAACGAACCTCCGCTAATAGATAAATCTAAAAGCGAAGAATCATCTGAAGAGGGCTTGAGCCAGGAGACCGGTAGCAATCAAGGTCAGACTCAGCAGGATGTAAGCTCAGTAGAGCAGACACCTTCAAGACGTCGCAGGAGACGCAATCAGAAGGTAGAGCCAGCGAAGAAGACAACAGGTGGATTCGTCAAAGAGTGGGGTAAGGACGTTGCAATTGCGGTTGTAATTGCCATCCTTGTGATGCAGTTCATCAAACCAACAATTGTAAAGCAGCGCTCCATGCAGCCTAACTTCTACACAAACGATTATCTGTTTATCAGTAAACAGTCCTACAAGTTATTTGGAGGACAGCCTGAGAGAGGCGATGTAATCGTATTCAAATCCAAGCTCGAGGACGCCGAGGGCGAGACTAAGATGCTTATCAAGAGAGTAATAGGTGTGCCTGGCGACGTGATTAGCATTCACGATGGCAAGGTTTATATAAATGGCAAGGAAACCGACGATAGTTACACAATGGATAACTATACGACTGGAGATATTACAGAACTAGTGGTTCCGGCCGATCACCTGTTCTGCATGGGTGATAACAGAGCCGTGAGCATCGATAGCAGATCTGATAGTGTAGGGCTTGTTTCATATAATGACATTGTAGGCAAGGTCGTATTCAGGGTATTCCCACTACGTAAGTTCGGCACAATTCACAATCCGTACAAGAATTAGAGGATTGAAATGGCAAATAAACAAAGAAAATTGATAGCTAACAATAAGAAGGCGCGTCATGACTATTTCATAGAGGAGACCTACGAGGCGGGAATTGTACTCACGGGTACCGAAATCAAGTCAGCACGTCTAGGTAAAGTCAGCATCAAAGAAAGCTACGCGCGAATCGAAAAAGAAGAGATGATGATATACGGAATGAATATCAGCCCTTATGAGCAGGGGAACCGCTTCAATGTAGATCCGCTAAGACCACGAAAGCTTCTTCTTCACAAGAGGGAGATTCGCAAGCTAATTGGTGCAACTAAGCTAAAGGGTCTCACGTTAGTTCCCCTGACCATGTATATAAACGAGTCAGGCCGCGCAAAGATTGAGATAGCTCTTGCAAGAGGTAAGAAGAACTACGATAAGAGAGAGACTATAGCAAAGCGTGACGCTTCCAGAAACATGGAGCGCGCAATGAAGCAAAGATAGATTCCTTAGCTGCAGGATGGGAGGACTTGAGCCTGCGTAACCCTGCATTTTCTAGGGTATATTATATATAAGCAAGGCGAAGCTTTGACTCATGAACATGGGGATGTAAAGGTTTCGACGGGGGTGTAGAAGCCCGATAAGCGAGCCGTGGTTCCGGATCCACGTAAAAAGTCGGACGTTAAATATAAACGCTAAAAATAACAACAAACTCGCATTTGCTGCGTAATTAGCAGCCCGCGTGCCTATTCAGGTTCACCTACAGGCCTGATGTCGGCATCGACTATGTAGGAAAACTTTACGGTGAGGCCCGTAACCGTAAGGGACTAACGGGATAACTGTGGTAGTAGTCTGCTGATGAGCGGCTACCACGGCGAAAATCTATTCATCAGCTGCGCTCGGAGAAAATCGAGTGGAAATGCTTTCGGACGCGAGTTCGACTCTCGCCATCTCCACCAAAATAAGCTGCCACGCGATTGGATTAACCAGAGTGGTTAGGCAGCTTTTTCGTTAGTACTGCATGCGAGTGATGAATCTTGTTCTAATCAGAGAAGTTGCAACCCAAATGTTAATTTTGAATATAAGAAAGTAATATAACCATAAAAATAAGAAAGGGAAGAGAAATGAAAATTAAAGTGACAAAAAGACCAACAACTACAAAAGAAAAAGTTATTGGAGGAGCAGGGTGGATAGCAGTGATTGGGTGCATTGTTTATCTAATTATAAAATAGAATAGTATGTGCCGAATGAAAGCATAACGCATATGCGAAACTCATATCCAACACAAGGAGCAAACTATGCAAAACATTATTATCAGAGAAGCAACTCCAGCCGATGCGCTAGCTTGCATGAAGCATTCAAGAAGAGTAGGCTCTGAAACTGATAACCTTTCCTTTGGAGCAGATGGATTTCCGATATCGCTTGAAGGCGAGAAGGAATATATAGAGATGATGCATGAAGCTCCTCGCTCTGTTCTTTATGTTGCTATCAAAGATGGTGAGGTCGTGGGTACAGTCAGCCTAAATGGTCTTCCGAGGAGGATGAGTCATCGTGCGGAGCTGGGGATTACCGTTTTGATGTCTGAATGGGGTAAGGGTCTTGGCAGTAGGCTCATGGAAACAGTTATTGAATATGCAAAGAACAGCGGAATAGAGATAATAGAACTTGCAGTCAGAAGTGACAATGAGAGAGCGATTAGACTCTATGAGAAGCACGATTTTAAAGAGATTGGGGAGTATGAATTATATTTCAAAATAGACGAAAAATACGCTGATTTCAAGCTTATGAATCTATATTTGATATAGGTTAATTCATTTGACGGTGGGTAAAAAATTATTATATAATTTTATTGTAAGAGGGAAACAGGTGCAAGTCCTGTGCGGTCCCGCCACTGTGAGTCAGTTTACATTATGACAAGCCAGATACCTTAAACTCCATCTTGCGATGTACATGGGAGTTATGTTTTTTTGGTGCGTAAATACGGTCGCAGATTGGCGACTTTTTTATTTCCAAAAAAGTAAACTATTTTTATGAAAGGAAATGCAAATGAAACAAGCAAGCAGAACTAGAAAATTATTGGCATTTGTTTTACTTGTTGCAATGACGCTTAGCAGTGTTCAATTCGCCTTTGCGAATACTGGAGAGACTCCAGAAAACACGGCTACTAGTGAAAGTCACGCAAGTGAAAGAGCAGTGCAGCCACGTGCGGCAGCTGATAAGCCTTCGACGGTCGATGAGACCAAGAATAAGCTTGATGAGCCACATTTTGCTGTGGTTGCAATGAACAAAGAGGATGGACTTATTTTTGAGCCACACAATATTTGGGTGGTAGATAAGGAACCTATTTGGCTTGCGCTTAAGAACAGCGGGCATAGTTTTGAGGATCTAGATACCGAAATTAAGAAGATTGACGGTAAGGTGGGAAATTATGTCAGATACTATAATGGTGACAAGTATGACCTTAAGGGCCTCGGAAAAGATGCAGGCGCGCTAGTGTTTACAGATAGACTCGACACTGATGTAAAAACTAAGGAATATCAAGCACTTGTTGCTTTACTAGCTGACCACAAGAGCAAGCCCGAAGAGGAGAGGCAGTTTGATGATGTCAAAGCTGCTTATGAGAAGGCTCTGCGTGAGCTTCCAACAGCTGATAAGGAGAAGGCTGTTGCTTTGACGAATGAGCTCAAAGAGGCGTATCAGAAGTACAAGGCATGGAATGCTGAGGAAAAGGCAAAAGTAAGCTTTAATGTGACCATGGATGGCAGGGCTGTTAGCGGTGCTAGTGTTTCTGCTGTCAATAAGTATGGCAAGGAATTCAAGGGGACAAATGGAGCGGCACTTGCTTTGAATAGCGGTGAGTATAAGTTTGTTGTGACCCATGGACAGAACGAAGTCAGTGGAACATTTACAGTGGCTGCGGGGGAGAAGAAGGTAATCGATACTCCTTTGATGCTTGATAACATGATTGCTGATATGAAGTTCATGTCGGGAAATCCAGCAAAAACAGAGCTTCACACAGTTAAGAATGGATATAATGTCACAACAAAGCCATACGATGCAGATTCAGATCTTTATGTAAACATCAAGGCAAATGATGGCGCCCCAAAGGGTTATTCTTGGAAGTACAAGCTTTATGCTGTTTACAAGGGCGTATATGATGGCAAGGACTATGGAGATGAGAGTGAATCAAAGAACGTAATTCCATGGGCGAGCAATAATAGAAAGCTCAAGAATGTAATCAATTATGGAATGTCGGCAGACAGCTTTAAGATCAAAGTAGTTCATCAGTTAGAGAATGGCTACATTCAGAGACAGTACTATCCAGTTGATACTCAAAGATTACCAACGCTAAGTAAGCTCGAGGTGACCGATAAGAACGGAAATTCTATACCGCTTAACTTTGATCCTGAGACTATGAGCTATGGCTTTGATACCACGGATGACAAGCTTACATTTGATTTAGCGACACAGAGAAAGAACGCAAATGCAAGCTTCGGAAGTGCAGCAGAAGGATATCTGATCAGAATAAATAATGATTTTGTTGAGGCAGGCAAGCATGAAGTAAATACAAGTCAGGGCACTTTAACTATTTCGGTAATGAACACAAATACATATACCGAGAATTCGTATAGAGTAGACATCAATAAGGTACCTAGCTATAGGGTTACGGTCAAAAAAGCAAAGGGCGTTGATGTAAAGCTTGTAAATCAAATGGGTGGTTCAATCAAGGCTGATCAGGTCAAGGATACAGAGGCTATCTTTAATGTCGGAGCTGACAATTATGAGTGGGTGTCAACCCTAGATAAGGACTATCACGCAAAAGCTTCAATCAAAGTCGAAGCTGGCAAATCCAACACCTTTGAAGCTAAGACACCAGTCAAGGAAGCTTTGATAAACTCGCTTTCGACTGCGAGAAACTACAATGTAAATCCGCCTAACACATTTAAAGAAGCAAGTGGAAAGACCTTTGATTGGAAGGATCACAGCTATAAGTATGTTGTTCCAGACTACTCGAGCATCTTTGATGTAAAGATTGAGAAGGCTAACAAAGATATCGTTATTACAAGAGGCGACTACACTACTTACGATGGAACAAAGACAAAGGCCGAAAATTGGTTTAGTGGAGTTAGCTCTCAGAAAATAAACAAGTTTATCAATGTCGGTGGACTAAATAACTCTGTGAATTTGACAGCATCAAAGAAATCAGGCGAAGTTACATATTATCAGGACTACAAAATTAGCACAGTTAGAAGCACATCGCTTCATTCACTTGATATAACAGACAATTTTGGTAAGACAGTTGAGCTTTATGCGAACGGAAAGACTGGCTATTTCGATACGGTAAACAAGTATCAGGCTGAGGTTCCTAGCGATGTAAACTCAATTGACCTAAGCTTCACCTTCCCTGGAGAGGATGAAAGTGAAGAGGCTGTTGGAAGGTATGTTGCAAAGATTCGCGGAAATGACTATGTAAGAACTCAGGACGGTAAGCCTATCAAAGTGAACCTAGAACTTGACGCAAGCAAGTCTGAGGAAGATGTTGAAATCGAAGTTGTAAATACAGAGACAGGAAATGTGAGCAACAAGTACACTATTAAGGTGTCAAAGGCACAGCCTGTGGCGGTTAGATTCAATACAAATCCTAAGGATTCACGTATAAGCCTAAAGAATGAGAAGAGCGGCAAGGCTGTAAGTCCAGAGGCTGACGGAAGCTTCCTTCTTGTTAATGGAACATCATACACTTACACAGTAACACATGCTGACTATATTGCTCAGTCAAAGACCTTTAAGCAGGCTAATCAGACATCTATAAACGTAAGCCTTGTAAAGGCTCCAGTAAATTCAAAGCTAAACAAGGATCTAAAAGCAGAGTGGCCAAACTTTAGATACGACACTAATAACAATGGCGTTCTGAACTATCCACTTCCAAGAAATGCGTCGGAAACAGCACTTTACTGGGCTACAAAGTTTGGATCTGCTGATATGTACGGTTCACTTGGATGCCCTATTATGGTAGATGGATACATATATAACTATGCAGGAACAACGATTCTGAAGTTCGACTCCATGACAGGTGAAATCGTAAAAACTGCTAAGATGAAGAAGAAATCTTCATTTGCTATAAATGCACCTACTTACGCAGAGGGAATGATTTTCGTGGGCCTCGAAGACGGAACGATTCAGGCCTTTGATGCAGAGACCTTAGAGTCGCTATGGATTTACGAAGCACCTCGCGGAGGACAGCCAAACTGCCCAATCGCCTATAAGGATGGGTACATCTATACAGGTTTCTGGGTTGGCGAAGAAAGCAGAGCAGAATTCGTTTGTCTATCAGTCACAGACGAGGATCCGACAAGACCTGATGAAGTTAAGTCAGCTTCATGGGTTCACGAAGGAAGTGGTTACTACTGGGCAGGTGCTTATGTAGGAAACGGAAATGCCGGTGCAATAGAGCTAGCATCAAAGCAGGCTAGAACCTACATAGTTGTCGGCTCAGATGACGGAAAGAGCACAGGAACAGCTTATGGTGAGCTTCTTTCACTTGATCCGATAAATGGAAGAGTAATTGACTCAATCAAAGATACCTTTGTTGGCGATATCAGAAGCACAATAATGTTTGATAAGGAAACAGCAAGGTATTACTTTGTTACAAAGGGTGGATACTTCTGTTCAGTCAAGCTAAATGAGGACGGAAGCTTTGATAGAGATTCTATCAAAACGCTCTCGCTTCTTCCAAAGAACTACCAGAAGTATCTATCAGGTAGCTCAAAGTCATACATTCCTTTTAGTGCATCAACTCCCGTAATTTACAAGGGAAGAGCATATATAGGCGTTGGTGGAAGCGGAAATTTTGCTCCATATAGCGGACATAATATATCAGTAATTGACCTTAAGAGTAACACTATTGCATACTCAATTGAGACTAGAGGATATCCACAGGCAAGCAGCTTGCTTACAACAGCATACGAGAAGGATGATCAGAGCGTATACGTATACTTCTTTGAGAACCTGACACCAGGAAAGATGAGAGTTATAAAGGATAAACCTGGTCAGACTAGACCGTCTGAAGTACAGATTGAAACAGATAACAGGCAGAACCAGTATACAGTTGCGCCTACGCTTTTCACTCCATCAGGTGCTCATGCTCAGTATGTAATTTGTAGCCCTATCGCTGATGAATACGGAAATATATATTTCAAGAACGATTCGTCACATATGTTCATGATAGGACCTACAATTAAAGAGATTAGGATTACACAGAAGCCTAAGAAGACTGAGTACACAGTGGGAGAGACTTTTGATCCTACAGGACTTAAAGTTGAGGCGGTATACAGTACTGGTAAGACTAGAGATATAACAAAGTATATAGGTTACAATACAAATCCACTTAGCCTAGATGATGAGGACTTTGAAATCAGACTTAACACAGGGTCAAGAATGTATCAGGATAAGGATGGAAAGACAGATGTCACATATATTCCTCCTACGGCATTCCTCGACCTAACAATTAAGCTAAAGCATAAAGAAGAGCCTGCAAAGGAACCGCTTAGAATAGCTGGTGTGGATCGATATGAGACTTCACTGAAGGTGGCTGAACAGCTTAGGAAGGTAATGAATGTTGATAAGTTTGATGCAGTAGTTGTTGCATATGGTGATAATTATGCGGATGCTCTTTCAGGGGCATATCTTGCAAAGGTAAACAATGCACCACTTCTTCTGATTAACGAACATAATATGCAGGGTGCTTTAGACTATATCAATAAGTACCTTAAGCCTGGAAAATCAAGCAAGGTCTACCTGCTAGGTGGAAAGGTTGTAATGCCAGAGGTTATGAGAACGAAATTGGAAAATAAATTCACTGTAAAGAGAATTTCTGGAGAAGATCGTTTTGCAACAAATATGGCTATCCTAAAAGAGGCTGGTGTTAACAATGAGGAAATTTTGATCTGCTCAGGCTATGGATTTGCCGATAGCCTCTCAGCGTCAGCATCAGGACGACCAATACTGATTGTAGATAACTCATTGTCTAGCGAACAGCTTACATACCTAAAGAGTATAAATAGCAGAAAATACACCATAATAGGTGGATATATATCCGTAAGCAGAACTGTTGAGGGAACGCTTAAGGGAATGGGAACTACAGCAAGAGTATTTGGAGAAGACAGATATAGAACTTCAACAGAAATTGCAAAGTTTTTCTTTAAAAAACCTAATAGTGTAGTCATTGGATACGGTGATAATTTCCCAGATGGACTTTGTGGAGGTGTTCTGGCAGAAAAACTAGGTGCGCCACTACTTTTGATAAATGGGAATAATACTGAATCAGCTAGTGAATATGTAAAATCCAATTCTATTAAGGAACAAATCGTTCTTGGAGGTAAGACTTTTATACCTGATTCAGCACTTAATGCCATAATTAAATAGTTACAGTAACAAAAAGCCCGCTTGCATTGCAAGGGTGAAAATAGGCACTGACCAAATTGGTTGGTGTCTATTTTTCTGTAATCGGCACATTGGTTTTATTGAAAAATCTTTTGTAAAATGTAATTACACAAAAACAAAGGAGGACTTTTAATGAAATCTATCTATGAAAATCTTGGCGAAACTTATCGATTACAGTTTTCCCACACTGGCACTATCAAAAGAAGAACAGTTTGAAATTGGTATGTGGGGACAGCGGTACCGCAGACATCTGAAAGAAAACCATCGCATTATTTACGACAACTATTTGACAAAAGGCACGCTCAACAAACACCTCAAAGAGATAAATACACGAGCTGAAGAAATGTTTCAGCAGTTTGTAAAAGCACTTGCCGAGAAAGAAAATGTTACAGAAAGTCTGAAAGCCAAAGATATGATGTTGTGGATTCAGAAGATGAATAACATCCGAAATCGCGCAAGTTAAATCGTTAACACGGAAGTGATATTTGTATGAGAAAGTAACATATTTATCTTACATCGGAAGAAAGAAGACTAATAATTGAAAGCCTTATTTCAGAGAAAAACACTCTTATCTCGGCGGGCAAATATACGTACTGTGTTGATGATGTTCTGCTTAAAATTCTGCAAGCTAAGAAGAAAAAAGACAAAGTAATTTATACATAACATAACTAAAGGGCACAGCCTCCAGAAAAGAATCCGTTGGTTGTGCCTTGTTTTGTATGAACCGAAGTTTTCTGCTTAATCTTAGCGGGCAGACCATTTGTGGATAGGTTTATCCAAAATGATAATGGTTAGGGACACCCTAGAACCTGTAATAAAAACATATAAATCGCTGTTTTATGTATCGCAACTACTAAATAAAATGATGGTATTACTCGATTAACGTTGAAATTTTTAGATTTTGTTATATAATATACTTGGGTAATTGTTATTAAATATTTAAGAGGTAGATTATGACTGTGAGTTATAAAAAGTTGTGGAAGTTATTAATTGACCACGATATGAAGAAGAAAGACCTTGCTAAAGCTGCTGGCATTAGCAATTACACAATTACAAAAATGAGCAAAGGTGAAAATGTGACGGTAGATATTTTAGGTAAAATTTGTTTGGCATTAAATTGTAATATAGATGACATTATGGAATTCATTCCTGATGACACAAAATAAAGTTTAATTAAAATCAGAAAAGCCCACATAGAGTTTGTAAAATTAATATTTACTATTAACTTCCGATAATTTTAATTATCAGGAAGCAAGACTTTTACAGGAGGATAACAGATATGTTACCTGAAGAAAAAGCAAGAATAAAAATAGACAAGCAATTAACTGATGCAGGATGGGATATTGTCGCTCGTGACGAGTATATTCCATTTAATGCTTCTGCGGTTAAAGAAGCTTTAATGCAAGGAAATAAAGAAAGTGACTATCTTCTCTTTGTTGATGACAAAGCGATTGCTGTTGTTGAAGCAAAAGCTGAGGACAATTCTCTCGGAGATATTGTTGCACAACAAGCTGAATGGTATTCTAAAAATCCGCAAGGTTGGGTTGGTTTGTGGTTTCCAAATCAGATTCCCTTTGTATATCTCGCAAATGGTAATAAGATTTATTTTAAAAATATGCTTGAGTCCGACAGCGAATATGTTGAACTTTCGGAAATGCACTCACCGAAAAAGATACTACAAATGCTTGGTAAAAAATCCGAATATGGTGCGTTGCCGAGAATTGAGAAAAAAGGACTTCGTGACTGCCAGTATGATGCTGAAGTAAATCTTGAAGCATCGTTGAAAGCCGGCAGGAAAAAGGCTCTTGCTATTCTTGCAACAGGTTCAGGTAAAACATATCTTGCTTGTCTTGCGTCATACCGTCTGTTGAACTATACTCCTACGAAGCGTGTACTTTTCCTTGTTGACAGAAATAATCTTGCTCGACAGACAGAAACAGAATTCAGTTTGTTCGACCGTACCGAAAAACAAAAGCCGATGAACGAACTTTACCAAATTAATCGCCTTACAAAACCCGAAAATATTCAGGGCGATATTATTATATCTACAATACAAAAATTATTTGCGGTGCTTACGGGACAAACTATAACGGAAGATGACGAAGATAAAGAAGACGAAAAATTGGGATTGAAAGATGTTATCAAAAACGAGCCTGATATAGTCCTTGGCGAGGATTTGAAATTACCTCCGGATTACTTCCAGTTTATCATTGTTGATGAATGTCATCGTTCAATTTACGGCAAATGGAAAGCAGTTCTTGATTACTTTAAGGACGCAGAAGTTCTTGGTTTAACTGCAACACCTACTCCCGAAGCATATGCGTATTTTAATAAAAATATTGTTGAAGAATACACATACGAAGATTCCGTTGTTGATGGTGTTAATGTTCCTGCACGAGTTTACAGAATAATTACCGACGCAACGGTTCACGGCGGCACAATCAATCAAGGCGAAACAGTTACGGATGTTAATCGCTCCGGTGAAATGGTTGATGAATACAAGTCACAGCAACGCATTGACTATGCGCCAAACCAGCTTGACCGATCTGTTATCAATCCTAATCAGATAGAATCCGTGTTGAAATCATATATGGAGTCAATTTATACCGACTTATATCCGGAAAGAGAAGAAAATTGGAACTATATTCCTAAAACGCTCATCTTTGCAAAAGATGATAATCACGCAACAAAAATCATTGAGATTGCCAAAAAGGTGTTTGCTGAAAAATTTCCAAGTGGAAAAGTGCCGGACAACTTTGTGCAAAAAATTACATATTCCGCAGGCGATTCCAATGCCCTTATTCGTGAATTGCGAACGGAAAAGGATTTTAGAATAGCTGTTACTGTTACGCTTGTTGCAACAGGTACGGATGTAAAGCCTTTGGAAGTTGTTCTTTTTATGAACGATGTAAAATCGGATGTTTTATATACGCAGATGAAAGGAAGAGGTTGCAGAACACTTAACGAGGATAAATTAAGAGAAATTACTCCGAATGCAGATAATAAAAATTGTTTTTACATTGTCGATGCAGTGGGCGTAACAGAATCTGATAAGCATATTCCGCAACCTGGCAAATGCGGAGAACCACGACCTAAAATACTTCGTTTAGACCAGCTTTTGGAAAGATTGTCACACGGCGAGGTTTCTGATGATAACCTTGCTTTGCTTCGAGATTATTGTTCTACTATACAAAAACGATATGAGGATAATCCTCTTTTCGAAAGACATTTGAATATGTTTATTTCCGATTATGGCTTTTCACCAAGAGGATTAGCAAATAATATAAACCAATCGCTTTCACAGAATTTGCTACCTCCTTATGAGAATATTTCGGATGAAAATCTTGCTCGTAAAAACTTGATTTTCTGTTTGATGAGTAATTTATCAGCCCGAAAGAAACTTCTTGAAATGCTCCGGGGTTATTACGCTGTAACTCCAGAAAAAGAGGACGAGGTAATTTATAAAGGTTTCTCTAAAGAAACGGCAAAAAGCTTTATTGCTAACTTTGAGCAATATTTGAATGATAATGCAGATAAGATTGAAACTCTCCGAATTATCTATAATTCTGAAGATACTGTAATTACATATTCAATGCTTACGGAGTTGCAGGACAAATTGATTGCCGAAAATGGGCAATTTACACCTTATTACATTTGGAAAAACTATAAAATCCTCGATAACGACGGTAATGTTGAAGAAGTGGATACAAAGCAAAATATCAAGGCTTTAACACATCTCATTCAGCTTGTTCGTTATGCATATAGGAAAAGCAATAAACTTGTAAGTCTTATTAAGGGGTATTCCCAAAGATTTAGCCTTTATTGCGGACAGGCTCAGCGTAAACTTACAGATGACCAAAAAGAAATTATGAAACAGATAGCTGATTACATTATTGAGGAAGGTGCAATCAGCATAAAAGAATTGAATGCTTTTGATACAGACCTGTGGCGTAAAGGAATAAAAAACTTTGGCGCACCTGTTCTATCGGAGGAAATTATTACACTAGCAAAATTTATTTTAAAGGCGGCATAATACTATGGCAAATATTCAAAAAAGCGAAGCAACACTGGTAAAAAAAGTATGGGACATTGCAAATGTTCTTGCGGCTGCCGGTGTTGGATTTACAGACTATATCACCCAACTTACATACATTCTTTTTCTTAAAATGGATGCGGAAAAGGAAGAATTAGGTCTTGGCAGTTCTATTCCTGATGGATATAAGTGGAAAGATATTGTTGAACTTAGTGGAGATGACCTTATTGACAAATATGAAGAAGTATTGAAAGAACTTTCAAAAGATGATGGGCTTATCGGTACTATCTTTACGAAAGCATCTAACAAAATCAACAGCCCTGTTCATCTTGCAAAAGTGTTCCAAATGGTTGGCAATGAAAACTGGTATATGATGGAGGGCGATTTCAAGGGTGCAATTTATGAATCAATCCTTGAAAAGAATGGTCAGGATAAAAAAAGCGGTGCCGGACAGTACTTTACACCTCGTGCACTTATCAAAGCAATGGTTGATGTAATTGACCCTAAAATCACCGAAACGGTTGCTGACCCGGCTTGCGGAACTGGTGGATTCCTTCTTGCTGCCTTTGACCATATGAAACCCCAAAGCAGGGATTTGTCAAATCAGAACTTTTTAAAAAACAGTGCATTGTTTGGTGCAGATAATACAGCACTTGTTGTTACCCTTGCATCAATGAATTTATATTTACACGATATTGGAACAGAAAAGAGTCCTATCGTTTGTCAGGATTCATTGCTGGATACATCGGACAGAATGTTTGATGTAATTCTTGCAAACCCTCCTTTCGGCACAAGGCCGCAAGGTAGCGTAGCAGTTGACAGTGCAAGACCGGAATTTATAAAAACGTCGGATAATCAGGTTAACTTCTTGCAGCATATAATGTCCATCGTTAAAACTGGTGGTCGTGTTGCCGTAGTCCTTCCTGATAATGTTCTTACTGACGGAAATGCTACTGCAAAGGTTCGTGAAAAATTATTAGCTGACTTTAATCTTCACACCATTCTCAGATTGCCGACAGGCATTTTCTACGCTGGTGGTGTTAAGACAAATGTGCTTTTCTTTGAAAAGGGAGAAAAAACAAGAGATATTTGGGTTTATGATTATAGAACTGGTATAAAACACACAATGGCAACAAAGCCTATGACTCGTGCAGACCTTGATGATTTTGTAAATTGCTACTGTTCGGGTCACTTGGAAGATAGAAAAGAAACTTACTCTGAAGAAAATCCTAATGGTAGATGGAGAAAATTCAGCGAAGAAGAAGTTTACTTCCGTGACCAATTAAAAATCGATTTCAAATGGATAGATTTAACTGAAAAAGATGACCGCACGATTACCGAGCTTCTTTCTGAGATGCAGGAAAAAGCAACTGCGATTGGTGATGCCGTATCAAAACTCCAAGAAATTCTCGGAGGCATTGACTTATGATTGATACAAAAGTATTAAGAGAAAAGATTCTTGACCTTGCCATTAGGGGGAAACTTGTTCCGCAAGACCCAAATGATGAGCCTGCTTCTGTTTTGCTCAAAAAAATCCGTGAGCAAAAAAAGCAAATGGTTAAGGAAGATAAGCTAAAAGCAAAGGATATAAAAAACGATACTGTCATCTTTAAAGGTGATGATAATTTACATTATGAGCAGTTTGCGGACGGAACGGTGAAATGTATCGAAGATGAGATACCGTTTGAAGTGCCTGATGGCTGGTGTTGGTGCAGACTGGGAAGCATTAGTGCTGCCATCCAATATGGTTTGAGCAATTCGGCGGAACAATCTGGTACACATCGTCTTTTGAGAATTACTGATATTCAAGACGGAAAAGTCGATTGGGATACAGTGCCTTTTACCACTGCTTATGAAGCGGGAAATTATTTATTAAGCTCTGGAGACATTGTTTTCGCAAGAACTGGAGCAACTGTCGGAAAATCATTCTTAATTAAAGAACTTCCTTATCCGGCTGTTTATGCTTCTTATTTGATTAGAATTAGACTCCTTGATGGTGTTCATCCAGACTATATCTACCAGTTTTTCAGCAGCCAATGTTATTGGGAGCAAATTACTGATAAATCAGTTGGTGTTGGTCAACCTAATTGTAACGGAACTTCATTGAAAGAGTTGTTTATACCTATACCTCCATTTAGTGAGCAAAATAGAATTGTGCCTTCAGCTCTTTCTACATTAGAATATGTTACTAACATTGAATTAGACAAGGCATCTTTGTTGGAAACGGTTACATCGATAAAGTTCAAAATTCTCGACCTTGCAATACAAGGCAAACTCGTTCCGCAGAATCAGGATGATGAACCTGCTTCGGTTCTCCTTGAACGCATAAGGGCAGAGAAAGAAGAACTGATAAAAGCAGGTAAAA
>ERZ772966.32-NODE-32-length-54951-cov-6.797253_pt1 | contig 54951 bp, 35 predicted proteins | sample MGYA00580680_ERZ772966 | MGnify/ENA primary metagenome ERZ772966 (study PRJEB29015, sample SAMEA2738055) | human oral metagenome | biome: human oral; feature: human-associated habitat; material: saliva | place: China | collected 2225 ...
GCCGGAAACGGCGCTGTAGGTGGCGGAGGACCAGGTTCCGGATCCCATTCGTGTCTCCTTGCTGTGCTGATGCGGTTGAATCGGTGGTCAGATGGCGACGGCGCTCGGCGCGGCGAGCTCGTGCCAGGCGCGCCGGCCGAAGTCGGTGTGCAGGGCGCCGCGGGTGTGCTTGAGCGTTTCGGGCAGGCCGGTGGGGCGCAGGCTGGTCTGGAGGAGCAGATTCTTGATCTTCGGCGAGGGCGCGGAGCGCTCCAGGAGCGAGGACGCGGCCTGCGCCAGGGACAGCTGTGCATCGGCCCGCTTGCCGCCCTTGTAGGCGGGCGGCGGGGGGGAGGTGGGGGCGACGACGAGGCGGTGCCCGGATCTGACCGCGGTCCACCAGCCGTCCAGCCGCAGTCCGTGCTCGACGGGGTTCAGGGCGATGACGCCGGGGGCGATGTCGCCGTGGATCCACCCGGCCCGCTCGGCCATGGAGATGACGGCCAGCAGCCGGTTCCACACCCAGGCGGCGGTGGCGGCGTCGAGGGCGGGGAAGTCGGTGAGCAGCCACCATCCGGGGCCGTAGTCCGAGGTCAGGACGTGTCCGGAGGCGGCCGGGGTCGGGACCCACTGGACGGTCGGGGCGGAGCCGTCGGGGTTGGGCTGGCGCAGCACGTCCCGGGCGGCGACGACGGCGGTGGCGGCTCGGACACGCCAGGCCAAGCCGATCCTGCCAAGATTGCTGCGGCGGTGACAAGGTATCTGCAAACCGAACAGGTGCAAAAGCTCTTGGCGCCAATCTTTAGCGGCGACACCATAATTGACCGGGCTAAACTTACCTTGAACCTTACCCAGGCTCTAGGCAATGATCCGGCAGTGCAACAAATTGCTGAAAATGTTTCTGCTGACCTGGCCGCTCAGATCTCCAGTAAAGTGGCTAGTGCGCTTAGCTCAACGGTTAGTACTGCGCTAAGTAAAGCAGTTGGGCAGTTGCTGCAAAGCTCACTTAACCAGCTGATGACCACCTTGCAAACCCAATTGACTGCTCAGGTGCAAAACGCCATGGGGCAGATTATGGGCAACCTTTCCAGTGCCATGCGGGTAGATGCGAATAAACTTAAAGACGCATTTAAGTTTAATATGAAGCCGGAAGAAATTGCGGCATTATTGACTCAGCTACTTAATCCTAAGGCCACTACGGCTCGCGCAAATTTACTCACTTTAGGGTATGCGCACGCTGACCAGCCGGAACGTATCGATATTTATCCGAAGTCTTTCGCAGATAAAGATCATGTTAAATCTATCCTCGCTAGCTACAATGCGGAGGCTAAAGCTGCCAAACAAACCGGCAAAGTGATTGTTTATTCAGACCTGGTAGGGATGCTGATGAGTTCAATCACCAACATCATTAATATTGTGACCGCATTGCTAGTGGCATTCGTGTCTATTTCGCTGGTGGTGTCTTCAATTATGATCGGTATCATCACGTTCATTTCCGTGTTGGAGCGACGTAAAGAGATTGGGATTTTACGTTCAATTGGTGCGTCTAAAGCCGATATTCGCCGCGTGTTTAATGCGGAAACCCTGATTGTGGGTGCTCTGGCAGGTTTGCTGGGTGTGGGCGTGAGTGTGTTGGTGACTATTCCAGCCAATATTTATGTGGCAGATCGCTTTGGGGTGCAAGATATTGCCACGCTGCCGGTTGCTGCCGGAGTGATTTTGGTGCTCATTTCTATGGGCTTAACCTTCTTGGCTGGTTTGCTGCCGGCCTCCAAGGCTGCACGCGAAGATCCTGTAGAGGCACTGCGCGGAGAATAAATACAGGCAAAATCATCCCTTCCCTATAAAAATTTCATGGGGTTTTATAGGGAAGGGATGAAATGTCAGTATCTGTGAGTAGGTGTATAAGTTGTTGACCAAGGGGTGGGTTGTGAGTCGAGGCTCTATGGCGTGGATCAGGATTCGCGGCGCGAGCCAAAGACTTGCGGCGTGAGTCAGTAACCTAGATGTGCACTTTGGACCTGACCTTCCCAGCAATCTGACCTGCCCAAACGATCTGGCTCGGTAGACTCTTGCGGCCAGCCTCGTTACAGCCAGCTTAGCCAGCCTAAACAGGCCTGCTTCCTGGACGCTGTAAAAGCCTGCGTCACCTGCCACTTTGAGTGTGAAACTCCCCAAGTTTTCACAATGTTCAGGCAATCTTAAGGGGAATTGGATATTTTTGAGCTAGTCAAATTCTCAGATCGAGGTGGTCTAAAGTGCTTAAAAACAGCGGATTCGGCAAGCGAATTTTGCGCCGCACCAACACTTTCCTGCTGACTGCGGCTGTGGCTGCAGCGACTCTTGGGGGTGGCGCGGTTGCAGCTCCGGCAGCGACGACGTCGTCCGTGGCAGCCCCAGTAGTAGCGGCGTCGTCGGTAACGCAGCTAACCCAAGCTGGCGTCGTCGGCAGATGGGCGCCCCGGGCACCGGCGTTATCGACTCCAGTAACGGCTGGGTGGACAAAACCTGTGCGGTTAAAGGCGGGGACTGGGTTTATCGGGGCGGCGACTCCTGGTGGTACCGCAATTCTGACGGCTCTTACCCCAGCAAATGCGTAGCCACAATTAAAGGCGTTAAGTATCTATTTGATGCAAATGGTTGGGCTGCCAGCGGCTGGGCTGCTTCAAAGAAAACCGATAAATTAGGTAATAAATACTGGTATCACTTCACCACTAATGGTTTAAGTAAAGGCTGGCATATTGAGGGTTCGACACGCTTTTACCTAGACGGTGGCGACGGTCATATGTATGTCAACTGGAATACCATTGGCGGGAAATCTTATTACTTCACTCCCGGTGGCGTAATGGTTACCGGCTGGTATAAGGCTTACCCGGGTTGGTATCACTTTGGGGACGATGGCGTATTAACCACTGGTTGGTTTAAGTCCGGTAATGCTTGGTATTACCTAGACCCGGGTAAAGGTTCCACTAATTTGACTGGTGCATATAAGGGTCTAATGCTTACCGGTTACCAAACTATTGACGGCAAGCGTTACTATTTCGACGCTTCAGGTAAGTGGGATCCCAGTAAATAATTAATATTTACTGTTATTTACTCGCTGATATTGTCTAATATTTGCGTCGGGACGCATTGGGTTGAGCCTCGGCCTGCATCCCCTGGTCTGCATGCGCCGTCGCTAATATGCGGGTGCCGTCGTAAATACTGACATTTCATCCCTTCCCTATAAAACCCCATGGAATTTTTATAGGGAAGGGATGATTTTGCCTGTATTTGTCTGATTTTGCCTCCTAGCCTCTGGCTGCCTGCCAGCGGCTGTAATCAGAGCGCAGCGAGCTCTTCGCGCAGGCGCTGCTTTACAGCCAGCGGCGCCCAGGAAATCTCGATCGCGTTAGCCACCAGGGTGCGCAGGAAGTCCTCATCAACCCCATCATGATCGGCCACGCGCTGGAAATTGTCGCCGATGTAGCCGCCAAAGTAGGCCGGGTCGTCAGAGTTGATAGTCACCAAAACGCCGTCGGCAACTAGCTGCTTAACCAACTCAACCTTGTCAGACTCAGAAATCCACAGGTTCGAAATCGGGCAGCTGGTCAGCCCAATACGGTGCTCCACCAGGTACTTAACTAGCGCCGGGTTCTCCACCACGTTGGTGCCGTGGTCCACGCGCTGCGCCTGAATGTCCTCAATGACCTGGCGGATGTGCTCAATAGAGTCTTTAATGTCGACGTCGCAGTGCATGGTCAGCTGGTAGCCCTCGCGGCGAGCGCGGGCAAAGACTGCGGCAAACTTGGCCGGCTCGTGGTCGGTTTCGTCAGAGTCCAGGCCCACGCCCACGATCCATTGCTTGTAAGGCAGCGACTCCAGCAGCGTAGCCATGGCGTATTCTGGCTGGAAGTCGCGCAGGAAACACATGATGAACTGGCTAAATACGCCCAGGGTTTGCTCGGCCTCAAGCTGGGCGCGGCGCAGACCAGAAATCACGGTGTGGAAGCTGACCCCACGGCAGGTGTGTGCCTGGGGGTCAAAGAAAATTTCTGCGTAACGCAGTCCCTGGCTTGCGGCCTTGCGGTAGTAGGCCATGGCCAGGTCATAGAAGTCTTCGCTGGTGAGCAGCACGTTCATGCCGTCGTAGTAGGCATCCAGGAAGGAAGCTAGATCGTCGAAAGTGTAGGAGTCCTTAACTTCCTGCTCGCTACTAAAAGGTAGCTTGATGCCGTTGCGCTGGGCCAACTTGAATTTCAGCTCCGGCTCTAGCGTGCCCTCAATATGTATGTGCAGCTCAATCTTGGGTAGAGCCTGCACGAGCGCCTCGTGTGCCATGACGTCTCCTTCGAAAACTAGGAATTTAGTAAATTCTAGTTGTCTTAGGGTGTCTGCGTGGCGCAAATTACGCGCTCAGTATGCCCTGATTCGGGGCCGTCTTATGGGGTGGCGCTCCCGACGCCGCCGCGCCTGGGTCCTTTCCGTCGTCGCCCTGTGCTCCCGATGCCGCTACGTTTGGCTGCCTTCCACCCTTGGCCCGTGCTCTCGACGACGGCGCCTGGGTCCTTTCCGTCGTCGCCCTGTGCTCCCGACGCCGCCACGCCTGGCTAGTAATTCCCAAGCTAGCCTGCGCCCCGGGCACTGTGGACCCTACCTAGACTCCCAGGAATTCCTTGATGGCCGGCAGTTCGCGCTGAGCCTGGGCATAACCTACCTGGTAGGCCTCTTCGAGCACTTCATAGCGCATTTCGAGCTTGGAAATTTCGGTGACTTCCGGGCAGTAGACATAGGCGCGTCCCTCAGCTTCCAGTCTGAAAGCGGTTTTGCGGGCGGCGTTGTAGCGGGCGCTGCGGGCGGTGACGGCGTCGGCAATGGAAGGTAGACGTGGGAAGGCGGCGCGCATACTGGCGTGGGTGCCCAGACGCGTGGCCGGCTTAATGAAGTTGCGCGGGCGAGTGAGCACAATCAGGAATTTGCGGTAACCGTCGCGCATGGGTGCATCCAGCGGAATGCCGCCGTTGGGGCCAAGTGCGCCGTCGACGTAAGTGTCGCCGTCGATCTCTACCGGCGGCATCAGCACCGGCAGGGTGGACGACGCGCGCGCAAGTAAGCCCACGTCAGAGACGCTATGCATATCTTCTTTGGTGAACCACACGGCCTGGCCGCGCGTGGCGTTAAAAGAGCCAACACGTATCTGCGCCGGGTTGGCCATGAAAGTGTCGTAGTCGAAGGGGAAATCGCCGTCAGCCTCGGCAATGTCGTGGTAGAGATAGTCCACATTGAAGATGCCGCGCCCGGCTAGCCAGTGCTTGTAACCGCCAAATTCGGGGCTGAGGGCCACATCCACAAAGGAGTCATGGGCGCGGGCGGCGTCACGTGAAACATAGTTAACGGTGTGCGAGCTACCCGCAGAAATACCGGAAACATGCGGAAAATCTAGGCCAGCCTCGATCAGGGTGGCCACCAGTCCGGCAGTGTACACCCCGCGCATACCGCCGCCTTCAAAAACTAGCGCTGTGTCAGGAAGATGTGTCAATGCGGTACTCACCGCGTCAGCCTATGTCAGAGACCTATGGCTAGGTAAGGCTCGACACACGTGAGCCGCCCCGCTACTGGTGTGACCCAGTTAGCAGGGCGGCTTGTGTTGGGTTGGTTTTAGTGCCGACGACGGCGCTGGGCTGGTCTGGCTGGACATCCCGCCCTGCCGTCCAGCCGGCCAGCCAATCCAGTCAGCCCAGCCAAGCGGGGCCAATCTGACGGGCCGGTCCAGTCAGGCAGCTAGCGCGGCCTTAGATCTGGGCTAGGGCCTGATCAAGGTCGGCGATCAGATCGTTGACGTCCTCCAGGCCTACGGCCAGACGCAGCAGGGTTCCGGGCACGCCCCCAACCCCGCCGGTGCGGGTCGAGTGGGTCATGATTGCCGGATGCTCGATTAGCGACTCGGGCGCGCCCAGCGACGCAGCCAGCGCAAACACGCGGGTCAGGCCGGTTAGGCGGATGGCGTCGTCCTCATTGGCCAGCTCGAAAGAAAGCACCCCGCCGCTACCCAGCGGGTTTTGGCGCTGCGCCAGGGTATGCGCCGGGTGGCTGGGCAGGCCCGGGTAGTAGACGGCAGTTACCTTGGGATGGGCCTGCAAGAACTCGGCCACCGCCTGGGTGTTGGTGCAGTGGCGTTCCACGCGCACTGCCAGGGTCTTTAGGCCACGGTGGGCTAGGAAAGCGTCGCGCGGGGACTCAATGGCCCCCAAAGTCATCTGCAGACGGGTCAGCTCCTCGGCGGCGTCGCGAGAATCAAAGAAGGGGGTGACATGTTCAGGTAGCTGTAAACCGTCGCGCAGCACCACTGCGCCACCAACCACATCCGAGTGTCCACCAATGTACTTAGTGGTAGAGTGCACCACCACGTCAGCGCCCAGCTCCAACGGGCGCTGCAGCAGCGGGGTGGCGAAGGTGTTGTCAACCACCAAAAGTGCCCCCACCTCGTGACATAGCTCGGCGACGGCGGCAATGTCGGTAACCGTGAGGAAGGGGTTAGAGGGGGTCTCCACCCACACCAGCTGGGGGCGTTGGGCGCGAATTTCGCGCGCGGCCACATCCAGATCGGTAAGGTCCACAGCCGCTGAGGTGAAGCCTTCGGCTGGCTTAATGACACTGAAAAGCTTGTGAGTACCGCCGTAAACATCGGTGGAGTGAATGATGTGATCGCCGGGGCGGGTTAGCAGGCGCACCACGGTATCCTCGGCGCTCATGCCTGAGGGGAAGGCGAATCCATGGGTGGCGCCTTCCAGGGCGGCTAGGGCGCCGGCGAAAGCGTTGGTGGTAGGGTTGCCACAACGACCATACTCAAATCCCTGCTTGAGATCGCCGGGAGCATTTTGTACGTGAGTGCTGGTCACATGCATAGGGGGAACCACGTCACCGGTGATCGGATCTGGCTCAAAACCCAAGTGAATCGCGCGAGTGGAGAAAGCGGCTGCGTTGTTTTCCATGTATTGAGTTTAAATCCGCGCTTCACCCTTGTTAATAACTACGCCACACGCATAAGGGCATAGGTCACATTAAGGGTGCTTACTTTCACCGCTAACCTCCTTTCACCGCTGACCTCTATGAGTGGTGTATGTGGTTGGTGAGCGTGGATAATTAGACTTGAAATCTTGTTAGCTGCGAGTTTTCCCCAGATACATGCGCAGCCGATACATAGCCAACTGAAAGGTGACGTGGGTTTGCGGGTAGCTTTCAAAATTTTCAGGCGCGATATTGGGCGTATTTTGCGTGTGCCTTTCGCTGTGATCGTAGTGGTGGGCGTGTGTTTCCTACCCGCAATGTATGCCTGGTTCAATATCGCCGGCTTCTGGGACCCCTACGCCAACACCTCCCACCTGCGCGTCGCCGTCGTAAATGAAGATAAGGGCGCCACCACCGCCGCTACCGGCAAGATCGACGCCGGCGCTCAAGTAGCCGCCCAAATTAAAGACAATCACGACCTGGGCTGGTACTTCACCACGCGGCAGGGGGCTATCGACGACGTAAAAACCGGTAGGTCCTATGCGGCTATCATCATCCCCGCGAACTTCTCCACCAGCTTGGTCAGCTTTATGGACCCGCAGCATTACAGGCAGCCCAAGCTGGAGTATTACGTCAACCAAAAACTCAATGCGGTGGCCCCGCAAATCACTAACGCTGGCGCCACTACATTGGATCGAAAAATTAACTCCGCTTTTGTCTCGCAAGTATCCAAGGTAGTAACCACCAAGTTGGGAGACTTTTCTAAGCACGTGCGCGCCCAAACCGCCGCCGCTAACGCAAGCACAGATAAATCCCTGGCCCAAGGGGCCCAAAAACTAGCTGCCGCCGCAGCTTCAGTGCAAAGCCAAAGCCAGCAAATTGACCAGGCGCGCACCAAAATTGCCAGCGCCCAAAACTCACTGACTGCGCTGCAAACCCAGGTCACAAACCTGAGCCAGATCGCCACAAATACTGGCACGCTGCTGTCCACCACGGCCACAACCATCACAGACTTTTCCTCCAAAGCCCCGGGCATACTCGATAAATCAGCTAGCCTCACGGTTCAGGCCACCGGCAAACTGTCAGTAAATGCAGCCAACCTTAACGGGGCGGTGCAATCCGCACAGGGGCGAGTTGACGGCGTCGTGAGTGAGCTAGAGTCAATCAACCAAACCCAAGCTCAAATCCTGACCCAACTACAAAATGCGGGGCTGGGGAATGTGCCTGGGGGCTCTGATGCGCTGGCAATTTTGACGCAGCAAAACACCAATGCCGCCACCAGCCTAAGCAATCTGCGCACAGTGGGCAGCTCAATTTCGGCCACTTCCACCTCGCTTAGCGACGCCGCCAGTGCGCTAAACACTGCGGCTAACGCCTCCACCACTGCCTTTGGCTCCGCGCGGGAAAGTGTTTTTTCCTCTTCGTTGCCGCAGGTCAGTAGCTCGCTGTACAACATGGACCGCCTCTCGGGCACGCTGGCGGTCACTATCAGCAACCAAAACCAGCAGATCACGCAGCTAAAATCCATGCTTACCCAGCTGGACAAAAACCTGGCCGCCACGCAAAACGCCCTGAACCAAAGCGCCACCACTTTGACGCAGCTGCAAAGCGATCTGGAATCCACCCGCGCTGACCTGGGGGCAATCAGCGGCACCTCAGCTTTGCGTCAGCTCACCGACAAGCTTGACGTGAGCGCTGACAAGGTTGCTAACTTCATGCTTTCACCCACGCTGCTAAGTACCCACAAGGTTTACCCGGTGGCTAACTACGGCTCGGCTATGGCCCCGGTGTTCACCAACCTGACCTTATGGGTGGGTGCGTTCATGCTGGTGGTCCTGATTAAGCTGAACGTAGACAGTGAGGGAATCGGAGCTATCACGCATACGCAGGCGTATATGGGCCGCTGGCTGTTAATGGCCGCAATTAGTGCAGTGCAAGCCATTGTGGTCACCACCGGCGACCTGATCCTAGGCGTACAGCACGAAAGTGTGGTGCTGTTCTACCTGGCAACAATCCTTATTGGTTGGGCTTATCTGTCTATTATCTATGCACTTAGTGTGTCCTTTCAGCATATTGGTAAGGGCATTTGTGTTGTTATGGTAATTTTACAGATTCCTGGCTCTTCCGGTCTATACCCAATTGAAATGGTGCCTAGTTTCTTTGGCTGGGTTTACCCGGTGCTGCCCTTTAAATATGGGGTGGCGGCTGTGCGTGAGGTTATTGGTGGCTTCTACGCCCACCATTTCTTGGCTGACCTGGGGGTTTTGGCGCTAATGGCGGCTGGGTCTTTCGCTGTGGGGATTGGGCTACGGCCCTTCTTGGTTAACATCAACCGCCTGACCGCTGCAGCCATTGCTGAGGGCGGCCTGTTTAACGCCGAGGAGACCCGCGATTCGCGCCGTTGGCGCACCACTCAGATTCTCCACGCCCTGGCCGACCGTGACGATTACCGCTGGGAAACCGACTATCAGCGCCGCCGCTTTGAGCGCCTGTATCCGCGTATGCGCGTAGCAGCGATTGTGCTGGGCGTGGTGGTGCCGGCGGTTACCGCCCTGACTAGCAGTTTTAGCACCACCAACCAGAAAATCACCTACGTGGCGGTGTGGATGGCGTGGCTGGTGGCCATGATCGGCTTCCTGGTTTATATGGAGTATCGCCGCGACCGTCTGGAGCGCCAGGCGGCTTTGCTGGAAATGAGTGACGGCGAGATTAAGACCATGCTGCATGGGCATATGGGGCGACGTCGCCAGGGGCGCTCTCGCTCGCCGCTGGCGTTGGTTGAAATTAGTGTTGATAGTGGCGGCATTACTGGTGACAGCCTTGACGGTTCCAGCAGTAGTGCCGACGCCGCAGCTGCAGCGGGGCGCAGTCAGGCTGAAACTACGCAGATTCCGGTTGTAGACGAAGGAGAAGGCCGATGAAGCACGCAGATGAAAAGCGCAGTGCGGCGTCGGCCCAGCGCTCTGACATTAAGACGCCTGACAGTGTCAAGTATGACGATGAGGCTCGGGCTCGCGCCGCCGCCTCAACCCGCGCCGCCACCCGCGCGCAGGGGCGCTCTACAGCCCCAACCCGCACGGCCACCCAAGCCCGGACCAGCCGAAAAGCCCAGGCCAAGCCACTTTCTGGGGCCTGGCAGCTATATCGCGACGATCTGCGCCGCGCCCGCATCAACGTGATCAGCCTGGTGATTATCCTCGGGTTAGTGGTAATTCCGGCGGTGTTTGCCTGGTTTAACGTGGCCGCATCCTGGAACCCGTTCGGCAATACGCGCAACCTGACTGTCGCCGTCGCCAATGCCGACACTGGCTACAAAAGCGACCTGGTTCCCATGAAAGTTAATGCGGGCGAGCAGGTGGTTTCCGCGCTGCGTGCCAACAAACAGCTCAATTGGGAGGTGACCACGCCCGCGCAGGCGCTGGAGGGCACCAAATCGGGTAAATATTATGCGGCCATCGTGATTCCCGAGGGCTTTAGTAAAAATATGCTCAGTTTCTTCTCTTCCAGCGCCCAAAGCACGCAGTTGAACTACTACATCAACGAAAAACGCAACGGTATTGCCCCCAAGATCGCCGGGGCCGGGGCGCAGGCGGTTTCCACTCAGGTGAACGCGGTGTTCACCGAAACTGTGGGGGAGGTGGTGCTGAACCTTGCCCAGACAGTGTCCACTCAGCTATCTACCCCCGAGGCTACCAACGCTTTAAATACTGTGGTGGGGCGCGTGGAGACACTGTCTACCCGCTTCGATAGTGCCGCTAACCTGCTCACTTCCTATGGTGGCTTGGTCGACGGCGCCAATGGGCTGGTGACCAGCTCCGTCAGTCTGGTGGGGCAGGGATCCAAAGACGCCCAGCAGCTACGCACTCAGCTAGGGCAGGTGGCAACCGAAACCGGTAACATCAAGAGCGCCGTCGCCAATGCAAACCAAGCCTTGCAGGGGGCTTTCAACGCCTCCACCACGGCACTAAATTCAGTCAGCGCCGCCGCAGACCAGGTGAGCGCCTCCTCCGGGCAGTCCGTCTCCGCCGTCGTGACCAGCCTAAACCAGCAGGCCAGCGGGTTGCAGGCGCAGGCCACCAACTACCAGAAGGTGCGCGACAACCTGGCCACGTTGATCGCTCAGCTGCCCGACCCTACCCGCGCGCAAGGGGTGCTGACCAGCCTCGATGGGATTATCAGCAGGCTCAACAGCGCGGCTACGTCGCTGCAGTCGGCGGCCACGCAGATTTCCAATAAATCCGGTGACTCGCAGGCCTCCATTACCGAGGCGAAAAACCTGATTGGCCAGGCCAAAACCGAGCTAAGCGGCCTCAAAACCACGGTTGACACCAATATCGCTCCCCAGGCTAACCAGCTGGCCGCAGATTTGGCGCAGGTCTCCGACGGTTTGGGGCAGGTGCGCGAGTCGGTTTCCACCTCGCTGGGAGGCAGTGGGGCGGGCTCGCTACAGGCCAAGCTGACGCAAATGAAAACTAACCTCGACGGCGCCGCTAAAGATCTCAGCGCTGCCGGGGCTCAGATGAAGACACTGTCTGAAAAGCTGCGCGGGGCGATTGATAGTGGCGACTTGGCGCAGGTGCAAAAAATTATTGGCGACGACCCCCAGCGCCTGGCCCAAGCCCTGACCACGCCGGCCGTGGTGGAGCGCCACCCGATTTACGCGGTGGAAAATTTCGGTTCCTCCATGGCGCCACTTTACGCAACCGTGGCGATGTGGATGGGTACCATGCTAATTGGTGTGGTGGTGCGCGCACAGCCGGTTTCTAATGTGTCTAAATTACGGCCTTCGCAAGTATTTTTTGGACGTTGGGGTATTTTTGCCACAATTGGTTTGGCGCAAGCGACTTTAGTGGCTGGCGGTTTATTGTTGTTTTTGGATGTGCAAGCGGTGCATCCGTGGCTATTTATGATAACCGCATGGCTTACGGCAATAGTGTTTTCGCTGATTAATTATTCGTTTGTGGCCGCGTTTGGAAACGTTGGCAAAGCGATTAGTATTCTGTTTTTAGTGATGCAGGTTTCCGGTGCGGGTGGGTCTTTCCCGCTGGCTATTTTGCCAGGATTCCTATCTGAACTAAGCCCATATTTACCTGCAAAGCCGGTAATTGATGCGCTGCGCTGCGGAGTGGCTGGGTATAGCGGCAATGAATATCTGGGGCATATTGGTCATTTGCTGCTATTTATAATTCCGGCATTAATAATTGGCTTGGTGTTGCGGCCAATTCTGGCTCGACGCAACCAGGCTAACAGTGAGGCAGTGGAGTCAACCAAGGTCCTGGGCTGAGGTGCAAATACAGGCAAAATATGTATGCAGGTAGAGATGTCTGCAGACAGAAAATGCATGCAAATACAGGCAGTACAAATACAGGCAAAATCGTCCCTTCCCTATAAAAAATTCATGGGGTTTTATAGGGAACGGACGAAATGTCAGTATTTGCGCGGCAGTCGTGCGGCAGGCCTGTGTGGCGCATGCTTGTGTGGCAGTTGCGCGGCGCATGCTTGCGCGACCTAAGACTGCCGCGCCCTCGTGTGGCATCTGCGTTTGTGCAGACCACTACTTGCATCGACGGCGCAGATGGTGATGCCAATGCTGGTCTGTTGATACCGACGACGTCGGCCTGGCTGGTTGGCGCTGGCCTTCTGGTTTCTGGCTCGCTGGCTACATAGTTTTCTAAGACCAGTCATGGACAGGTCTGAACCAAGGTAGCGGTGACAGCTGGCGGAATTGACGGGTGCCGTCGTCGGCACGATAGGTGCATCTTGGCCCAGCCTTAGCTTGCCCAGCTCTAGCCGGCCCACCCTTAGCCAGGCATGGCCTTGGTCGGCCATGCTCAAGGCTGCCATGCCCAAGACGGCCATTCCTAAGGTGGCCATGCTCAAGGCTGCCATGCCCAAGGTCAGCTATGCTCGCGGTCAGTCGTGCAGGCCAGGGTTAGCCATGCAGCCCAGGGCCAGTCACTCACTCCACGCGGCCGTGGTTTGCAGATACGCAGATTTCGTCCGTTCCCTATAAAACCCCATGAAAAAATCATAGGGAAGGGACGATTTTGCCTGTATTTGCCTTAAAATTAAGCAACACTGAATACAACACCAGTTTTAGGAGTCACTTGAGTATCGGTCTAGTCGCCCTTCTTGACGACATTGCCGCCCTGGCTAAAGCCGCCGCCGCCTCGGTTGATGACGTGGCGGGAGCCGCAACCAAAGCATCTAGCAAGGCAATCGGGGTGGTTATCGACGACACTGCCGTGACTCCCCAATACGTGCAGGGCATCAAGCCTGAACGTGAACTGCCAGTTATTAAACGCATCGCGCGCGGCTCACTGATCAACAAGCTGGGCATTATTTTACCAGTGGCTTTATTGCTGACCTGGCTGGCACCCTGGTCGCTGCCTATTTTGCTGCTGGTGGGCGGCACTTACCTGTGTTTTGAGGGCGCAGAAAAAGTGCTTAGTGCCTGGGGGGTCATCAAGGAACATGAGGACTCCCACGGTGCCAGTGACAAATCCGCAGATCCGGCCGCCGTGGAAAAAGCTATTGTCAGCTCGGCGGTGCGCACAGACCTGATTCTTTCCACTGAGATCATGCTGGTGTCTTTGGCGGGCCTGCACACCAACGACAACCTGCGCAAAGTCGCCATCATGGTGGTGGTGGGCTTCATCATGACGTTCTTCGTCTACGGCCTGGTGGCGCTGCTGGTGAAAATGGACGACCTGGGCTTGGCCCTGGTGCGTCGCGGCCAGGAGAAACTGGGGCGTGCCATCGTCAAAACTATGCCGCGCGTTTTCCGTGTGATCGAGGTGGTTGGCACCGTGGCCATGCTCTGGGTGGGCGGTCACATTGTGATTGACGCTCTCAACAACCTGGGTGTGGGCGCCCTGCATCACCTGGTGGAACACGCTGCCCACGCAGCCACCCACGCCGCCCAGGGTCTGGGCGACTCGCTAAGCGGCGTGGTCAAGTGGTGCGTGGAGACGGCTTGCTCGGGTGTGTTCGGCTTGGTGCTTGGCGCGCTGGTTACTGGCCTGGTGCTGGGGCTGCAGCGGCTGCTTCGGCAGCGCGCGGGGCAGCACTAGCGATCTTTTCCAGCTCTGCCTCGCCGTGAGCTGCGGATAGGAACCACACTTCAAAGATCGACGGCGGCAGCGCCACCCCCGCCTCCAGGAAGGTGTGGAAGAAGGGCGCGTAACGCCAGGTTTCCTGCTGGCGCGCCTGGTCGTAGTTGTAGACGCCGTCGCGGGCTGCCTGTGGGCCAAACATGATGGACATCAGCGAGCCGGTACGCTGCACGCGGTGCGCCACCCCGGCCTGGGTTAGCGCCTGGCCCACAATCTCACCCACAGCCTGGGCGTTAGCGTTGACGGTGTTGTAAACGTCGACGTCGGCCAGCTGCAGCGTGGCTAGGCCAGCGGCGGTGGCTAGCGGGTTACCTGAGAGCGTGCCCGCCTGGTACACCGGCCCCAGCGGCGCCAGTAGGTCCATGATGTCGGCGCGTCCGGCCACGGCGGCTAGTGGCATCCCTCCGCCCACGACCTTGCCGAAGGTCACCAGGTCAGGCACCCATTTGGGGGTGGCGACGGCGCTGGGCTCAGCTGCGGCGACGGCGTCCAGCGCGGTGGCGGGGGTGGCGCCGTCGTGCTCTTGCCAGCCGGCCACAGCCTCCAAACCCCACCAGCCGGCAGAGCTGACCCTAAAACCTGTGAGTACCTCATCCAAAATCATTACCGCACCGTAGCGGGTGCATAGGGAACGGATGCGCTCATTCCAGCCGGCCAGTGGGGGCACGCTACCCATATTGGCGGGGGCGCCTTCGAAAATAACGCCCGCGATTTCCTGACCGCGTTCGGCGAAGCAGGCTTCTAGTGCCTCAAAGTCGTTGTAGGGCAACACGATGGTGCAGGCGGTAATCGCTGCGGGCACGCCCGCACTGCCGGGTAGGCCGCCCGTGGCCACGCCGGAGCCGGCCGCAGCCAGTAGACCGTCGCTGTGACCGTGGTAGTTGCCAGCGAATTTAATGATCAGCTCGCGCCCGGTAGCCCCGCGTGCCAGGCGGATCGCGGTCATGGTGGCTTCGGTGCCGGTGGAAACGAAACGCACCCGCTCCACAAACGGCACGCGTTCGCGCACCTTTTGGGCCAGCAGGGTTTCGCTCTGGGTGGGGGCGCCAAAGGATAGCCCGCGCGCGGCGGCCTCCTGTACGGCGGCCACCACTTGCGGGTGGGCGTGGCCTAGCAGGGCCGGGCCCCAGGAGCCCACCAGGTCCACATAGTCGCGCCCGTCGGCGTCGGTAACGTAGGCCCCTTTAGCGGTGCTGATGAAACACGGGGTGCCGCCCACGCCCCCAAAGGCGCGTACGGGAGAGTCAACACCACCCGGAATAATCCCCTTGGCCTGGGTAAATAAGCGTTCATTTAGATTCATAATTAAGTCCTATCGCAGCGTTTGGTCTGTTTTTCCTGCGGCGTTGCGGCGTTGCGGCAGCCGGGATGGTGCACCCGGGGTGTACCTGGGGTGCCGCCGGGCTGGTGTGCCTGGGCTGCCACGGCCTCTGGGATCGTGGCTTAGCGCAGCATCTGGGCGATTTCGCGGGCCCAGTAGGTAAGTACCGTGTCAGCGCCGGCGCGGAAAATGCCTAGCACACTTTCGAGAATCACGCGCTCGCGGTCAATCCAGCCGTTGGCTGCGGCCGCCTCAACCATGGCGAACTCCCCAGAGACCTGGTAGGCCGCCACCGGAATGTCGCTGGCTGCGGCCACATCACTAAGCACATCCAGGTAGGGGCCGGCGGGCTTAACCATCACCATGTCAGCCCCTTCTGCGGCGTCGAGCAGTGCCTCATACAGGCCTTCGCGACGGTTGGCGGGGTCTTGCTGGTAGGTGCGGCGGTCGCCCTTGAGGGTGGAGCCCACGGCCTCGCGGAAGGGCCCAAAGTAGGCGGAGGCGTATTTGGCTGAGTAGGCCAGGATTGCTACGTCGGCGTGACCGGAGGCGTCTAGGGCTTGGCGAATGGCGGCCACCTGCCCATCCATCATGCCTGAGGGGGAGACCATGTGGGCGCCGGCTTCGGCCTGGCTGACGGCCATGGCCTGGTAGAGCGGCAAGGTTGCGTCATTGTCGACGCCGCCGTGCTCGTCTAGCAGTCCGCAGTGGCCGTGGCTGGTGAACTCATCTAGGCAGGTATCGGCGCAAACCACCACGGCGTCGCCTACCTCTTCACGCACGACGGTGATGCCCTGGTTCAAAATGCCTTCACTGGCCCAGGCCTGGCTGCCTACTTCGTCGCGCACTGCGGGCACGCCGAATAGGTCAATTGAGCCCACGCCAACTTCGGCGCAGGCCACCGCCTCGCGTCGCAGCGAATCTAGGGTGTGCTGGTAGACGCCGGGCATGGCGCTAATGGCTTGCGGCTCGCTAATATCCTCGCGCACGAACACCGGCAGGATCAGTTTGGCCGGGTCGATGCGGTGCTGGCTAACCAGGGCGCGCATGGCCGGGGTGGAGCGTAGGCGGCGCGGGCGCAGCGTGGGAATGGAAGCCGTCGCGACGCCGTGGCTGGCTAGCAGGTCCAGGGCGCTTTGGGGGATGGTGGTCATGAAAAATCCTTTGCTTTAAATAGGTTAATTATGGCTTGGGTGATGTGTTCGGCTCGCGGCGTGGCGGCGGTGGCGTCCACGCGCAGGCCCAGTTCGCGGCAGCGTGCGGTGGTGGACTGGCCGATGCTGACCACTGCGGTTTTCTTAGGCGGGGGTCCCAGCAGCTGAAGTAGGGCCTGGGCGCTAGAGCCTGCAGTGACGACGACGGCGTCCCACGCCCCGGCTTGCCACTGGGTTTTGAGGTGGGCTGGTAGCTGGGGGAGGGGGACGGTGGTGTAGGTGGCAATGGCGTCCACCTGCCAGCCAAGCTGGCTAAGTCCTTGGGCTAGCGTGGGGGCGGCTAGCTGCGACTGAGGCAGGCAGATGGTGGGTGTAGCTACCGTGGGGGTGGCGGGCGGCGTCGGGAAAACTTCCAGTAGCTTGGCGGCGCTACCCGCACCCACCAGGGTGGGCTTAAGTGCGCAGTGGCTGTTTACCCACTCGGCAGTGGACTGGCCAACTACTGCCAAGTGCGTGGTTCCTTGAATGGAATCTGCCTGTTGAATGGAATCTGCTTGGTTGGCGAGGCCAAGGCTCTGTTTAGTGGGACTCTCGCGAGTCGCAGCTTCCGAGGCTAGTGCAAATGAGCTCAATGCGAGGGTGGGTGAGTGTGGCGTAGGGGCTGAGGTGGGTGAGTGTGGCGTGGGGGCTGAGGTGGGTGAGTGTGGCGTGGGGGCTGAAGCGGGTGCTAGCGCAAGCGCATTTAGCTGCGGCAGTACAGCCTGTGCTGCTCGCCAGGAAGACAGCACCACCCAGGCGTAATAGCCAGATGCAAGCCTTTGGCGCATCTGCTCTAACTGCTCAGATTCAATGGGAATGGTTTGGGTTAGCGCGAAAGTATCCACCCGGGCGCCGCCAGTTTTAAGGGCTGCCGCAATGGCGTCGTCGGACTTTAGGCGCGGCAAAGCTACCCGTAAACCGGCGAGTGTTTCACGTGAAACAACCATAACCATCTACCTCTAAATCCGATCGTAAAACCTTAGTTGTCACCTTGCTGTGCGCTTAGGTGTTGCCCCGCCGCAGCCTCAGCATTGTTGCGGCTTTTGCTATCCTTGTCGCACCCTTAATTCCGGGCTTACCGCTGTCTCAGCCGCGCTCCTTAATGCCTCAGCTACCCCCTTAACTCCTTAACCACGCTCCTTAACAGCCTGCAAATCCGCTACCTGCCCGGCGCCTTGCGCCAACAAATCCTGGGCGGCGCGCTGGCCCAACTCCACAGCTTTTTGTAGGTGGCAAGCCTTGGCTAGGTCCACGCCCCCAAGCGTCACGGCCTGGCGACTACGCACGCTAGCGGCGCCGTCGAGAGCAAACACCCCGGCCTCTAAGTGCAGCTCATAATCAAAGCCGGCGTGCACCAAGTAGGCGTAAGTGCCCACGGGGGCTGCGCACCCAGCCTGCAAAGTAGACATCACCGCACGCTCAGCCACCGCAGCCAGGTGTGAAGCCGGATCGTTCACCTGGGCGATCACCGCCTCCAACTGGGGGTCAAGCTCCTGGGCGGTCTCAATAGCCAGCACACCCTGCGACGGCGCCGGCAGCATCTGCTCGGGGTTGAAAGCCTCGCTTATGTGCTCAGCCAAACCCAGCCGCTCCAATCCAGCGCAAGCCAGCACCACGGCATCCAAATCAGCGCCGGTGCCAAGAGCCTGGGGGGATGTGCCAGCGTCGGCGGTAACCTGAACCCCGCGCACGCGCCCCAGTCGCGTAGGCACGTTACCCCGCAAATCCACGGTCTTAATGTCGGGGCGTAAAGCCTTTAGCTGGGCTACACGCCGAGGCGAGCCGGTACCTACACTCGCCCCACTAGGCAGCTGCGCCAGGCTCATGCCGTTCGAGGCCACTAGGGCGTCACGTGGATCGGCGCGGCGTGGGGTGGCAGCAATGCGTAGCCCTGTAACCGGGGCGGTGGGTAGATCCTTAAACGAGTGCACCGCCAAATCCACCTGCCCCTCAAGCAGGTGAGTGCGCAGCTGGGCAGCAAACACTCCAACGCCTCCAAGCTGGCTTAGTGCCGCGCGCGAAGTGTCGCCCTGGGTTCGCACAGTAACCAGCTCCACGCGCCAACCCAGCCCCTGAGAAGCGGCGGCATTTTCCAACATGCGCGCCACCATGCCCGACTGAGCTAAAGCCAAAGCCGACCCGCGCGTCCCCAGACGCACAACCTTTTCACTCATAAGAAGTTCCTATATATTTGTAGTGCTATGCGGACTGTGGCGTTATGAGCGCTGTAGGCGCCTGGCATTCGTTCGTGCGTGAGCGACCACCGCATTTACGCCCGTGCCACCAACCCAGGCGCCAGTAACCGCCAAACCCTCAATGTTTTCAACCTGGCTCATAAAAGCCGCAATGCGCGCGCGGTAGCTGGGCGGCAGTGGCGGCAAAGTGCCATTCCAACGCACCAGCTTGTGCTCGCTTACCTGCTCGGGGTGGATAGTTACGCCCGTCAAAACCCGCACGTCAGCTAGGGCTTGCTCCAGGTTTACCTGCGGCTCACTTTGCCCCAAACGCCCATACGACAGGCGCAATAAATGCTGGTGTGGCGCCAAAGCCTGGGCGATCCAGGGCCACTTAACGTTTAAATGCGACAGGGCCTTGGCTCCCACGGGGCTCTCGACGGCGCCGGGCTGGGTGTCGGCGCAGCTTGCGGGCGACGCCGGGGCCACCAGCAGACCCTGACCCACCGGGGCGGCGTCCAGCTCAGGGCTATCAACCAGCAGTGAGTAGCGCGCAATGGGCGCGCCCACCGGGATAGTGATGTCAGTGTCTAAGGCCGCCAAGTTTGCGCTGGCCAGCAGCCGCAAGGCTGGGCGCGCCGAACAAGCCACCACCAGGCGTTTGGTGCGCAAAGTACGCGGCGCGCCGGCAGGGACCGGCTCGCTCGAAGGAGTCGGGCCCGGCTTGGTGGGGGCCAGCACCACCTGCCAGTAGCCGACGCTGTCGCTGGCGTCGTGGCAAGCCGCGTTGCTGGCACCACTAGCGCCGCAGGTAGTGGCGCCGCTTACAGTGCCAGCGTTGCCTGCGGCGTCGGGAGCAATAAGCTGCTGGGCCCCAACGCGAGTGAGCACAGTGCCTCCCGCCGTCGTGATGGCCTGACTCAAAGCCGCAGTCAGCTGGAACATGCCACCACGAACGCACTTATCAACACTGCGCCCACCAGTAGCTTTACGCGAGCGCGCCAACAGGAAAGCCACCGCATCAGCCAGGCAGCCATGCTCACGAGTAGCCTGACGCAGCCCCGGCGTAACCGTGTCAGTGGCCAGATCGGCCGGATCACACGTGTAAATGCCGGCAACTATCGGGCGCACCAGACGATCAAGCACCGCCTGCCCCATGCGCGCGGCCACAAACCCTGCCAAAGTCTCGCCCTCAGCTCCCTGGCCCACCTCACTGCCTAAGTGGCGGTCTTGGGCGGCACGTTGCGCAGCCTTAGCGCCCAAAATAGCGACGACGTCGTCCGCGCCCGGATCAGCAGGAATACCCAGGTAGGCGTCACGCAAGAACCGCCACAGACGCCAGCGACTCTCACCATTGGCGCGGTTGGGGGGTAAAAACAGGCGTGCGCCGTCGCCGCTAGGGGCCAGTGCCTCCAGCCCCAAAGCGGCCACCATCTGGGCGGTTTCCACCCCGCGCGGAACAAAAGTCTCAGCGCCCAAATCCACCTGTACTGGGCCAATGTAACCGGGGGTAATCAGTCCGCCCAGATAGCCGCGCGCCTCCACCAGCAGTGGCTTGAACCCATCCTGGCTTAGCTGCCAGGCGGCAGACAGGCCGGCGATCCCTCCGCCAATCACCAGGGCATCTACCTCATCAGGCAAGTCGCTAAGCGGGTTTGGGTGAGAAACGACCGGAGTGGCCGGGGCGGAACTGTTTCTAGTATCCAGATTCATAAGCTTTCCTTATGAACAAATTCGACGATTCGCGTTAACACGGCTGGGTCAGTAGTTGGTGGCACCCCGTGGCCCAGGTTAAACACATGCCCCGGCGCTTGGCGCCCCGCGCGTAAACACTCAACAATGGCCTGCTCAATCACCGGCCACGGCGCTGTGAGCAAAGCCGGGTTCAAATTGCCCTGCACTGGGCAGCTGCCCCCAAGCTGGTCAATCGCCCAATCCAACTCAGTGCGGTCATCAACCCCCACAGCCTGCGCCCCCGCCGCCAGCATCTGCGGCAACAGGCGCGCACTGCCAGTAGCAAAGTGAATCAGTGGCGCTGCTTTGCCGGTAGTTGGGCTGATCGCCTCGCGCGCCCGCGCAATAGCTAGAGCCGAGTATGGGGCCACGCGCTCGCGGTAGTCGGTGGGGCTAAGTGAACCGGCCCAAGAGTCAAACAGCTGCGCCGCCGAGGCGCCACAGCTAATTTGCAATGCTATGAAATCGCCCGTGACCTGCGCGCACCAACGCATTAACAGGTCCCAAGTGGGCGGGTCGGCGTGCATTAGAGAACGCGCGGCTAGGTGATCACGGCTGGGCTTGCCCTCAACCAGGTAAGCGGCCAGAGTGAAAGGCGCGCCCCCAAAGCCAATCAGTGGGGTCCAGCCCGCCGGCTGTGCCTGAGCTTGCTGTGACGCCTGGGGCATGGTTGCCGGCGTCGATGCTGCCGGTTGCGCTGCGGGGGTCAGTTGCGCCTGGGCCGGGTCTGCTGGTTGCGTCGGGCTCGCCGGTTGCGCCTTAGCTAGCGGCTGCAGCGCCCCTGGTTTCGGCGCCTGCGCGGGCGTGCCCAGCTCGGTCAAAATCAGGGCAATAGCTTCGCGCAGAGCGGCCACGCCCTCAGCGCCTTGGTGAGCGGCGCCGTCGTGACTGACCCAAGTGCCCTGACCAAAACCGCACGCAAGCAGGCGCTCAACGTCATTGCGTGTGCGAATCGGAGCTGACAAAACCGGCCCCACCTGCGGTTTAATCTCCACATCTACCCCGGCCAGGCGTAGCGGCACCATGATGTCTGAGAAGAAAATAGCCGCATCCACCCCGTGACGGCGCACCGGCTGAAGTGTTGCTTGCGCAACCACCTGCGGATTTAGGCAAGCCTCAAGCATGGGTAGATTCACCTGGGCGCGCAGCTGGCGATACTCAGGCAGAGAGCGCCCGGCCTGGCGCATAAACCACACCGGGGTGCGGGCGGGGCGTTGCCCATTAAGTGCAGCCAAGAGGGCGGGCTGGGGCGAGTTGGGTGGCGGCAAAGCATTCATCGTTTATTAATTCTAGCCATAGATAATTTAAATAATATTCACGTTTTCAAATACCGCATTAGTGGTAGTTATGCTTGCCTAACTGCTTTTGTGACACTGTGTCTTTATTTATTCAAAATGACACTTCGACACTTAAAAAACCTTGCGGTTGCAGGGAAAACCGACGCTCTAGAGTTAACTGTCGTGGTGGCATAAAAATAGTTTTGCGCAAATCGCGAGATAAGTGTGTGTGGCGGGCCGATAGGTGCTTGAATAGCACTCGCTGTGACTATTCATCTACTCTCCGCCGATCATCGTTATCAAAGCCTGGATGAGGTTGCCCGACTCAGTCGGGTAGACAACCTGGGCCCCAAACTCATGCGCGCGCTGCCTTACCTGCGCGGCGCCGTGGTGGTGCGTACCTGCAACCGCCTGGCAATCCTGGTTGACGCCCCAAGTAGGCTGGCTGGCTCTGGTCAGTCTGGCTCCGACGCCGCCCGCGCTGGCTCAGCTTGCCCCGGTTCCGCCTGCGCTGGCTCCGACGCCGCCCGCGCTGGCTCAGCTTGCCCCGGTTCCGCCGTCTCTGGCTCTGACGTCGCCCCTGTCGACGCCGCCCCCGCTGTGGCCGATGACGTGCGCGCGGTGCTGGCTCACTGCGCCGAGCTGCCCCTTGAACAGGTGCATTTGCGCCACCTGGCCGGACACCAAGCCCACCTAGACCTATTTGCCACCGCCGCCGGGCTGGAATCCATGGTGGTAGGGGAGCGCGAAATTGCTGGCCAGCTGCGCCGTGCCTTCCATGCGGCCTGGGAGGAAGATACCCTCAGCTGCGATTTGGGGCGCGCCCTGGAACATGCTTCGCGTACTAGTCGGCTGGTGGCCACGCACACCGGCTTGGCTTCTTCGGGCCGCTCAGTGGTGGCGGTGGGGCTAGGCCTGGCCGCCCAGGCTTTGCGAGATGCCAAACTGCGCCCGCTTAAAGAGGCCCAGGTTGTGCTGGTGGGCACCGGCGCCTATGCGGGTGCCACAGTCACGGCCCTACGCGAGTTGGGGGCCACTAATGTGCGGGTGTATTCGCGCTCTGAACGTGCTCAGCTTTTTGCGCAGGGACGCGGCATTGGCTGGGTTGATAAGGCAGGGCTGGCGCAGGCTCTTGATGAGGCGGACCTGGTGGTTACCTGTCGCGGCTTGGGTAGCCCGGTGCTCACCCGCGAGATTGTGCAGAGGGTTAAAACCCCGCTGGTGATCTTGGATTTGGCGTTGCAACGTGACGTGGAGGCGGCGGTAGCTGACCTAGCTGGCATCAGCTACATTGACCTGCTTAGTGTGCAGCGCGCAGTGCCTCAGGCGCATGGTGAGCAGGTGCGCGCGGCCCGCGAGATTGTGGCCCGTGAGGTGGGCGAGTTTGAGCGCAGCTTGGGGGCGCGTTCTATGGATCCGGTGGTGCGGCGCCTGCGTGAGCATGTGGATGAGGTGGTGGGTGAGGAGATTTCCCGTTTGCGTCCGGTAGATGGGTGCATCAGTGCCGACGACGCCACCCGCGCACTGCGTCATTTGGCGGCACGTTTGATCCATAATCCCACCGTTATGGCCCGCAAAGCGGGAGAAAGTGGGCAGCAGGACGCATACTTGGAGGCTTTGCAGCTAGTGTTAGGCATGGATGCTAGCCCAAGCGACACTTTGACAGTGTCTAATAAGGAGAGAAATGTCTTCACTTGCGCCCTATGACGCGATCATGCTGCTGTCCTACGGCGGACCTAATGGGCCCGAGGACGTACTGCCGTTTATGCGTAACGCTACGCGCGGGCGCGGCGTACCTGATGAACGCTTGCTGCAGGTGAGTGAGCATTATCAGCTTTTTGGCGGGGTTTCGCCCATTAATGAATGCAACCGACGCCTACTGGCCCACCTGCGGCGCGAACTGGATAGGCGTGGCTGTGACATTGCCTTGGGGTGGGGTAACCGCAACTGGCATCCTTTCGTCAGTGAGGGCTTGCGGGAGTTGGCCGACGCCGGCGCGCGCCGCATCTTGGCTTTGCCCACCTCCGCTTATGCTTCCTATTCGGGGTGCCGCCAGTACCGTGAAGATATTGCTAGCGCCCTAGTGGAGCTGGAGGACACTTACGCCCCCGGGGTTTTGACCGTGGATAAGGTGCGCCCCTACTACAACACTGACGGCATGTTTAACGCCCAGGTACGTTCCATCCAGGTGGCTTACGCCAAGCTAGCTGAGCAGGGCTTTAAACCGCAGCAAATCAAGCTGCTATATGTAACTCACTCGATTCCGCTGGCTATGGAGGCCGGTAGTGCCCCTAGTGCTGAGGAGTTGGAGCGTTTCCCCCGCTTGGTTAACGAGATTAGTTATGTAGCCCAGCATCAGGCTTTGATTGAGGCTTTACAGCCAGCTTTGGAGTGGGCGCTGGGAGTTAAGCAGGTGAACGCGGATCTGGCTTACTGCTCGCGTTCTGGCCCGCCGCACGCCAAGTGGCTTGAAAGCGACATTAATGACGTGCTGGCCCAGCTTGACCGAGACCAGATTCAGGCAGTGGTGGTGGCTCCCATTGGTTTCATCACTGACCATATGGAAGTGGTCTACGATCTAGATACGGAAGCCGCCCAAACTGCCGCCGAGCTGGGCTTGGGCTATGAGCGTGCAGACACTGTCAGCGAAGATCCAGAGTTTGTGTCCTCCCTGGTGGACATTATGGAGGAGCGCGCCGCACACGCCCGTGGCGAAAGCTACGAAATTGTTAACACCACCGGCACTGGCCCGTTCCATACTGTATGTCCGCCGCAGTGCTGTCGTAGCGGGGCCACCCCGGCCCGCCCTGGCCCAGACCGTTTCGCCCCGGCGTCCGCATTTAACAGTTTTAGGAGTTGAACATGGGGAAAGCTAAGGAGCTTAGCGCCGAGCAGGAGCTTGAGCGCAGCCAGAAAAAAGCTAAGAAAGCTGCCAAAAAAGCCGCTAAGAAAGAGCGTAAAGCGCAAATCAGTGCCAACGCTAAGGATTGGGATGGCCGCCCGCTAACCAAGAAGCAAGCCCACAAGCTGGTTAAGGAAGGGCAGGTGCTGCCCTTGCCGCAGGGCCACCCCAAGGTTGGCAAGAAATACCTGGCCAAACTGGCTGCAGAGACGCAAAACCGTAACCAGGCCGCCGTTTGCCCGGCTGAGGCGAGCCACGGCGTCGAGACTAAAATCTGCCAGCCGGGCCAGGCACAGGACCCTAAAGACCCTAAGGTAACCACACAGCCAAAGGAGAAAGCTATGGCTAAAACCCACCCGCATGGGCATCCAGACACTGTCAGCCGCCACGATCCGCGCGACGTCGCCACCGTGGACTTTGACGAGGTAAACAACAAGCAGCACTACGCCCTGTACACGGTTTGGAAGCTGGCCGCCCCGCTACCTGCCGACGACGCCGTCCGTGAGGCCCTGGTGTACGAGTCGGTGCAGTATGTGGCCGGCTCAGGCGCCTCCACGCGCGGCTGGTATGACCTGGCCGGTTTTAGGGCCGGGGCGGACCTGCTGATTTGGTGGCTTAACGATGATCCTAAGGCGCTACAGGATGCCTACCAGCGTCTGCGCGCCAGTGCGCTGGGGCGTTACCTGGAGCCGGTGTGGAGCTGCATGGGTCTGCACACTCCGGCCGAGTTCAATCGCCGCCACATTCCCGCCTGCTTTGGGGGCGTGGTGCCGCGTGAGTGGATCATGGTGTACCCCTTTGTGCGCTCCTATGACTGGTATCTGCTAGATGCAGCTGAGCGTTCACGCATTATGGCTGATCACGGCCGTAATGGTTTTGCTCAGTACCCCGATGTTAAGGGCTCGACTTTGAGTGCTTTCGGTATGAGCGACTATGAGTGGGTGCTGGCTTTTGAGGCTGACGGCCTTGATCGCCTTGAGGGGGTTATGCACGCTCAGCGTTACACCGAGGCGCGTTTGCACGTGCGCGTAGATACCCCCTTCTACACCGGTCACCGCGTAGAGCCGGTGGTGTGGGCGCAGCGTCAGCCCCGCGTGTAAGTTGCGTTTTAGCAGCTAGTTTTGCCTACGACGGCGGCGCAGCTTGGCTGGTCTAGGTCTGGCTGCTGCGTGGGTGCTGCGCAGCGGTGCACGTTTGTGCAGTAGCTAGCGAGGCTAGTTGGTGATTTTGTTTGGTGGTGTGCCCCAAGGCTTGGCCTTGGGGCACACGCCGTTTAAATGCCGCGAATTTTTGTGGCGCGACCATGCAGGAGGGGCGTTTAATGAATGTGTGCGCGGCTACATAGTGGTTGTGCATACACCCATCCCTACTGCCTTGGCTGCGCCAGTGTTCTGTAGCCGCAGACAAAGCAGGTGCCTGGAGGTGAACATGATGGAACGGTTATTTACAAGGATGCGCACAGGCGGGCCGTTAGTTTTGAGCCTGTTCCTGTTTTTAGCTGCCCGGGAGTTGTGGAACACCTGGCCACAACTGATGATCATTTGGCTGGTTGGCACCGTGTGTTGGCTGGCCGGAGAGATCTACGCGCGTTGGCAACACAAGCGCTTGGACTGGCCCGAGTGGATCTTGGCCTTTAAGCGCGGCTATCAGGGCAACACCAATTAAACCTTGTTAAACAAGGCTGGGCCCCGGCAAGGGAGCAGCTAAGCTGCCCCCTTGCCGGGTCTGCTATGCCCATGTTCGAGTGTCTAGGGGCGGGTAAATTTTGGTGGCTAGATGCTTGTAAATTTTCCAAACTAAAAATGCTGGCCATATAGGCGCATTGGGGTTAGCATAGTGATTGAGGGAGCTAATACTTCAAGCCCCTAACAACAAGCAGCTGAGTCAATGTCGATAACGCTGCAACCGACTAAAACTTTTAAGGGCGGCAATTAATGCTGTGCCTGTATTGGCGCTGCCCTAATGGCGGAAACATTGATTTATTTAGGTTTCCTGCTCGCTAATTAGCTGAGTAGGTGGAGTTTGTGCGCCCTAATTGGCTTTTGGGTGCATTGAATTTGAGAGGAGAACAAAATGGAACAGTATCCGACTAAGGATCTAACGATTGATCCGCAGGTAGCCGAGGAAGCGATTAAGCGTTTAGTACCTGGGGCCGTGCGTAAGGTTGGTGTGGACCGGTTGCGCACGGTACGCCAGATCTTACGTGAATACTCTAGCTGTAAGGTTGATGATGAAGAGCTGTACTTGTTGTTAGATTTCTTTAATTGGGAAATGACTGGAACTCGTCTGCATGTTTATGACTACAGGCGTCCCTGGCAAGACCAGATCGACTGGGATCTTGTAAAGGCAATGCTAGAGGAGCAGGTTCCTGAAGCTTTAGAAAAGCTTGGTTTCGAGCGGCTATGCACGGTTACCCGCATGATCAAAGAATATAGTGAAGGTAACCTAACTCTCGATGAACTAACTAGGTTAGCGGTCAACTACAGGTTCGGTCTGACTGATATACCTACAACGCTTGTAGGGGATATTGCTCCCGGCCCAGCTGAAGGAGAGGTTAGTGAGGAGATAGGTAGGGGTGTTTCTCGTAAGCAGTTAACTTATGAGGAATACGATCATATTTTGTTAGCGAGAAGGGCATGAATCTCGTAAATATTTCAACCGTAAAGGTATTGCTGCGGGGAAATGGTGGTGGGGGACTTTCTAAAGAGAGTCCCCCACCATGTTTAGATGCAATCCTGCTGATGATCGTTTGTGCTAAGCAGGCTGGTATTAGTTTACCCAGGGCACCATACCGGCATTTTCTACAGAGCTAATTATCGTTATATCTAGTGGCTCATCTGGGCCAAGTTTAATTTTCCAGTCGCCCTTATCCCAAATTAGGGTAAAGGTGCTCTGAGCCAGGGCATAGTACTGAGGTACACGTACAGCTAAACGCACAACAACATTATTTTCATCAATCACCTGAATGCTGTAGCCAACATTTTGTACAGCTGTGCTATTTCCCGAATTTTGAGTCTCAGCTAGCAGGCGTTTTTGATTATCATCTTCATAGGTAGTTGCTTTAACTAAATCAATTAATTTGTGACCACCAGCGCTCAATGCCTGAAAATTAGCGGCAGCCAGAATTGCACCCTCACTGCTATGGGCGTAGCAGGTGGGCACATCACCATCAGCACGCTTACCTGGGCCGGTCAGGTTGTTGTAATAGTAGGAGGTACTATCAACAAACACCTTGCTGCGCATGGCTGGCATGTTTACCTGACTAGTAGGCTTAAGTTCAGAGCCGGCAAGGCCACAGACTGAACCCCAGGTGTTTACTTTCCCGTTGTTGCCTGAAGCCTGACTGCCTGCAGTTGAAGAAGTACTTCCAGAACTAGCATCGCTGCGCCCCGCCTGGTTAGACCCTGTCTGGTTAGGTCCCGCCTGGCTAGAACCGCTAGTGCCGGGAGTTGCAGCCCCAGAAGCAGCCTTAACGGCGTCGTCGTCAGTTAAAGCCCAAACTAAAGCTCCAACCAACACTAAAATAACTACCAGCGCACCAACCAGGGCCAAGCGCAGTTTTTTTTTGTTCTTCCATGCCTTATCACCAGTTAAAAAGCGCTTCAAAAATAGCTACAGCAACTTAAAGACAAACGCTGTCAATGAACGGCGCAGCGTTCACCAGCTACCAAGCGCTTTTCCGTGTCGAGGATGTAGGCGCGCAAACACCACCCGTGAGCTGCGTACTCAGGGGTGGTGGCAGTGTTGCGCACCACTTACGGAAAGCAACTTAATGCCAAACATAAGTTATATGCAAGGCCTTATTGCATTTACATGCAGGCAAGGCCAAGTTGGGTCATTGCGCCAGAGTGAACCGGGTTGCGCCGGGCTGGACCAGACCGTGCCGGGTTGTGCTGGGCTGGACCGGGCTGCGCCAGAGTGAACCAGGTTGTGCTGGGCTGGACCGGGCTGCGTCGGCTTGCGCCGGGCTGCATAGGTTGAACTGAGTGGAACTGGGGGCCTGGCGCTATAGCCAAGCCCCCAGCGGGGTGGGAAGCTGCGTGAATAGGACCTAGTCGGAGTCCTCGCTGTCCGTGTTGGTATTCTTCTTGCGCCTGGCAAGCCAGTCATCCAAGAAGGTGGGGTTAGGCTTGGTGGAAGTGTAAGCCTCGTCGTCCTGTAAACCTGCCTTCTTGTTGATCTCCTGCAGCTGCTCGGTTAGGGCGCGAACATTGTTCATCTGCTTGGGGACAACAAAGTTAAACGGCTGCACCAGCTGCTTGTGTGAGCGGCTCAAAACCTGGTCAAACGCGTGCACCACCGGGTGGCCGTTAATAACCCCGGCGCGTACCTGCTCATTGTGGTCAACCTGCAAGGTGAAAGGCTGGGTCTGGCCATAGCGGGTGGCCAGCGTTGCCGCAGCGCTCAAGTTAGGTAGCCGGCTCAAAGAACCGCCCGGCCACACCCCCAAACGCTCATCAACCTCCGGAGCGTCACGAACCGAGGCCCTGAACGCAATCACTGAGGAGGCATTGCCGCGCAAAGCCTCAAGCAAGCTCGTAGACAGCTGCTGCATATGCTGGTGTAGCAGCGTCAAAGCAATCCCAAACTTGCGCCCCTCCGCCAGCATCTGGCTAAGCAGGGATTCTTGAAAAAGGTGGGCTTCATCAACCACTACATGGAAAGGCAGGTAATCATCCTGGCGGTTAGGTACTGCCAGGGCCAGCTTAGCCAGCCACAACATGCCCAGCATTTGTGCGGCGAAGCGACCAATCTTGGGTGAGGCCAAGTTCACCAACATAATCTTGTTGGAGGCCATAGCCTCGTTTAAATCCAGCGCGTCGGCGCCAGTTTCCAGGGCGGCGCGCAAAGCCTGCGAGTTTAGCATGCGCTCAAACTTAGAGCTCGCCCAGGCGATAAGCTCCGCGTAGTCGGAGGAGCGGTTAGTGACAATCTCAGTCATAACGCTGCGCGTCAGCTCTGGGCTTATGTTTGAGACGGCCCTGGCCAGATTCTCCAGAGCCTTCTTATCTAGCAGCAGCTGGGGGATCAGGGTAATTGGCAACTCAGATTCATAGATGTGGCTTAGAAGCTCGGCTAGCTGGTGGATAATCCGCTCAAAACGCGGGCCCACAATACCCTGCCTGGTTGGGTCAAAAGTGAGATACATTATCTCGATGACTTTGCTACATGCCATATCAAAGTCGCCGCAGTGAAACAGGTTGATAGGTACCGGGTGGCTCAGATCCGCGTAGTCAATAAACAGACAGCGTTCCAAAGCCTCGGCGGGCAGTTCATCCGCGATACGCTGCACCAGCTGCCCGTGCGGGTCTAGCACAATGCCCCCGCGCCCCTGGGCCACCAGTGAATGCACCATGGCAGCAGCCAGAGTGGACTTGCCTGCACCCGAAGCCCCCACAACCTGCACGTGCTGCAAGGCGCCTTCTGAGTTCAGGTAGACGTCAGCGGTGTCCCCGGTAGTGGTGGTGGCCGTGCCCAGGCGCATCCCGCCTGCTTCCTCACGTACCTGCGTGTGGTCAGATAGGGGTACGACGGCGGGGTCCTGCTCCACTGCAGGCAGACCAATGATCCTGGCTTGCATATCTGCTACAGGTAGGCGTGCAAATACCTTAACTAGCCCCTCCGGTTGGGCTGTTCCCGCAAGTGCTTCCTGGTTGCACCACAGTTTTTCAGCTTCGGCGCGGTTGGTGATTTGTTCGTAGCGAATGCCTACTGCCCAGCTGGATAGCGCGATCCATAGCCGGGAGGGGAATCCTTGAGAGCTGTTTGTGCCCATAAAAACCCTCAGGCGCATGGGGGTGCCCAGGTAAAAATCGACGTCGCCGCCCGCCATTAGCTTTTCTGTGCTGGTGAAGGCCTCTTCAGCCATCTCACATTCAATTTCCTCGGCCTTACCTAGCCGCACACGTAGGTGGCCACCCACTTCACTGAGGGTTTCCATAAGCATTTGCGAGTTTGACTTGCAAGGCAAGGGCCAGGTGGGCTTACGCCGCCCAGGCAGCATAACCTCAGGCTTGGCGGGGCTGAGGATGTCTTCAACGTTTTCTAGGTGACCAGGTAGAGCGCCGAAAACTTCGTACACCTGATCTGGGCAGGTGGGCTTGTAGACCTCGATAGGTTCCCACACTTGGGCATCACGACAGGCCCACTCTAGGTCGCAGTCGAAACTGTCGTTAACCCCCACTGCTTCCAATATGACATTGACGCTTCCGTCGCCCTTACCGCTCCAATTGATGCAGATGCTAGCGTCTTGGGGCTGGGTCTTAAGTAGAGCCACTAGGCGATTGGTACTTACTAGTGACGCATCTTCTGAATCTAGCTTGCGCCACAGCTGGCGTAGTCGCCACGCCTTTTTTACCTTATGTTGGTGCGACTCGCTAACAGGCTGATTTCCTGAACTTAGAGATTCTGCTCCCTTATTCATGTTCGCTCCAGACGGTAGAGACACTTGCGGTACTTGTTTACAGCTACATTTATGCCAAGTAAGGTGTGGGGGGCTGAAAATATGGGATAAAGAGGTAATATCTACTGGATTTCCCGAACGAAATCAAGATTTATTCAGGATATTCCTACCCATATTCCAGGCACAGCTAATAAGTGTGTGCCTTATAGCAGTCTTGGCGCTCTAAATGATTAGTCAACCAAAGGTGGTAGCCGCTTGTTCCGAGTCTGCAATCGCACCATATGCTCCAAGTTTGAGCCATTAATTTTGTGCGGCTTCTACGAAAGTCATGCGCCTTATCGAATAGGATACAAAACCGCCTGGACGCATATAGGTCTGATCACTTTGAGCGTAATGGTAAATTAGTGTGCATAGTTATACCTAATACGGGGGTGTTTTCTGTAAATAATGAGGATCAAGTAAACCACAGCTAAAGCAGTTAACCACAGGGATAAATAAGCTTTGGGTGGTATGGGAAATTATGTGTGTGCAAACTTATGTGACACTAAGTAAGTAGCCGGATATGAGATGAACACGGGGGCTGTGAACTAAAACGAAATACCAGGTAAACAGTGCTGCCCAGATAAAGATGTGGCCCCAAGGCATTAGCCTTGGGGCCACCTTAGTTAGCGTTTGCTAATTTCTATGGTGTGCACCGCTTGGGGAGTCGGTGCCGGTTTGGCCAGGGGCGCGTAAATAGTGCAGGCCTGTGCGCCGCTTTGGGAGTCGGCGCCGGCTTAGCCAGGGGCAGGTAAAGCGCGCAGGCCTACGCGCCGCTTTTGAGGCGCGCCGTTTGTGCTATTCGCCTAGGAAGGTACGGCGCTGCGGATCGGCTAGGTAACGCCGAGCTAGCTCTAGACGCTGTCTAGCGCTAGGGGCTAGCGGTGAAGGCAGATCATCAACCTTAAACCAACCCATATCCACTGATTCGTCATCATTGATATGGGCTCCAGCCGCCGCCTCAGCACTGACCGCATGGGCAATGAAGCACAGATTCATGTAGCTGGCCTGATCCCCGTTGGGATAGGTGACCAGGTCAGAAGCATCAATCAAAAACACTTCATCAACCTCGATCTCCAGGGCAGCCTCCTCCAGCGCCTCGCGCTTAAGCGCGGCCACCGGCTGCTCACCCGGGTCAGGGATGCCACGGATCTCAGCCCACAAACCATTGTCTGCACGCTGGCCCAGCAGCACCCTGCCGGCGTCGTCGAAAATAACCGCACATACGCCCGGCAGCCACAGGGGACGGTGGCCCACGCTGGAACGTAACTCAGTAATGAAATTGGGAACTGGCATTTGTAAACCTCTACCGGGGACGGCTCATAGCCACCTTTGCGGCAGCTATAGCTAGTGAATCATCCAACTCGGCCGGGTGCCAGGTCTGACCTGCGTGTTCAACCGCGCGGGCCAGCAGCCAATCAGCTAGGCGAGGGTTCTTAGGTAGCACACTGCCGTGCAGATAAGTGCCGATCACGTTATGGGCGCGCGCGCCCTCGGTGCCGTCAGTGCCGTTATTACCCCACTCGCCACTTACGCGCCCTAGCGGACGCGCCTGGCTACCCAAAGTGGTCAGACCCGAATGGTTTTCGTAGCCCACCACCTTACCGAAGTCATCAGTTTCAACCGTAAGATTGCCGATCAGGCGCTTAGGCCCACCCACGGTATGTGCGTCAAGCACGCCAATACCCGGGATAATCTCCCCGCCCACAGTGCGGAACTCATGCCCAAAGAGCTGATACAAGCCGCAGATCACCAGCATGGGCACGCCGTCACTGGCCCAGGCGCGCAGCTGCGGGGCCACCTTTTGCAGGTCGTCCTGGATACGCTCTTGCGCTGAATCCTGGCCGCCACCGCCAACCAAAATATCTACCTGCTCAGGTAGCTGATCTCCGGGGTTATGTGAAAGTAGCTCCACCTCATAACCGTGCCAGCCCAAACGCTTGGTTAGGGTCAGGGTGTTGCCGCGATCGCCATAAATACTCATGTCACGCGGGTAGAGCTGCAAAACTTTAATGGCGCTCATAGGACCTCCTCCACGTCGGTGTAACTTGCCAGCAGGGAACGCAGTTCCAACATGGCGGTATAGGTGCTCAAAATGCGGATAGGCCGGTGCTGCTCGCGTGAAAGCTTGACCAGCTGGGCTAGCGCCTGGCTGAGGTTAGCTTCAACCTTGCCGACGGCGACGTCGTCGTAGCTCAGTCGCAGCGCCATGTCCGTGGCCCGCACGCCGGTAACGACACTCACGCCCGCCTGCTTAAGCGGGGTGAAGTCCACATCCCACAGCCAGGACATGTCGCGCCCGTCAGCGTACTGGTCGTTGATGGCGATCATGATCAGTGGGGGCTGCTGGGAGCGTACGGCAGCGGCGCTAAGTAGGCTCATGCGGAAACCAGCGGGGTTTTTGACTAGGCCCAGCTCAACTTCTTGGCCGTCAATGCTCAGTAGCTCGCCGCGCCCGAAAGCGGCGGTGACCTTAGCGGCGCTGGCAGCCAGGGCCTGCTCATTGGTGCGCTCGCCCAGTAGCTCCTTGACTAGGCCCATGGCGGCGGTGGCGTTGAGGATGTTGTGGGCGCCGGGAATGGCAAAGTCCACTTCATGACGGCGCCCGGACAGGTCGATTACCGCGTGGCGGCCAACCATTTCTTCTAGTGTGGCCACAATTTCTAGCGGCTGGGCGGGCTGCTCTGTCGGCTCGGGCTTAGCGGGCTGCTCTGCCGGCTCTGGCTGGGCGGGCTGCTCTGTCGGCTCTGCCGGCTCAGTCTCGGTGGTCGGCTCGGCCTTAGTGTCCGCCTTGGCCTCGGCGTCCTTTTTGGGCTGGCCCAGAGTGCAGCCGTCGAGAGAGTCGTGCAGTTCGTCGTCGGAAAGAAAAACACTACGCAGCTGGGGGCTGACCGCAAAGCCTCGCACATCAGCGCGCAGGTCGGCACGGAAACTGGGGGCGGCCAGGCGCGGGTCGTCAGCGTTCAGCACTACCGTGCCAGTGGTGGCGCGGGCAACCTTGTGTAGCAGGGAGGCGGTGTAGTCAATCTCCCCAAAGCGGTCTAGCTGGTCGCGCATGACGTTTAGCAGCAGGGTGGCGCGCGGCTTGACGGTACGCACGAAATGGGTGGCGTGGGCTTCGTCCAGCTCCAGTACGGCGACGTCGGCGTCAAGGCGTCCATTTAACGGCATGGCCCCCAGCAGGGCGGCAACTACACCACGAGTGAAGTTTGAGCCGGTGGGGTTGGTAAACACCTTTAAGCCCTGGCCGCGCAGCAGCTCAACCACCATGCGCGTAGTGGTGGTTTTGCCGTTAGTGCCACTAACCAGCACCACTCCATAGGGCAGGGGAGCCAAGGCGCGAGCCATAAAATGCGGGTCTGCCTTCTCCATAACTAGGCCGGGGAAGGCGCTACCACCGCTGCCGCGCAGGCGGGAGGCCGCCCGGGCACCATGCCCGAGCGCGAGGGTCAAAGTATTGCGAGACGCAAAAGTCATAGCCCAAATATAAAACGTCAGGGGAGCTGCCTGCTGGCAACTCCCCTGCGATAAGCGCGACTTTAGATCACTTGAGATTCTTGAGCGCGTCGGCAGCCTTGTCGGTTAGGCCCTCAGCGGTCTCGATGGCGGAGTCGAACTTGCCACCGGCGGTGCCCTTAGCCTTGTCGGCTAGGTCGTGGGCGGTCTCAGCAACCTGGTCGGCGTCTACGTTCTTGGCGGCCTCCTTAGCCTTGTCGGCTAGTTCTTCGGCCTGCTTGGCGAAATCTGCGATACCCATGCGTTTCTCCTTACGTATAGGGAACTATCAGCAGCGAGTCTAGCCCTTAGTCCCAAATAGCCACACATCGAAGATAAGTGATTGGCGTCACTCAAGAAAAATAAACTTGAGTGGAATAGACTCAAGTCTGTGGAAGTTGTACTCACCGGAACGTGACGCTGTCGGCTCCATCAGCTCATACAGCTAAAAGTGAGACTGACCGCGTTGCTATAACTACTTAAATTCAAGGAGAACCGTGGACACCAACTACACAACCAAATCCCAAGAAGCCATATCGGGGGCTGTGCAAGCCGCCGCAGCTGCTGGCAACCCCCAGGTGGAGGCGCTCCACCTACTTGGTGAGCTACTAAGCCAAGAGGGTGGCGTCGCCGTCGGGCTACTAAACGCACTAAGCCCGCAGACCCTAAAAAACGTAGGGACCGCCACCCGCACCGCACTCACCTCCCTGCCCTCCTCGGCAGGCAGCTCCGTAGTGGAGCCCAACCCCTCACGTGGCTTCCTAGCCGCCCTGGAAAAGGCCGACAAACTCGCCAAAGAACTAACTGACGAGTACATCTCTACCGAGCACATACTGATCGCCATCGCTGAAGGCGACGACGCCGCTGCCCGCGCCCTGCGTGACGCCGGCGCCACCGCCCAAGCCCTACGCGAAATCCTGCCCACCGTGCGTGGCGGACAGCGCGTAACCAGCGCCAACCCTGAAGGCACCTTCGAAGCCCTGAAGAAATACGGCACTGACCTGACCGAGGCCGCCCGCGCCGGCAAACTAGACCCGGTAATCGGCCGCGATAGCGAAATCCGCCGCGTGGTGCAGGTGCTATCGCGCCGCACCAAGAACAACCCGGTGCTAATCGGTGAACCCGGCGTAGGTAAAACCGCCGTGGTAGAAGGCCTAGCCCAGCGTATTGTGGCCGGTGACGTGCCCGAATCGCTGCGCAACAAGCGCCTAATCTCCCTGGACCTATCTTCCATGGTGGCCGGGGCTAAGTACCGTGGCGAGTTCGAAGAGCGCCTCAAGGCCGTGCTCAACGAGATCAAGAACTCTGACGGCGAGGTAGTCACCTTCATCGACGAGCTGCACACCATGGTGGGTGCAGGCGGTGGCTCCGAAGGGGCCATGGACGCCGGCAACATGCTCAAGCCCATGCTGGCGCGCGGTGAACTACGCATGGTGGGTGCCACCACGCTGGACGAATACCGCGAAAACATTGAGAAAGACCCGGCTCTAGAGCGCCGCTTCCAGCAGGTTTATGTGGGTGAGCCCTCCGTGGCTGACACCGTGGCCATCTTGCGTGGTATCGCCCCCAAGTACGAGGCACACCACCACGTGACCATCTCCGACGGCGCCCTGGTGGCTGCCGCCAGCCTGTCCGACCGCTACATTACCGGCCGTCAACTGCCCGACAAGGCCATTGACCTGGTTGATGAGGCTGCTTCTCGCCTGCGCATGGAGCTGGACTCCTCCCCGGTGGAAATTGACGAGCTACGCCGTCGCGTAGACCGCCTGAAGATGGAGGAAGCCTACCTGGCTGACTCTAGCGCCGAGGAAGACGAGGCCGACGCCGGCGCGGCAGAGCGCCTGGCTGCCTTGCGTGCCCGCCTGGCTGACCTAAACGAAGAACTCAGCGCCCTAAACGCCCGCTGGGAAGCCCAGAAGGCTGGTCACAACCGCATTGGTGAGCTGCGCGCCCAGCTAGATGAGCTGCGTACCCGCGCCGAACTGGCTGAGCGTGAAGGTGACTTTGAGGCTGCCGGACGTATCCGCTACGGCGAAATGCCCAGCTTGCAGCGTCAAATCGCTGAGGCTGAAGCCAGTGAGCAAAACCAGTCTGACGCTGGCGAGCCGATGATCGCTGAGAAGGTTGGCCCTGAGGAGATCGCGGAGGTTATCTCTTCTTGGACCGGCATTCCGGTAGGTAAGCTGATGCAGGGCGAAAGCGAAAAGCTGCTGCACATGGAAGAGCAGGTAGGATCGCGCCTAATCGGCCAGAAGGACGCGGTTGCGGCTGTAGCCGACGCTGTGCGCCGCTCGCGCGCCGGGGTTTCTGACCCTGACCGCCCCACCGGTTCCTTCATGTTCCTAGGCCCCACCGGTGTAGGTAAGACCGAGCTGGCCAAGGCCCTGGCTGAGTTCCTCTTCGATGACGAGCACGCCATTGTGCGTATCGACATGAGCGAATACTCCGAGAAGCACTCGGTTTCGCGCCTAGTGGGCGCCCCTCCCGGGTACGTAGGCTACGAAGAGGGCGGTCAGCTGACCGAGGCGGTGCGTCGTCGCCCCTACTCTGTGGTGCTGCTAGATGAGGTGGAAAAGGCCCACCCTGAGGTCTTTGACATCTTGCTGCAGGTGCTCGACGACGGTCGCCTAACTGACGGCCAGGGACGCACGGTGGACTTCCGTAACGTCATCTTGATCCTGACCTCCAACCTGGGTAGCCAGTTCCTGGTAGACCCGACGCTGAGCCAGGAGGAAAAGCGCGAGAACGTTATGGCTACGGTGCGCGCCGCCTTCAAGCCTGAGTTCCTCAACCGCCTTGACGATGTGCTGATCTTTAATGCGCTGAGCAAGGATGAGTTGGGCCAGATTGTGGGCTTGCAGCTAAGCAAGATGAGCAAGCGTCTGTCTGACCGCCGCATCAGCCTGGATGTTACCGACGCCGCCCGCACTTGGCTGGCTGACGAGGGCTACGACCCGGCTTACGGGGCTCGCCCGCTGCGTCGCCTGGTGCAGCGTGAGATTGGTGACCGCTTGGCCCGCCTGATCTTGGCCGGCCAGGTTGCTGACGGCCAGCAGGTTACGGTTGACGTTGCCGACGACGGTCTGACGCTAATTCCCGGTGCGGCTGTGGCCGGTTCGGCTGCTAGCGCCGCCAGTGCGGAGTGACCTGCGCTTTTAACTAATTCGACGGTGCTGGGTGGGTTTAGACCCGCTCAGCACCGTTTTTAGTTAATTAGCCCACATATAAAGTGATTTGCGACTACTTGTAACTTGCTGGCCTGCAGAAACACTTTTGGCCTAAAAGAAAGTGCAAAAAATGAGGTTTAGGTACTGGAATTACTAGTAAAAACCAAGGTAATCTATCGCCGCACCGCCGCTACTGCGAGTGTTCCGTTATAGCTAGCTCATCACCCTGGCTATAGTGCGTGTTGCTCACTGGCGGCGGTGTTCCCATGTACAGGCGGCAATGAAGCTGTGATACATGGACTACCCCAAACTTTTCGGTTTGTGTGCAAAACAGTCTTTACGATAAACGAACAAATGCGCGCAGTAGGCGCTAGTTAAATTATTAGCTCAAACCAGATTTGTAACTGTTTGGTTGCAACTTATGCTGTTCGGTTCTGCTTAGACTTGACGCTTTTTGTTGCAAAAGGACAAAATTGTGTCAACCACGTCTAGGCAAAGGAGCCCTACACGATGAAGGTAAGACACCTCCACCGACGCTCCCTAGCATTGCTAGGGGTTGTCGCCCTATCCCTTCCAGGGGCAGCTGCTGGCGCAGTGACCCCGGAAACTTCTGGTGTCATTAGTGCTCCGGAGACCATTAGCGCCGGTAACTTGACCGCGACCGTATCCAACGCCTTCCCCCAGGTACTTGGCTACACCTTCGCGGGCAATAAAGTTGGCGGCCGCACCCAGGTCCTCGATTCAGTACTGATTGACAATCAGGCTTACACCGTCAAGTCGGTGCAGGCAGTTAAAGAATCCAACACCAAGGTGGCCTACACGGTTGACTTCAATGACACTGACGTCACCATGAAGGCCGAAATTGAAGTAAAGGAGATTACTTCAAAGGCCCAGGGCACAACTGGTGCCAAGCGTCCCACCCTAACCTTCCGTATCACTGAGCTCACCGGTGGCGCCCACACCGTCGAGATTCCCGGCCATGGCCTGGTATCGGTTAGCGCTAAAGACGGCGGCGCCTACGCTGCCGGTATCACCCTGGTTTCACGTGGCGCTAGCGCTAAGAATAAATACGCTGGCGTGGCTGACACTATTGAGAGCCTAAGCGAGTCCACCCCGGTCAGCGACGCTGACGCCCCCAGTACCTACCTGATGGTTAACACCTCTAAGGTGGCCGTGGGTATGGAAACCAACGCCACCTATGACCGCCCCACCGGCTGGGAAGCTGACGACGGTTCGCGCTGGAAGCGCCGGGTAGTTGACCAAGATGGTTCCAAGACCTTGCTGGCCTCCAACGGACAGTGGACCTACCGCTCAGCTGCGGCAACCGACGCCGTCGGCGATGAAGAGCGCCCCTACACCACTTTGGTGTTCACCGGTGACGCCAACTCCTCGGGCACGGTGAACTGGCAGGACGCCGCCGTCGCCTATGCGGACATCACCCTCTGGGTGGCCGGTGCAGCTGACAACCACAAGTGGGTAGTAACCCATATTCCCTTTGACTTCGGCTCGGCCGCCACGCACCCCTTCTTGCAGGTGGCCGACGACGTAAAGCGCGTCAACCTGGCCACCGACGGCCTAGGTCAGCGCGTGATGCTTAAGGGCTACGCCTCTGAAGGCCACGACTCTGGACACATGGACTATGCGGGCAACATCAACACCCGCGCCGGTGGTGACAAGGACTTTGCCACCCTGTTTAACACCACCGCCAACTCCAACGCGATTTACGGCGTCCACGTCAACACCACTGAGGCCTACCCCGAAGCCAACTCTTTCGGTTCCCTGCCCTTCACCGGCGGGCGCGGCTGGAACTGGCTAAACCAGTCCTACTACGTTGATCAGCGCGCTGATCTAGGTAGCGGCACGGTAATTAAGCGTTTCCAAGACCTGCGTAACCAGTTCCCGCTGGCTACCTACCCCAACTTCCGCTGGATCTACATTGACGTTTACTACGGTTCGGGCTGGCAAGCTGAGCGCCTGGGCCGCGAGCTAAACAAGATGGGCTGGGAGATGGGTTCAGAGTGGGCTGACCGCTTTGAGCGCTACTCCACCTGGTCACACTGGTCCAATGATGAAAACTATGGCGGCGCCACCAACAAGGGTTTGAACTCTGATGTGATCCGCTTTGTGGACAACTCCAACAAGGACAACTGGAACCCCAACGTAGTTTTGGGCTACCCCCAGATTGTGGAGTTTGAGGGCTGGACTGGCCACCAAGACCAGAGTGCCTTCTACCGCAACATTTGGGCTAACAACCTGCCGGTTAAGTTCCTGCAGAACTCGCGCATTATGCGTCAGGAAAGCGCTAAGGGTGAAAACGGCAAGACCGTCTACACCTACACCTTCGCTAACGGCACCGTGGCCTCGGGTGCTACGGCAGTCACCAACCAGACTCCGGCCACCCAGGTTGCCGGGGCCATCAAGGCTGACATGTCCGCTAGCCGCCAGTTTGTTTACGACGGCGCCACCGTGCTTAAGGGCGACAGCTACCTGCTGCCCTGGATCGACAATGGCGCTAAGGGTGGCGCGCCGCGTCTGTACTACTACAACCCCGCTGGCACCGCCACCACCTGGACCCTAACCAAGTCCTACCAGAACGTGGGCTCTTTGAGCGTCTACCGCCTCACCGACAAGGGCCGCGTAAAGGTAACTGACGTGAAGGTAGAGGGCGGCAAGGTAACCATCCCTGAGTCCGTATACGAGACCGTGCCGGCCGCTGAACGTGACCACACCGCCTTTGTGTTGGCTCCTGCCAAGGCCCCCGCAGCCGCCGCCACCCCCAAGTGGGGCGCCGGAACTGTGTTTGTGGACCCCGGCTTTAACTCCGGTAGCTTCAAGGACTACCAGACCACCGGCCAGGTAACCGCCCCTCACGACGCTCACGGCGACCCGATCGCCCAGCTGGGTAAGGGCAACTCCTCCATTAGCCAGGAAATGACCCTAAACGCCGGCACCTACCAGGGCAGTGCCTGGGTGCAGGTTAAGGACGGCAAGACCCGCCAGGTTAGCGTGTCTGCTTCGGGTGAAGGCGTCACCAGCGCCGCCAGCCAGCAGCGCAACGATGACCTAGGCGCCACCCGCGACAAGCCGGTCACCATTGCTTTTGAGGACTTTGAAAATGTCCCCGAAGGCTGGGGACCCTTCGTTAAGGGCGACGCCGGCGAAATCACCGACCCGCGTACGGTACTGGCCTCCCTCAACGGCCCCTACACTCAAAAGGGCGGCACCCTACCGGACGGTTCTAAGAAGGCCACCGACGACGCCGTCGCCGGACACTGGTCCCTAAAGAGCCACGAAGAAAACGGGGGACTGGTCTACCGCACCGTACCCCAGACCGTAAACTTCAAGGCCGGACATCGCTACCGCATTTCGTATGACTACGAAAACGCGCTCAGCGGCTCCTACTACTGGGTTACCGCCTATGACGCCCAGGGCGCCAACGGACTAAACGCTAACTACCTGTACTCCACGGTGATGCCGGTGGCCACCAGCCCCACTCACTATGTACAGGAACTTAACGTGGGTGGCTGCGGCTCCTACTGGGTGGGTCTGTACAACACCCAGGGCGGCCAGGACGGCAACGACTTTACGCTTGACAACTTCCGCGTAGAGGACCTGGGCACCACCACGGATATGCCCGCGTGCGCTGCTGCCTCCATTGACACCAATGAGACGGCTATTGAAGGCTCCACCTTCCACATGACCACCTCCCTGGTGAACAATGAGCCCAGCGAAATCACCGATGTGACCAGCAAGCTGACCCTGCCTAGCGGCTGGAGCGCCACTGCTGACACCCCGGCCACCACCGCCAAGCTAGCCAAGGGCGCCACCTTCACTACCACCTGGAGCGTCAAGGTTCCTCAGGGTGCGGGCGGCTCCACCGCTAACGTGGTACACACGGCCACCTACAAGATCGCTGGTAGCGCCCGCAGCGCTAGTGGTGACACTAACGTGGCGGTTTTGGGCTCGGTTAAACCTGACGCTGTCAACTACCTCTCTGACCTGCCTTTCAGCCCCAAGTACAACTCCAACGGTTGGGGTCCGGTTGAGCGTGACAGTGAGGTTGGCGAAAACCAAAAGGGTGATGGCGGCCCAATCGTGATGGGCGGCAAGCAGTACACCAAGGGTCTAGGTACCCACTCTCCTGCCGATGTGGGCTTCGAGCTCAGCGGCAAGTGCAAGGCTTTCAAGGCCACCGTGGGTGTGCAAGATGGCCAGAGCGGCTCGGTTACCTTCCGTGTGGTAGGCACCACCGACGGCACTAACTGGGTTGATGTGGTACCGCAGACCGGCGTGATCACCGGTAGCAACACTCCTCAGGAGGTTTCCGGCGACGTCACCGGCATGAAGCTGATTCGCTTGATTGTGGGCGACGGCGGCAACGGTAACGGCAATGACCACGCTAACTGGGCTGACGCTCGCGTTCTGTGTGGTAACGCCACCGACGGCGATACTCCCGCCCCGGCACCTGGCAACCCGGTTAAGGACTACAGCGGCGACCAGCAGCTGGTATCCGCCCCGGCTGCTTACGCCAGCAACCCGGCCTCCAACATGTTTGACGGCAACGCTTCCACCTTCTACGACAAGGACTGGCAGCACCCGGTAGCTCACCCCAGCGACATTGACCTGGCCCTGTACCAGGGCGATGACCCCACCGCCGCCTCTGCGGTTACCGTGGCTGGTCTGAAGATCAATAGCCGCGTTGACCAGGCCAACGGGCGTCCCGAACGCTACGAGGTCTATGTGGGTCAGGACGCTGCCAACATCAACCAGAAGGTAGCTGAAGGCACTTTGCAAAACACCGGCCAGGTGCAGCAGATTGTCTTTAACAGCCCGGTTAAGGCCAAGCTGATTCGCCTGCGCGTGCTGTCTAACTACAAGACCAAGGCTGACCAGCCCGATTACCTGCTCTCTATCGCTGAACTAGGGGTTCTGGTTCCCGATGGTGACGCAAGCGGTAATGCGGCCAGCCAAAGTCAGGCTAGCGCTCAGAGCCAGGCTGGCACCCAGGGCCAGGCTGGCACCCAGAGCCAGGGTACCGGTAAGGCTGCAGCTGAGGGTAAGGCCAGCTCCACAGACAAGGCTGCCGCTGGGGCCGCTAAGTCTGAGCCGGAGATTACCGTAAACACCAACGCTGAAGGCCTGGTGGGCCAGAACTACCTGGATGTTAAGACTGTCAATGACACCAACCCAGTTAAGAACCCCTCCACGGTTATTAACCACACTTGGGCTCTGAACTGGATGGCTGCTGACCAGAAGCACACTACTAACGCTTCTGCCAGCTATTTCCAGCGCGTTCCGGTCACCTTTAATGTGGCTAAGGATGGCACCAAGGTTAAGTTCACGGTTGCTGCCGGCGACGGCGACGCCCTGGTGCAGGTAGACAACCTGCGCATGGTCAAGATCGTGCGCCCCACCAGCAATGACCTGATCGGTGTGGACTGCCTGGCCACTCCCACCCCCGAGGTGTGCACCACCAAGCGAGCTAACGACCGCATTGGGGTAACCACGGCAGTAAGCGCTGAGACTGTGACGCCCACTCCGACGCCGCAGCCCACCGCTCCGGTTTCGCCTACTGTGGCTCCCACTCAGGAACCTACCGCCAGCCCTGAGCCGACTGTGGCTCCCACTGGCTCCCCGGCTCCTACTGGCAGTGCGGCCCCCACGGCCCAGCCCAGCCGTTCGGCCAGCTCCGCCCCGCTTCCGGGTCGCTCCGGTCAGCCCGGTAAGCCCAGCCACGGCGCAGCCCCGGCTAAGCCGGAAAAGCCTGGTGGCTTGGCCCGTACTGGTGTGGCCAGCGGAATGTTGGCTCTAAGCGCCCTGGCATTGGGTGGTGGCGGCATGTTGCTGCGCCGCAAGCGTCAGGACTGACAGGATCTACAACTGAATATCGACACAATTGAATACACAACTCAATAGGGGTGCCTGATTTCCCTCTCAAAATAAGGCGCCCCACCCCACCGGGGGCCGCTTAACAAATGCGTTAGCGGCCTCCGGTGGTTTGTGATGGTCCCTGGTGGTTTCGTTAGCGGTCCTTGGCATTTGCACTAGTGGTCCCCGCGCTTTGCTGTGGAGCTGCGCGTTTGTGAGGACTAAAAAGAGTCGCTACACTTAGCAGGTAATGATAATCAATATCAACTAGAAAGACTGCCATGTTTGCGTGGTTGCAGGCCGCAGGGCCTTCTTCAGTTCCCACCCAGGGCGCTACCAACTCTTCCCCCTCTGTTATGCGTGTAGCTGCTGGTCGCGGGCGTTTTTCTGACTCCACCCCGCAGCGTCTTAATGACCCCTGGCTGCGGCGTATGGCCGCGCTGACCACTGTGGCGCTGTGCGGTTTCATGACGCCGCTAGCGGGCGCTTCTGTCGCCAGCCCCTCTGGCGCTCATGTTGGCGCTGCACATGCTGCCCAGGTTTCTGGCCCCGCTGCTAGCCTGGCCAGTAATGATGGCCAGTCCAAGCCGGTAAACCTTGAGGGTGGGGACTTAAGCATTTTCGACGCCGTCGCCACTGCCAATGGGGAAGTGGACTTGCAGCTAAAGGATGGCGCCACCGGAACTAGCCACAACCCGGCCCAAACCACTTTGAAGATCCCGGCCTCCACCTGGCAAAACATTTCTGACGACTATCCGGGCAGTCCGGGTGGCTATTTCGTCAGCCAAGGCGTCCAGGCTAACTCGCCACTGCAGCCGGCCAGCGCTGCCCCCAAGGGACGGCTGGGTTGGGACACCAGCCAGCTGGCCCAGGCAGGATTTAGCGCCGCCCACTTTGAAGTCAGCTACAGCGGCCCTGAAGGCGCTAGCGTGTCCCTGTTTGGCTTGGATGACAACGGTCAACTGGCCTCCTCGCTGCTGGTTGATGGCAACTATGAGCTAAACCCGCTTGGCTCAGAAATTGCCCCGCAACAGCTGGCCGCCGCCTACCCCAACTGGGTGTTTTCTGCTGCCGGCGTCTACCAGCTGCAGGTGCGGGTGCTGGCTCAGCGCAATGATGGCACAGTAATTGCTAGCCCGGTGCGTAGCTATCGGGTTGAGGTAGGCGACGTCGCCGCTCAAGCCACCCCCACCCCGGCACCTACCCCGCAAAACCCTGATACCCAAAACCCGGGTGCCCAGCCCACAACGGCCCCCAGCGCAGTGCCCTCGGCCGCTCCCAGTGCGGTTCCGCAGCCGGTGGTCACCCCCTCGGCCCAGCCCAGCACTGCCCCCAGCGCTCAGCCTGGTGTTAGCGCCGCCCCCAGTGCTCCGGCTACCCCGGTGGCTAGCCCCAAGCCGAGCGCCGGCAAGCCGGCCACCAGCCCCTCGCCGCGCTCAGCCATTGGCGGCGAGGTAAAGGCCAAGCCGAGCGCAGCTAACCCCGCTGGCAAGCAGCTTTTGGCCAGCTCGCGCAGCGCTAAGTCAGCTCAGGCCCCGCGTGCCGCAGCTCAGGGCCGCTCTGCCAGTCAGGCTCGCACCGCCGTCGGGCAAAGCCGATCTGCCGTAACCACCCGGGCCGGCGCACAAAGCTTTGTATCCCAGGCTCGCCCCGCCCAGAGTTTTGTGGCCCAGGCTCGCTCTGTCAGCCAGGGGGCAGCTGCCCAAACCAGCGCCCAAAAGGCTAAGGCTCAAAGCGCAGCTGCGGTGAAAGAAAACCCGGCTTCTTCGGCGGTTAGCGCCACCGCCACGCTGACTTTCGTGGTGGGCCCGGGTGCCAACGGCAACGCTAATGACGGGCACTTTGACTTAGGTCCGCGCATTGTGGACGGCAAGCTCAAGCTGCAGGTGAAAGATGACCGCTCTCAGCCGGCTAGCTGGGTTGACCCGGCAACTTTGACCTTCTCGCTGGGAGACAAGGCCACCCTTAAAGCCCCCGACGCGCTTAACTTTGTGGCCACCCCGGGCCAGGATGTGTGGATGATTTCCTCCAGCCAAAGCGCGGGTGTGCCCTGGCTGGGTATGAACTCTCAGGCTGAAGAGATTGTCAGCAAAACCAGCGGCGAGGTTACCTTCACCCTGGTGAGTGTGGAGGGGCCCGGTAAGGTCTCGGTATTTACCTCCGGCGGCCTGGGTGGGGGTGTGGGTGAGCACCTGCTGCAAGAAGAGGGTAGCTCCTACACCCTGCCGGCTAACACTCACGCCCACCAGAACTGGGTGTTTACCGCCCCGGGCACCTACAAGCTGACCATTTCCGCCCAGGTCACCCCCAAGCAGGGTGAGCAGATCAGCGGTGAAGATGGCGGCTCTGGCGACGGCGCAGCGGCCAGTTCCGGTGCCGGCTCCAGTGAAGGTGGCAGCGCCAGTGGAGCTGCTGGTTCTGCGGCCTCAGGCTCTGCCAAGGCTGGCCAGGCGGCCGGCGCTAGCGGCGGCAAGTCTTTGGCTAAAACCGGTGCGGTTAGCGGCGCCTTGAATGTTGCTGGTGGTCTGATGTTGCTGGCGGTTGCGGTGCTGGTGGCACGCAGGCGGATGGCATGGGCCTAGTTAAGTCTGTAATTCAGGCTGCACTAGTTTTAACGTTAGTGGCGGGCTGCGCCGGTGTCGGCGTAGATCCCGCCCGCGACGGCCAGTTGCGGGTGGTCACTACCACCGGCATTCTGGCCGATCTAGTGCGTAATGTGGCGGGAGGCCGGGCTACGGTCTCCCAGCTAGTTCCCGACGGCGCCGATCCGCACTCCTATGAGCCCTCACTGCGGGCTATTCGGGATGTAGCCTATGCGGATTTGGCTTTTAGTAACTACCTGTTGCTGGAGCAGCATTCGATTATTCGCGCCTTGGATGCCAACCTGCCTGCTAGTGCCCAGTCAGTGTCTATCGCCGAGGAGGCCGCCAAGCAGGGGGCCACGATTTTGCCGCTGGTTGAGGATCGGGCTTTGGATACCCTGTGGCTGGGGATGCGCGTGTCTGGTGACGGTAAGCGTTATGGTGCTAACCGGGCCAGTGAGGTTGATTTGCAGGTGGTTTCGGTGCAGGGCCCGGGTCAAGCCAGCTCCTACCTGACCACCACTTTTGGCACCCCGGAGCTGGGGTTTTCCAGCCATGACGGGTTTGACGCAGCCAGCGACTATAAACATGACACTGTCAGCTTGCCGGCTGACGCCCACCAGCATATGAGTTGGGCTTTCACTAAGCCGGGAGTGTATCGGGTGCAGTTTAAGGCCCGCCTGCGTCCGGTTAAGGGTAAAAACGTGGAGTTTAAAACCGCCACGTTTACTTTCGCGGTGGGGGTCGACGCCGCCGCTGTAGCTAAGCGTGAAGGTCGGGTGGTTTTGGGTCCGGGCCACGGCGATGTGAGCGTGGATCTAGAAGCTGGCCGCATCACGCTGGTGGCAGACAAGCAGGCTAGCGGCCAGGCTTGGCCGTCAGCCGCTAAAACCGCGAGCGCCAACTCAGCTAGCGCTACGCCCAGCTCCGCCGCGAGCGCCAACGCGAAACCGGGCGCTAGCTCAGCCTCCGCGCCCAGCCCTGGTGGCTCTGCCAGCCCTACCAGTAACGCCCCTAGCCCGACCCCCAGCGACGGCGCCAGTGCACCCAGCCAGAGCGACGTCGTCGTAGCTGGGGCGGCCCACGTACCAGGCCACGTAGCCCTAGACCCGCAGCGGGTAGTGGTGGATGTGCCCACGCGCACCCTAGCCCAAGTGCCTCAAGGCTACGGTTTTGTGGGCCGTGCGGGCACGCAAGCCTACATCCTGCCCCAGGCGGTGCTGGGCAAACACGTGCATGGGGAAATTGACCCGCACCTGTGGCATGACGTGCACAACGCGGCCGCCTATGTGAAGGTAATCTGCGCCAAACTCAAGCAGGTTGACCCGGCCGGGGCGAGTGTCTATGACGCTAACGCCGCCCGCTACCTAAACCAGCTGGCCCAGCTAGACACCCAGGTTAAAAGCACTCTGGACACTATTAGTGAAGCTAACCGCCAACTGGTAACCACCAATGACGCCTACGCTTACCTGGCTAACGCCTATGGGCTTAAAGTGGCTGGTTTCGTGGCTCCCAACCCGGCTAGTGAGCCCTCCTTGGCTGATCGGCGTAAACTCGCCGCCACCATTAAGGACCTACATATTAAAGCGGTGTTTTTAGAGCCAAATCTGGCCCGCACCCGCTCCACCTTGAAAGTGGTGGCCAGTGAAGCCGGGGTGAAAGTGTGCCCGCTTTACGGCGACACCCTGGATAACCAGGCCCCCACCTATCAGGCGATGATGCGTTTTAATGCCAACTCCCTGGCTCGCTGCCTAGGTGGCAGGCCCGGTGCTAAGGCGACGGCGTCGTCGGCAAAACCCCCGGGCAGTGCTAATGCAGGTAAGGGGGTGCCCACTAGCGGCGCCACCGGCGCAGCCACCTCCCCGGGCACTTCAGCCACCCCCAGCCCAGATCCAGCCCTAGAGCAAAACGTGGCCGCAAACGAGCCCACCTCGCAAACCCCAGCGGTAATCGAAGCTGGACACGTAGACCTAGGCCCGCGCCTAATCGGCGGCAAATTAACCGTATCCTTGCGTGATGACTCTGCCGCCTCACCGGTGTGGCGCGACCCCAACAAAACCGTGCTGCGCGTACGCGATGGCGCCCTAATCCAAGTGCCGCAAGGCGAAGACTACAAATTCCTAGCCGACTCCAAGCGCGTCTATGTGCTACCCCAAACCCAAAAAACCCAACTGGTATGGCTGGGGTGGAACACCCAAGATCCAGCCGTAACCAAGCTGATCCAAGGCGGGGTAAACATGCGCATCGAGCAGGTTAAGGGCCCCGGCCGTAGCTGGCTGATTTTGCAAGAAGGCACCTTCGGTAAACCTAAAGTGCTGGCCGACTCTGCCGCCAGCGCCCAAGATATCTGGGTGGATACCAACACCCACGTGCACGCCAACTGGATTTTCTCCAAACCTGGCATTTACCTGGTCAAAGTCTCCTTCAAAGCTACCGGTGTGGACGGTAAAACCTACCAGGCCACCACCACCTTGCGCTTTGCGGTAGGCGACGCCACCAGCACCACCAACGCGCTAAAAGCACAGCCACCTGGAAAGTAGACCATGCTAGAAGTAAACCAACTCAGCGTGCAGCTGGGCGGCCGCAGCGTGCTACAAGAGGTCAACTTGAAGCTAGAGCAAGGCCAGTTCATGGGGCTGATCGGCCCCAATGGGGCCGGCAAAACCACGCTGCTGCGGGCCATCCTAGGGCTCGTGCCCAGCAGCGGCACTATCACCTGGCAAGGCCAACGCATTGACCGACGCACCATTGGCTATGTGCCCCAACGCCACGCTTTCGCCTGGGATTTTCCCATCAACGTGCGCCAGGTGGTGTTAAGCGGGCTCACCGGCAGGCTCGGCTGGCTACGTCGGCCCCGCCCAGAGCACCTAGAAGCCGCCGACTGTGCTCTAGAACAGGTAAGCATGAGTGATTTGCGCTCGCGGCCGGTAGAGCAGCTTTCGGGTGGGCAGCGTCAGCGGGTGCTGGTGGCTCGGGCGTTGGCGTTAAAGCCGCAGTTGCTGCTGTTGGATGAGCCTTTTACGGGCTTGGATATGCCCACCCAGGAGCTGCTAACGGATCTGTTTAAAGAGCTGAGCCAGGCGGGTGTGGCCGTGCTTATGTCCACCCATGATCTGGTGGCGGCCCAGGCGCAGTGCGAGTATTTGTGTCTGCTTAACCGCACCGATTTGGCTTGCGCCCCGCCTAGCCAGCTTAAAGACAAAGACCTGTGGATGCGTACTTTTCAAGTGCGCGCAGATAACCCGCTGCTGCAAGCCCTAGGGATGAGTTAAGTTGTTAACCCCAATTGATTTTCTAAATGACCTACTAAACCCGCAGCTGGCCTTCCTACCCAGGGCTTTGCTAATTGCTATCACTAGCGCCCTAGTTTGCGGGGTGGTGGGGGCCCATGTGGTGTTGCGTGGGATGGCTTTTATTGGCGACGCCGTCGCTCACTCTGTGTTTCCTGGCCTGGCGGTGGCCTTCGTTAGCGGCACTAACCTGGTGCTTGGGGGTGCGGTAGCCGGGATTCTGACGGCGGTAACCGTGGCGCTACTAGCCCAAAACCGCCGGCTTAAAGAAGACTCCATCATTGGGGTGCTGTTTGTGGGGGCATTTGCTTTAGGGGTGGTAATTATTTCGCGCGCCCCAGGCTATAGCGGCTCGCTGCAACAGTTCCTATTTGGCTCTATTACCGGCGTGCCGGCGCGTGAAGTGCCGGTGGCGCTGATCGGGGCAGCAGTGGTGATTGGGCTGATCGCAGCCCTAAACAAAGAGATTGTGGCGGTAAGCCTGGACCGTGAAACTGCCCGCGCGGCAGGGCTGCCGGTGTTAGCTTTAGATATTGCCCTGTATGTGTGTGTGAGTTTGGCGGTGGTAATTTCCGTGCAGACCATCGGCAATATTTTGGTGTTGGCGCTGCTGGTAATCCCGGCGGCCACAGCCCGATTACTGACTGACCGCTTACTGACCATGATGATTATGGGCCCTCTGCTAGGGGCGTTAGGGAGCCTGCTGGGAGTGTATTTGAGCTGGTCAGCTGATTTGCCTACGGGCGCCACGATTGTGTTGGTGCTGGGCGTAATGTTTGCCCTGGCCTGGCTGTTAGCCCCCGGTCACGGCTTGCTTTACAAAACCGCTGCAGCCAGGCGGCAGGCGTTATCTACCCAGCGGCGGTGACGCGGCTCGCGGGCCCATTCCTGGCTGGTTAGTTCGTGGCTGAGGGAGCGATATTTGGCGTCATTAGCGCGCAGCTTGTCGTCAAGATCGCCCCCGAAACACAGCAGCATCAGCTCATAGTTGAGCATGAATGAGCGTGAATCCATATTGGAAGAGCCGATCACCCCCACTTCGTTATCCACGGTCATGTATTTGGCGTGCAAAACCGTGGGGGAGGGGTAGAGAAAGATACGCACCCCGGCATCCAGTAGCGCCGCATAGTAGGAGCGTTGGGCGTGACGCACCAGGAAATTGTCTCCGCTGGCCCCCACAAACAGCTGCACATCCACGCCCCGGTAAGCTGCGCTAGTCATGGCGGCTAGCAGCGACTCGTCGGGCACAAAATATGGGCTGGTGATGGTTACCCGCCGACGTGCATTGTGGATCAGTGAGGTGAACATGCGCAGGTTTGGTTCAGTGGAGTAGCCCGGCCCTGAAGGGACGATCTGCATGGCGTTTACGACGCCGTCGGCTAAGTCTTTTTCCCACGCCGCCGAGGTGTTAACCAGCTCTGCAGCAAGTGCGCTCAGACCAGCGGTTTCTACCTGGGAGATATCCTCATCGCTTACGGCTTGGGAGCGGGCACCAACGAAAATTTTGCCGGTTTCGGCGTACCAGTCCATGGCGAATACACCCCCAAGCTCAGCCACGATAGCCCCGCCTAGCTGCACGGATAGGTCTTTCCACTCGCGTCCAGGGCCGCGCAGGTTGGTTTCGTAGAAGGGGTCAATGAGGTTGTGGGAGCCAACAAAGCCGACGCCGTCGTCGATTACCGCTAGCTTGCGGTGGTTACGCAGGTCTGGGCGCCCGCGCTGATCAGGCTTAAAACCTAGGGGCATCATCAGGTGCCAGTGGTAGCCGGCGGAGTTTAGCCGCTTCAGTAGCTTTTTCCAGCTCTTGTATCTACGTGACCCCAGGTGGTCTAGCAGCAGTGCTACCCGCACCCCGCGTTTATGGGCTCGCTCTAGGGCCGTAAAAAGCGGCTCGGTGATGGGATCATCATGAACGATGTAGAACTCAATATTTACGCTGTGCTGGGCTGCATCAATGGCCTGCACCAGGGCCGCAATGAAGCTGCGGGTGTCGTCATAGATACCCTGGACTGTGCCCGGCATACAGGGCATCCCGGTTAGGTGCCGGTTCATGCGCACAATCCCCAACAGGCGCTCATCAGCTTTTATACCTGGAGGTACGTCTGGGAGGGCGGTGCTTAGGGCGGAGACAATGCTGGTTAGTTCGCTTTGGCGGCGGTAGCGTTTTCCCTGAATACGGGCACTTCCCAGCAGCAGGTACATGGGTAGGCCCACCAGGGGCAGGAATAGGATGAGCAGCAGCCAGGCCGATGACGAGGCAGGACGCCGATTTTCGGGCACCACCCCCATAGCCCCAATCTTAATGATGTACTCAATCACCACCCAGATTTCGGCGGCCATCTGCATATAACTCATTTAACAATTGTACTTGAGCCTGCTAAAGCAGCCTGTGGTCCAAGACTGGGCGGCGTCGTCGGCAAAGCGACACCTAGTGGGGGTCGCCGAACCAGACCTTCCAAAAACCGTAGAAGTTCAAGTTACCCCAGCTGGAACAGTCATCCCCGTAATCCTTAGCGGCCTCATTGGGCTGGTAGGGAGTGTAGTTATAGAGCGCGGCGGTGGCGGTGTTAGCTGGGGTGATGATGGAAGAACCGCAGCTAGCTTGGGGGTTGTAGGCGATGCGCACGGGTTTGCGGGCCTGCACCCGGTAGCTGGAGGGGTTAAGGCGGTATTTTTGCAGCTGGGCGGCGGCCTGATAGAGCTGGCTGACAAAGCCGCGGTAGCGACTGTCGCAAGTTTGGCCATCGGGGCAGCCATAGCCGGCAGCCCATTCATAGCGTGAGGCAGTCAGTTTCTCGCCTGAAGCGGTCAGCAGCCCCTGCTCTTTTTGCAGCAGCACCAACAAAACCCGGGGGTTAATGTTGCAAGCCACCGAAACGCGGTAAATAACCTCGCCAGCAGTTAGATTCTTGGCGGGATTCATGCCTAACGGGCAGGCTGTGGTGGGGTCAAAGCCCTTAGTGTCAAAGCGGGCCTTGCTGATGCAAGTAGTGCCATCGGCGCTATTGACGCAGCCAGCATTGACTTTGGTGATGAAATTATCGATGTCCTCGGCGTTCATATTGGGAGCGCCATAAAGCTTATTGTCAGAGATGATATTTGCGGCGTTAAACCCACTGTAATCAGGGGTTACCTTAACCGGGCCGGCCGGGGTGGGGCCGTCATCAATCTGTGCCGGGGCGGTGAATTTAGGCAGGATCAGTGCCCCAGCTAGAGCAGATAGGGTCAGCAACGCAAAAATTGAGACCAGCCGGTAACGCGCAATAAACCGCTCGGCACTGGCACTAGAGATGGCACGCTTGCCCTTGCCTCTAGTCGCGCTGCCGGCGGAGGTTACCGTTTTAGGTTTAGGATTACGTTTGGATTCTGACACTAAAGGTTATTTTTCCACGAAATGGACAATGAATGCATCTTGATCAGGTTTATGCTTTAGGCCGTGACCTGATGGACGCCAACGGTTTGCAAGGTTGGAGCCTGGGGTGGGATCGTGCCCGGCGTCGAGCTGGACAGTGCAACCACACAAACCGCTGTATCACTCTCTCACGTTACTTAATGCAACTCTATGACTTGCCTCGCGTGCGTGACACGATTTTGCATGAAGTAGCCCATGCCCTGGTTGGTCCAAGCCACGGTCACGATGAAGTTTGGCGCCGCAAAGCCCTAGAACTGGGCTGCTCAGCGCAGCGGCTGGTAGATAAGCGCGCCCCTAAAGTCCCCGGCGACTGGGTGGGCACATGCCCGGCTGGTCACCAGGTTGAACGTATGCGCCGCCCTAGCCGCGTGCTGGCCTGCGGGGTGTGTGCAAACAGCTTCTCCCTGGCCAACCTGCTGCACTGGACCTATAAGGGTGCGCCTATGGAGCCAAGCCAGATTGGTGGCCCCTACTTGCGCTCTTACAACCAAGCCACGCTTTATCTTTCATAGATGATTCATAGGTTACGCTAACCACCACCATAAAAGCCCCTTTTAAAGTTTTAACCAGCAAGGCTGATACAGATCAGCAAAGCAACTGGCCCACTAAGCCGCCGGCAGGTAGCCCCGGGGTAAGCCTCGGCAGCGCTCGCTGGTTAAGCCTCGGTGACGCCCACCGGCTAAGCCCCGGCGGGCGGGCCACGGAAAACTTTTAAGGGAGGAAACCATGAAGCTCATGAAAAGGGGCATCGCATTCGCAGCGGCGATGGCGATGGCATCCATGCCGTTAGCAGGCGCCTTCGTGGGAGCCTCAACTGCTATGGCTGCGGAGAGCCCCACCCCTTCGATTGCAGCCACGGCCAGCTCCAGCGCCACTTCAAGTGCTACCTCAAACGCTACCCCAGATGCCACCTCAGGCTCGCAAGTTGATGATTTACAGGCCGCTGATGGTGGAATGCGCGGCGGCCCCGATGGTAAGGGTGGCCCTAATGGTGGCCCTGGCGGTAATGATGGTAATGAAGGTCCTGGCTACGGCCGCTACCACAAGCCTGGTTTTGTGGAGGGTCGTAGGGACGACGACGAACACTTCACCGATCTGGAAATGATTTCCGGTGTGCTGCTTGGTGCAGTACTGGGGGGCGCGGGCGTAGCAGGCAGTAGCTACGTGGTGCGCCGGCGTCGGCAAAAGAAAGCTGAGCGCAAGGCAGTTAACGTGCCAGCAACCAGCGCTGACGCATCCAGCCCGGTAAATATTCCGGTAGTCCAGCCTAGCGTCCCTGCCGCTAGCTCGGCGGATACCGTAGTAAGTGAGCCGGCCAAGGATTCTGAGCCGGTTGAGAAGACGACTAAGACTGATGCAGATGATGCGGAGGTGAATAAGGACGCCTGACTGGTGTTGAACACTCGATAATCTCTCTCCTTGTGAATAACTGACCCCCGGATTGGCTTTTTTGGGTTTCGCCAATACGGGGGCCAGTTGCATTTACAGACAAATACAGCAGGCAGACAAAAATGCATACATGCATTTACAGGCAAAATCATCCCTTCCCTATAAAAAATACATGGGGTTTTATAGGGAAGGGATGAAATGTCAGTATTTGTGTGCGCCGGCGTGGGCAAGGGGCCGGCAGCGCCCAAAAAGGCGACGACGGCGCCCAGTCAACACGCCAGCCCGTCTAGATGCTGGCCCTGGCCAGCCAAGCCTAGGGTGCAAGCCGGCATAACTGGCGGGTATGGCATCCAACCAGCGCGCCAGCCCATCTGGATGCTGGCCCTGGTCAGCCAGTCCGAGGCGACAGTCCTGGCCGAAGGCACAGGCTGCAAGCCCCGCCCAAAGGCGTGATCCTTGGTCCGGATAGAGCACCGGCGCGGAAGTAGACAGTCGCCTAGAGCGCCGGGGCGGAGGCCAGCAGCCGGCTGATGCGCTTGGCTGAAACCTTGTGCGCCGTCCCCAACTGCTGGGCAAACAGGCTCACGCGCAGCTCCCACACCATATTTTGGGCCTGGCGCAGCA
>ERZ772966.38-NODE-38-length-52740-cov-10.120926_pt1 | contig 52740 bp, 41 predicted proteins | sample MGYA00580680_ERZ772966 | MGnify/ENA primary metagenome ERZ772966 (study PRJEB29015, sample SAMEA2738055) | human oral metagenome | biome: human oral; feature: human-associated habitat; material: saliva | place: China | collected 2225 ...
CGACCAGGGAGTTCAGGCCGTAACCCATGGTGTTCTTCATGGAGTACTGCTGGCGGATCTTCGCCATGGATTCGGGGTTCTCAAGCACGCGCTTGCGCAGGCGCAGCAGGCCCTCGTGGATTTCGGGTTCGAGGGAGCGCAGCTTCTGGTCGGCGTCCGGCTCGGCGGTGTCAATGATGGTGCCGCTGGGCAGTACGAACACCATGGAGTCGAGGGTGTTGTAGGTGTTGTACTTGGTGCCCGAAGACATGCCGGAGGAGTTGTTAGCGACCACGCCACCGATGGTGCAGGCAGACCAGGATGCCGGGTCGGGGCCGAGCTTATAGCCGTAGGGTGCCAGGTAGTTGTTGACCATCATGATGGTCGCGCCGGGCTGCACGCGAACCTTCTTGCCGTCTTCAAGGACCTCAATTTTCTTGAAGTGGCGGCGGGTGTCGACCATGAGGCCGTCGCCGCTTGCCTGGCCGGAGAGGGAGGTGCCGCCGGAGCGGAAGGTCAGCGGCAGGCCGAGGTCGCCGGCTGCACGGAAAATGTTGGCGACGTCTTCGGCGGAGTCGGGGCGGATCAGGCCGGCGGGTACGAGCAGGTAGTGGGATGCGTCGTGGGAGATTGCCAGGCGGTCCAGTTCGGAGACGCTGGATTCGACTGCCTCGGCGCGTGCGTCGCTGAGCAGGCGCTTGAGGGTGTCTTCGTAGGGGGACTTGAGTGCTTCGGACGTGTTTGCCACAACGGTGGTCATGATTTGAGCTTCCTTACTGGTGAAGGGTGTGAATGCTGTCCTTAATCCAGTATCTGCTCTTGAACACCGTCTTTTCCGCTTAGCTATGGCTAAGCTTGGCGACTACTTGTCACCATAAGGGCAGTGGGTTATACACCGTGCTGATGCGTAGCTTTGCCGCGTGTTTGCTGGTTTTCCGGGGGAGTAAGCACAGGCTTGCGGAGGCGCACCCACCACACTCTGAACGCTGCGGCTGCTCTTAGGCGCGGCCGCCGAGGGCCGTAACATTCCATTGGCTAACCAAAAAGGCGGCTAACCCAAAAGAAAGCGTGGGGCGGAAAGCTACATGCTTTCCACCCCACGCTTGTATAACGATTTAGGGCTCGTCTTTAGGCTTCGTCGAAGAAGTCCTCATCAAGCTTCATGATGGTGTACGTGCGTGCCACCTGCACACCAACACCGTACTTAATCATGAGGCGCGCCAGGTGCTCACCATCAATCAGAACGAGGGAAATTCCGCTACCAAGTTCCTCCGCGTAGCCGCGTGCGCCAGACGTAAAGGAGCTCGACGTGATGAACACGCCTTGCGTTGCCTTGCCGTGTAGCGCGCCCACAAAGTTCTGAAGGTCGGGGCGGCTCACCACGTTGTCCTTGGCGTAACGCTTAGCCTGGACATAAATCTTTGAAAGACCCAACGCATCCTGGTCAATGATTCCGTCCACACCGCCGTCATTGGAAGCCGGGGTAACGGTGCCGCGTCCTGCCGGGCCACCGTAGCCCATCGCCAACAGAACATCCACCACCAGATGCTCAAAAGCAGTGGGGGACATTGCGCGGACGCGTTCCAAAATATCGTGCGTCAGCGCGGACTCAATCTGAGTGATGCTTTCGTCGATGAGTTCCTGCGGGGTGCTATCAGAGACCTCAGAGGGTGCAGTCGTGACGGCAACAGTCTTGGTAACGGTCTTCGGGGTTTCCTGCGGGTCCTGCTCGGAACTATCAGACTGGGAACGCTCACGCGTGCTGCGGGCGGAACGAACGATATGTGCGACGACATCATCAGGAATGCCCCCAGGATGAGCCTCAATCAGCTTCAAGCCTTCGTCAGAAATAACCTGCTGACCGCGGCGAGGGGAATCAACCGCACCGAACATCTTGAGATAGGTCAAACCCCAACTAATACGGTCTACATAAACAGGACGCTTGCCGTTCGGCAGGTAGGGTAGCAGCTGGTCATCAGAAAGCGGGTAGAGCTCCGCTACAGCACTATAAATTTCTTTATTGGTGCGAGGGGTACCGTCAGATAGGTACGCAAGAATGCTGGGAATGAACTCGTAGAACTTGGGAAGTTCGACCTGAGTCGTGTCAGGCGACTGAGCGGTCATCGGTGTATCTCCATTGATTGATAACGGCTGGTTAATAACGGCGGGTAGTCCGTTCTTAATATACCTCTAATACAAAAGATAATCGTTACCAGAGGTGCCTGTTTTCCCTTGTGCAGGCTTTATTAGCGCCGCAGCTGCTCTTAGGCACGCCCGCCGAGGGCCGTAACATTCCAGCTAGCAGTACTATCAGAAGTCACCACACCACAAAATAGGGGAGAACCCGCCGAAGCACGCACCCCCAAATCCTCCACAAACACGCGGCCACCCGCAGGCACACTACGCTCCTTACGATCCACACCCGCACAATACACCGTCATCTTCGCACCCGAACGGTTCTCCACCGCAACCGAACCGCCACTCGACACCGTATCGTGCACAAAACCGCGGCTGCCCTGCATCTGAATCTCGCCAACCTCCGCGCTCTGACTCGTCAACGGCACACCATCAGGTGCCTCAAACTCACCCGAAGAACCAACACCCGCCGCACGAACCGACACCATCCACTGCGCATCATCCGTCAGTTGCGACGTCGACGCCGTCACACGCGCCGAACTATACGGCACACTCACCGCACCGGCAGACTTCGCGGAACTAGAAGGACCGGTACCAGAAGGACCGGTACTAGAAGGAGCCGGCGCAGACGCGCTCGCCGTATTACGAACCCACACGCCCGCACCCTCACCCGAACCGCCAGCAACCACCTCAACCTGAGTGCCCGAACCGTCAGAAACAGAAACCTTCATCGTGCCCTCCGGCTCACCGCGACGCTCAAACTCCACATACGAATAGGAGGCGGGCGCCGCCGGGCCCTCAAAGACCGCCTCCTCAACAGCGCCGCGACCGGCAAACAGGCGGAAACCCTCAGAATCCTGAATCACCGGTGCCGTCGCGTGGCTCGCAGCAGTCGGCTCAGACGAAGTCTCAGCAGACGCAGAAGGGGAGGGGTTCAGGGAAGCGCACCCGCCCAGGGCGGCGGCGAGCGCACCGGAGAGGCACAGGCTCACGCCCAGCTGACGGAAGCTCGGGTGACGGAAGAAGAAAGCGGTGGTGTGTGAAGGCATAAGGCACTCCGATGTGCGGGTTGGCAACGCTACGGGGCAGTAACACTGCGGGATAGCGCAACCGAGGTGATAGGTACACCACATATTGTGTCAGGTTAAATGCTCGCAGTGCAATGAAATAGAAACGCAAACGCAACAGCGCGGAGTATCATTCACACTATGGATAAGGTGGAACAGAACCAGGCAGAAAACACGGTAAAGAACGGCACAGCACCCAATACGTCGGCGGGCAATATCTCGGGGAACAGCCCGGCGGGTGCATCTGTGCGCCCTGAAACTACCGCATCTGGAACCGCTCCCGCTGAAGCAAGCCCCGCTGCAGCGAGTCCCGCAGAAGCAACCGCCCTGCATGTAGACGCCGTGCAGATTGATAGCGCCCGCCTGGACAGCACCCACTCCGTCTACTCCACCGACCTGGACCCCGACGACTACGAAGAGGTCGTCGAAGAATACGCCACCACCGACGCGCCGGACGGTACGCACCGCGAGGAGCGTCGCATCACCCGCACCACGCATCACCCGCACGGCAAGGGCGACCAGAAAGCGGGCACCCAGGGTAACCCCGATGGTGACGCCGAGATTATTGATGTAGGCGAACCTGAAACGCACACCACGACTATCCGCACGGTCACCCGCACCGTCACGGACCCGCCGCGTCGCGCCCCGCGCACCCGCCTGTTCCGCACGCTCAGCAAGTACCGCGGCGAGAAGAACCTGGCGGCGTGGGAGGAACGCTCCTCCACGCCCATGTTCGTGGCGTCCGTACTGTACCTGCTCGCGTTCGCCGCGCCCATCATGAGCACACGCATTCAGGAGCCGTACGACGCGTACCTCAACATCATTCAGATGATCCTGTGGGGCCTATTTGCCGCCGACTACTGCATTCGCCTGTACTTGGCGCCGCGGCGACTCTACTTCATCACGCATAACCTGATGAACCTGGCGATTGTGCTGCTGCCCGCGTGGCGTATTGTCAGCTTCCTCTCCATGATTTATATGACCGCCAACCGCCAATATAAGAGGCTCTCAGAGCTGGCGGTGAAGCTCTTCGGATACACCGCGATCTTCATCATCATGTTTGCCCTGTCGATCTATTCGGTGGAGTCCTCCGAGCCGGGCGCGATGATTCGTGACCTGCCCACCGCCTACTGGTGGATGTTCACGACCCTCGCCACGGTCGGCTACGGAGACGTTTACCCGGTCACCGGTATCGGCAGGGTCATCGCCGTGATCGTCATGCTGTACGGCGGGGGCTTGGTCGCGGTTGCTACCGGTGCGCTCGCGAGCTGGATTATCGAAAAGTTTGGTGGCAGGGAGGAGCAGGAGTACCCCGCAACCAAGGCTGACGTGGACGATCTTCGCCAGGAGATTTCTGAGTTGCGTGCCCTGCTGGCTCGTGAGTATGCGCGCCGTGAAGCCCGCGACTACACGTTGCGTGAGGTCGTGGATGAAGACGGTGTGCACCCGGTTCCTTCGGATGCGGAGGCGGCACGCCGCGCCGGTTTCAGCGCCGCCGCGGGCTTTACTGCCCCTGGTACTCCTGGCGCTCCGGGTGCTGCTGCGGCAGCTTCTGCGGAGGCTACCCCGAACACCGCGCCCGGCGCCGCGCGGGCTGGTGAACCTGCCGACTCCTCGGCATCTCATGAGGTTGCGGTGCGCGAGCAGGAGCCGGTCGCCCTGCTGGAGGAGACCCGCCAGACGTTCACGATTATTCGTGAGAAGTTCTCGCTACGTTCCCGCAAGCAGTAGTCCGCTCGCAAATACCCTGCGGACAGTAACCGGGCTGTAGCGGCTCGGTTGCGGTAGCGCAGATAGCAGCGCAGATATAACAGTTCAGTTGAGGCTTGGCGCTCAAACCCACACCGCATACTTATTGAAGCGGTGGGTTTGGGTGCCGAGCCCACGCGAAGGCAAGACGAAGGCAAGAAAATTGCCGCCCACGCCACCGTGCGGGATATTTCGCCTTGTCGAGGCAAAATTAGCCCGTGGAGAGTGCAAATTGGGGCTCGTGTGCGCGAAAAACCCCTCAACTTAAGATCTAATGTGACCAAACTATCTTTTAAAAATGGCCGCCACTGGTGAAACTCCTAGCCAGAGCCTATAAACTATCTACCGTGCCGGTTATCGAACGCCCTGTAGCCTCAATGCGCTACGGGGTGTCGTCGTATCCCCACCTCACTCACGGGGAGGCACCACTCAACTCACAAACTCACTCAAACACATACTCTGTTAGGACACGTTCGTGGTACCTAAGTCCACTCTGGGCGCGCTCGCTCTACTCGGCGCGCTCTCTCTCACCGCGTGTGCACCCGCACCGAATAACGCCTCCGCAAGTGCGGTTGTTGACCAGGCTGCTTTTGCAACCGCCGAACCTAGCGCCGTTTCCGCCCCCGGCGACGACAGCACCGGAATTAAGGCGGCGGCTGGCGTCTCGCAGGACCCGTCGATTCACCCGACCGCAACGCAGCCCACCGAGACCCCCGCACCGGATAACACGAGCAATCAGGAACCTGCCTCACCCGCCCCAACCGCTATGCCTTCTTCCATGCTCGCGACTCGTTCGACGACGAGCGCTGACGGCACCTGGGTTCAGCAGGGCGCCGCCGACCTCGAGAACTACATGGACGCCGTCATCCACGACGGTGTTATCGAGGTGACTTACCACCTGAACCACGAAGAGCTGGCGACCCCCTTCTGGGTTGGTGCTTTCGAGGCGAAGACCGGCAACTTTACCTACGTTTCCCGCGTGGATCGTGCGAAGCTGGCCCGCGCACCCTACGCCTCCGACAAGGAAGCCAAGGAATTCACCATGGAGAACGGTGTGCTGAGCTTCCCCATGACCTATGAGGGTGCCACCCGCATCATTCATCTGGAAAAGCAGCACAGCTAGGCGCACTGCCGGGGGAGTCATCTCATATCTGGCACGCGTGACGGATGGATCGTTCCCGTTGCCGCGTGCGGGCTATAGAATGGGACTATGAGCGAGAACACGACCCCCGAGCACGGCACCGCAGCCTCGGTGCAGGATTCCTTCGAGCTGCCCGGCGCACCGGACCAATTCCAGCGCCTGTGGACCCCTCACCGCACCGCCTATGTGAGCGGTGGCCAGAAGGACTACACCGAGAAGACCTGCCCATTCTGCACCGCGCCCAGCCGCAGTGATGAGGAGTCGCTGATTGTGTACCGCGGCGAGCATGCCTTCGTGATTCTCAACCTCTACCCGTACAACCCGGGGCACCTGCTCATCTGCCCGTATCGTCACATTCCGTTCTATGACGATGCGACCGAGGCGGAGACCATGGAGATTGCACAGCTGACCCAGCTCGCCATGAAGGTTCTACGCGAGGTGTCGCATAATGACGGCTTCAACATTGGCATGAATCAGGGCAAGGTGGGCGGCGCGGGCATTGCTGATCACCTGCATCAGCACATTCTGCCGCGCTGGAGTGGGGACACGAACTTCCTGCCGATTATCGCTCACACCAAGACCATGTCACGCACGCTGGACGATATGCGTGTGGCTATTGCGGAGGGGTTTGCTCGCCTCAGCTAGACAGCCCGGACTGGATAGCCCAGTCTAGATAGCCCGGTGGTCCGGTTGGCAGGCTTGGTGAGCTTGAAAATCTGCACTCACTACTTCAATTTGCCAACCAGTGCAGAAAAAACTTGCTTCATAAATGCGTAGATTAGGCGGTCGACGCGTATTTGAATGATGTTATGCCCCTTGGATATGGCAAAGTTTTAAATGCAGCGACGCTGCGGGGAAGCTTCCAGCTTCCATGAACACCGCACAGCTCACCGAAAAATAGCGGTCACCGATCGCTTTCGGGCTTGGCAGGGGAAGCACCCTGCATCAACCACAGAGGTCAGCGCCTCAACTGAGAACCCACCCCGCCGTGCGTGAACGCGCGGCAACACTGCGAGGGGTGCGGATCAGCGTGAAGGCTGCTGGCCTCTTTTTGCGCCCCGCGGACGTGCCCCGAGGATGTGCGGCGGGAATGCGCGGAGTGTCTGGGGTGCTCCCGCCAGCTGCGCCGTGAACCCGCCAGAGCCGTTAGATGTGCCAACACTGGATGCGCCAGACCCGCTAGAGTGGAATGCTATGGACTACCCCAACCTGCTTGAGACTGCTTTCGACGAGTTTAGTGCCGCGCCCGCTGTAGCTACTGTGCCTACTGTAGCTACTGCGCCTGCCGCCGGTAATGATGCCGCCGGTGATTCTGCAGGCGCGCCGCGGCTGCTCATCTGGAGGCAGATTCGCTGGTCCAATCGCCGCCCGCTCATTGAGGTGGAACCGGTCGTTCCTGTAACTGGTGGAGCCATTGGCGGGGTCGCAGAAAGAGCTAATAGTCGGGCATCTCAAGCGGCGGGGGAGAGCGCCCCTATCCAGGAAAGTAGCTCCGCGCAGCTTGGTGTTCCGAGCGGGGTGCGCATCCAGATTCCGTTGACTCCCGGCGCCTACCTGGGGTTGCGTATTCCGCGCGATAGCGAGGGTGAACTCTACCGCTACTGCGCCGGCTACACCACCGGCGTAAGCGGTGACGCCGCCCCCAATGCCGCCCCCGACACCGCACCCAAATCCGGGGTTACCTCCGCCGGAATCCGCCGCGTACCCTGCCCCGAAGGCACCCGCATCCAGCGTGGCCAGCAGTGCCCGCGCTGCACCGCCCGCGACGAATTCACCGCCCTGCACAGCGCGCACCTGTACCCCGGAACGCTCACCGAATCCATGCGCGCCTACGCCATGCTGGAGCACCGCCTCTACATCGCGACGTTCCCGGACGGCACGCACAAGGTCGGCACGAGCTCCCTGCATTCGACTCCGCGCCGCCTGGACGAGCAGGCGGTCGCTACCGCCACTTACATTGCGCTTGCACCCGACGGCCTGGCCATTCGCCGCGCCGAAGATGCCGTGACCGCCCTCGCGAAGATTCCGCAGGTCAAGCAGGTGGCGAGCAAGTACCGTGCATGGACGAACCCGCTGCCCGGCGCGCAGCTTCGCTCTGCTCATCAGGAGGCGGTCGCCCGCGCCCGCGAAGCGCTCGCCGAACTGGCACGCACCGAGCCGCAGGTGCCGCTCACCGCCCTGGATGAGCCGTGGATTCCGTCGCTTGCCATGAACCGCCCGTATGCGGCTCTGCGGGCGCAATCGCCCGAACCGCTGGCACCCTGCGATTCTGGTCTGGGTGATTCCGGCTTCGAGAGCGGGGCGGCTGGTTTCTTCTGTACGGGTGCGGCGGGTCAGTTTTTGAGCGCCCACACCGGCGATGCTGACGCGGCGTTCCTGGTGAATACTGCCGCGTGGCGGAATGTGCTGGTGGAGCCCGCGCAGGAGTTCACGCGGGTGAGGGTGCAGGGTTCGCTGTTCTAGGCGGGCTCGCTGTTCTAATACCCCCGTCGCGTCGCTTTAGCCGGAGCCACCATTCCAAAACCCCGCCTCGCACCAAAACCTCGCCCCTTCCGGCGTGAGCGAACGAGTCCCGGCGGACCATTCAGCCGTTGGCGTGCGTGTACTAAAATGGTAAGCATGTCCAAACCCCTCATTCGTCTTCTCGGCCAGGGCGTACGCGCCGCGACTAAGCTTCGCGGCGGCGGCTCCGCCTTCCCCGGCCTTGTCATGGAAAAATTGCACCCCGACTTCGTCGCTGAAGAGCTCGCGAAGCTGCCCTACGGCGTGGTTGTTGTCTCCGGTACGAACGGTAAGACCACCACCACGAAGATGGCTGTGCAGCTGCTTGAAGCTCAGGGTCTGAAGGTTTTCACTAACCGCACCGGTTCGAACTTTGTGCGCGGTGTTGCCGCGGCACTGCTGGGCGAGATGACCCTTGGCGGCAAGCTTGACGCTGATATTGCTGTGCTTGAGCTGGACGAGGCGCACGCCGTGCACTTCGTCAAGGCCGTCAAGCCCGATTACGCTCTGCTGCTGAACGTTCTGCGTGACCAGCTGGACCGCTTCGGTGAGATTGACACGACCCGCCGCATGCTGGCGACCGTCGCCTCCGCAACGACCGGTACCGTGGTGCTTAACCGTGAGGATCCACGCATCCGCTCCCTCGCTGAGAACGTGCAGCCGGGTGTGACCGTCAAGTACTACGGCTTGGATGAGTCCCTGCGCTCGTACTTCCCCTCGGATGATGAGATGCGCGGCGGCACTGTCGCGAAGGCAACCCTGCCCGATGCAGATGTCACCCTGACCGCATTCTCCGGCACCTCCGCAACCTTCGATCTGGCGGGTGTGGAGCGAGTCGGCGAGATTAATCTGTACGGCATTTACAACATCTTCAACGCGGCTGGCGCTATGGCGCTGACCCGCGCCGTCATGGGCGAGAAGCTCAACGAAGATAAGCTCATTGCGGAGCTGGCGAAGATTACCCCCGCCTTCGGTCGCGGTGAGACCCTGAACGTGAACGGCCGCCCGCTGCAGCTGCTGCTGGTGAAGAACCCGAGCGGTTTCCGCCTGTCCCTGGCGAGTGCGAACGCTGACGACTACGCCACCATGATCACGATTAACGACCAGTACGCTGACGGTCGTGACGTGTCCTGGCTGTGGGATGTTGACTTCGACAGCTTGAAGAAGACCGGCGTGCAGATGGTTTCGGGTGTGCGTGCCTGGGATATGGCGCTGCGCCTGGATCATGACGGCGTGAAGGTTGACGAGGTCAACGAGAACCTTGCCGATGCGCTCAAGGGCTTCATTGCCTCCAGCGGTAACGCGCCCATGCGTATTTTCTGCACCTACACCGCAATGCTGGCTCTGCGTGAAGAGCTCGCAAAGATTACTGACGTTGAGAGGGTCTCCTAATGACGGCAACTCACACTTTTGAGGGCACCCCCGCCTCCGGCCCCAATAACGGTAAGACTCTGCGTATTCTGCAGCTGTACCCGCTCGACATGAACATTTACGGCGACTGGGGCAACACCCTGGCGCTGGCTCGTCGCGCGCAGGCACACGGCTTTGACGTGCAGATTCTGGACCACAACCCCGGTCAGCCCTTCCCGGAGGATGTTGACATTATTCTGGGTGGCGGCGGTCAGGATTCCGGCCAGTCCGTGATTCAGGACGACCTGCACGCGAACGGTGACACGCTGCGCTCGCTGGCTGAGGACGGCGTGCCGATGCTCGTCATTTGTGGCCTGTACCAGCTGTTCGGCAAGGAATTCCGCACCCGTGAGGGTGAGGTGCTCAAGGGCATCGGAATTTTTGATGCGCACACGGTCGGCGGCGATGACCGCCTGATTGGCAACATTGTTGAGGAGTCTGAGGAGTTCGGCACCGTGATTGGTTTTGAGAACCACTCGGGTCTGACCTACCTGGGCGCCGGATGCACCCCGCTGGCTACCGTCACTAAGGGCGAGGGCAACAACGTGACTGATACGTACGAGGGTGCGCGCGTGCACAACGTGATTGGCACCTACCTGCACGGTTCGCTACTGCCGAAGAACCCGAAGATTTCGGACTACCTGATTGAGCAGGCGGCTAAGCGTAAGTTTGGTGAGTTCACGCCGAACACGATTGACGACTCGCTGGTGGAGAAGGCACGCGCTTCGGCTGCGTCTCGCCCCCGCTAGCATCCTTCCGGGTGGTGGCGTGCACTTTCTGAGGTGGTGTGCGCCTCCGCTACGGTATAGTTATGTGAGTACAGTACGGTGCGTGGGACGTTTCGCCGTGTCCGCACAGAGGTTTTGACTAAGGGAGATACGAATGTCCGGTCACTCTAAATGGGCGACTACTAAGCACAAGAAGGCTGCTATCGACGCTAAGCGCGCGAAGGCTTTCGCGAAGTTCATTAAGGCAATTGAAGTTGCAGCACGTATGGGCGGCGCTGATATTGCTGGTAACCCCGCTCTTGACCTGGCTGTGTCGAAGGCGAAGAAGAACTCCGTTCCTAACGACAACATTGACCGAGCAATCAAGCGTGGCGCTGGCCTGACCGGTGAGACCATTGACTACACCGAAATCATGTATGAAGCACGCGGCCCGCAGGGTACCGCTCTGTACATTGAGTGTCTGACCGATAACCGTAACCGTGCGGCGTCTGAGGTTCGCCTGGCTGTGACCCGTAACGGCGGCACCATGGCTGACCAGGGTTCGGTTGCGTTCCTGTTCGAGCGTAAGGGCGTTGCTGAGGTCACCAAGACTGACGGTCTGACCGAGGACGACGTTCTGATGGCTGTCCTGGATGCAGGCGCCGAAGAGGTTCTGGACGAGGGCGACGTGTTCACCGTTGTTTCCGCAGCGACCGACCTGCCCGAGATTCGTAAGGCACTGGACGAGGCTGGCCTGGAGTACAACAACGACGACCCGGTCTTCCGCCCGACCATGCAGGTTGACCTGGACGCCGAGGGTGCTAAGAAGTTCATGAAGCTGGCAGACGCTATTGAAGAGCTCGACGACGTTCAGAACGTCTACTCGAACGCTAACGTTTCTGCTGAGGTTATGGCAGAGCTGGAAGCTGAGTAATCGCTCGGATTCTGATATCTGATGCTTGAAGAAGCCGCTCCTTTAACCGAGCCGCCGCAGGGTGGCTGGTTGGGGGAGTGGCTTCTTAGCGTCTGGGGCTATTTGGGGGATGCGCTGGGTACTTTTCGCGGGACGCGCGTGACTGTATCCGCGGTGACCATTCCCATGGCGTGCCCCGGTGCCGGGTGCTAGGATTCTGGAGGACTAGATTCTGGAGGACTGGAATCTAGAGATTCTCTAGGGAGTTTGTCGAAAGGGGAGATGATGGCTGCCGCTCAACCTGCCGCACGCGATAGCATGCGTGAGAACCGTACCGCCGCCGCTGTGGAGCGCGTGCCGGGTGCCACCCGCATCATGGGTGTTGACCCGGGTCTGACCCGTTGCGGCTTCTCCATGCTCGATATGACCGCCGACCGTAAGGCGCACTTCGTGAACGTGGGTGTTGCCGGTACGATCCCGGCGGAGTCCCTGGATCAGCGTATTCTCTGGATTTTCAACGCCGCCTCCCACTGGCTCGACACCTACAAGCCGGATGCCCTGGCGATTGAGCGTATCTTCGCCCAAGAGCAGGTGAACACGGTGATTGGTACGGCGCACGCTTCGGGTGCGGTGATTTCTGCGGCGGCGATGCGCGGCGTGCCGGTGTTCTTCCATACCCCTTCGGAGGTGAAGGCGGCGGTGACCGGTAGCGGCCGCGCCGATAAGGCGTCGGTCGGTCGCATGGTGACTCGCATTCTGGGTTTGGAATCCATGCCGAAGCCCGCCGATGCTGCCGATGCCCTGGCGATTGCAATCTGTCACGGCTGGCGTGGTGGCGGCATCGGTTCGGGTATTAACATGGCGGCGCAGACGCAGACTCACCAGGGTTCACGCCCGGCACAGGCTCGCCGTGGTGGGTCGTTGACTCCGGCGCAGCGTGCCTGGATGGAGGCGGAGGCGCGCGCTCGCCGCTAGAGGCGCCTGTGTGTCTTCGTGGGCTCTGGCGCCCCTCCTGCTAGTTCGCATGTATTCGCTAAGAAGTTCGAATATATGCTTGATTTCAGAAGAAATATTCTAATATACTTGTAGTGTCTCCCCGTCGAACTGGGGGAGTGCGTTCTGCGGGTGCCGGAGTTCCCGGTGCCCTCACACTGCCGCGAGCCTCAATCCGTGGGCGCGGTGTTGAAAGGTGGAGAGAAATGATTGCATCCCTGACCGGTCGTGTGGCTCAGGTGGGCCTTGATCATGCGGTGATTAATGTGAACGGTTTCGGCATGCTCGTGTACGCGACTGCGCGTACTCTCTCCAAGCTACGCACCGGTGAGGAAGCCACCGTGCTGACCACCATGATTGTGCGTGAAGAGTCGATGACTCTCTACGGTTTTTCGGAGCCTGCCGAGCGTGAAGTGTTCGATATGATGCTTTCGGTTTCCGGCATTGGTCCGCGCATTGCGCTGGCGGTGTTGAGTGTTCACACTGCAGCTGAGGTGGAGCGCGCCGTGGCGACCGGTGACGATAAGGCGTTCACGAAGGTTCCCGGTATTGGCCCGAAGGGTGCTCGCCGTATTGTGCTGGAGCTTGCCGGCAAGCTGATTCTGAGCGATGGTCAGACCGATGAGCTGCCGCTGAGCCAGGGCATCGTCTGGAAGCCGCAGGTGCTTGATGCTCTCACCTCCCTGGGCTGGAGCGAGAAGGACGCTTCCGCCGCTATTGACGCCTACGTGCAGCACAATCCTGCCGCAGAGACCGAGCCGGTTGGTGTGGCTCTGCGCGGTGTGCTCGCCTCCTTGGGTACTCAGAACACGGTGGGCCGCCACTAATCGGCGCGCCCTGTTCGTTGTATCCCACTCAAACTTTTGTGAAAGAAGAATTCTATGAGCCAGAATCCCTATGAGCCGCAGCCCGCGGCGTCCCTGGTTTCCGGCGGGTATTTTCCCGGTCAGGTGCCCGGCACTCAGGCGTCTTCAGCTCCCGCCCAGCGCCTCGTGGCAATGGAAGAAGAGCCTGAAGAGAAGATGATTGAGGCGGCACTGCGCCCTAAGTCCCTGGATGACTTTGTGGGTCAGCGCCGTGTGCGTCAGCAGCTGTCCCTGGTGCTGGAGGCTTCGAAGATGCGTGGCCGTAGCGCCGACCATGTGCTGCTGTCGGGCCCTCCCGGTCTGGGTAAGACCACTCTCGCAATGATTATTGCGGCAGAGATGGAGGCGCCGTTGCGCATCACCTCCGGTCCGGCGATTCAGCATTCGGGTGATTTGGCGGCGATTCTGTCTTCGCTGACTCCCGGTGAGGTGTTGTTCCTGGATGAGATTCACCGTATGAGCCGCCCGGCTGAAGAAATGCTCTACATGGCGATGGAAGATTTCCGTGTGGACATCGTGGTCGGTAAGGGTGCGGGTGCAACCTCTATTCCGTTGGAGCTGCCGCAGTTCACCCTGGTGGGTGCGACGACCCGTGCGGGTCTGCTGCCCGGGCCTCTGCGTGACCGCTTCGGATTTACCGGTCACCTGGAGTTCTACTCGGTGGAGGAGCTTGAGCTGGTGCTTCGCCGTAGTGCGGGCCTGATGGACATGCAGATTACCTCCGAGGGATTCACCGAGATTGCCGGTCGTTCCCGCGGCACGCCGCGTATTGCGAACCGTCTGCTGCGCCGTGTGCGTGACTGGGCGCTGGTCAACGGTGTGGATCGCATCAACGCGACCGACGCAGCAACCGCGCTGGATATGTACGAGGTGGATTCGCGCGGCCTGGACCGTCTGGACCGTGCCGTGCTGGAGGCGCTGATTCACAAGTTCGGCGGCGGCCCGGTGGGTCTGTCTACCCTCGCCATTGCGGTGGGTGAAGAGACGGAGACCGTGGAGACGGTTGCCGAGCCGTACCTGGTGCGTGAGGGCCTGATCGGTCGCACTCCGCGCGGTCGTGTGGCTCTGCCCGCGGCGTGGGAGCACCTTGGCTTGGAAGCGCCCGAAATTCAGCTCTAGACCCTCATCAGCTGATAACACAGTAGTTGATGACACAGTAGTAGCCCGTGGGAGGTATCGGCCTCCCGCGGGCTTCTCTGTGCGCTCCTTGTATCGTTCGGCAACGCATCTTTCTGCACCACTTCTACAGGCGCTGTTAGGTTCCATCGGGCTCTGCCGGGCTTTATCAGCGACATAAAATTACGCCGAGAGAGTCCAAAACTCAGGTTAACCTCACAAAAATGCTGGTTCGGGTCACTAAAGCTCATGCTCTCGCGTAGGATGGATACGTACTGTATCTACGATTCCACACCTTCTGGTACGCTCAACCCTCGCGGTGAGCGGCACGGGTGCGGATGTGAAAGTGAGACCATGGATTTTAACCTCCTGATTATGATTGCCATGATGGCGCTGCTGGCATGGATGATGTTCTCTGCGCAGAAGCGTCAGCGTAAGCAGATGGAGGCGCTGCAGGCAATGCGACGTGCGCTCGTCCCTGGTGATCAGGTGATGACTGGTTCCGGCATCTACGGCACCGTTGTCAGCACTGACCTTGAGAACAACAAGCTGCAGCTTCAGATTGCGGACGGTGTTGTTATCACCCTGGCACTGAACGCGATTATGGCCGTCGTTGAGGAGGAAGCCCCCGCAGCGCCCCTGACCGAGGACGTTTACGAGGCTACCGCATCCGAAGCTCCCGCTTCCGATACCTCTTCTGATACTGCCAAGTAATTCAGAGCGTATGAGCCCGGCGCCCATGAGCGGCGTCGGGTTTTCGCGTTACGGAATCTGTAGAACACTCAATACTATTCACACGAAGAAGGAACATTATGGCTAAGCGTTCACCGCTTGCAGCCGCGCGAGGGGCGCTCCTCTCGATGGTCCTGCTCATGGTTGTTATGGCTGCCGGTATTTTCGGCAGCACCTACTCGGGAGGTTCTTGGGCACCGAAGCTCGCCCTGGACCTTTCGGGTGGTACTCAGATGATTCTTTCTCCGAAGGTTAATGGCTCTTCGGATGAGAACGTCTCCCAGGAGCAGTTGAACCAGGCGGTTGAGATTATTCGTCAGCGCGTTGATGGTGCCGGCGTTTCGGAGGCGGAGGTTACCACCTCTTTCGGCTCGGGTAATAACGTGGTTGTTTCGGTTCCCGGAACGATTAGCGCTGAGACTCGTCAGCTGATTCAGGCGTCTGCAAATATGACGTTCCGCCCGGTGCTGCTTTCTGGTGCCGGTACTGCGGTGGCTGAGGATGCCCGCACTGCGGACGATAAGCTGCCCAAGCCGTCCGCGGAGCCGACTGATGGTTCGGACCGTAACTGGATTACTGCAGACCTGTACAAGCAGTACGAGGCGAAGGACTGCACCGCGGCACGTAATGAGGACGCCGATAGTGCGGACCCGACTAAGCCGATGGTGGCGTGTTCCACTGACGGTCATGAGAAGTACATTCTTGGTCCTGTGGAGCTGAGCGGTAGCGATATTTCTACCGCAAGCCACTCGCAGGAGACGAGCGGTCAGGGCGTGACTACGGGCCGTTGGGCTGTGAACATTCAGTTCAACGATGCTGCTCGTGAGAAGTTCCAGAACATTACTTCTCGCCTGAACGCGATTCGTGCGCAGAACGCAAATGATCCGCGTGCCCGCTTCGCGATTCTGCTGGACGGCAAGGTGCTGTCTTCCCCGGTGTCGCAGGCTGTGATTTCTGATGGTAAGCCGCAGATTACCGGTAACTTCACTGAGCAGGAGGCGAAGGCTCTCGCCGATCAGCTCAAGTACGGTGCCCTGCCGATTAGCTTCACGATCCAGTCGGAGCAGCAGATTTCTGCGACCCTGGGTTCGGAGCAGTTGCGTGTGGGTCTGCTGACCGGTCTGATTGGTCTGCTGCTGGTGTTTGTGTACTCGCTGTTCCAGTACCGTCTGCTGGGCTTTGTGACGATTGCGTCGCTGATTGTTGCGGGCATTATTTCGTATGAGGCGATTGCGCTGCTGGGTTGGGCGTTGAACTACCGCCTGTCCCTGGCCGGTGTGGCGGGTCTGATTGTGGCGATTGGTGCTACGGCTGACTCGTTCATCGTCTACTTTGAGCGTATCCGTGATGAGATTCGTGCGGGCCGCACGATCCCGTCGGCGGTGAACCACGGTTGGCAGCGCGCATCCCGCACTATCTTGGCGTCGAAGGCTGTGAACCTGCTGGCTGCTGTGGTGCTGTACGTGGTGTCGGTTGGTTCGGTGAAGGGCTTCGCGTTCACCCTTGGTTTGACCGCGATTGCTGACCTTGTGGTCGTGTACCTATTCACCCACCCGATGCTGACCCTGCTGGCGAATACCCGCTACTTCGGTGAGGGTCACCGCCACTCGGGCCTGTCGCCTGAGTCGCTGGGTGCTACGCCGCTGTACCGTGGTGCCGGTCGCCTCCGCACCCCGGAGGAGAAGCAGCTGAGCATTGCTGAGCGTCGCCGTGCAGAGCGTGCCGCCGCTGAGGCTGACGAGTCTGCTTCTGATGAGAAGAAGGAGAGCTAAGCATGGCTACCGATGTGAAACCTAATGCTTTTGCCCGCTTCGGTAATGACCTGCATTCGGGTGCCCGCTCGTACCCGTTCGTGGGTAAGCGCCGCCTGTGGCTGGTGCTTGCGGCTGTGCTGATGGCGGTTTCGGTTCTGATTCCGGCTGTTGGTGGCGGCTTCAACCTGGGTATTGATTTCCGTGGCGGTTCGGAGTTCGTGGTCTCGAAGACTGCGCACGTTGATACTGCTACGGGTGAGCGCATTATTCACGAGAAGGCGAAGGACGCTTCGGATGTTCGCGTGACCAATATTGCGCCGGGTACGATTCGTGCCCAGATGAGCAAGCTCAGCGATGATGAGACTCTGCAGGTGAAGGCGGCTCTGCAGGAGGGTTACGGCGTCTCTGAGAATGACGTGACCTCCTCGTTTGTGGGCCCGACCTGGGGTGCGGATGTGACCCGCCAGGCGTTCTGGGGTCTGATCGCATTTGTGGTGCTCGCGCTGATTGGTATGGCGTTCTACTTCCGCACCTGGAAGATGTCGCTGGCGTCTATTGCGGGCCTGTTCTTCACCGTGGTGGTGACGGTTGGCCTGTACGCTGCGTTCGGCTTCGAGATTACTCCGAGTGCAATTATTGGTTTCTTGACGATTCTGAGCTACTCGCTGTACGACTCGGTGGTGGTGTTCGATAAGATCCGTGAGAACACCGAGGATGTGCTGGAACGCCGCGACACGACCTTTGCCGAGCAGATTAACCTGGCGGTGAACCAGACCCTGGTCCGTTCGATTAACACCGCTATTGTGGGTGTTCTGCCGGTGGGCGCAATCCTGTTCATTGGCGCGTTCATCCTGGGTGCGGGTACTTTGCAGGATCTGTCCCTGTCGCTGTTTGTGGGTATTCTGGTGGGCATGTTCGGCACGCTGTTCGTGTCTGCTCCGCTGTATGCTTCGCTGCGTTTGGGCGAGCCCCAGATTCGTGAGCACACCGCGAAGGTGGAGAGCGGCAGCTTCAAGGACGCTGAGGATGCTGACGATGCTGAGGGTGATTCTTCGGAGGAGCCCGCCGAGGCTGAGAAGGCTGAGGAATCTGCTGACAAGGCGACCGAGGACGAGAAGGCAACCGAGAAGCCCGCTAAGAAGCCTGCACGTGCAACCATTGAGATTCACCGCGTGAACCTGAACGGTTAGCCAGCGTTCCGCCAGCACTACTGGCGTTGCTAACGATAGGGGAGTCGATACCGAAAGGTGTCGGCTCCCCTTTAGCGTGCCCGATTATTTCCCACACAACGCGCTCTGGCGTGTTAAAACGTCGCATAGTTTGGCGCGTTCCAGGCCGCTGGGTAGGATAAGAAGTGAAGATACTGTGCGCTCGCGTTTGAGCCTGCTGATGGCTGGTTTGGCCGGTATAGCCCTCAATGATGAGGAACCTGAGTGTGCGGCTGATTATCTTGAGCCCGAAGGAGCCTGGAATGAGTGCAGAACCTGCCGTGAACACCAACGCTGAGAACCCTGCAGGGACCGCCGAGAAGCCCGCGGTTCGGCCCGCTGGCCCGATTCCTCTGCCTGAAACTGATTCGTCTGACGCAAAGAAGAAACGCGGCTCGCACCGCGTCATGGCTGCTGGCGGACGTGTGCCGAACCGCCTGGTCTTCGGCAGCCGCAGCAGCAAGATGGAAGCCTCCGACTCGCACGGCGGCACCATCCGTTTCTCCCCGATGATCGCGCCGGTCGTACGTGCCGTGCGCCGCTACCACCCGGACGAAGACATCCAGGTGCTGCAGCGTGCCTACGAGGTGGCGAACCGCTGCCACGAGGGTCAGAAGCGTAAGAGTGGCGACCCGTACATCACCCACCCGGTGGCTGTGACCGCGATTCTTGCGGAGATGGGCGCGACCGGTCCCGTGCTCGCCGCCGGCCTGCTGCACGACACGGTGGAAGACACCGACTACACGATGGAGCAGCTCACCGAAGAGTTCGGCGAGGAGGTCGCCTACCTGGTCGACGGCGTGACCAAGCTGGACAAGATGACCTACGGCGAGAACGCCTCCATTGAGACGATCCGCAAGCTCGTGCTGTCCATGAGCAAGGACATTCGCGTGCTGCTCATCAAGCTTGCCGACCGCCTGCACAACGCGCGTACTTGGCGTTTTGTGCCGCAGGCTTCTGCCGCGAAGAAGGCAGAAGAGACCCTGAAGATTTACGCGCCGCTCGCGCACCGCCTGGGCCTGAACACGATTAAGTGGGAGCTGGAGGACCTGTCCTTCGCCGCCATGAGCCCGGAGATTTACGCCGAGATGGTGCGCATGGTCGGCGAACGCACCCCCGCGCTCGAAAAGTTCCTGAACGAGGCACGCACCAAGATTACGGAGCGCCTGAAAGAGGTGGGCATCGACGCGACCGTGACGGGCCGCCCCAAGCACTACTACTCGATTCATCAGAAGATGAAGACGAAGGGCCGCAGCTTCGACGAGATTAACGACATCCTCGCCGTGCGCATCATGGTCGAGGAAGAGGCGGAGTGCTACACCGTGCTCGGCCACGTGCTGTCCCTGTGGCCGTCGATGACCGGCCGTTTCAAGGACTACATTAAGAACCCGAAGAACAACAACTACCAGTCGCTGCACCTGACCGTGTACGGTCCGGGTAACCTGCCGCTTGAGATTCAGATCCGTACCTACAAGATGCACGAAGAGGCCGAGTACGGTGTGGCTGCGCACTGGCGCTACAAGGCGGCGTCACGCGGCGAGAAGGTCGCGGCTCGTGGTGGCGCGCCCGCAAAGGACCCGAAGGAGCCGGGCACCCAGACCTCGGCAATGATGAACGTCGGCATCCTGCAGTCCATCGCCGAGATTTCGAACTCCAACCCGGAATCGGAGAAGTTCTACGAGTCGCTCGCCGACACCCTCGACACCGACGAAATCGTCGTACTCACCCCCAACGGCGAGGCAATCGCCCTGCCTAACGGCTCCACCCCCGTGGACTTCGCCTACGCCATCCACAGTGAGGTCGGCGACCGCACCGTCGGCGCGAAGGTCAACGGTCGCCTGGTACCGCTGCACACGGTCCTGCCCACCGGCGCCACCGTGGAGATCATGACCACGAAGAACGAAGACGCCGGACCCAGCGAGGACTGGCTGAAGTTCGTTCGCTCCTCGCGCGCTCGCACGAAGATCCGCCAGTACTTCGCGAAGGAACGCCGCATGGAGGCGCTGCTCGCCGGCCGCGAGATGCTCACCAAGAGTATGCGCAACAGCGAGCTGCCGCTGCAGAAGATGATGAGCCCGGAGATTATGACTCAGGTGGCTCAGCTGCTGCACAAGAACGATGTGGCGTCGCTGTACCGTGCGATTGGTGAGCACGAAATCGCGCCGAAGCAGGTCATTGACACTCTGGTTGAGGTGCACCGCGGTGACGAGCCGGCACCCGAGGTTGAGGTCAGCGACTTTGACGAGACGCTGCTGAAGTCCACCCGCAAGGCTATTGGCGATAACGGCGTGATTGTGCCGGGTGCTGAGGGTGTGCTGACGAAGATTGCGCGCTGCTGCACCCCGGTCCCGCCCGATGACATTATTGGTATTGTGACCCGCTATAACGGCATTTCGGTGCACCGCCGCGACTGCCCGAACATGCGTAACGCTGATGAGGAGCCGCGCGTGACCACGGTCGAGTGGGCGTCTTCGCCGACCGCTACGTACCGTGTGCAGATTCAGGTGGAGGCGCTGGACCGTAAGGGCCTGCTGAGCGACCTGATTCGTGCGATCTCTGAGTCGGGCGTGAACATTCTGGATGCGCGCGTGCACACTTCGGAGGATCGTACCGTGGTGGACCGCTTCGCCCTGGAGCTGGGTGACCGCTTCATGCTGGAGCACGTGCTGAACGTGGTCCGTAACGTGACGGGCGTGTACAAGGCGTACCGCCTGACGGGCGCGAAACCCTCGGAGGCGTAGGCTCTTTCATGCGCTGACTTACGCTGAGAAGCCACATGTGTTTCGAACACATGTGGCTTTTCGCCGTTTAGGGGAGGGGCGGGGACCCTTCGATAGGTTAGTGTCTTCGCTACGGGTTAAAGACTCACGGCGAAGACACTAACCTATCGAAACAGCCAGTTACCCGCCGCCGGTGAAGATGCGGTCATGGTTACGGATTTGTGCCATAGGTTAGTGTCTTTGGTCGTAGTTAAAAACCATGGTCGAAGACACTAAACCATGGCACAAATTCTGCAGGCGCGGCAGCCCCTTATCTTGTCAGGGGCGCCCCATACCTTTGGTGGTAGAGAACAACGACGCGTTCTCACCCACTCCGCCGAGCGACCAAAGGAGCCCCTCATGTACACGGTTGGTTGCTACAATGACGAAGACTTCCGCGCTTTCTACTCCGGCCAGGACGCCGCCAACATTGACGACTTCTTCACTGACAACGGCGAATACCTCATGGCGTACCTGCCGGAGGTGACCGACCGCGAGTTCCTCGCCGGCCTCCGCTACGGTAACGGCTGCGACGCTCTCTGTCAGAGCGGATACGCCCTCGACGAGGCAGAAGAGGCCCTTCGCGATATGTACGCGCTCGCCGTGTAGCCCGCCCGCGCCAGGCACCCCAAACCGTAGAGGTCCTGGTGTCTTTTGTTCAGGGGTTGAGAAGTCTATAAATCTGTGGTGCAGTAAATAGTACCGTGATTATTATGGAAATGCTATTAGAAAATTAACGGACAATTAAAGGTATTTTAAAATTTGATGCAAAAGTGAAATGTGTCGAAGCTGATTTGATTCAGATGAATTTTAGGCAAGATGTTGCTATGTCGAGCTAGCGTAGGGAAGGGAGTTTTTATGTTGAGTAAGGAAATCAAGAAGAATACTGTTGTGTTATGTTGGGTAATCTTTTTGCTCCTGATATTTGTTCATGGTTTTGAGGCAATCTTTCTCAAGACGGATGAAACTTTTTTTGGGGAGAACTTTATTAATAAACTATTTGGTATCGCTGTAGTTTTTATATTGCTACGGTACCTTAATTGGCGCTGGTCTGATATAGGGTTTAAGAGGATAGGGTTCGTTAAGAATGTGGGTCTAGGAATCCTGCTAGCCCTCTGTTCATTTATTATTTCGTATGGTGTGGAAATTGCTCTCCTCAAGACTCAGGGATATGATGCTGGGTTTGGAATCTTCACAACAAGCTTTTCCTTGACAGGGGAGACAGTAGTCCATTCAGGACTCGGATTTATATTGATGTGTATTTTCTTCAATATAATAAATGTAGTTATGGAGGAAGGAGCATTTCGAGGGATTATTTATCAAATTGTTGCCATTGATCACTCCCTGAAATATGCCTTGTTTTTTCAGGCATTTTTATTTGGCGTATGGCATATTGTAACACCTATTCATAATTTAATTGATGGTGACATTAATTTAGAATCTTTCATAACACTTAGTATAAGTTACATCATTTTGGCAGGAATGATGGGTATTAAATGGGGGCTGCTCTATCGTATGACTGGCAGCCTATATGCCGGAATGGCTGACCACTTCTTCAATAACTGTATTGCAACAAATCTTCTTCATGTGATTACTGTGAATGGAGTGGATGAGATGATGATAGTCCGAGTAGTAATTGCACAACTAATTTCTTTTGTAGTTGTTTTTCTGGTGTGGAAGAAACGCGAAAAGTCAGGTGTGAGTTTTGAAAAATAACAAGGGAAAGAAGCACAACGGCCAGAAATGGGAAATTATGAATTATGAACCTGTCGATGACTAGCCCCTTCACGCGAGCCTAAAAGTCCGCATCCCGCAGACATCCCACAGACTGCAGACACGCAGAAGCCACATGTGTTTCGAGAAGCCACGATAATGGTGGCTTTTCGAAACACATGTGGCTTCTCGGCGTTAATTAGACCGTTATTTAGAACTCCGTCTAGATCTTAGTTGCCGAAGCCCTGCAGGGTTGCTGCCCAGGCGCGGCGCGCCTCCAGGGCTTCCTTAGCCTTGGCGATCTTCTTGGAGTCGCCGCCCTTCTCAGCTGCGGCGAGCTCTGCCTCCAGCTCGGCGAGGGAGTCCTCAATCTGTGCGAGCAGGGAGTTCGCGCGGGCTGCCTTGGCGGGGTCGTTGCGCTTCCACTTTGCCTCTTCGGCGCCGTTGATTTCGTCCTGAATGCGGCGCAGTTCGCCGTCGACGCGGCGCAGGTCGTTGCGGGGTACGCGGCCTGCCGCATCCCAGCGGTCCAGAATCTTCTCGAAGGCTGCCTTCGCGCCCTCAATGTCCTCGACGGGCAGGAGTGCGCGTGCTTCTTCGAGCAGTGTTTCCTTGACCTTGAGGTTTTCGGCGTAGACTGCGTCCTGCGCTGCTTCGGCTTCGTTGCGGGCGTTGAAGAACACGTCCTGTGCCGCGCGGAAGCGTGCCCACAGCTTGTCGTCTTCACGGCGGTGGCCGCGGGGTACCTGCTTCCAAGCGCGCATCAGGTCGCTGTATGCGCGGGAAGTCTCAGACCAGTCAGTGGAGGTGGACAGCTCTTCCGCACGTGCGATCAGCTCTTCCTTGGCGCGCTTGATGCGTGCGTTGCGGTCGTCCAGCTGCGAGAAGTGTGCGCGGCGGTTGCGGTCGAAGGTGGTGCGGGCTGCACGGAAACGCTTCCACAGCTCGTCCTCTACGCTCTTTGCCAGGTGAATTTCGCGCTGTGCCTTCTTCCACGCTTCGAACAGTTCGTTCATGCGGGAGTGGGAGTTCTTCCAGTGAATCTGGTCGGGGTCCTGGCCGGCAATCTGCTCGGCTTCCGCGACAATTTCTTCACGGACGGCGAGGGCGCGTTCACGGTTTTCGGTGCGTGCCTGCTGCTGCTTTTCGCCGAGTTCAGCGATCTGCTCTGCGAGGGTGATGAGGCGCTTCTGTAGGCCGGAGTAGTCGCCGACCATGTTGCGCACACCGATCTGTGCACCGATGGAGGTGATGCCCTTCTGCAGGTCTGCGGCGGGGGCGTTGTTGGCGAGGCGGGATTCGAGCAGGGCAACCTGCGCCTCGACGTTTTCAAACTTGCGGGCGAAGTAGCTGAGCGCTTCTTCTTCGGAGGCGCCGGGCAGCTGGCCTACTGCGTATTCTTCGCCGTCGACAATGACGAAGACGTGGCCGTCCTCGGAGACGCGGCCGTACTGGCGTGCCTTTTCGAGGTTTACAGTGTCGTCGGGTTTGGTAGTCACCGCTATAACTCTTTCACTCGGGGGTGCTGGGGGTGGGGCGCCTTTGCGCTGTTCCCCGTGGTGGGCACCCGTTTGGGTGTGCGTGTGCACCTCCTAAGCATAGCCTCTGCGGGGTGTGTGTGAGTAGTGTCTGGTCGTGTTGTGTTGTGGGCGAACCTGCCGGCTACGAGTTTGTGGGGGTTTGTGCGGGGTGTGCTGGGGGAGTGGGTGCTGTGCTGGGGTGGGTGTTGGTATGATGGGTAGATATGCCCGGAGGTGTTCCGGGGTTTTGTTGTCGAGTTCTTTGTCAAGGAGTATCGCGTATGGCTCGCAAGGCTTCGCTGTCTGGTTTTCCCGAGTATCTTCCGGCTGAGCGGTTGGTTGAGAATCATGTTCTGGACACTCTGCGTGAGACTTTTGAGTTGCACGGTTTCTCCCCGATTGAGACTCGTTCGGTAGAGACTATTGAGCAGCTGCTGCGCAAGGGTGAGATTGACAAGGAAGTTTACGCAATTTCTCGCCTGCAGGAGGACGAGGCTGCTAAGGCTAAGGAAAAGCTGGCTCTGCACTTTGACCTGACCGTGCCGTTTGCCCGTTACGTGGTGGAGAACGCCGGTTACCTGAATTTCCCGTTCTCGCGTTACCAGATTCAGAAGGTGTGGCGTGGTGAGCGTCCGCAGGAGGGTCGTGCCCGCGAGTTCACTCAGGCTGACATTGACGTGGTTGGCGACGGCGAGCTGCCGTTCCGTTACGACGTGACTCTGGCGCTGGTTGTTGTTGATGCGCTGTCGAAGCTGCCGATTCCTGAGTTCAAGCTGCGTGTGAATAACCGCAAGCTGGCTGAGGGCTTCTACCTGGGCCTGGGTTTGACTGATACTGCGGCTGTTCTGCGTTCTATTGACAAGCTGGAGAAGATTGGCGCTGAGCGTGTGGCTGAGGAGCTGCAGGCTGAGGCTGGTGCGAGCGCGGATGCTGCCGCTGCCGCCTTGGAGTTGGCGCAGATCCGCACTGAGGATGCTTCTTTTGTGGAGCAGGTGCGTGCGCTTGCCGCTAAGTATTCGGTGGAGCATGAGCTGCTGGATCAGGGTCTTGCTGAACTGGCTGAGGTCATTGAGGAGGCGGCTCGCCGTGCGCCGGGTAAGGTGCTGGCTGACCTGTCGATTGCTCGCGGCCTGGACTACTACACCGGCACCGTGTATGAGACTGTTCTGGTCGGTCACGAGTCGCTGGGTTCGATTTGTTCGGGTGGCCGTTATGAGTCGCTGGCGTCGAATGGTAAGAAGACGTACCCGGGTGTTGGCCTGTCGATTGGTGTGACCCGTGTGGTGGCTCGTATTCTGTCGCAGGGTTTTGCGCAGGCGAGCCGTAAGGTGCCTTCGGCTGTGTTTGTGGCTCTGACGAATGATGAGGGCTGGTCTGCTGCGAATGATGTTGCGGATGCGCTGCGTGCCCGCGGTATCGCGTGTGAGGTGTCTGCGAATGCGGCGAAGTTCGGTAAGCAGATTAAGTACGCTGAGAAGCGCGGTATTCCGTTCGTGTGGTTCATTTCTTCGGATGAGTCGGGTGCCCCGGTTCACGAGGTGAAGGACATCCGTTCGGGTGAGCAGGTTGCTGCTGATCCGGCTTCGTGGATGCCGCCGGCTGAGGATCTGCACGTTCAGATTGTGCGTGCTGAGGGTCTGTAAATAGTTAGGTAAATAGTAGGGGCCTGAACACCTGTGGTGTTTGGCCGCTGTACTATTTGGCTGCTATAGCCTGTATATGGGCCCGCATATGGATGTGTACCCGCCTGGTGGGGAGGATATTGACCTCCCCGCCGGGCGGGTTTTTGTTGCGCTGTTGTGCTCTTTGGTCGCGCGGATTTGTGCTGTGTTGATTTATGCTGCGTGGATTTGTGCCATGGGTTAGTGTCTTCTGCCATGGGTTCTTGTTTTCGGTAATGACTTAGTGACTTTGGAGGGGGTATTTAACCCGTACCAGAGTCACTAAGTCATTACTGAAATCCATAACTCATCACTAAAAAACTGCAACCTCGCACGGAACACCCCCGCCGCCCTCCTCACCTCCACCCGCCTCCTGGGTCTTCGGCTACCAACCCCGGGTTATTTCAGAAGTAGATTCCGTAAATGGGTCACGACCTCCAGCTCCTTGTTGAAGATGTCAGCCCACGTGAGGTGCACGACCGTCCACCCGGTGCGGGTTAAGGCACGGTCGCGGGCCGCCTCCTGTCGGTCTCGGCCGGGGTGGTCCACGTATTTCTGTTCGCCGTCGAACTCGAGAATCACCCGCGCCTCGGGCCAGGCGAAGTCCACTCGATAGTTACGGCCCTCGCACGAAATCGGGTACTGCGTTACGGGCAGGGGTAGCCTGTGTTCCATGAGTAGGCACCGGGTGAGGCTTTCACCGGCCGACTCGCTGGATGCATCCACCGCCTGCGCCAGGAGAGGCCCTGCGGAACTGCCGTACCCCGTGAGGTTCAGCAGAGCCTCGATAACTTCGTGGGGTTCCATCAGTCCCCGCCGCATGATGGAGTCAGCGAGGACCACCGCCTCCCGAAAGGGCATGCTACGCGCGCAATCCTGCAGCGTGCGAGCCACCGTCGTAACCATGACGGATGTGCCCGGCAACCTGGTGACCTCATCAGGGCTAATAGCGGTTTTATGCCGGTGAATCCGTTCCCGATCCGTGGCGCAGTGGCTACGGCTGTACGCGTCCAGCATCTGCGGAACGGTCAGCAGGTCAAGGCCCCACAGCACCGCAGCTGACTTGTGTGAAAATACTCCCTGAAACCCCACGAGGTCGGCGGCGATGCATCGTACGCGGAGTCGGTCGTCGGAGTTGAGTTGATCTGCGTTGTGGTTGTAAATGTAGGCTCCTCGTCGAATACGTTGCAGGGTTCCTCCGGCTATGAGATTACGGAGGCGGCGTGGGCCTATTCCTTTCATGCGAAGTGTGGCTGGAGTGTGCACGAGAGGGTACAGCTCCGCGATACGTGGAATCCCGGGCAACTTAGTAGGAGCATTTGAGACGTATGCATTTGATGTCAGAGGGGTTATAGCGTTCATGGCATAAGCCTGACACTTTTGAGTCGGAGTTACAGGGCTAACCCAAAATCTGTGGATAACTTGGTCGGTTTTGCAGAATGAGCGTTTGTCCACAGGCTGCAGATGTGGGTTCTTGATTTGGGTAATGACTTAGTGACTTTGGCGGGGGTCTTTAGCCCGTACCAGAGTCACTAAGTCATTACTGAAATCCATAACTCATCACCAAAACCGCTGCCCGCCTCATCACCTCCGCATCCTCGCCCCTGCCTCCGCGCCCTATTTTCTGCCCTCGACCTGCCCGGAGGGGATACAATATATGAGGCGCACGCAGTGTGCGCATATCATCAACCGCGTGTACCCGGCTACTGTCTATAGTCGTGAGGTGCCCGCTATGAAAGGAATGTCTGTGCTTCGCACTCACACCAACGGCGAGCTGACCGCCGCAAATATTGGAGAGACTGTTACCCTGACCGGTTGGGTGGCTCGCCGCCGCGACCACGGTGGTGTCGCCTTCGTTGACCTGCGTGACCGTGAGGGTGTCACTCAGTGTGTTTTCCACAATGAGGCTGATTTTGAGCACCTGCGCAATGAGTATGTTCTGCGCGTGACCGGTCTGGTGACTAAGCGCCCGGAGGGTAATGAGAACCCGAACCTGGCGACTGGCGAGATTGAGGTTGAGGTGTCCGCCGTTGAGGTGCTGAACACTGCCGCTCCGCTGCCTTTCCAGATTGATGAGCACGTTGAGGTGGGTGAGGAGGCGCGCCTGCGCTACCGCTACCTGGATCTTCGCCGCCCGGAGCCGGCTCGCATCATGCGCCTGCGTTCGGACGCGAACCGTGCGGCACGCAACCTGCTGGCTGAGGACGGCTACATTGAGGTTGAGACCCCGACCCTGACCCGTTCCACCCCTGAGGGTGCGCGTGACTTCCTGGTGCCGGCTCGTCTGGCTCCGGGTTCGTGGTACGCTCTGCCGCAGTCCCCGCAGCTGTTCAAGCAGCTGCTGCAGGTGGGCGGTATTGAGAAGTACTACCAGATTGCTCGCTGCTACCGTGACGAGGATTTCCGTGCGGACCGTCAGCCTGAGTTCACTCAGCTGGACATTGAGGCGTCGTTCGTTGATCAGGAAGACATCATTGAGCTGGGCGAGCGCATCGTTGAGGCCGTGTGGAACCTGATTGATGTGAAGGTTCCCCGCCCGATTCAGCGCATGACCTACAAGGATGCGATGGAGAAGTACGGTACGGACAAGCCTGACCTGCGCTTCGGCCTGGAGCTGACTGAGCTGACCGAGTACTTCAAGGACACCACTTTCCGCGTGTTCAAGGCTCCTTACGTGGGTGCTGTTGTGATGCCCGGTGGTGCTTCTCAGCCTCGCCGTACCCTGGACGCTTGGCAGGAGTGGGCTAAGCAGCGCGGTGCTAAGGGCCTGGCTTATGTCCTCATTCAGGAGGATGGCGAGCTGACCGGTCCGGTGGCTAAGAACATTACTGACGCTGAGCGTGCTGGCCTGGCTGAGGCTACCGGCGCGAAGCCCGGCGACTGCATCTTCTTCGCTGCTGGTGAGGCTAAGGCTTCCCGCGCGCTGCTGGGTGCTGCTCGTGTTGAGATTGGTCACCGTACCGGCCTGATTAAGGACGGCGAGTGGTCCTTCGTGTGGGTTGTTGACGCTCCCATGTTCGAGTCTTCTGCTGAGGCTACTGAGTCCGGTGACGTGGCTCTGGGTCACTCCGCGTGGACTGCTGTGCACCACGCGTTCACCTCCCCGAAGCCCGAGTTCATGGATACTTTCGACACCGACCCGGGTTCGGCTCTGGCGTACGCTTACGACATTGTCTGCAACGGCAACGAGATTGGTGGCGGTTCGATCCGTATTCACCGCCGTGACGTGCAGGAACGTGTGTTCGCTGTGATGGGCATTGGTGAGGAAGAGGCTCAGGAGAAGTTCGGCTTCCTGCTGGATGCGTTCAAGTACGGCGCACCGCCCATGGGTGGTATTGCGTTCGGTTGGGACCGTATTGTGTCCCTGCTGGCTGGCGTTGATTCGATTCGCGAGGTTATTGCGTTCCCGAAGACCGGTAATGGTTATGATCCGCTGACTGCGGCTCCTGCACCGATTACTCCGGAGCAGCGTAAGGAAGCTGGCGTTGATTTCAAGCCGAAGAAGAAGGACGAGGAGTAATCTTCTCTAGTCTTTGGTCGTGCACCCCGTAGGGGTGTGGGCCTGTGCGGCGTGGGCCCGGCGGGCGTTGAGCTGTGCGGGGTCGCCGTTGAGGGTGGGCTGTGTATTCTGCTGGTGCAGGGTCGCAGCCCACCTTTTGTATCAACTGGCGTGTGTGCCAATCTATGTACTCATCAAAGGGGGAGGGGAGCATGCGTATTGTGGTTGCCGGCCCGAGCGGTAGCGGTAAGACGACGTTCGCGGCGCGGTTGGGGCGCCTCCTGGACATTCCGCATACGGAGATGGACTCGTTGCATTGGGGCCCGAACTGGACTCCGCGCCCTAGTTTTGAGGCGGATGTTCAGACGCTCATTGAGCAACCTGCGTGGATTACGGAGTGGCAGTATCCGCAGGTGCGCGGCCGCCTGCTGGAGCGTGCGGATGTGGTGATTTACTTGCGCTATAGCCGTGCGGTGGTCATGTGGCGTGTGGTTCGCCGGACGGTGCGCCGTGCGGTGACGGGTCAGAGGCTGTGGGCTGATAATGTGGAGCCGCCGCTGAAGAATATTCTGCGCGACCCGGACAACATGATTCGGTACACGTGGAGGAGCTACCCGCACGTCGGGGAGTTGCTGGCGGAGGCTCGCGGGCAGCATCTGCAGAAGCGTTTTATTGAGTTTCGTACTCCGCGGTCGGCGAACCAGTTTTTGCGTGCCGTGCAGCTGCGCGGTGTGCTCTGAGGCGACTGCCTCTAGAACTGCGGCTCCCCCTAAACCAGCCGCGTCTAAAACAGCCGCCTCTAAAACGGCTACCGAGTGTGGTGTCGAAAGAGATATATGAGCTCGGTGAAGGCCGGCTCCAAGTTGAAAGATGAACCCAGTTGAAAGGTGAACGATGCGAGTAGTTATTCAGCGTGTGACCCGCGCGGCGGTCCGCGTGGCGGGTGAGACGGTCGGCGCGATTGACCGCCCCGGCTACCTGGTGCTGGTCGGTATCACGCACGGTGACGGTGCGGCACAGATTGCGAAGCTTGCCGATAAGACCGCGAACCTGCGCCTGATGGAGGGGGAGAAGTCCCTGCTCGATGAGGGCGCACCCGTGCTGGCGGTTAGCCAGTTCACCCTGTACGGGGATGCGAAGAAGGGCCGCCGCCCCTCCTGGTCTGCCGCTGCACCCGGTCCGGTGAGTGAGCCGCTGTTCAACGACTATGTTCAGGCACTGCGTGAGCGTGGCCTGCACGTGGAGACCGGCGTGTTCGGTGCGGACATGCAGGTGGAGCTGGTCAATGACGGCCCGGTGACCCTGATTCTCGATAGTGAGACCCTCTAGGCCGGCGCTTTCGATAGGTTAGTGGATTGTCCCGGGGTTTAAAGCCTTGCCCCGGGGTTTAAAACCCACGGCGAAGACACTAACCTACCGAAAACCTGTGCGGTGTCACGCCGCGAGCTAAATCCGCACCCCGAACCCACCTCAAGCCTTTGAAACGATAGAGTAAGACTATGGCTGATTCCCTCTTTGATCTTGAGTTGCCCGACGACGGGGACCGCGTGAGCTTGATTGGCGCCTCTACTGAGGAGCCCTTCTCGCGTGCCTCTGCGCCGTACGCGCACTCTTCCCGTTCGGCGTCTCGTGCGCCGTTGGCAGTGCGGATGCGCCCGCGCACTATTGATGAGGTTCTCGGCCAGGATCATCTGCTGACTCCCGGTGCGCCTCTGCGCGTGTTGGCGGGGGAGAACGCCGGCCCGGCTGGCCCGTCCTCGGTGATTCTGTATGGCCCGCCGGGTACGGGTAAGACCACTCTGGCGCATGTGATTGCGCGCGCGCCGGGTCGTAAGTTCGTAGAGCTTTCGGCGATTACCGCGGGCGTGAAGGATGTTCGCGCGGTCATGGATCAGGCGCTGCTCGACCGCGACATGTACGGCACGACCACCGTGCTCTTCCTCGATGAGATTCACCGTTTCACGAAGGCTCAGCAGGATGCGCTCCTGCCCGGCGTGGAGAACCGCTGGGTGATCCTGGTGGCGGCTACGACGGAGAACCCGTCGTTCAGCATTATTTCGCCGCTACTTTCGCGCTCGCTTCTGTTGCGGGTTCATTCGCTGGAGCAGTCCGATATTGAGCAGCTGATTGATCGTGCGCTGGCTGATCCGCGCGGTTTTGGTGGTGCGGCGGTCATTGATGAGGATGCGCGCGCCCACCTCGCGGCGGTTTCTGGAGGTGACGCTCGCCGCTCCCTGACGTCCCTGGAGGCGGCGGCTGCGATTGCCTTTAGTGAGGCTGAACAGGCGGGGGAGAAGGACCCCGAACCTGCCGAGCCCGTGCGCATCACTCTGGCGCACGCTACGGAGGCGGTGGACCGCGCCGCGATCCGCTACGACCGTTCGGGCGATCAGCATTATGACGTGGTGAGCGCGTTCATTAAGTCCATGCGCGGCTCTGACGCGGACGCCGCAGTGCACTACCTGGCACGCATGCTGGAGGGCGGCGAGGATCCGCGTTTTGTGGCGCGGCGCATCATGATTTTGGCAAGTGAGGATATTGGTCTGGCTGACCCGCAGGCGTTGCAGGTGGCGACGGCTGCGGCGCAGTCGGTGGCGCTGGTGGGCATGCCGGAGGCGCGCATTATCCTTTCGCAGGCGGTGATTTATTGTGCGCTCGCGCCGAAGTCGAACGCCGCGTATAACGCAATTAACCGTGCGATTGCGGATGTGCGTGCGGGTGCTGCCGGTCAGGTTCCGGTGCATTTGCGTGATGGTCATTATGCGGGGGCTAAGCAGTTTGGTCACGGCGTGGGGTACATTTATGCCCATGATGAGCCGGGTCATGTGGCGGCGCAGCAGTACCTGCCGGATACCCTGCACGGCACGGTGTACTACGAGCCCACGCAGCATGGTTTTGAGCGTACGTTGACGGAGCGGCGTGAGCGTATCCGTAGGATTCTTGACGGCGGCAACTAGCCGCGCATCAATCACGCGAAATCACCCGCGCCGGTCGGTTATTCGCGCGAATAACTAGCGCGAACCACCCGCGCACATCAATCACGCAAACCACCCGCACCACACAGTAGGCAAACAGAAAGCGGTGCGTAGTACCTCGGTAGTACTGCGCACCGCGTCAGAGTTTTGAGTTGTGATAGACGTCTTGACTGCCGGCCTTCCCGGAAGGGCGGACGCCAAGCTTGTTATGGTCTCTAGTCTAGGCGATATGGGGGCGCGGTTCAAGCTATTTCCCATAAAGACACAGGTTAAAAATAACGAAATGATTACAATCCAACATCTTAGCGCCGCAATTTTTCGGAGAAGTCGCGCCTAAAGAGTCCTGACGGGCATAAATAATTCCTGTGGGGGTCGTGTGGGCAAGCATCAAAAACCCACATGCACAGTGATTTGAACCAAAAATTTCCCAAAAGGCTGGTAAAGCCCGGGTGCATCCGGTAAGCTTGACGGGTCTGGCAATTACTATGCCCGCATCCGTGCGGGTGTCAGTAATGTAGCTGCGGGGTACTCTGCCCCGAGCTCTCCGCCCCACCGCCGTACAGCAACGACCGAATCGGTCGCGTACGGATCCCGGCGGGGTCAACCGAGGAGGCCAGTATTCAACAGACCGAGGCCCCACCCGTGAGGGTGCAGGAGCCTCACATATGAAAGGTAGATTGTGGCTAAGCACAACCGCACCCGCCGTACCGTGCGTCAGTCCCGTGCCCTGGGCATTGCACTGACCCCGAAGGCAGAAAAGTACCTCGAGCGTCGTCCTTACGGCCCCGGCCAGCACGGCCGTGCCCGCAAGAAGGCTGACTCCAACTACGCTACCCAGCTGAAGGAAAAGCAGCGTCTGCGCGCTCAGTACAACATCCGCGAGGCACAGATGCGCCGCGCATACCTCGAGGCAAAGCGTACCGAGGGCCAGACCGGTAAGAACATGGTCGAGCTGCTCGAGACCCGCCTCGACGCTCTGGTTCTGCGTGCAGGCTTCGCCCGCACCATTGCACAGGCACGTCAGATGGTTGTTCACCGTCACATCATGGTTGACGGCGTTCGCGTGGACCGCCCCTCGTTCCACGTCAAGCCCGGCCAGCTGATCCACGTTCACCCCAAGGCTGAGAAGACCACCCCCTTCCAGGCTGCGGCTGCAGGTGAGAACCAGGCAGTTCTGCCCGAGGTTCCCGCATACCTGAACGTTGAGATCGAGAAGCTGCACGCAAAGCTTGAGCGCAAGCCCAAGCGCGAAGAGATCCCCGTGATCTGCGACGAGCAGCTGGTCGTTGAGTACTACTCGCGTCTGGCATAATCTCGATTTTTCGAGAAGCAACCCGTCCTGCACCGTTCGGTGGGGGCGGGTTGTTCCCGTTTAACGCGCGGGTTTTTGGGGTATATACACTACAGGGCAGTGGTGCCGCTGAACCTGTGAATCTTCCGTCGCTGGGAGTTTCATGAGAGTTTAGGGGGGCGCTTGAAGGATTTTTCGACTAAAATAGGGGATTGAGCTGTGTATACAGTCCTGAACTGTATGCACGATCCGGCTGTACGCCACGGTGGCGTCCAGCCTTGTACGACTATTGATAAGCATCATGCATTGAGCGGAATGGGGATATAGATGACCGGCGGAGATATTGCGGGCCTGATTGCAGCAGGAGTTTTTGCGATTCTGGTGGCTCTGCTTGCGCTACCCATTATTCGCCTGACCAAGGTATTTGATGAGCTTATCGTGACGATTCGTTCGCTAAACCAGAGCACCGGCCCCCTCATTGAAGAGGTGACCCGCACTGTGGTGACCACCAATGAGCAGCTGGAGAAGGTTGACGACATCACCTCGAACGTTTCGGATGCGTCCGCGAACGTTTCTGCACTGTCCTCGCTGGTGACCTCGACTGTGGGTCAGCCGCTGATTAAGGTTGCATCCTTCTCGTACGGTGTGCGTCAGGCGTTCCGCGGCGGCAAGACCGGCGATGCACACGGCACCGCTGGCAACACCGGCAACAACCACGCTGGCGGTCAGTATGGTTCGGCACAGTCCTCTTACTCTGCAGGTGGTGAGAACTAATGGGTCTGCTTCGTTCAGCTCTTCTGCTTGGCGCCGGCGCGGCGGTTGGTTACTTCGCTTCTAGGCGTGCCGCCACCTCCGAACCTGCTCAGCGTACCCCCGGCAGCGCCCTGCTCATGCGTGAGCACGGTGAGCTTGCCCTCAACCCGGAGTCTCAGATGGGAAAGTTCTTCGATTCGCCGATTGGCAAGCCCCTGCAGCCGTATGCGTTGCGTGCTGTTGAGTTCGCCGCCCGCGTGCGTGAGGGCATGCAGGAGAAGGAGAGGGAGCTCAACGCTAAGGTGGAGCGCCAGAAGCAGGATCTGCGTCCTGGCTCCCTGGATACATGGGACCGCCAGATGAGTTCGGCTGAGATTGAGTCCACGAACCGCCGCCTGGCTGAGCGTGAACTCATTGAGGTGGAGGCTGAGATTGCCTCCTTGGAAGAGGCTCAGAAGCGAGCGCGTGAGCAGCGTATTGCGCGTGACCGTCAGCTCGGTGACGGCTTCTTCAACTAGGTTTTAAAGGGTGGTGTCTTCGCCCGTAAACCACGGTACGAGACTGGCTCGATTAGCCATTTTGCTCTCGGGCAGGCACCATAGGTCAGTAGACTAATTTAGAATTTCGCACAGATTACTCTAAGGAACGAGATGCTCTCACAGGAGATTTCCAAGCGCTGGATCGATTTCTTCGCTTCCCGCGGCCATACTGTGGTGCCTTCGGCATCGCTGATTTCGAACGAGCCCGGCGCTATGTTCACCATTGCCGGTATGGTGCCGTTCATTCCCTACTTCCTGGGCCGTGAGACCCCTCCGTTCTCCCGCGCGACCAGCGTGCAGAAGTGCATCCGCACCCTGGACATTGAAGAGGTCGGTAAGACTGCGCGTCACGGTACTTTCTTCCAGATGGCTGGTAACTTCTCCTTCGGTGATTACTTCAAGGAGAAGGCGATTCCTTTCGCTTATGAGCTGCTGACTACCCCTCAGGATCAGGGTGGTTTTGGCCTGGATCCTGAGCGTCTGTGGGTCACCATTTACGAGGGTGACGATGAGGCGTTCGAGATTTGGACTAAGACTGTTGGTTTCCCCGCTGAGCGTATTCAGCGTATGGGCATGAAGGAAAACTACTGGTCCACCGGTCAGCCCGGCCCTGCAGGCCCCGACTCGGAGATCTTCTACGACCGTGGCCCCGCCTACGGTAAGGACGGCGGCCCGGCGGTTGACGACGACCGTTACATTGAGATTTGGAACCTCGTGTTCATGCAGTACCAGCGTGGCGAGGGCATCGGCAAGGACGACTTCGAGATTCTGGGCGAGCTGCCGAAGAAGAACATCGATACCGGTCTGGGTGTTGAGCGCCTGGCTATGCTGCTGCAGGGTGTTGAGAACTTCTACGAGACCGACCAGGTCCGCCCCGTGCTGGATGCTGCGTCTAAGCTGTCCGGTAAGAAGTACCACGGCTCCGAGTCCCCCGAGGATGAGGGCTACGAGGACGACGTGCGTATGCGCGTGGTGGCTGACCACATCCGCTCCTCGCTGATGCTGATTGCTGATGGCGTGACCCCCTCGAACGAGGGCCGCGGCTACATTCTGCGCCGTCTGATGCGCCGCGCGATTCGTGCGATGCGTCTGCTGGGCGTTACTGAGCCCTGCCTGCCCGTGCTGTTCCCGGCTTCTTGCGAGGCTATGAAGGGTGCTTTCCCGTACGTAGGTGACGACTTCGAGCGTATTTCCCGCATTGCGTACGCTGAGGAGAAGGCGTTCCTGCACACCATTGAGACCGGTACTGAGCGTCTGGAAGAGGCTGTTGCTGCCGCTAAGAAGGACGGCTCCAACGCTGTTTCCGGTGCTGAGGCGTTTGCTCTGCACGACACCTACGGCTTCCCGATTGACCTGACCCTGGAGATGGCTGCTGAGGCTGGCGTGAAGGTTGACGAGAAGGCTTTCCGTGAGCTGATGGCTGAGCAGCGTCACCGTGCGCAGGCTGACGCTAAGGCGAAGAAGGGTGCGTTCGCTGACCTGTCCGAGCTGCGTAAGCTCGTGGATGAGCGTGGCTCCATCTTCACCGGTTACACCGAGCTGCGTACTGAGACTAAGCTGCGCGCAATCCTGGTGGACGGTGTGTCTGTTCCCGCCGCTAAAGCTGGCGACAAGATTGAGGTTGTCCTGGATGAGACTCCGTTCTACGCGGAGGCTGGTGGCCAGGCAGCTGATACCGGTGTTATTACCGGCAACGGCTTCATCATTGACGTTCAGGACGTTCAGCAGCCCGTGAAGGGCCTGAGCGTTCACCGCGCCGTTGTCCGTGAGGGCGAGGTTCACGTCGGTGCCGATGTTGTGGCACAGGTTGATGTTCAGCGCCGCCGCGACGGTGAGAAGGCACACTCCGGTACCCACATCATTCACGCTGCCCTGCACCAGGTGCTCGGCAACGAGGCTACTCAGCGTGGCTCTTTCAACAAGGAAGGCTACCTGCGTTTCGACTTCGCGTGGAACGAGGGCCTGTCCGAGTCCGCTAAGCGTGAGGTTGAAGAGGTCGCTAACCTCGCAATCCGCGATAACCACGAGGTGATTACTCGTGAGATGCCGCTGGCTGAGGCTAAGGCTCTGGGCGCTATGAGCCTCTTCGGCGAGAAGTACGGCGACGTGGTGCGTGTTGTTGAAATCGGCGGCGAGTTCTCCCGCGAGCTGTGCGGTGGTACCCACGTTGGTTCGTCCGCTGAGATTGGTTCGCTGACCCTGCTGACCGAGGGCTCTGTTGGCTCCGGTAACCGCCGTGTTGAGGCTCTGGTGGGTCTGGATTCCTTCAACCACCTGGCTGCTGAGCGTACCCTGGTGAACCAGCTGACCGGCCTGATGAAGGTTCAGTCTTCCGCTGATCTGCCGGAGAAGATTAACCAGACTCTGGCTAAGCTGAAGGCTGCTGAGAAGGAACTGGCTCAGCTTCGCCGCGAGAAGCTGCAGGCTGAGGCTGGCAAGCTGCTGGAGAACGCACAGACCATCGGTTCTGTTCGCGTTCTGGCGCATGACGCTGGCGAACTGGACGCTAACGGTGTTCGTGAGCTGGCTCTGGATTTGCGTTCGCGCTTCGGCTCCGAGGCTGCGGTTGTTGCTGTGGTGGGTGTGGCTAATGGTCGCCCCGTCATCCTGGTGGCAACCAACGAGGGTGCTCGTGAGGCTGGCGTGAAGGCTGGCGCTCTGGTCCGCGTCGCTGCCGGTGTTCTCGGCGGCGGTGGCGGCGGTAAGGACGACGTCGCTCAGGGTGGTGGCCAGGATGCATCCAAGATTGGTGCTGCTCTGGACGCTGTCCGCGACGCTATCGCACAGGCTCAGGCCTAAATATGGCAGAATTCCAGCGCGGAGTGCGGATGGGTGTCGATGTGGGTAACGCCCGCGTCGGCACCGCCCTCAGCGACCCCGACGGTATCCTCGCCACCCCGCTCAAGACGCTGCGCCGCGACGTGAAGAAGAACTCTGACCGCCGTGTTTTGCGAAAGCTGATTGAGGTGAACGAGGTGGTGGAGGTTTTCGTCGGGCTTCCGAAGACCATGCGTGGTGGGGATTCTCCCTCCACGGAAATGGCTCGGGAGTACGCGCAGGCTCTGCGCTCCGAGCTGGATGCCGAAGAGAAAACACACATTAACATTTGGCTGGTGGATGAGCGACTCACCACCGTGAGCGCTCACCGTGCACTGCACGAGGCTGGGGTTTCCAGCCGAGATTTCAAGACTATGGTTGACCAGGTGGCGGCTGTGAACATTTTGCAGTACAGCCTGGATGCCCTCAAGGCGGGGCAGTCCGTAGCCGGGTACAAGGTGAGCGATCCGGCCCACGAAGAAAACCGACCGTCCGAGTCAGAAGGGACCGCGGTTGGTGCCGTCAACGAAACGGAGAACCTTCAGTGACCGAACAGAATAAACATCCCGAAGAGAGCGGGCTCGACCTCTTTAGGCCGACGGCCGAGGACGAACGTAAGGGTATTACCGGCATTACGATGGAACAGGAAATCGTGTCGGTGGCTACGTTGCGTGCGCGTAAGCGCCGCCGCCGCGCCGTCATGCTGAGCGCAATTTCCCTGTTTGTCGTGGCTCTGGTCATCATTTCTGGTGCCCTGATTACTCGCTACGACCCGTTCAAGAATCGTGACTACTCGGGTGGCGGTAACGGCACGACCGTGACGTTCACGATTCGTTCCGGCCAGTCCACCGCGCAGGTGGCTGAGGAGCTGGAAAGTGCTGGCGTCATTGCTGATGCTGATAAGTTCCTTGAGGTGTACACCAAGGAGAGCAAGGGTAAGTACTTGCAGCCTGGCACCTATGAACTGCAGCAGCACATGAGCAGCTCGAGCGCGATTAAGACCATTATTGAGGCGAACAGCAACGTACTGTACCTGGCGATTCCGCAGGGTAAGCGCATGAGCGAGACCATCGATTTGATTGTTTCTGGCTCCGATGGCGCGTTCACCCGCAAGCAGGTTGAGGACGCAGTCAGCAACTACACCCAGTACGGTGTGCCGAGCAACTTCCCCTCGATTGAGGGTTGGCTGCACCCGGGTGAGTACCGCTTCCCGAAGGGCACCGACATCAAGAAGGTCATTCAGACCATGGTTGATAAGACCAAGGCTGACCTGAAGGAAGCTGGCGTGAGCGGCGATCAGAAGATCTTTGAGGTGCTGACTATCGCCTCCATCGTGGAGCTTGAGGCTCAGCCGAAGGACTACGTGGCGGTTGCGGGCATCATTGAAAACCGTCTGAACAACCCCGATGGTGAAACCTCGGGTCTGATCCAGTCGGATGCGACCGTGACCTACGGTCTGGGTATCCGCTCGTACCACTTGACGGAAGAGCAGAAGGCCGATAAGAGCAATAAGTACAACACTTATGCGAATAAGGGTCTTCCTAAGGGTCCGATTGGTTCCCCGCAGCTGGCTTCGATTAAGGCTGCGGCGGCTCCCGAGAAGAACCCGTACTTCTACTGGGTGACTGTGGATCTGGATTCCGGTGAGACTAAGTACTCCCGCACGTACGCTGAGCACCAGCGTTATGTTGAAGAGTACAACCAGTGGTGTTCTAAGCACCCCAACCGTTGTAGCTAAGCTGCTGCTGATTGGTTCAGCCGGTAGCTACGATTCGGTAGCTTTGGACTGAAGGTTCCTTGCTGAGGCGGGTACCGCCTCCACGAGAGTGGGGGAGGTGCCCGCCTTTGCTGTACCCGAATGCCGGGGGTGCTCGGTTGTACTTGGTTGCGGTCGGTTATTTGGCTATACCCGAATAGTGGTTTGTCCCTTAAAATGGGTAGAGTGCGCCTATGAACGCGGGTTCGTGGCGTGCGTGTCCGCAAATCCCCAGCGTTGAGAGCGAGAGAGTGCCGATGAAGACTGAACCGTACCGTGAAGCCCCGTATCTTCGCCGTGCCTACGTGCTGGGGCACCCGATTAAGCATTCCCTGTCACCGGCGCTGCATCGTGCGGCGTACGACTTTTTGGGCGAGGCGAATCTTGAATATGATCGCCGCGATACTCTACCCGATGATTTGCCGGCGATAATGCACGGTGTGCGCCACCCGGACGGTACGGAGGACGCCCCGTATATTGCGGGTCTGTCGGTGACGATGCCGTTGAAGACCGCGGTCATTCAGTATTGCGATGAGATCAGCGAGATGGCGCAGGTGACCGGTGCTGTGAATACGGTGTATCCGCGCGGCGAGAGGGTGCTGGGGCATAATACGGACGTCATCGGCATTGTGAACGCGCTGCGCCACGCCGGTTTGGAGCCGCAGCCATTCAAGGATTCTGCCGCGATTGTGGGCGGGGGAGCGACCGCTATTTCCGCCCTGACCGCTCTGCATCAGCTGGGGTATTCCCGTGTGAGCGTGTACGCCCGTTCCCTGCATAAGCTCGGTAGCGTACAGGAGGCGGCGGACCGCCTGGGTATTCAGCTGGAGCAGATTTCCCTAGCTGAGCTGCCGCAGAATCTTGCGGAGCGCGGCCATTACCCGGTGGTGTCTACTCTTCCTGCTCGTGCGGCGGATGAATGGGCGAGCCAGCTGAGCGGGCTGAAGGGCGCCTCCGCAACGCACCGGCCGGTACTGCTCGATGTTGCGTATAACCCGTGGCCTTCGGTGCTGGCGAGCGCTTGGGAGGCGAACGGCGGCACGGTGGTTTCTGGTTTGGAGATGCTGCTGTATCAGGCGGTGGAGCAGGTTCTGCTTTTTACTGACCGCACCCTGTCTGAGGGTGAGCTGCTGGGCCTGGTGAATGCGATGTGCGCGGCGGTTGATCTGCCCCCTCGTGCTTCCGTTTCGTGAAAAAAGCGTGCTTTCACTCGCTCAGTAAACAGGCATTTTATACACTATTTATACACGTGAAGAATTATTATTCCTTCCTCCTGCGCTGCGGTGCGGGTGCGATGAAAAGAGGTTAACCTATGGCCCTGCGTTGGCTCACTGCCGGAGAATCCCACGGCGAGGCGCTCGTCGGCATTATTGAGGGCGTGCCCGCCGGTGTGGAACTCACCAGCGACATGGTGCGTGACGCCCTGGCTCGTCGCCGCCTCGGCTACGGCCGCGGTGCCCGCATGAAGTTCGAGGAGGACCGCGTGCGCATCCTGGGCGGTGTGCGTCACGGCCTGACTCAGGGCGGCCCGGTCGCGATTGAGATTGCGAACACCGAGTGGCCCAAGTGGACTGACGTGATGAGCTCCGATCCGGTGGATCCGAAGCTGATTGAGGGTCGTGCGCGTAATGCTGCGCTGACTCGTCCGCGCCCCGGTCACGCCGATTTTGCGGGTATGCAGAAGTACAACTTCTCTGAGGCTCGCCCGGTGCTGGAGCGCGCCTCCGCACGTGAGACTGCGACCCGCGTGGCTCTTGGCGTGGTTGCCGCCCAGATTTTGAAGGCTCTGGGTGTTGAGCTGGTTTCTCACACCGTGGCTGTGGGTGGCGTGCACGCTCCCGAGGGTGCCCCGGTGCCTTCGCCCCGCAACGTTGACCAGCTGGACGCTGACCCGCTGCGCTGCTTCGATAAGGCGACCTCCGACGCGATGGTTCAGCGCGTGGACGAGGCGCACAAGGACGGCGAGACTCTCGGCGGTGTGGTTGAGGTGCTCGCGTACGGTATGCCTCCCGGACTGGGTTCGTACGTGCACTGGGACCGCCGCTTGGATGCGCGCCTTGCCGCAGCGCTGATGGGTATTCAGGCGATTAAGGGCGTTGAGGTTGGTGACGGTTTCGCGACCGCTGACCGCCCGGGCACTGCCGCTCACGACGAGATTTCCATTGGCGAAAACGGTGTTACCCGCGATACCAACCGTGCAGGTGGTATTGAGGGCGGTATGAGCATTGGCGACCTGCTGCGTGTGCGCGCGGCGATGAAGCCGATTGCGACCGTGCCGAAGGCTCTGAAGACCATTGATACTTCTACCGGTGAAGAGGCTCGCGCCCACCACCAGCGTTCGGACGTGTGCGCTGTTCCCGCTGCCGGCGTGGTGGCGGAGGCTATGGTCGCCCTGGTGCTCGCTGAGGCTGCACTGGAGAAGTTTGGCGGTGACTCCATTGGTGAGACTCGCCGCAACATGGATTCCTACCTGGACGCTATCCCGGCGTCTCTGGCGTGGGAGTCTAACGTGGCTGGTTGGGACGCGTAGTGCCCCTTCCTGCGGAGTCTGAGGGCCGCGGCGCGGAAGGTCGCGGTTCCGGGGAGGTTTCTGTGAAGCAGGGCGTTCGCCCGGTCGCTTCGAGCCCCCTTGCGCGTATTGCTGCGGCAACGCAGCGTGCGCGAGGGGGCGCTTCGCCGCGCCCGGAATCTGGTGTCTCGGAATCCGGTACTTCTGCCGCGGCTGAGCAGGCTGTTGAGGTTGCGGGCGCCGGGGTTCGTGAGACTGTTGCGCGTGAGGCTGCCGCCTCGGTTCCTTCTGCGTCAGTTTCTTCTGCGCGCCCGGCTTCTCGCGTGCCCACCCCGGCTGACCTGATGCGTTCTGGCACCCGCCCCCTGCCCGCCGCTGCGGCGAGCACGCAGGGTGTGCGCCTGTACGCCTCCTCGGTGTCTGAGGATGCCGACCCGGCGCTCGGTCTGGACGAGGATTTGCGCCTGAAGCTGCTCAGCGCCCTGCAGGGCATGGGCACCGCTGCAGAGGAACCCTGCAAAGAGCCCGCGAAGGCGGAAGCGCCCAAGCTGATTGCACCCAAGCCGGCACCTGCCAAGCCCGCGGCTCCGAAACCTGCCGCGCCCAAGCCGGCACCTCCGAAGCAGGCTCAGCATGCAGAGGTGGCGGGAGAGAGCGCTACCGTTCCCGTGCAGAAGGCTGAACCCCAATCTGCGCTCGCAACTCCCGTAGCTGTTCCCGCGGCTGAACCCGCCAAGCCGATGCGTCCGACCCCGGCGCTGTTCGGTAAGGTTCAGATTGCCGCACCCGCGGATATTTCCGCACCCACCGAGTCTTGCGCGCCGGAAGAAACGCCCGCATCGGAAGAACCCGTTGCGCTGGAGAAAATCCCCGCGGAAACCTCCGCGGAAATCCCCGCAGAAGCGCTCGCAGAAGATGAGTCCGCCGGCGCTCGCATCCACCCGCAGCAGGTGCGTGAAATGCACGAGAACTTTGCGGAACGCTCCCGCCCCATCGTGCTCATTGGCCCCATGGCGGCAGGTAAGACCTACATTGGTACGCACCTGGCGCGTTTCTACGGCTACGAGTTCCTTGACGCCGACCAGCTCATCGTGGAACGCTACGGCGAAGTCTCCGAGATCTTCGAGATTTTTGGTGAGGCGCACTTCCGCGAGCTCGAACGCAAGACTATCGAGGAAGTACTGACCTCCCCGGCCTACCGCAACACGGTGTTCTCCCTGGGCGGTGGCGCGCCCATGACCGATTCGGTTGCGGAGCTGCTCAAGGACGAATGCGTGGTGTACATCCTCGTTGATGCCGACACCGTCACCCCGCGCATTACCGGCAACAAGACCCGCCCGCTACTGCAGCCGAACCCGGTGGAGCGGTGGACCGAAATTTTTGAGCGTCGCCGCAGCCGATACGAAGAGCTGGCGCACTTCACCCTGGACGCACGAGGCGGCCGCCCCATCACCGAGATGACCGCCGAAATCCAGGCGTACGTGACCGCAACCCGTGCCTCCCGCGCGCAGCGCCCCCAAGCATAACCCCTCACCTGTGAAAGGACACATGATGAGCACTCAGCCCACCCCCACCTTCGGTGCCTCCGGCGCGGAAGATATCACCCGCATCCCGGTGACCGGCAGCTCCCCGCGTGAGAACTATGAGGTTCTCATCGGCCACAATCTGCTCGGTAAAATCCCCGAAATTCTGGGCAACCGCACCAAGAAGGTGCTCGTGATTCACCCGCGTGCCCTGCGTTCCACCGGTGAGCTGGTCATGGAAGACCTGCGTGCCATGGGCTACGAATCGTTCAGCGCCGAAATCCCGGATGCTGAGGAGGCGAAGCACTACCAGGTGGCGGCGTTCTGCTGGCAGGTGCTCGGTCAGAACGACTTCACCCGCACCGACGCGATCATCTCTGTGGGTGGCGGCGCTATTACCGACGTTGCCGGCTTCGTGGCGGCAACCTGGCTGCGCGGCGTGCGCGTCATCCACATTCCGACCACCCTGCTCGGCATGGTGGACGCAGCCGTGGGCGGTAAGACCGGCATCAACACCGCCGAGGGTAAGAACCTGGTCGGCGCGTTCTGGCCGCCCGCCGCAGTGCTCTGCGAAATCGGCACCCTGCGCACCCTGCCCGAGCATGAGCTGCTGACCGGCATGGGTGAGGTCGTCAAGTGCGGCTTCATCGCAGACCCCGAAATCCTCGACCTGATCGAGGCGAACCCGAACGCCGTACGCGACTCGCAGTCCGCCGTGATGCGTGAACTTATTGAGCGTAGCGTGCGCGTTAAGGCGGAGGTCGTCTCCGAGGACCTGCGCGAATCCGGCCGCCGCGAAATCCTGAACTACGGCCACACCCTCGCCCACGCCATCGAGCGCAACGAACGCTACCAGTGGCGTCACGGCGCGGCAGTGTCCGTCGGCATGGTCTACGCCGCCGAACTGGCGCTGGCAACCGGTCACGCCGACGAAGAGCTCGTGGCACGCACCCGCCGCATCCTCGAATCCCTGGGCCTGCCCACCTCCTACAAGGCAGACGCATGGCCCCAGCTGCTCGAAGCAATGCGCCGCGACAAGAAGGCACGCGGCAACCTGCTGCGCTTCATCATTCTTGACGGTTTGGCTCGCCCGCGCGTCTACGAGGTGCCGGACGACTCGATCCTGTACATGACCTACCAGGAAATTACCGAGTAGGTGGTGAGTCCCGTACATTCACCGGACGCACCCGGCACGTATCTGCCAGCACATGACAGTCAGTACGCGCCAGCCGGGCAGGGTGCCGCAGAATCTGTGGCGCCCCTGCTAGGCAAATTCGTGCGCATCCTGTAGAATGTACGGGACATATTTTTGCTCATTGAAAACTTAGCGCCGCGCCGGGTACCACTACGGCGTGAGCGTCGATGACACGAAGGAGAGCCCCATGGCATCCACTACCGATATTAAGAACGGCGCCGTCCTGAAGATTGACGGCAACCTCTGGTCCGTCGTAGAGTTCCAGCACGTTAAGCCCGGTAAGGGCGGCGCATTCGTCCGCACCAAGCTGCGCAACGTTACCTCCGGCAAGGTCGTCGACCGCACCTTCAACGCTGGCGCTAAGATCGAAACCGCAACCGTTGACCGCTCCGACTACCAGTACCTGTACCAGGACGGCGACGACTACGTCTTCATGGACATGAAGACCTACGACCAGATCAACGTTCCCGCAGCCGTTGTTGGCGACGCAGCAAACTACATGCTCGAATCCCAGACCGCAACCATCGCAATGCACGAGGGCAACCCCCTGTACATCGAGTTGCCCGCATCCGTGGTCCTCGAAATCACCTACACCGAGCCCGGCCTGCAGGGTGACCGCTCCACCGGCGGCACCAAGCCCGCAACCGTTGAGACCGGCTACGAGATTCAGGTTCCCCTGTTCCTGGAGACCGGCACCAAGGTCAAGGTTGACACCCGCACCGGTGAGTACCTCGGTCGCGTGAACGACTAATGAATTCGCGTACGAAAGCCCGATTGCGCGCCCTCGAAGTGCTCTTCGAGGCGGATCAGCGCAACGAAGATTATATTGAGGTACTCCGCCGCCGCCGACTGTACACGGTAGCGCAGATCTCTGCTTACTCTGAGGAAATCATTCGTGGCGTCCGCGACCACGACGAAGAGATCCGCGAGTTTGTTGAGACTTACGCCCGTGACTGGTCCTTCGAGCGTATGCCCGCCGTGGACCGTGCCGTGCTGCGTATTGGCACTTGGGAGCTTCTGTACAATGACGAAGTTCCGGATGCTGTCGCAATTTCTGAGGCTGTCGGTCTGGCGCGTGTGCTGTCCACGAATGACTCTCCGAAGTTCGTGAACGGTCTGCTGGATAAGCTCCGTCAGGTGAAGCCGACCCTGCTCGCGTAAGACGTCCCGCCACGGCATACCCGCCAGCCCATGGCTGGTTGGTTTGCCGCTGTTGAGGATGCGCCCGCAGGGGAGCGTACGTGAAACCCCCGCCGTACTGTAGTTCGCTACAGGACGGCGGGGGTTTTCTGCGTCTAGAAGGGATGCGTAGCGGGTGCGCTCGCAGGGTTTGGTGACGACAGGCGAGGCTTCACCGGACAACGCGGGCGGGGGAGTGCCCCCTCTGCGGCGCTGAGCGCCTTGAGGACGGAGCCCCCGCTTTTCGTTCCAGATTCGATAGGTAAAAGAAGCCCCAGGTTAGAAATATCCTAACCTGGGGCTTCCCTGTTTTTATCCAGTGGATACCGGACTAGAACATATTCTCTCCAGTCCAGACAAACCGTTTCGGGTAGGGCAGAAAGAAACTAGGACTCTTAGCCGGCTTCGTCCTGCTGCGCCTGCTTGGTTTGGCTTTGAACCTCGAGGTACACAAGGTCGGAGAGCATGGTGAGAATCTTGTCGCGGCGGTGACGGTCCTCGAAGAACTTTTCCGAGATGATGCTCTGAGTATCCTGATGGTCGAGTACCGCATCGGTGACCACTGCTTCCAATGTCTGAGACTCACGGAACTGTTCCTTGGTATTTGCGCTGGCCTGGTTCCTGAGGTCTTCGTTCTGTACAAGAATCGTGACCACACCCTGCACCCATGTTTGTACTGAGTCGGGGTCGAAGTCTTCGTCCTCGAACAGAGCGTTGATTTTATCAAGGATGTCAGTCCACGCGGCCAAGTTAGGATCGTGTGAGCTTCCTCCTCCGACTCCCATAGGCTTAAGCTTTTTACCCTCGCCAGTGAGGCGAATTGCGCCTTCACTCTTACGGGTCTGCTTAATGTGGGTCAGCTCAACGTTGCTGAAATCCAACTTATCCGGAGTCTTGCGACCAGTAAGCCAACGGCGTAGCAGACGGAGGAAGAGCGCCAGCTTTTCCAAGTCAGTATCCTGGTAATCCACAATCTGCGAGAGGAAATCGTATAGTCGCACGAAAGAGCTAACGTCCTTGCGGAACAGGTCAAGCTTATCAATCTTGGCCTTATCGTCCTCCTGCACTGCCAGAATGTAACGGTCGTTAAACCTGTCGGCAGCACGCTTCAACGGCGCGGTGTGCTTTCCATGGTTCTTGTCCTGGACGTAGGCCTGAGCGAATTCTTCAACGTCATCCCGCGTGTAGATTCCTTCGTGCTCAAGCTTGCGATCCAGGTCGTGCACCTTATTCGGGTCGGTGGGCTCGAGAATTTCGGCAGTCTGGTAGTACGGCAGGAAGGCATCCAGGATGGTTTTCGTGTCGTTGACAAAGTCGAGGATGAACGTAGTGTCCTTACCCTTAGCGGGAAGCGTACGGTTCAATCGCGACAAGGTCTGCACGGCTTCAATTCCATCGAGGCGCTTATCAACGTACATCGCGCTCAGCAGCGGCTGGTCGAAGCCGGTCTGGTACTTATTCGCCACGATGAGTAGCTGGAACTCATCGCCCGCGAATGCTTGCGGAATACCTCGGCCGCGCAGGTCAGGGTTCACATTTGTCTCGGTGTAGGGTTCTTGCACACCGGGTACGGCCCCATCAATTTGCCGCGACGTCAGGCTCCCAGAAAATGCTACCAGGGTACCCAACTGGTAATCATGCTTACGGACGTAGGCGTCGATTGCCATCTTATACTTCAGAGCCGCGGCGCGACTAGAAGTTACCACCATGGCCTTTGCATGACCGTCAAGAAGATGCGCAACATTCTCGCGGAAGTGCTCGACGATAATCTGTACCTTCTGCGCAATGTTAGTCGGGTGTAGGCTGACCCAACGGATAAGTCCCTTCTTGGCGGCACTTTCATCCACCAGGTCGCCCTCGATAGGTTCACCGGTCTTTTGTGCCAGCCGGAAGGCTGTCTGGTAGGTCGTGTAGTTACGGAGCACATCGAGGATGAAACCCTCCTCGATGGCCTGCTGCATGGTGTACACGTGGAAGGGAATCGGCTTTCCATCCGGTCCGGGGCGACCGAACATTTCCAGAGTCTTCGCCTTCGGGGTTGCGGTGAACGCGTAGAAGGAAATGTTCGGGGAAACGGAGCGCGCGGTCATCTCAGCGGCGAGCATATCCTCGACGCTGACCTCGCCGCCATCTTCCAGAGCTTCGACCTCTGCTTTAGAGAGTACCGTGCGTAGCTTCTGAGCGCTGGTACCGGTCTGGGAGGAGTGGGCCTCGTCTGCGATAACCGCAAACTTCTTGTTCGCGAGTCCGCCCTGTTTGGAGAGCGCGTCCAGCACAAATGGGAAGGTCTGAAGCGTCACGATAATGATGAGCTTGCCGCTTGTGAGCTCGTGGGCCAACAGCTCTGATTTTGAGGAGGCGGAAGCCTTGCGTACCTCGTCAGAGTTGATGGTACCCACCACACCCTTGGTACCCTCAATGGACTTGATGGCTTTCTGAAGCTGTTCATCAAGTACAGTACGGTCGGTTACCACGATGACAGAATCGAAGACCTTGGCATCGTTATCATCGTGTAGGTTTGCTAGGCCGTGAGCCAGCCATGCGATTGAGTTTGTCTTTCCAGAACCGGCTGAGTGCTGGATCAGATACTTCTGGCCCGGGCCCTCAGCGCGAGTATCGTCGAGCAGAAACGTGACGGCCTCCCACTGGTGGAAGCGGGGGAAGATAATCTGTTCGCTACGCTTGCGAGTTCCTGAGACAGGGTCAACCTTTTCGGTTGTCTGCTGGTTCACGAAACGCTCAAGAATCTGCAACCAGTTATCGCGCTGAAGAACCCGTTCCCACAGGTAGGAGGTTGCAGAACCATCCGGGTTGACGGGGTTACCCGCACCGCCGTCCCTACCCCGGTTGAAGGGCAGGAACACCGTTTTGGGTCCGGCGAGCTTCGTCGTCATTTGAATCTCGTTATTGGAGACAGCAAAGTGTACGAGCGCTCCGCGGCCAAATTTCAGGAGCGGTTCGCCCTGCGGCAGGCGGTCCTTACGATACTGCCATACAGCATCATCAATCGACTGAGTGTTATCGGTCTTTAGCTCAGCCGTAGCTACCGGCAGGCCGTTGACGAAGAACACCAGGTCGATAGAATCGTTCGGGCGCTTCTTCGAGTGATGTACCTGGCGTACCACTCGAAGCCGGTTCTGTTCGTAGTTTTCCTGAGCGACCGGGTTTATGGAAGTAGCAGGCTTGAAAGCGCACATCGAGAATTTTGCCGAGGTCTCTTTAAAGCCGCCTCGGAGTACGGCCAGTGATCCGCCGCCGTGTTCGAGGGGCTGCTCTAAGACGTTGACCAGACGGTCTAGCAAAGTGCGCTTAGCCCGGTCGACCTTATCTTCCGAGGCGTCCTCGGGTACAACGCGTGCCCATTGTTCGGGCTGCGTTGCCTGCAACCATGCGAATACGTCCTCAGGGATGAGGGCACGTTCCTGGTCGTAGCCGGTGAACTTCTCTTCGTAGAGCCAACCGTGCGAACCGAGATATTCACAAATCTCGGTTTCAAAGCTCTTTTCGTGTTGAACACCCATAAGTGGTTTCCTATACCTCAATCTGGCCGGTTACTGCGGCCGTAATCAGAGCAGAACGTCGCTCTTGGAGGAGATCAATCATTCGTTGACACTTCGAAATCAAGTTCTGAACCTGTGACTCCTCGTGTTCGATTAGATTGACCAGATAATCTTGTTCCTGCTGGGTCGGGAAAGGAACACGAATATCTCCAAACTGGTCAGCGTAGGTCCTCCAACGCATCATCATGATTCCTTTACCACGTTTGTAACATTCGCCGCTAAACCATTTTGTTCTGAAAAGATAGTGATAGTAACGGCTTGAAACTCCTTTGAGAGGAGTCCAAATATCGTAGGCAGGACTGATGACTCCGTTATGAGGTGACCTTCCGATAGACCCCATCCACGCGAGAATAATGTTTACGATGATATCTCCAGCATGTACGCATTTATAGTCTTGAACCGTGCGTACTGGATTACCTGTTCTTTCCTCAATCTCGTCATACTTGCGTACGCCATGTTTTGCGTACAGTGACAGAAGCGTAACTTCTTCACGTTCTAGCTGATTACGCTCATCCCGCAACTTGAAGAGATGTTTAACTCGCCTCCACTCCATAGGGCTAGTGTTATCGTGCGAGATACCCTCCACTAGGGCATTTTCCATAAAAGCCGATAGACGTTCTTCTAAAAGGGAAATTAGCTCGCGCTGCTTAGCAATGAGGTGGTCAATCTTTGCCGTCTCAATGTCGAGATAGTCTGCGATTCTTTGCTGCTGGCTGCTAACTGGGACGCGAACCTGTACTGCGGCAAGCTTTTCAGCTGTCAAATGATGAAAAGAAACGGCATTGCAAATAAGGCGTAAATAACCACAAGCTCTCAAATGTTCAATTTGATATTGAAGAAATCGTCCGTCGTTGCCGGGAAAGGGGCGTACCCTATTGATCGAGTTCTGGAAACCCCATCCTGGTTCATCCTGTGAGAGTACTATCGAACGGCCGACATCCCCGCCTTCAACAACAAGGACGTCTCCTTTCAGTAAAGATAGCATCTCTACTTCGTTGGGCTTGAACCACATAGTCTTTGCGTCGTCATAACGCAGTTTCCCGTCCTGACCGATAGAAGCAGCACGGACGTATGGCAGTTCAACATCTTGCAAAGACGAAGCATCATTTTGAAGCATTTTGCCCAGAGTAATGGTGGCGACGTATTTCAGTGGAATTAAAGTCTGGTTCATTCGGTCACCTCTCTAAGAAGAGCTTGGATCTCACGTGTGACTTGCTGAAGGTCATCATCAATTTCTTCCAACGGACGCGGCGGCTGATAGCGGTAGAAGTAACGCGTAAATGGAATCTCATAACCAATCTTGGTCTTCTTCTCATCAACCCAGGCATCAGGCACATACGGCCTCACCTCGGCCTCAAAATACGCCTGGATAGTCTCATCGCGCCCTGCGTCTCCCTTGGTATTACCGTTATAGGTGAAAGGTACCCGTTCGGTATCACGCAAGTTCGTATCCGGCTGTACCTTGCCGCGAGTATTGGTAATAACCTCGCCATTCTCATTGCGCTGAGGACGCTCCACAGTGATGCTCCAATAGGCAAACTCATCAGACGGAACAATCTTGCAATGTTCCGTCTCAACATAGTCGGCGTAGAGCTTCACAATCGTAGCCCGGTTATCCTCAGTAAGCTCACGACCCTTATCGCCGAGCTTCTTACGCATCTTCTCGTAGAACTCGGTGCCGTCAATCAGCTGCACCTTACCCTGACGTGCTTCCGGCTTGTCATTATCGACAATCCAAATATAGGTGGCAATACCGGTGTTATAGAACATGTCAGTCGGAAGCGCGACAATGGCATCCACCACATCGCGTTCGAGCAACCACTTGCGGATATTAGAAGGTCCGGAGTCTGCGGACCCGTTGAAAAGCGGCGAACCGTTCATGACGATGCCACCGCGTCCACCACCCAGAACCTTAGGGCGCAACTTACTCACCACATGCTGGAGGAACAGCATCTGACCGTCACTCACGGCGGGCACATTCTTCTTCGGGGTTGCATTACCTGCATAAAAGCGTGAGCCGTTACCAAACTCTTTAAGGTCGTCCATGACCGCAGCTTGGCTGGCCTTCCAATCGGTGCCATAAGGCGGGTTTGACATGCAGTAGTCAAAGGTATCGCCCGCAAATTTATCATCTGCCAAGGTATCGCCCAGCTGAATATTGCTGGGGTCCTGCCCCTTAACCAGCAAATCTGACTTGCAAATCGCGTAAGATTGGTCGTTGACCTCCTGCCCGTAAAGGCGTAGCTGAGCCTCGGGGTTGAGGCCGGGCTTCTCAGGAGTGCCGATGAGATGCTCTTCGGCAATGGACAACATACCGCCCGTTCCAGCCGTCGGGTCATAAATCGAACGAATCGCGCCCTGAGTGCTAAGAGCCTCATCATCACCCGCGAAGACGAGGTCGACGAGCAGGCGGATAGCGTCGCGCGGAGTAAAGTGCTCACCAGCTGTCTCATTGGAAGATTCGTTGAAGGTACGGATGAGGTACTCATAGAGGTCACCCATCTCTGCGTTAGTCACCTTCTGTGGGTGCAGGTCGATATCAGCAAACCGCTTAACCACAAGGTAGAGAACACCCTTCTCAGCCATCGTGCTGATTTCTTCGGCGAACTTAAAACGTTCGAAGACATCCATATTGGCAGAGAAGCTAGTAATGTACTGCTTCAGGTTTGCCTCAAGACCGGCAGGATCGCCGAGCAAAGTCCTCAGAGTCCAGGGGCTGGTGTTATAGAAAGGAAGGCGGGTTTTACGCTGTACCTGTGCACTCAACAGGTCCGGGTTATGGCCGAACTGCTCAACCAGAGGAGTGATAACGTCTTTGTGTTCCTCTAGAAGACAGTCCAGACGGCGCAGAATCGTCATAGGCAAGATGACATTACCGTACTGTTTCGCCTTATACGGGCCGCGCAAGATATCAGCGGTGCCCCAGATAAACGAGCCCAAGTCGCTCATGTATATCTTCTTTCATCTGATAAACGAATATTAGTTCGATAATACCAGGCAACGGATAAGTAAAATTCCACAGCTAATCATGTTCAGCAATTAAAATTTAATCCCTCAAATTTGTGGATTCCTGCTGGTCAGGAAAACTTCTGAACCCGAATTTACTCATTGAAACTAACGGGAGAAAACAGAAACGGGGAGGTGTTTTAAAGCGGCGCCCGCTGCAGCCCTCTCACCGTGAGCGGTCTCTCGCCGAACCTGAACGTAGCCTGTGAACT
>ERZ772966.44-NODE-44-length-47859-cov-7.039934_pt1 | contig 47859 bp, 36 predicted proteins | sample MGYA00580680_ERZ772966 | MGnify/ENA primary metagenome ERZ772966 (study PRJEB29015, sample SAMEA2738055) | human oral metagenome | biome: human oral; feature: human-associated habitat; material: saliva | place: China | collected 2225 ...
GAGTTTGAGGTCGATGCGGTCGGAGAGGGCGAAATAGTAGCCGCCGTCGCGCAGGTAGAAGCCGCGGGCGGTCTCGTCGCCGTAGGTGGGCATGATGAGGCCGGAGGAGTATTTTTTGTTGACGGGGAAGAAACCGTAGGGGATGGCGATGGGCAGGGGCACATCGGCCACAACGAGATAGGCGGGGCCGAAGAAGGTCTCCTTGCCGGGCGTGACTTTGGCGCGGGTGAGTTGGAGGCAGAAGTGCGGATGCTCGGCGTCGCAGGTGGTGTATTGGGCGTTTTGCAGATAGAAGTTACCGTCGCCGGTGCGTTTGGCCTCGACGCTGCGCAGATAGCCGGTGCCTTGGGTGGTTTTCACGTCGTTGATGAAGCCCTTTTTGGTCTTGAAGTTGAAGGCCATCTCGCGACTTTCGTAGTTTTCGCTCCCTTGGGTGTAGACGGGTTGGCCTTGCAGGCGGCCGGTGCTGTCGGGCACGCCGGTGGCGCGCACGAGCGAGGAGTCCATGTTGAGGGTGATGTAGTCGGCCTTGAGACCCATGTTTTGATACTTCACATCGGCCTGTCCGTAGAGGTGGGCGAGTCCGCTCTCGGCGTCGTAGACGAGGCTGTCTTTGGCGGTGTATTCCACGGGAGCGTCGAGGCCCGACTTGCGGAGGCGGAGGGTGTCGGCTTGGGCCCGGGCGGTGGTGTCGCGACGCAGGCTGTCGGCATCGCGCAGGCGGGGATTTTTGGCCACGGCGAGGCTGTCGGCGGCGATGCGGGCGGTCAGACTGTCGGCAGAGTGGGCATGGCGCAGGCTGTCGAGGGCGTGGTTGAGGCGCTCGGCGTGGGCGCGTGTGCTGTCGTTGCGGACGGCGAGGCTGTCGGCGAGGGCGGTGGTGCGCAGGCGGTGGGCATCGGTGGGCAGACTGTCGACGGTGTCGGCAAAGAGGGGACGTTGGGGCGCGCCGGGGGTGCCGTGCCCGGTGAGGAGCGCGGTGGTGTGGCAGGCCAGTGTGAGAAGCCCGAGGAGCAACGCCGCTAACGGGGCGGCAAAATGGCGGACGGCGGGACGATGCAAGGTGGAGATGGGGTTAGGATGGGGGATGTTCGTGGACGAAGTGGGGGTATTCGTAGACGGAGTGGACGGGGGTACGGCGTAAACGGGGGTATTCGTAGACGGAGTAGACGGGTAGACAATGTAAACGAGTGATTTTCGTAAACGAAGTGGACGCGTAGACAATGTAAACACGTGGTGCGGTCGGTGAGGACGGCGCGTTTCGTGGACGAAGTGGGGATTTTCGTAAACGAAGTAGACGAGTAGACAATGTAAACACGTGGTGCGGTCGGTGAGGACGGCGCGGTTCGCGCGGGCAACTCTCTTGTTTACCCGTCTACGAGTTTACTCGTTTACGAATCTTGTTTACCTGTTTACGACAACTCATTTCCCACTACTCAAACTGCGCTTGCCAGCGGCGGAAGGTGTAGAGCCCCTCTTCGCCGTAGCGGTCGACGCGCTCGGCCACCTGTTCGGCGGTGAGAAAACGCAGGGGGTGGCTCTTGCTGTGGAAGAGATCGGCGTAGCAGATGATGCGCTCTTCGACTGTTTCGGGGAAGAGATCGACGGCCGGCAGGGGGAGTTGGAGGGCGCGGATGTCGGCCGCGCGCAGACCCGTGCCGGTGTGGCGCTCGCAGATGCGTGCCAACGCCTCGTGCCCCTCAGCGCGGAGAATGCGCGCGCCGAGAGAGCCGTGCATTAAGTAAGGTGCCGTGCCCTGGCAGTGGATGCCCGGCGCATGGGTGAGGTAGATGCCGATGTCGTGGAGCATGGCGCCGGCTTCGATGAGGCGAAGATCGGCGCGGAGTTCGGGATGTCGGCGCGCGATGTCGAGGGCGCGGCGGCAAACCTGGCCGCTGTGGTGCAGAAGCAGCCGACGCAGCGGCGTGTCGACGGGATAGTGGCGGAAGAGGAGGGCGCGGTAGTTCACGGGCGGGGGGTGGTTTTGCGTTCGTCGCGGGGCGCATTGGGCTTGAGCGCCGGCGTGTTCGGCTTGGGCGCGGGGGCGGCCTTTCGTTCCTCGCGGGGCGCGGTGGGTTTGGCGGGGGCGTTCTTCCCGTCGTTGTCGGGGCGCGTCGCGTCGTGGCCGCTGTTGTCGTTGTCGTCCGTGGTAGGCGTCACGGCTTGGCTGCGTCCGTCGGCAAAACCTGCGGCATATCCGCGACGATAGGCCGCGGCGTAGGTTTGGCGGTCGGCGGCCGAGGGATATTGCGACGACTCGTCGTAGCCGGCGCGCTCGTCGTTGTTCATTCCGTCGGTGTTGCCGCACAGATACCCGTCGTCGTAGCCGGCGGCAGCGGGGTCGCGCTCAGCGACGTCGGGCGTTTCGCCGCCGGAGTTGGCGGGCGTCGCTTCTTCGACGGGCGGTGTCGGCGCATGCTCGGCGGTGTCGGGCACGGCCATGTGGCGAATGCTGTCGCGGCCGGCGAGTCCGTCGGGGGTGAGGGGCACATCGGTCGAGCGCTTCAGATAAAAGATGAGGCCGCCGGCCACAAGCAGCAGCGCGACAAAGAGCAGGCTGCGAATGAGGGTTTGGCGACGGGGAGTGAGAGCCATAGTCTATGTTTTGTGGAGGAGCACTTCGCGAAACGGGTCGACGCTTTGCCCGATGTGGGCGGGGCGGGGCGAGCGCTTCGTGAGCGGCGGCTCCTTGTGGATGGATAACGAGTGAGAGGGGATAAATAATGTGTGGGGGCTTCAGCGTTTGCGTCCGGCGTCGATGCGCAGGAAGATGAAAAGCAGGAGGGTGAAACCCCAAAGTGACGAGCCGCCGTAGGAAAAGAACGGCAGCGGGATGCCGATGACGGGGGCGATGCCCAGTACCATGCCGATGTTGATGAACACGTGGAAGAGCAGGATCGAAAGCACCGAATAGCCGAACACGCGCCCGAAGGTCGACGTTTGCCGCTCGGCCAGGGCGATGAGCCGCCAGATGAGTAAGAGGAAGAGCACCAGCACGCCGGCCGCGCCCACGAAGCCTTCTTCTTCGCCCACGGTGCAGAAAATGAAGTCCGTGTCCTGTTCCGGCACATAGTCGAGCTTGGTCTGCGTGCCGTTCATGAAGCCTTTGCCCAACAAGCCGCCCGAGCCGATGGCGATCTTCGATTGCGTCACGTTGTACGAGGCGTCGCGGTCTTCCTCCACACCCAGCAGCACGCGGATGCGGGTGCGCTGATAGTCCTTCATGGCGTTGTTGAGCACATAGTCCGAGGCGTAGAGAAAACCGATGCTGCCGATCGAAAACAGCCCGATGAGCAGGAAGGTATTGACGCGCCGACCGATCCACTGCATGCCCAAATAGCCGAACATTGCGATGCAACCGCCCAACTGCGCCCAACTGATGTCGAAGGGCACGACGAAGAGCGAAACGCCGTAGGCCACAAGGTGGAGCAACGTGCCCCAAAAGAGGATACGGCGCGCATGTTCCGGTTCGCGCGGCACGTAGACGAGCAGCAAACCCGCCGTGAAGAGCCAAACGAGCGCCAAGACCACCGTTTCGCCCACGCTGGCCAAGGTGCCGGGCAGCACGGTTTCGCCCTGACCGATGCCCACCACGAAGTAGACCACCGCCGCAGCGCCGCAAAAGAGGATGCTGCCGGGCATGCCTTCGCGGTAGAACATGAGGAAGAAGGCGAAATAGACGAGCGCCGAACCCGTTTCTTTTTGCAACACGATGAGCGCGAGGGGCAAAAACACGATGCCCGCCGCCCGAAGGAAGTTGCTCCGGCGGTTGAGCGTGAAGCCGTATTGACCGATCACCTTCGACACCATCAGCGCCGTGGCGCATTTGGCAAACTCGGCCGGCTGCAGCGAAACGGGACCCAGCGAGATCCACGAGCGCGAACCCTTGATGTCGTGCGCCACGAAGGGCGTGATGAGCAGCAAGGCCATCATCGACCAATAAAACAGGTCGGCCAGCATGTCGAAGTAGCGATCGTCGAACATCAAGATCACGCCGCCCAACACCAACGAGCAGCAAATCCAAATCAACTGCTTGCCCGCTCGCGTGTCGAACGAGAGCAGATTCTGAAGGTCGAACGTGTGGCTGGCGCCGCACACGCTGAACCACCCGAAAGTGACGAGGGCCAGAAAGATAAGGAGCACCCAGCCGTCGGCACGAAAGGCCGGATTGAGTTGATTATCGCGCATGGCTGCCATAATTGATGTGACGTTGGCGGAAAGACTCGGCCTTCGAGCGAGAAGCCGGCGAGAGTTTTCCGTTGATATACTGTTCCATGATGAGAGAGCCGATGGGCATGGCGAAATCGGCGCCGAAGCCACCGTTTTCCACGTAGACGCACACCGCAATCTTCGGGCGGTTCATCGGCGCGAAGCCCATAAAGGCCGAGTGGTCGTGGCCGCGGTTTTGGGCCGTGCCCGTTTTGCCGCAAACCTCCCCGCCGGGGAAATCCGCCCCGCGGCAGGTGCCGGCCAACACTGAGCGGCGCATGCCCGCCACGGCGTAGTCATACCAGCGGCGCGCCACCATCGTGCGGCGCGGGCGGGTGTAGGTCGTGTCGAGGCGCTCGCCCTGAACGCGGCGCGCCACATGCGGCACAAAGTAGTGACCGCGGTTGGCCACCGTGGCCGCCAAGTTGGCAATTTGCAGCGGAGTGGAGGTCACCTCGCCCTGTCCGATGCCGATCGAGATCACCGTCAGCCCGTTCCACGAGCGTTTGTAGGCCTTGTCGTAGTAGGCCGCGTTCGGAATCATGCCGCGGCGCTCGCCCGGCAGGTCGACGCCCAGTTTGTAGCCGAAGCCCATGCTCACCACATGGTCTTTCCAGCGCGTCATCGCGTTTTGCACGCTGCCGTACTTCCCGCGGTTGCTGAGCATGCGCAGCAGATTCCAGCAGAAATACGAGTTGCACGATGTCCCGATGGCCGGTACCAGATTGATCGGTGCCGCGTGGCCGTGACAGCCCACGTGCAAACCCTTGTAGTTGAAGCCTCGGGCGCAGGGGAAGGCCACACTCGGTGTGATCGACCCTTCTTGCAGTCCGAGCAGCGCTTGCGAGATCTTGAACGTCGAGCCCGGCGGATAGGTGCCCGAGATGGCGCGGTTGAGCAGTGGGCGGCGCTCGTCGCGCATCATTGTGGTCATCGCCTTTCCGCGGTCGCGACCCACCATCGAGCGCGGGTCGTAGGTCGGTGCCGAGGCCATCGCGATGATTTCGCCCGTCGCCGGTTCGATGGCTACGATCGCCCCGTATTTGCCTTCGAGCAGTCGTTCGGCCAATTCCTGTGTGGCGTAGTCGAGCCCGAGCGTCAGGTTGCGACCCGGCTGGGCCTCGGTGTCATATTTGCCGTCCATGTAGTGCCCCTTCGTGCGGCCGTGCACGTCGCGCAGCATAATCCGCATGCCCTTCTCGCCGCGCAGCACTTTCTCGTAGCTGCGCTCCACGCCGAGCTTGCCGATGTAGTCGCCGCTCTTGTAGTACGCGTCGGAGTCCACGTCGGCTTGGTTCACCTCCGCCACGTCGCCCAGCAAGTGCGCGGCCATGCCCGAGGCGTAGCGACGCACCGAACGCTTTTCGACCGTGAAACCGTTGAAACGAAACAGCTTTTCGCGAAACTTCGAAAACTCGTGCGCCGGAATTTGGCTCATGAACAGTTGCGGCGTGTTGCGCGAATAGCCCGGATTCTTCGCCGGATCTTTGATCTCGTTCATCTTCCGAATGTAGTCTTCGCGCGTGATGCCCATCGTGTGGCAGAAGTCCGCCGTGTCGATGCCGTGTTGGTCCTGCATCGTCACGAGGATGTTGTACGAGGGCTCGTTGTACACCAGCAACTTCCCGTGCCGATCCGTGATCAGCCCGCGGGAGGGGTACAATATCTCTTTGCGAAACGCGTTGGAGTCTGCGCTCTTGCGGTAGTCGTCGCTCATCAGTTGCAGCGCCAGCAGCCGCAACACGAAGACGACAACGATCGACAGCGCGATGCCGCCGATCACCAACTTGCGCTTCTCAAAACTATAATCTTGGGGCACGGTGGGAGGGAAATAGGGTGGGGAAGGGAGTGACTGAAAAGGGGGAATATGAAACGCGCACCGCCGAGGAGGTGCGAGTCGGGGGCGCAAAGAAGGCGACGGCCGGAGCGGAGGGAAATCAAACTATCCTACAAAATGAAAAAACCTCCGTCCGCGCCGTCGTCCTACTCAGCGCGCTGTGGCCTCGCCGGAGCTGAAGGCCAAGCGTATGCGTTCAAAGGTGGCGACAAAAAGCAGCGTGAGCACAAAACTGCCGCCGATGTTCAAACCCAGCGCAGCCGGGTGGAAAAACGAAAAACTCTCCAATACGTGAAATACCGACACCGTCACGAACGAAAGCGTGGCCGCGAATTTCAAAAAGCCGTTCCACGTCATCGTGCGCACGCCCGGCAGAAAGGCTTCTTCCAACTTGTCGTCGGGAGCGAAAAACTGCAGCACGCCCGGCGTCAACAGTCCCGCGAAGGTCAGCGCACCGGCCGCCACACCCGGCGTGGTGCTCACCGCGTCGATGCAAAGGCCCGTCACGAAGCCCGTCAGCACATAAACCCAACGCGGCGTGCCGTGACGAAGAATCAGCAGCACAAAAACATAGGGCATCGGGGTGGCGTAGCCGAACAGGTGGATGTGGTTGAAAACCAGCGCTTGCGCGATGACCAACACGATGAACCAGAGGCTGCGAGCCAGAGAGGAGTGAAACATAGAGGGAGCTTGTATGTTTGAGGCAGAGCGAGGAGAAAAAACGTGCGGCGGCGCGTTCCGCTCGCGGCGGCGCGGCGGTTGGGGCTATGCTCGATCAATCCTCCCCGCACACACGATTTTTACCCCCATGTCGGGCGACGCCGAAACGCAGAAAAACGGGTCTCGGACGCCGCCCTCCAAAGATAAAAACAGATCACCTCGAAGAACCAAATCGAGGCTGAACGCAAAATTCGGCAAATCTCCTCAATCGGCCAAATTTTCGCGCCGGAAATTACGCGAACTATCTCTTATACGCGCGAGCGCCGCGCGAAAGCCTCCGTCACCACTGCCGCGCCGAAAAACTAACGCCGTGTCGGTGCACCGAAAAAAACGGCGCAGGAACGAATTCCGTGCGCCGAAAACCAAGAAATATGAAAAAAGATCGAGAAAAGAATTTCTGAATCGAAAGCAAAAGTCGGAAGTCTTCCTCAATCGACCAAATTTTTCTGCCGAAAAACGCCGGGGCGATCGCGTACTCGGGCGAGCCGTGCGCGTCCGCGGCTCAACAACTGGCGCACCGAAGGCGCACTCAGCCCCATCGCCTCGGCGATTTCGGCCGAACTCCACCCGTCGGCGTGCAGCAGCACCACACTTCGCGACTCCGTGCCCAAAGCCGAGAGCGCACGCGACCACCGCGCATCCAGCACCCGCGCATAGTCGAAGGCCGAACCCGCTTGTTGCGCCCTGCGCCGCATTGCCGTCCACAGCCGCCCCGCCTTCGTGCGGTGAAAACCGGGACGCGAAAGCCCCGTGTGCCAACTTTCCAGACACGTGTCGTGCGTGGCGATCGTCCTTTCGCGGCGCGCCCTGCGTTTCGGCGTGTCTTGCGCCGGTTTCGGGGCGAAGGGGGCGAAGGGTTCGGCCGCCGCCGCGTTGTCGTTCGCGAGGGGATCGGGGAGGCACCCGGCGTTCGTTCCCTCCGCGAGGGCTTCGTTCGCCCCCTCCTCCTCCGTTTTCGGGCGACCGGCGGGGGTGAGATGCGTGGTGCGATGCCGCTGCGCGCGGCGGTTGAGTGTCGAAAGCGCGTGGAGCGTCACGGTCGAAATCCACGGCCGCGGATCGAACTGCGCCGCACCGCCGAGCGCGCCCTGCGCCAGCGCGCCCAACTCTTCCAGGTGTTCGAGCAGGACGAGCACCACACTCTGAAAATTATCGGCCGTTTCGCTCGCCGGATACGAGTGCCGGCGCACTATGCCGCGCACCATCTCGAGGTGCGGGGCGAGGTATTGATCGTAATGGGTTGTCATGGTTGATGGTTGGGTATATGGTAAACCGGTAAACAAGTAGACGAAGGTAAACGAGTAGACGCGAGAAGCAGTCGAAGCGGCGAATCACGCGTTTACGCTGTGTACAAGTTTACTTCGTCTACGGAAGTTCTCTCATCTACTCCTTCCCTTCTTCCTCCAGCCAAAACCGCCGTTTCAGCAGTTCGCGGGCCGCCTGTTCGTCGCCGTTTGTGCGCTGCAAAGCCTGAGCGTGCAGCTCCAAATAGCGTTCGCGCGTGCAACAGTGTTTCGCGTGCTCCGCCGCCTCCCGAGCCCGCGCAGCATCTTCCAGCATACGCTCATAGCGACCCCGCTCGCGGTTGCGTTCCTTCATAAATTCCGGCAAGTTCGACACCATCGCGTCCACCGTCAGCGCGCCGAAAGCCACCTTGCCGTAGCGGCCCGCCAACAAGTAGCACAAATAGAGCATCACCTCGCCCAAATTCAGTTCGCCGTACGCCACCGCGATGGCAGCGGCCGCCGCCTGCAACTGCTCGCTCGTCAGCCCGTCGGCGCTCCCCCACGACTTCGCCGTGTGGTTCAGTTGCAGACACAGCCAAGCGTTCACCGCCTCCGCGCCCAACTGCTCGCGAAAGCGCTTGAGCGTGAGTAATTTGTCGTTGCAGTAGCACCATCCCGGGTTCTCGGCCACGGTGGCTTGCATCGAGGGGTTGTAAAAGTGGAAGATCCGCTGTCGCCAGTAGACGCGTTCCGCCTCGGTCATCTCAGAAGGGCACGCAGCCGTCGCGATAGGCGTGCAGGCACGCGGTGCATTCGCGCCGTTCGGCGGCACTGCGGCGCCGTTCGGCGGCATCGTCGGTCGGCGACGGCTCGTCGGCGAGCGGAAGAGGGTGGACATGGCCCCGGCCATCGGGGCGTGGGGAGCGTTTTCCGCCGTGTGCGACGGGGAAGGGCTCGAGTTGTTTTCGTGATACATGAGAGGGTGTGTTGAAGGTGAACAAAAGGGTGTTTTCGTGCGCGGAAACGCCGCCCGTCTCGGGTAGAGCTTCCGTGTTAAGTATGTTGTTTTCAGTGGATTGTCGGTCTGAGGTTTCGCCCGTGAGGTAAACTTTCGCTTCGCCCTTCGCTCCTTCCTGCGCATTGTTGCGTGCAGGCTCGGCCACGTGGGCGGAAAGACTGTCGTCGGGCGCGGTACTTTCGCCGCCAAAGGATTGGTGCTCAGCGGTATCCTCTTCGGCGTAGACGAACGAACGCTCGCTTTCGTCCGCACCCGGGAGCAGTTGCGGCGAAGTGCCCGCCGAAGTCTCGAATTTCGCGGCGAGATCGGGTGACGAGGGGGCGGCAAACGACGAACTTCCCGCGCTGAGCGCGTCGGGGGTCACGCCCAACAGGGCGCTCGCCCACCGTGCCAAATCGTCCTCCCGCCGTTGTTGCACCGAGGTGGTGCGCGTCGGCTGACGAACGCCGGCGGCGGTGGGGAGCGAAGGCGAAGTTTTGCCCCCGTCGGTCGATGAAATTGGCGATTTTTGCGCATTCCGATCCGAAAAACCGTCCGTCTGTGCGCCGTATGCGGCCTGCCGTTCGCCCTGCGTCCCACGGCGTTGCGCATCGCCGCGCACCAACCAGAGTTTCACCAGACTGCGCCAATCGGCCACCGCCAGTCCGCCCTGCAACAGCCAACCGCGCGACTCGTAGTAGAGCACAAACCGCAGCGCGTCGAACCGCGGCCGACCCAATAAGTGCGCATAGGCCGCCACCTCCCTCGCATTCGGCGCGACAAACCGCTCACGCGTCCAATGCGCCGGACGGCGATTTCGCTCTGTCCGCTCGTCGTCCTCTTCCACCTCCGCCGAGTTTTCCATCCCTTGTGGGGCGGTTTCGCCGGCCGTGTTCGATGGGGCGCTCACAAGGGGAAGTTTTCCCTCGCTTTCGGGTGCGTATCCCTCGCCTTCGGTCGAATTTTCCATCCCTTGTGGGGTGGTTTCGCTCGCGGTCGTCGATGGAGCGCTCATTGTGGGCAGGTTGTCCGCGGTCGTGGCCGTGGTGGGCTGTGCGGTCGCGGGCATTCCGTCTGAATAGGTGGGGCGATCGGCGTTCGTTTCCGCCTTCGCGCTCACTGCGGACAGCTTACTTTCGTCGCCCCGCGTGGACGATGGCGGCAACGACACGGCGACAGCCGAACGACGCGATTGCGCTTCCTCCTCCCACCGTGCGTTTTGGGGCGTTTCGCCCTTCCCACTCACCCCTTGGGGGAGGGGGACTATAGGGGGAGAGGGTTTTTTATTTTCTTCTTTTCTTTCCGCGACGGGTCGATCGTTTTTCGCCGGCGCGCTGTCGTCGGCGGCTTCCGCGTCGGCGGTCGGTGGGGCGGCGAGTGGGACTTCGGCGGGGAGCGTGTCGGCAGTGTCGGCCTCCTCCGCCGTTTCGTCGTCGAACAGGTCGGCGGTGTCGTCGTCTGCTGCCGCGGTTTCCTCGTCGGTGGGCGTGGGGGCGCCCTCCTCCGCCATTTCGTCGGGGAGCGTGTCGGGGGTGTCGGTCGTTCGGCGCGAACTTTTTCTCTCGCGGCGGCGTCGTTCTTCGCTGTTGCGCTTCGATCGGGAGCGCGGGCGAGCGGTGGCGGCCACCTCTCGCAGGGCTTCGGCGGTGAAAGTGCCGTGCTCGCGATCGAGGAGGAAGAGCCCGAAGTCTTCCACCACGCGGCGGACGAGGGCGGGGTCTTCGTGCAGTTCGTAGCCCAGCGCGTCGTAGTCGAGTTCGGCCGTGCAGTCGGGACAGTCGCGCAGGTGGGAGAGCACCATCACATAGAGGCCGAAACCCGCGGTGCCCATTTGGCGGCGCAACTGTCCGCTCTTGCCGACGCGGTAGGCGTTGGATTCGAGGGGGAAATAGGGACTGAATAGGGGCATAACTTCGATGATTTAAGGGTAATGCAATGGGTGAGGCGGTGTTTTCGTGGTTTTCTCACCTCGCTGTGCTGCAAAGGTATAAACTTTTTCGAACTCACTGCCGTGTTTCCTTCCTTTTCTTGCGCTTGATTTGGGTAAGTGTTTGAGATTGACGAACTTTCTTACGCTCGGTTTCCCGCCCTTGTCGCGCCGTGAAACGCTTTCTCCTTCGATGAAATCGCCTATTTTGGTGCATTTTCCTACTTTGTATTGGTTGGGTTCGCAACTTTTCGTTGTGTTGGTTCGAATGAACACAAACTCCACGCCTTTTCGTGAGAATGTGCGGAGAAATGACAAAACATTGTGGACTTTTTTCGCCTCTTTTTCGGCTTTCGAACGCATTGATTCTGAGCGATGAAACATTTTTTATACGAATTTTCTGCCCTCCCCCTGTCACATTTGGCCCCTCTCGATTGTATTGGAGAGTGTAGGGAGGTGGTGCTCACGATGACGCGACGGCACTCGTCTACCCGTTTGCTTGCCTTCGTAGACTCGTCTACTCGTTTACGAGTAAACGCGTGATTCGCTAATTCGAGTGCTCTTCTCGTTTACTTGTTTACCGGTTTACTCGTCTACTCGTTTACTCGTCTACCGGTTTACCCGTTTACCGCCCCTCCCCATTCGTTAACCCCTTAAATTTCAACCTTATGTTAACCTACCACGTTATTCGCCGCAAGAACATCAAGACCGGCGACATCCTCTACTACCCGCAACTCGTCACCGCAGCGGCTGACGACCGCGCCAAAATCATCGAGCGCATCGAAAAGAAATGTACCCTCGCTTCGGCCGACGTCAAGGCCGTGGTCGATGCCCTCGAGGTCGAGATCATCGACTGCCTCCAGCAGGGACGCAGCATCCGCCTCGGCGATCTCGGTTCGTTCCGCCCCTCGTTGCGCTGCGGAAAGGGCGTGAAGGAGGAACAGAGCGTCAGTCCCGCGATGATCAAGCGCGTGCACATCGTTTTCCATCCCTCCTCGCGCATTCGCCGCGCCCTCTCGGTCAAAGACCACGCGGTGAGCTTCTACCGGCGCGACAAAAAGAAGAAGGGTGATGGTACGAACCAACCCGGCACCACGCCTCCCGGCACGAACCCCGCAGGTACGGGCGGCAATCCTTCGGGTATGGGTGGTGATCCCTCGGGCACGCCCACTCCGGGCGGCACCCCCGTTGCCACAGGTGGCACGGCTGCTCCCGCTCCCGGCACGAACCCCGCAGGTACGGGTGGCGCTCCTTCGGGCACGGGTGGTAATCCCTCGGGCACGCCCACGCCGGGCGGTACCCCCGTTGCCACAGGCGGCACGGCTGCTCCCGCTCCTGTCGGTACGGGCGGTAATCCCTCGGGCACAGGTGGTAACCCCTCGGGCACGCCCACGCCGGGCGGCACTCCCGTTGCCACGGGGGATACGGCTTCTTCTGCTCCGGGCGGAATGCCCACGGTGGCCCCCGCCGGTCATTAAGCCTTCGGCCGTCGCGACCCGTTCCTTCGCGGGTAGCGCAGGCGCAATCGGTGGTCGCTCCTCCCCAAGGTGGGGGAGCGCCACCCCTTGGCCGCCGATCGCCTAAAAATACAACCGATTGACTTACTTAATTCGCTGTTATTCTTTGATTTCTATCGATAGAGTGAAAATAAAATCTCGACAGATAGAAATAAACACCTAAAATAGATAGTACTATAACTTTTTATTTTGAGTAAATAGATGAGAGAATGAAGTGAAATTAGCGTATAAAAAGAAGATAGAAGGAACTTTCATATTGATACTATCACAAAACACGATTAAACCGCTATATATAAAATGAATAAGCAACAAGAACGAGATATCCATCTAATAGGATTGGCGCTCTTTCTCGCCCTGTCGGCTGCCGTGCAGCCCCATTCCGATGTTCAACCTCATACGCTTTCCGATGAAGCACTACAAACTACAAGAAATCACCGCCGTCGCGCTGCTCGCCGCCGGCGTAGCCTTCGCCCTGATGGGCTTGCTCCTGCCCCCGATGGGCACGATTCACGACAGCGTCCTCTGGGTCTTCGCCCAGTGTCTGATCTATGCCGGCAGCGTGCTGGGCGTCACCGGCTTTTTGAAATCGAGTAGAGGAGTAGACAAGTAAACAAGTAAATAAGTAGACGAGTAAACGCGAGAGTAACTCGTTCGACTGCGCCTCGCGTTCGCTTGTTGCGCATGAGCGGATTTGCCGAACCACTTGCTTACTCTCGCGTTTACGGGTCTACTTGTTTGCCTGTTTACTTTCCTTGTAGCCGATTAAACGCGAGAGCAACTCGTTTGACTGCACCCCGCGTTCGCTTGTTGCGCATGAACGGATTTGCCGAACCACTTGCTTACTCTCGCGTTTACGGGTCTACTTGTTTACTGGTTTACCCGTCTACCGGTTTACGAGTAAACGCGTGATTCGCTAATTCGAGCGTTCCTCTCGTCTACTTGTTTACCGGTTTACCCGTCCACTTGTTTACTCGTTTACCCGTCCACTTCACCTTAAATCACAACCCCATGTCCTCATTACTTCGTCTTTGCCGCACAGCGATCCTTCCCGGCGGAACAGAAGGCATCCTCTTGTTGCCGACCGAAGTCGGTCTGCGCTCCGTCGCCACCCTCGAACCCCCGATGTCGGGAGCGCATCCCGCCATCCCTGCGGGCGAATACGACCTCCGCCTCGACGTCCCCTCGCCTCGCTTTCTGCGTTCGCCCCGTCCGTGGTCGAAAGTGTGGTGCGCGCGCCTTCCCCGTTTGGAGGGCGTCCCCGGCCGCGCCGGCATTCTCATCCATCCCGGCAATCGCCCCTCCGACTCCTCGGGCTGCCTCCTCGTCGGTCGTGCCGCCGGCGTCCTCCGTCTTGCCGACAGTGTCGACACCTTCCACCGCCTGATGCAGACCCTCCACGCCCTTCCCGCACCTCTCCGCCTCCGAGTGGAGTAGGGCGGCCACGTTCCGCTCACTTCTTTCCCACCACGCCGACGCCCCTCGCGTCGGCGTGCTTTTGTTTGGGGCTAAATGTGTGTTTTATACCTCGAAAAAAGTTACATTCGTTTGTCTAAACGCGTTGTTTTTCATACATTTGCAGTGTAAACTGTTTCGAACGTTGCCCGTCTTGCACCAACTTCTTTTGCGTGCTGCGCTCTATCGTTAAAACCTTTCTCCCCACTCGCTTGTATCGCCGTGAAACATCGGCTAAAAACGCTTCTCCTCTTATGAAAATTGAAAGTTTTTCCATTCAGAATTATAAGTGCATCAAAGACTTAGCCGTGGATTGTCGTGGCGCAGACGGAGAGATTAAGCAGTGGACGGTGTTGCTCGGCGAGAACAACACGGGGAAGACGAATGTGCTGCGGGCGTTGTCCTATTTGGTGGTTTCTAAATTCAATTTTAGAATGGAAATCGGAGAGGAAGTAGTTGAAGAGCATACTAGGTTTACAGCACGAGGTTATGAAGGTATTTTTAGGAAAACCAAATCAAAACAATGCGTAAAGTCAATTCTAAGCAACGGGGATCATTGGAATTCTGATTCAAGAATCGAATGCGCGAAGGGAACAGTTTCTTATCTTGATCTCTTTCCCTATGGCGTAAATCGCGTTCCGGCGCGAGTGGCGCTCAGTGAGCGAGAGTCTTTGCCTTACAAAACTCTATTTACGTCTGACGCTCGCTTGCTGGATCTTCAAGAGTGGCTGTTGCAGTTAGATTATTCGCAGAAGAGCGGCAGTGAGAAGTCTCAAAAGCGTCTTGACAAGATGCACGAATTGCTGAAAAGTGAATTGTTTCCGGAGATAAAAGGTTTTAAGTTCGGGCGTTATGAACTTGAAAACGACCAAGTTTCGGTGCGCTTCGAAACGATAGATGGCGATATGCGCTTCGACGAGTTGGGGTTCGGCTATCAAACCACCTTGACTTGGTTGGCTGATTTCTGCAAGCGGATGTTTAAATTGTATCCCGATGCCGAAAATCCCTTGCACGAAGAGGCCGTTGTGCTGGTAGACGAGATTGATTTGCACCTGCATCCCAAGTGGCAGCGCGATCTTGTGCCCACGCTTTCAAAGATCTTTCCCAAGGTGCAGTTTATCGTCACGACCCACAGTCCGCATGTGCTTCAATCGATGGAGGATGTGAACCTCTATGTACTGCGTCGCGATGCGGAAAGCGGGGAAATTACGGCAGAACGATCTGATGTGACGAACTTCACAGGTTGGACAGTAGAGGATATTCTCAGTGTGACTATGGAATTGGGAGACGACGTTTTGTCCGTAGCTTACAATGCTGTAAAAAAAGATTTTGAAGAGGCGCTACGGAATAAGGATCGCGCGGCGGCACAGCAGTGTTACGAGCGTTTGGATGATATGATGCGTCCCGGTAATCCAATGCGGAGTATTTATCGAATTAGGCTCGAAGAAATGGCGTAAACAGCATATGATCAAGTTAGACCTGCCCCAAGAACCGGCGAAGTTGACCGACAAGAAGGAGGAACTCACCCGTCGATATGTCGAGGCCTCAAGTAGTGGCAAAGCGAAGCGAGTGTGGGCTCAGCCTTATATTAAGGAAGCTTTGTTAGAAATGACCCATGGAAAGTGCGCTTATGCCGAGGTTAAACTAGCAGTGAATGGACATCGTTGGGATGTGGAGCATTTCAAATGCAAAAGTAAGCACAAAGCATGCGTGGTGGAATGGGGGAATCTGTTGCCTTCGTGTGCCTTTTGCAACACGAGTAAGGGGGATTACGATGTGGAAGCAAATGAACCTATTGTGCATCCTGTATTTGATTGTCCGAATGATTACCTTTTTATGCGCAATGGCTACCTTTTTGCGAAAAATAAAAAGGGAGAAGCTACAATCAGTGTGCTCGGACTTAATGATTGGGTGATGTTTGCCAAACCTCGAGCAGAGCTTTGTCTCGAGCTCAATGAAGACATTGCTGACTGTCTTCGTTTGATAGAGCGTTGTCAAACGGAGACGGATCGTTACGAAGTACGCAATAAATGTAGGGCGTTGCTTCACGGAGGTCTCCCCGATCGGGAATATTCGGCCACGGTGGCCACCTTCTTGATGTGCGAGCAGCGAGATTTGGTGCAGGAAATCGAACAGCAGTTGAGAGCGTGGGAACTTTGGGATGAGGAAATGGAAAGCACGAAGGCCATACTCTTGAAAAATGCGTTGCCCAAATGAGCAATCGGGCGACTCTACACGATCTCAAAAAGCTACTAAAGATTTGATGCGGTTGCCCTGCATATCAAGATTCTGATATTTGTGAAGTAATCAGAGGTGTTGTTTGGAGTTGAATCCTCAGAATAGGAACTTGTCAGCTTAGAAGTGTAGAATGTCGAGGGTGCTTAGTATATAAATATAACGAGTAGTGATAAGATTTAGAAGAATAGTTTGCCTTTTAATGCTCCTCATGACGATGAGTGCCGGGGCTCAGGTTTTTGATGAGCAAGAGCCTCAAGCCCTTGAAGCTCTTGCTCACAAAGGATTTAAAGTGGAGGATTGGGGCGATAAGCAAGTAAGGCTCTCACTTAACGACTCAGATGAGAATAAAGGCATAGAGGCACAGTCGCAATATCCCATTCTTTCTCAGAAGTCGAAACGTCATAGCATTGGTTTGAAATTTATGGGACTCAGCTTCCACCCTCTTAGTGGAAAGCCTAATGCGGAGCTGATGCCCAATCGCTTAGACGAACAGGCTTATTTTGTTTTGGACTTGGGTGCTCTCCTTACGTATGAATACTTTATTGTACCTGATATCCTTTCTGTCAAGTTTATACAAGGCCTATATGCGGATTGTGCTGCTCAGTTTGCAGGTGTGACGAGTATTGGGCTACGAGCTCGTATTTTTCAAATTGGTCGGCATAGCCTCCTCGGGGGAATGGGTCCAACGTGGATTTATCGACATAATTGGTTTCTTATTCCTAACTATGTAGATACGAAATACTTCAAAGGAACACCGACAGATAAATGGCAGTACAAGTTCTTATGGTACGGAGGGGAATTAGAGTACAAGTTTGCGATTAGCTCGAAGCTGGATTTTGCTACGATTTTTGTGCCCGGTTATCCTGACCTTATGGCATTTGCTGTTGGACTTAATTATAAGTTGTAAGCTGCTAACTAGAGCTTAAGAGATACAGACTTTTCCCGATATAATGTGTACTTTCAATATAGCAGTGCAACACGCTTCCCCTCTCTCCTTTGGAGCGTAGTGGAAAAGGGGAGAAGGGCGACTTTTTTGCCCGAATCCCCTAAAAACTCGTGGGCTTTTTGCTCACTCTGAGAAAAAGTTGTACCTTTGCGCCCGTATAGAGTCCGACGAGGCCCAAGAAGTCGCGTCGCCCCGTGCGTGTCGTGCCGTTTCGAAAAGGAAAGGTGCGGGCGGAAGGAGCGAAGCGCGCCCCCCGGAAAAAACCGTTTTATCACACAAATCACACATCTCATGTACGCAATCGTAGAGATCAACGGTCATCAGTTTAAGGTCGAGCAAGGCCGCAAGCTTTTCGTAGACCGCGTCCGCAATGCTGAAAGCGGACAAACTGTTGAATTCGACAAGGTGCTCCTCATTGACGCCGACGGCGCAGTGAAAGTGGGCGCTCCCACCGTCGCAGGTGCTAAAGTCGTGGCAGAAGTTACCACGCCCCTCGTCAAGGGCGACAAGGTACTCGTTTTCCACAAGAAGCGCCGCAAGGGCTATCGTAAACTCAACGGCTATCGCCACCAGTTTACTGAAGTCACTATTAAAGAAGTAATCGCATAACCACTTAACACACACAACACAATGGCACACAAAAAAGGTGTAGGTAGTTCGAAGAACGGCCGTGAATCAGCATCACAACGTCTGGGTGTTAAGATCTGGGGCGGACAGGCTTGCGTAGCCGGTAACATTATCGTTCGCCAACGCGGCACCGCTCACTACCCCGGCAAGAACGTGGGTATGGGTTCCGATCACACCCTCTACGCGCTCGCAGACGGCACTGTTGTCTTCAAGCGTGGCGCACGCGACCGCAGCGTCGTAAGCGTTGAGCCCAAGGCTGAAGCCTAAGCTCGTTTTGGTCCGCTCCCTCGGGTGGAGCGGCGGAGGCTTGCCCTCTTTCTTTTCAACCCGCCCGAACAATCGGCGCACTTCTCTCGCAGAGGTGCGCCGATTTCTTTTATTTCCTTGTAGACAGGTTGACTTGTAGACGAGTAAACGCGTGAGATGGTTGCTTCGTGTGCTTCTCTCGTTTACGGGTTTACTTGTTTGCCCGTTTACTTCCCTTGTAGACAAGTCGACTCGTAGACGAGTAAACGCGTGAGATGGTTGCTTCGCGTGCTTCTCTCGTTTACTTGTTTACTTGTTCACCCGTTTACTCGTTTACTCGTTTGCCCGTTTGCCCGTTTACTTCCCTTGTAGACAAGTTGCATGCCGCAGCTGTGCGCAAAAGGAGCAAGAACGCGGTATAACGGCTGGGAAGATGGTGCGCAAGGAGTAGAAGTTGCGGGGGTGAGTGGGCGAATGCACACGTGGCCGTGAGGGGCGTGCGGGCGATGAGTTGTGCCATTGAAGCGAACGGGGTGGGGAGCAAAGGGAAAATGCGCCGGCGGTCGGGGAAATTGCTCGTGCGAGGTTTATTATAGATAGAAGAGGCGCAGGTGCGGCGGGCTTTCGGCGCGAAACTGCCGCGCGCCAACGGCCGTAAAGCTCCGCCCTGCGTGTTTCTGTTTCCAGCACGTTTCTTCTCCTGACAACCGCGTTGCTTCGTCCGTCAGCACACCGGTCTGCCGCTTTAGTCCTCGCATTTCTGCACCCTCCGCGTTTCTTCTGCTGCGCAACCGCCTTTCTTCTGCTGTGCAGCCGCGTTGTCGGTTTGCCATTGCTCCCTTTTCGCGTTTATTTTTCCTCATTGGCCGCCGCGAAAGGCTTTGTTCTGCTAAAAATCTGTGTCTGCCGGCTTGCGCCCCTCGTCGTTATCGTGCGAGGGGCGCAACTGTTTTTGGCTTTTCTCTCGCTCGTTTCCGGCTCGCTGCGCCCTTTTTTTGTTGACAAGCGCTGTGTTTTCGCGGTTGGATGCTGAGTTTCCGTGCCGGTGTGCGGGCTTTTCCGTTGGCAGGGGCTGCGCTTCTCTCGCTTTAATGCTTGCTTTCGCCACCTCGTGTGGGGCTTTGGGGTGCTTCGCACTGCGCTTTCGCGGTTGGGCGCCCCGCTGCTCGGGCAGCGTTCACCGCTTCGCCTCCGTTCGTTGCGGAGCGGTGGAAAAAGCGCGCCGATTTTCCACTTATCCACAATTTGTTTTCCACAGTCTTTTCCACGGTGTGGAGAAAATGTCCACCTTCCCGTGCGTTTTCCACCGCCTTTCCGTTTTTCCTCCACAGGGCGCACCGAGCACCTCCCGCCGAGGGGAGGAAAAGTCCCCTTCACGCGCGCGTATATATAATATAGGAGCGGAGAAAGGCGAAAAGGGCAGCGCGCCGTTCGCCGCCTTTCGTGGTGGAAGAGGGCTGATCGATGCGTGGGGTGCCGAGCGGTAGTCCCGCCCCGCGGGGAAAGGCCTCACGGTCGGGCGGGGTTAGCAGACAGGAGTGGGGGAGGGTGTCGGCAGTGGGCTGCCGGGGGCGCCCGTCGGGGTGGGGCGAGTGAAAGTGGTCGGGCGGGCGCGCTCCGTTTGCACCCGAGTCGCAATGGTAGGCGGGGAACAGGGACGCCACGGCCGATGCGCTTGCACAATTCGCGCTCAATTTTAAGTATCGTGTCCGAATGATGTGTCCAAATAATGATCAACGTCGGGAGATCGAACAAGTTTTTGCACAACTTTTCCACAGTCTTGTACATATCCCCCGTGAAAACCTCGTCGGCGCACCGCTTTTTTGTGAGATGTGCTGCAAATCAGTGTTTTACGCTCTTTTCCTGCCCCGCAGTCGTGAAAAAACACCCCGAGACACCCCAAGGTTGGGGGTGAAAGTCGCCGAGGAAAAGCGAGAACTTGTGTGCGCGCAAAACCGCGTACGTCAACGCGCGTCCGCGGGACGCGACTACACGCTCGGCCCTCCGCATCTCTCACACAATCAGTGAGATAGCCCGCTGCGCGAGCGCGTGTGTTGCGCACGAACGGGGACTTTTCGCCCCAAAACGGGGGATATTGTGCGGCGAAATGTTAAAAATGAGCCTCGGAATGAAGAAAAGTGCATTTACATTTGGCTGGTAAGGAATTTAACTGATACCTTTGCAGCGTAATCTATCGGAGTCGACAGGCCAAGGCCTCGTAAAACGACGATTTTCCACCGACCGGTTACTTCCTTCCGCCTTGGGAATACGGCGAGCGCCCAGCCTGCGCACCGCACAACCCGAAGCCCCCTCCAAAGATGAAACGACGAGCCGGAAAAGAACCAACCACGCGTTCACGCACGCTCAGTCCCCTCATCGACCACGTGACCTCCGAGAGGAGAGAAGCCTAAGCACAGTACGGCAGCTTGAGCAACGAACTGGCACAAGAACGCAACCAGAGATGCCCAAACCGGCCAACGCGCGACCACCGACACAGCGGATGACGCGCCGGGCACGTCTAAGCGAGATGACGATAGAACTCATCACGAGATGACCCAGTGCAGCCAATGCACCGTCTTCGACGCGCCCAACGCCTGCGAAGAAACTTTTCTCCCAAAGATTCACCCCTCCCGCGCTCGAACGGACGCCGACGCCTACACGCAGGCCGCGCGTACTTATATATATGGGCGCACAAACGCCACACGCGACAACCGACAGCCGCTCCGCCGACCGTCACACCATAAACAGAATCAACTATCCCACCGCCCCAACCGGTAAGTATACAACAACACCTAGATATGAAGAAATTCTTCTTGCTACTCACCCTCATGGCAGCCGCCTTCATCGGGACAAGCGCACAGCAAGTTGTGATCAAGAACAATCTGCTCTACGACGCGACCACCACGCCTAACCTCAGCCTCGAGTTCGGCCTGAACAAGAAGCAAACCTTTGACGTGCAGGTGGGATTCAATCCCTTCGACCTCGACAAGCAGGCCAACAAAAAGTTCAAGCACATTGCGATCCAGCCCGAATGGCGCTATTGGACGTGCGAACGCTTCAACGGACTCTTCTTCGGCATTCACGCCCACGCCGGACGTTTCAATGTTTCGAACATGAAGTTCCCCGGAGGTATCCTCCACACCCTCGAAAAGAACCGTTACGAAGGTTGGTTTGTCGGAGCCGGTGTCGGTATGGGTTACCAACTCGTGCTCAACCGTCGCTGGAGTCTCGAAGCCGAACTGGGCGCCGGTTACGCCTATTTGGACTACGATAAGTTCCGCTGCAATACTTGCGGCAACCTCGAAGCCAGCAAAACCAAAGACTACTTCGGTCTGACCAAGGCCGCCCTCTCCGTAGTCTACGTCATTCGATAACCCTCACGTAAGCCCCTAAGCAACATGATTTTCAAATCTCTCTCTGTCATCGCATTGCTCTCCGCCGCGCTGGCGCTCCCGGCCCACGCCGCAGGAGACGTTCGGGGAAACGTCGGATTCACACCCGCCAAGGTGAAGGCCGGACGCGACAGCATCCGCATCGCCTTCGACGTGATCCTCGACCACGTTGACCTCGGCACCAACGCGCAGCTCAACCTCCGCCCCCGACTCGTGTCGCAAGACGGCACGCAAGTCTATGAGTTCGCCCCCATCTCGGTGGCCGGACGCAATCGCCACATCATGTGGCAGCGCGGTGAGCGCACCACACCCCAACCCCTCCGCGCAAGAGGCGAACGCATGGTCGTGCCCGTCAGCATCACCGCACCCGCCTATGAGTGGACCCGCACTGCAAAACTCAACGTCGAAGAGCAAATCACCGGCTGCGCCTCCTGCGAACTCGAACGCCACGAGTTCACCGTAGCCGAACGCCTTTCGCGTGAACCCTATCGCCCCACCTTCTCGGTGGCCTATATTACCCCCGAGGTCGAAGCCGTTAAAGTGCGCTCCGAAAAGTTCGTCGCCCGCTTCAACTTCCGCGTCAACCGCACCGAACTCCTCCGCAATCTCGGCAACAACGCCGTTGAATTCGCCCGCGTCGACAGCGTGGCCAACGCCATCCTCGGCAACAAGGACGTGACGGTACGCACTGTGAACATCGATGGTTACGCTTCGCCCGAAGGACAAGAGGCCAACAACATCCGCCTCGCCGACGGCCGTGCCAAGTCGTTCCTCAAATACCTCGAACAAACCTACGGACTCTCCACCCGCCTCTTCCAAGTGCAAGGACACGGCGAAGACTGGGCCGGACTCCGCCAGTGGCTCACCGCCAACAACACGCAGTGGAACGCCCAACTCTTCGACATCGTCGACGGACAAGCACGCAATAATAACGCGCGTAAGGACCAACTCAAGAAACTCGACGGCGGCAACGCTTATCGTTTCCTCCTTGAGAACGTCTTCCCCGAACTCCGTCGCACCGAATACCAGTTCACCTACCAAGTGCGCAGCTTCAACGCTGCCGAAGCCATCGAGCGCTACAAGACCAACCCGCGTCTGCTCAGTCTCTCCGAACTCTACCTGGTGGGCAACAGCTTCCCCGAAGGTAGCGCCGAACGTCGTGGCGTGTTCGACACCGCACAGCGTCTCTACCCCGACGCACCCGTGAGCCGCTTCAACGCCATCGCCGGTAATTTGGCCGCAGGAAACAACGGAAACTTCACTGATTTCCTCGCCAACTTCCCTGCTTCTGCAGAACAGTTGAACAACCTTGGCGTGCACTACGCCCTCGCCGGCAACTACCAGCAAGCCGCTGAGTGCTTCCGCCGCGCAGGCAACCTGCCCCAAGCCGTTAAGAACCTCCAAGAATTGAGCAAGGTGGAGCGTTAAGACCTGACAAGGCGCCGAAAGGATGTCCTGCGAGTCTATACTCTTCCCCAATCAGATAATCCATTCAATAATCAACAATTTATTCGTTATGAAGAAACATCTTCTCCTCGCAGCAATGCTCCTCACGGCTACGGCCTCTGTGGGAACATTCTCTGCCTGCTCGAACGAAGAGATCAAGCCCTCCACCGAACAGGGTAAAGTAGGTGGTACGACTTCGATGTCTATCCAGTTCTCTCTTCAGCTTCCCGATCGCGCTGCACGTGCTGCTGCCGATGGTCAAGATCTCAACGCCCCCGAACACCACCACGTAGGTAAGTGGATGGGTTACGACCTTATCGAAAGCGTAGACGTTTACATCTTCAAGGCTGACGCTGCCGCTACCGGTCCCAGCCAGTTCTCGCTCGAGAAGCAAGCTACCCTCGGTCCCACGGACTTCACGTTCGAACAGCCCAAAGCCGGTGCCCCCAACTTCGCCTTCATCCGTCCTACCAAGGGCTTCAAGGTGGATCCGGGCAACAAGCGCGTATTCGTAGTAGTGAACCCCACGGCTGAAACCAAGGCTCACCTCGCTTCGATCAATGACTTCGACGATTTCAAAGCGAAGTACAACGATGTACTCAAGCTCCAGACGGCTGCCGGTACTCCCGCTCCCACGAAGTACACCGAAACGGAAGCTACGGCTGCTGCCGCTACGACCGATCCCTTCACTGTGGCTGACCACGTAGCTCACTTGGACGGTACGGGTGCCAACCAGAAGGACGTCATCACGATGACCGGCCCTTATGGTGAGGTTACGGTTGTCGACGGTGTGACTGAACCTCAAACGCTCAGCACCGCTGCTGCTCCCCCCAACCGCGCTAACGTTTCTGTACAGCGTGTGGTTGCTCGCGTACTCGTAACTTCCGAAAAGGACAAGTACGAAATCATGGGTGACGATCCCACGACTCCCACGGTTGAAACCGTTGATAACGGTGACGCTGTGAAGGTGGTGACCATCACGAACCTCACTTATGTTGTGGCTCAGGGTGAAAGCTCCTTCTACTTCGATCAGCAGGAAAGCGCCGATCCCACGAACTTCAAGTTCAAGACGCCCAACAGCGACTACATCCCTGTTGGTAGCGCTACCGATCCCGGTGCTGACTACGACGTACCCCAAACTTTCGAGAAGTACGACTACACGGGTCTCTGGCGTAACAAGTCGACTCACTTCGGTGGTCGTGAAGTTGTAACTAACGCTACTTACGATAAGAGCCTCAACAACGTGGTTGAGTACGTGAAGAACCAAAACGGTCTCCACGGTGAATTCATCCTCGCCAACACGCACAAGTACGACGCTGCCGATCGTGGTAACAGCGGCTACCGCAAGGGTAACACCGCTTACGTCCTCGTTCGCGGTAAGATCGAACCCGAGTACGTTTACATGAACGACAAGACCGTTAACCGTGACTGGAAGACCACCAACACGAACGACGATCTCTTCCTCGGTGACGACGGCAAGTTCTACCAGAGCGCTGCTGCCGCCAACGATCCCACCACCAACGGCAACGCAGCTGCTGCTGCCATGAAGGTGAAGAAGTTCGTTAAGGGTAAGGTGCTCTACTTCGTATGGGTGAACCCCGACAAGACGAGCGCAACTGAGTGGATCAACTCGCCCGCTATCCGTAACAACATCTACCACATCCAGATCAAGGGTATCGCTAACTACGTGTACAACTGGAACCCCCTCGTGCCCAACACGAACGAACCGGTAGATCCCACGAAGCCCGTTGATCCCAAGACGAACCCCCGTCGTCCGGACAACCCCAACAACCCGGATCCCCAACCCAGCGTGCCCGATCCCAACGATCCTAACAAGACTATCCCCGATCCCAAGGAGCCTCCCACGGACATCACGCCCAAGGATCCCCTCTCGTTGAATGAAGCTTGGATGTCGGTTGACGTGACGATCCTCCCCTGGCAGGTTCACACCTTCGAAACCATCCTCGGCAAATAATATTTGTCTGTCCTTGTTGACATCGGTCAGCTGATCATTGTCAACAACGAATATACCCGCGGCGAGGGAGAAATCCCTCTCCCTCGCCGCACTTTTTTTCTCTTTCTCTTTTTTCTCACATCACGATGAATTTACCTAACAAGCTTACCGGAGTGTTTTTCACCTTAGGACTGGGATTCCTCCTCTCCGGCTGTGAATCCATGTTCCACGATGATCTCGACAACTGCCCCCAGGCTGTGTATGTGAAACTCTACAACACGACTTGTAAGGCAGATTCCATCGGGCTGAACACACAAACCAACGTTCACCTCTTTGCCTTCGACGAGGACAATCGTCTCGCGGCGAGCGCTGAACTTAAGGACATCGATCTCGGCAACCAACAAAAGGGTTTCACAGAGATCAAACTCCCCATCAACAACCCCACCCCCGATCAAGATCGCGTCTACAACATCTACGCCTGGACGGGAGTGAACGGCAAATTCAATGTCTCCGACGCCAAAATCGGCAAGAAGAAGAGCGAAGTCTTCGCCTCTCTCCGCTACGGTGCTGACAACAACTATATGAATTTGGCCAACGACCGTGTCTATCATGGACAATCCAATCACTCGGTCGTACTGAAGAACCCTGCAAAGAACGGAACGCAGGAACAGCACATCGCCGTGTCGGTCGGCGAACTCACTTACCGACTCAATGTTTCCGTAGTACTCGACAAATCGATCCGCGAGCGCAAGCAAGCGCCTTCGGTACGCGAGTTCGGACTTGAAATCAAATCCGGCAACGGATCTTACAACTATGACGCAACACACCCGTTGAATCCCCCCGCTATCGTCTACCCGACGAACGGCCCCGTGGTGTACGGCGACACGGCACTCACTGCCAAATATACGCTCCTCGACCTCGAATCCGGCCTCGGCAGCTCCGTGCGCATCTCGCACAGCGCCAACGGACAAACCCGCGACGTCGACATGCCCGCTGATATCCAACACGACCTCATTGCCGCTATTCTCGCTTACGCCAGCAAGCCCGAGAACAAGTTTAACTTCAATCCGAACTGCGAACACGACATCGACGTCAAGTTCCTCATCAAGGATAAGTGCAACGGATGCGGACAGTACATGTGTGCCGGCGTCTTCATCAACGACTGGTTGGTGCACACGTTTGAGTTCGTGTTATAATAAGAACCCCATTCTCTGTGTAAAGGCGGCCTCAGTGCCGCCTATACACCCCCTCTCCACCGCGCCGAAGCACTCAGCACGACGCTTTTCACAATATGACTATGCTCCCTTTGAACGACATTTTACACCGCACCGGACTCGCAGCGAGCCTCGCTGTGCTCCTGGCTTTCACAGCAGGATGCAAGGAGTTTATCGGACCGGAAGAGCCCAAGGCACCGGGGTCTGTGTATATGTCGGCTGCCGTAAGTATTAGAGGCGTGGCCGGCACGATCAACACCAGTGCCGACTTTGAAGACCGCGTCAAGACGGTGCGACTCATCATTTGCGACACGCCCAGCGGAGCGGTGCTCTATAACAAAATGCACACGGTCGCTGATTTCACCAATCAGCCGGAAGGCCAAACCACCGTGTGGTCGAAGCCTTTCAAGCTCACCGAAGGGCAGCGCGACTTCTTCTTTATTGCCAACGAGCAAGACTGGGGACTCACCGTTCCCCTCACCGGTATCACCAACCGCGCACAGCTCTTTGCCAACAATGATCTGACGCACATCGCCTTCCCCGCGGGCTATCGCCCTTCAGAAGCCAAGCCCATGCTCATGACTCGTGCCTATCGCAACATGACCATCGTGGCAGAACGCAACGGTAAGGGTAAACTCCAAACCGACCCGCAGCACTTCGAAGCCGACGGCGACGAACAGGTGGAACTCATCCGCTCGCTCGCCAAAGTGAAGCTCACCCTCAAAGGGGTGGTGCAAGTCGACGAAGTAGGCGGCGCTCCCAAAGCGACCGATATCAAGTTCAAGCGCGTCATCCCCTTCAAGGGACTCTCGCTCGTGAACGTGCCGAAGTACTTCTCCCTCTTCGTCAATCCCTACTTTGACGGTCCCGGCTATCCGACCACCGGACATTTTTCTACTGACTTCTATGCGCCCACAGAGTTGGCCGAAACCAACGGTTTCACCAAGGCGCAGATGCTCGCCAACTCGGAGGCGCACTACCTTGCCCTCAGCGAGCAACCCGGACAGCCCACCACACTCTACGATTACGTCACTTCTTACTATGTTCCCGAATACCTCCGCCGCGTCGATACCAACGATCCAGCCCGCCCTGGCTTCGTAACCGGATCCACGTCTTTCTACATCACCGACGGTGGCAACAACGACTACTACAAGTTCTCGATTTGGCAAAGTGCTTTCACCGAGAACCAGCAGGAAGTCAAGACGGGCGCTTACTATGTGCTGCCCAACGCGGCGAACTATTCGAAGTTCTCCACCGTGCGTAACAACGCTTACGAGATCACGGCAAAAGAAGGTTTCCAACTCACGCTCAATTATAACATTGAGGACTGGTGTACGGGTAAAATCGGCCGTGTCTATGCAGGATATAACTTCAATGTCGTAGTAGACGAACCCACTTTCCCCGGCGGTGCCTCCACGGTGCGCATCATCACGGCGGAGAAGGGACTCGTACAGCTCGGACTCGTGGAACTCGTGCCGCGTGTCAACAATGCGAAGTTCATTGTGGGTAGTGACAACCTCGACAAGCTCCGCTTCGGCAACCAAGCCGGTCAGAGCGCTTTCCAAGAACAAACCGAGGCCAAACTCCAACTGCCCACAGAACCTGCCGCTCCAGGCACACCGATCTTCGACATCAAATACAACAATAAGGTCGTCTACACCGTCAAAAGCGAATAACGATGAAACTAATCCATACGCTCAGCATCGCACTCCTGGCCGTCGCGGCGATTCTTTTGGGTGCTTGCAACAAGACCTATGAACCCGACGGACCCAACGGCGGTGAAGGCAAGCTCCAACTCCGCTTCGGCGCCGAGGATCTCGTGCAGCGCGATACCCGCGGTATTGCCACACCGGCAGAAAATCACGTCGACAAGGTGGATGTGGTCTTCTTCCAAGGACAGAACAAAAAGCCCATCACCCCCAACTCGGGTGGCGCTGCTGCCGGCTATTTCCACTTCGAATCCGGACAAGTCGGCGACTGGTTGAACAACGATCCCTCCACGCAAACGGTTTATCTCCCTGTCAAAGCAGCGGACGTCAACGGTTTGACTGCCATCACCTTGCTCAATCTCTCCGATGCCGTGCGCAGCCGTTTGGCTGTCGGCGCTACGGATGAGATCACGACGCTCGATCAGCTCCAAAAAGCCGTTTCACAGACGATAGCAACGGTCAACGATCTGAGCACGCCGCTCCTGATGACCGGAACCAAAGCGGTGAATTTTGCCAACCCCAACACACAGGACAACAAAATCGAGGTGAGCGTCAAGCGTGCCGTTTCCCGTTTCGATGTAGTGCTTTATTATAATTGGGACAAATTGATTCCCAATCAGCAAAAAGGCCTCTACACCTATAAAGATTTCCCCGGCAAAACTTATGTGGGTGTCAATGACGACATCACGAGCCGCGTAGATGGCGCGAAAACGCAAATCGCCGACCTCACGGCCCAGCCCGCGCCGCTCACCCCGGCCGATCCCGTGCCTACTTCTGCGCTCCCCACGGTCTATGTCAACGAATATGACATCACCGGCAAGACCCCGGCCGATGCGCCTGCCCCCTACATCTTGCTCGAACTCCCTGCCAAATTGGGCGACGGCAACCCCCTTGCCGGCATCTTCCCCCCTCCCGCCGGCGGCGACTTCAGCAACGATGCCGTAAAATGCTACTACAAAGTGCTCCTTCCCCGCAAGATCGATCGTAACTGCCGTTACGTCCTTCATGCACACGTCGTAGGCCCCGGCTCTCCCAGCCCCGACAATGCTGTTGTCCTCGAATTTAAGATGACGGTTAAAAAGTGGGATGCAGTGACCGTGCCCGGCTACTACGGTGACGATCAAATAGTAGAACGTCTCTAAACTTTTGCGAGCACAACGCCACTCTTATGGGGCGAACGTCTGACGTACGTTCAGCCGTTCGCCCTTTATGCTCTATTTTCTCTCAGCAGCCAACCACGAAATGACTAAGAACATTTTTCTCCTTTTGAGCGCCGCAGCCGTGCTCAGCTTCACGGCCTGCTCCGCCGACGAAGAAACGCAATACCCTGCGTCCAAGCCTGAAAAGATTGCTTGGAAAGTCGATGTCCGTTCGCAAACCGGCGAATCGGTCAACACCGATGCCACGGACAAAGAAGACCAGGTTGACAATGTCATCCTCGCCGGTTCGCCCTATGTCTCTACGCTCACAGGTAAATCTTTTGACGTTGCAACCGGTGGAACGAACACCGCGGTCTTCAACGTAGAGAGCTTCCTCGGCAAGAAGGATTTCTTTTTCGCCGCCAACCTCAAAGCCGACGACGCTGAGCGCATGGGCATTTCCGGTGTGGAAACGGACTTCAATAAACTCGAGTTCAACACGAAGGATTACATCCGCGGTTACTTTGGCAACGACGCGAAGAAGCCCATCCCCATGAGTGCAGCCCTCCGCGACGTGGAGTCGCCTACCAATGCAGTCAGTGGATTGACCTCGCTGAGCAAGAGCGAAGTGAAGCTTGAGCGTCTCTTTGCGCGCATAGACATCATCCCCACGGCAGAAGTTGAAGGGTCTGTTGGTTGGAAATATAACCCCTACAATTTCGACATCACCGGTATTCGTGTGCTCAACGTACCCGCCAAGTTCTCTGTCGGAGGGCCTATTGCCAACTACGATCTCAAGCACAAAGCTTCGGCAACAGACTACCCCTATCTCGACCCGATCGAGCTTCCCGCGTTAGGCACGCCGACCATTTCCAATGGTGTGAAAACTTATCCCACTATCTCCATCTATCTTCCTGAGCATTTTGTTTCGCACCCGGTTTTCGGCGCGCAAGATCTTAATGGAATGACTTATCTCGAGATCACATACACTTCTCGTTGGGCTACAGATGAAACGATTAAAACCATGGCCAAGGAAGATTATGGTTATCCTGAACCTAAAAGCGGAAAATGTTACTTACGCATCGCAGGAGGAACGGCTAACACTGCCTATCATGGCCAAATCCGTCGCAATGCAGTTTATACCTGCCGATTCTATCTGAGCGAAGATTTCAGCGGAAGAGGATCGAACTTCATCCACATCAACGGCCGTGTCATCAACTAAACATTCCCATCTGCAATGAAAAAGAATTCCTTACCGATTCGCAGTCTTACGGCTGCTCTCAGCGTGAAGCGAAGCTTGCCCGCCATTTTGGCTGCCGGCTTGCTGATGGGATCTTTCGCACAGCGGGCACAGGCGCAAGCCACCCCCGCTCAGTCCGAAGAAACCACTCACAACCTCCTCGACCGCATTGTCCTCATCAAGGCTTCGGCCGCCGGCAAGGTGAAGTTCACCCTTGCGCCCGAAGATCCCACGAAAGTGACCCGCGACCACTGGCCCATCGTCTTTATCGACTATGAAAACGACGGCAAGAACATTCGTCAGATGTACAATCTGACCGAAGATCGTGAGTTCGAGGTGAATGTGGCCGCCACCCAAGGTGGTGTGATCAAAATCACGGGCGAAAATGGTATGTGGAAACTCGTTTCCGCTTCGCAAACGCTCAAAGATGCCACCTTCAGCGCAGCATATGCTCTCCGATACGTCGATTTGCACGACAATGTGCTCGGAACGGCCAACGCACAGGGGCGCTATGCTTTGGGAACTGACAGTTATCAAATCGAAACGCTCAATCTCGCAACGAACAAACTGAAAGACTTTGACCCCGGAGGTTCGACTGGATCGACGCTTGAATTGAATCTTTCAGAAAATCTTCTGACTTCCTTTTCCCACGGATATAGTCAAGTTCAAATCCTTGATTTGTCCAAGAACTTACTGGACAACAGTGTTCATATAGCTGGATACAATTCCTTTAGAACCGACAACTGGTCGGTTTATAAGGGAGGTAATGCCGCTGCATTCCAAAAAGCACTGGGCGGTGACAACGCTGATATCAAGGTAGACCGCACGTTGGCAGCTGATGGCATAGCCAATCTGTCGATTAACAAACTGAACATCGCCACGCTGCCTGCTTTGCCCGGCAAACTCCCCAAGGAGCACTACTACTATACGTTGCAGCAGCGCTATGAGGTGCCGCTTTCTCCGCAAGGCAACGACGTTTGGCACCCCCTCCAGACGATGAATCTCAGCAGTCAGCGCAAAGCAATAGGTGTAGCCGGCTCGGAGAAGACCACGCGTTATGAGGTGTGGCGTGAAATCGATGCCGCGACCGACCAATATGTGCGCGTGCCCGCCACCGATTATCAGATTAGTGAGGGGCAAATCACCTTCCGCCGTGGTTATGGTGAGAATGCACGCCTCTTCGTGGCGATGACCACCGAGGCCTTCAACACCGACGGCTATCCTCTCGAATCCTTCGAACGCGGGACGACGCCCATCACCACCGATGGTTTCGATGCCGTGCTCAAGCAACCCGAAGGCACCGCTTCCGGCGACCGCCGTACCTACTTCGCCACCGTGAAGGCCAAAGGCCAAAACGATGTCGGTGACGGTGAAACTCGTGTACTGGCGGAGCGCTTCTTCCGTACGAACACCTTCACCCTCGACGCCAGCGAATTGAACTACTGGTATGGTTATATCAACAACGACTGGGCCAACGCCGAGAACTGGACGGGACGTTTCGTACCGAACACCCTCGTAGGCAACTATGCCAACAACAAAAAGTCAGATGTAGTCTTTGCGAGTGTTAATAGTAACCCTAATGATGCTGATATTGCACCCTATGGTGAAACGGCCATTCGCGACCTTTATGCTGACCAAAACCGCGTAGTGCGCAACTATGTGAATGCGACTGAAAACGGTCGTGCCATGGTCGCTACCCCCGGTAAACAAATTCTCCTCAAAGAGAAGGCTTATCTGTGGGATCTTCAGTATCCCTTCAAAGTTCAGGCGACAGCTAATCTCAGAGATCGCGGCGTAGCCGAATACACCGTCGTGCAGGCCGAAGAAGGCAAGCCCAACGGTACCTTCCTCATCGAGAAGCCCGCAAGCAACCCCAACTACAAGGCGAATGTCGAAATGTTTGCCAAGTCGTTCGACGGCAACCGCAACAAGACCTACGCCACCTGGCAATACTTCGGTTCGCCCGTCAAGTCCGCCAACCGCGATCAGTTGCCTCTCGAAAGCACCTGGGTGCGCAAGTACAACCGTACGCTCAATGTCCCCAACTCCGACGAGAAGTGGGAAGACGTCACCACCGGTACGCTCACGCAGGGCGAGGCTTACGAAATCACGCAGCCCAAACCCGCCAACTATCGCTTCATCGGCGAACTCAACACCGGCGACTTCACCTTCAACGTGAACGGTATGGCCTCGGCCACCAACTATCAGGACATGAACATCCTGGCCAACCCCTACACCGGCGCGATGAACATCGAGAAACTCGACTTCTCCGGTGCTACGGCAGCCGACAAGGTGGTCTACCTCTTCAACACCGGTTCGCGTAAGGACTGGATCGCCAACAACGGCGCCAACGCTACGATCAACACCGGCGTCACCGAAGGTCAGTACACCAAGGCTATCCCCGCCAACCTCGCAGGTTATGTTAATGGTATGCCGAAGGACATCCCGTCGCTCTCCAGCTTCATGGTCAAGAGCACCGGAGCCGGTACGCTCAAATACCGCTATGCCGACCTCGTCAATGTGGTGGCTACCGAAAACCGCGCGCCCGAACGTCGCTTCCACTCGCTGGCTGTCGATGTCGAAAGCGCCAAGTCGGCCGACCGCCTCTGGCTCGTTCAAGCCGAAGGTACTACCGATCGCTACGACAACGGTTGGGACGGTGAAAAGATCTTCGCACCCGGTGAGACGGCGCTCTACGCCATGCAGGATCGCAGCTACCAAGTGACGACGACCGAGACCATCGGTGAAACGAAACTTGGATTCGTGCCCGCAGAAGGCGAGCAGAACTACAAGCTCACCTTCCACATCGACGGAGCAGACGGCGCTCAGGAGTACACCCTCCTCGACAAGCGCACCGGACTCACCCGCGCCATCCACGACGGCGACACCTATGAGTTCACTGCAGCCCAGGGCGATGCGGCACACCGCTTCACCATCCTCGGCAACGGCGCGAAAGCCACCGCTGACCAGCGCGGATTCCAAATCTCGGCCGACCTGCGTCGCAACTTCACCGTCAAGAACTTCACTGACGAACCCGCCGAAGCCCTCGTCTTCGACGCCGCCGGTAAGATTCAAGCCCGCTTCAAGGTCGAAGCCGGCAGCGAAAACACCGGAACCGTCGTTATGCCGGGCGCCTATGTGGTGCGCGTGTCCAACAAGGTCACCACACTCACGCAGCGTTTCGTCATGCCCTAAGGATTCCCCCTTGCTCAATGTGCCCTTCGGGGCTAAATACTCCACCGCTCGCACAGCTTCACAGCCCGTGCGAGCGGTTTTTTTGTACACGAAGGGCGAAACGTCCTCTTTCTCTCGCGCTGTTCGCCGGCTTGGCTGCGCCTTCGTCCGCTCCTGTGCCGTGTGTTGCGCGTCGCCGTGCCGTGTGAGGGAGGGGTTGTTGAGTACGGCCGCACTTTTCCCGTGGGCTTTCGCGCGTTTCGTTACCCTCATCGCGAAAAAATCAGTAACTTTGCCCACACAACGCGCCACTTACTCCTCCGCCCGAGAGAGCAAGGCCGGCGCAGCGCTGCCTTTTCGCCCATCGCGCACACGCCCCGGCAAACAGCACGCGCCTTTCACCTTTATCCCCCATAGACATTATGGCACAAATCAGCAAACAAGAAGCCCTCGACTACCACGAACAGGGCCGTCCCGGCAAGATTGCCGTCGTTCCCACCAAGCCCCACGCCACCGCCCACGACCTCTCCCTCGCCTACAGCCCCGGCGTGGCCGAGCCCTGCCTCGAAATCGAAAAGCAACCCCAAGACGCCTATCGCTACACCAACAAGGGCAACCTCGTGGCCGTCATCTCCAACGGCACCGCCGTGCTCGGGCTCGGCGACATCGGCGCCCTGGCCGGCAAACCCGTCATGGAAGGCAAAAGCCTCCTCTTCAAAATCTACGGCGGCGTCGACTCCTACGACATCGAGGTCGACGAGAAAGACCCCGAACGCTTCATTCAGGTCGTCAAAGCCATCGCCCCCACCTTCGGCGGCATCAATCTCGAAGACATCAAAGCCCCCGAGTGCTTCGAAATCGAGACGCGCCTGAAAGCCGAGCTCGACATCCCCGTCATGCACGACGACCAGCACGGCACCGCCATCATCTCTTGCGCCGGTCTGCTCAACGCCCTCCAAGTCGTGGGCAAGCGCATCGAAGACGTGCGCATCGTCGTCAACGGTGCCGGTGCGGCCGCCATCTCCTGCGCCCGCCTCTACCTCTCCTTCGGCGCGCGTCGCGAAAACCTCATCATGCTCGACTCGCGCGGCGTCATCGCCCAGTCGCGCACCGACATCAACGCCCAGAAGCGTGAGTTTGCCACCGACCGCACCGACGTCCACACGCTCGAAGAGGCCATGCGCGGCGCCGATGTCTTTGTCGGCCTGTCGAAAGGCAACGTCGTGAGTGCCGACATGGTGCGCAGCATGGCCGAGCGCCCCATCATCTTCGCCCTCGCCAACCCCGTGCCCGAAATCACCTACGAGGAGGCCAAAGCCGCCCGCCCCGAAGTGCTCATGAGCACCGGCCGCACCGACTATCCCAACCAGATCAACAACGTGATCGGCTTCCCCTACATCTTCCGCGGTGCCCTCGATGTGGCCGCCACTGCCATCAACGAGGAGATGAAACAAGGTGCCGTGCGCGCCATCGCCGCCCTCGCCCAACAGCCCGTCCCCGCCTATGTGGCCGAGGCCTACGGACTGAAGGAACTCACCTTCGGCGCCGACTACTTCATCCCGAAGCCCGTCGACAAGCGCCTCATCGTCGAAGTCTCCGCCGCTGTGGCGCGTGCCGCGATGGAAAGCGGCGTGGCGCGTCGTCCCATCGAGGATTGGGACGCCTATCGCGCCCACCTCGCCACCCTCATCGAGGAATAAAGCGGCGAACCTGCCCTTATTCGTCAAACGCTCAACGCGAGCGTCACTCCGCAGTGGAGTGGCGCTCGCGTTTTGTCTTGTCCTATGTAAGGAGCAACTCGCAATGCGCCTGTCGAAGTTGGTCTTGAGCAACGCAACAATTATCCCCTCTCAAGAAATGTGTACTCGAAAGAATATTGTATTTTTGCTTCTGTCGGTCGATGCTACGTTTTTTACTAAGCATGGTGGAGCCTGCTGAAAAGTCGCTCAGGTGCTAAGAGAAATCGATTGTGATCCATTCAACTGATGTTAATGAATTGACGGGTTTTCCGTCGATTTTGGTATCTAATTAGGTTGTAATGTGAGAAAACAACTAATACAGGTTGTGATGTAAGTATTAAAAAATATGATGAAGGGTGTAATTACGGCCGATGTAGTCGGTTCTACTCAGATTAAAACAGAGGAACGCGGTGAATTGCCTAAACTCATTCGTGAGTTGGTGAGTGAGATAGATGACAATTATCCCGAGCTTCAACTCCGCGTGGAAGTTTCTCGCGGTGACAGTTTCCAAGTGTGGGTGGAAAAGGCTGAAAAAGCACCGCTTGTGGCGCTGTTGCTTCGCGCGGGCTTCAGAAAGTCTGCACTTCGGGCCGGCGAGCAACAGCTGGATGTGCGGATGTCGGTTGGGATAGGCGAAGTATCTTATTGTGATGAGAAAGTTTCTCAATCAGATGGAGAAGCTTTCGTACTCTCCGGCCGAGGCTTTGACAGATTAACCAAGCAACAAAGACTCACGGTGCAAACTTCTTCCGAAGCGATAAATGAAGAGTTGAGAGTCGAAACGGCTTTTGTGGATGATATCGCGTCGAATTGGAAGCCTAAACACAGCGAAATCATGTACCAAGCCTTGCTCACCGGGGCTACTCAAAGCGAATTGGCAGAAAAAAACAAGAGCTCTCAGCAAAATATAGGGAAGAGGTTGGCCGCTGCCAAAGAGAAATTGGTGAGAATGTACTTAGAGCGAGTTTCATCGCTCATCATCAGTGAACAAAATAAGCGAAACAACCAACCGTAATCACCAAACAGCGAAAACGATGAATGCATTATTGATTGTGCGTTTGCTCCTTGCTCATATTTTGGGCGATTTCCTGCTGCAGACGAAAGGAATGTGCGAAGGGAAAAAGGCCGTGCCCACTTGGAAGGGGTGGAAATATCAGCTTGCCCATGCCTTCATTTACACAGCGGCAGTCTATGTGCTCGTCGCTCAATGGGGGTGCTGGGCACTTCTCTTGTTGATCGGGGGCACTCACTTTGCTGTCGATGTGGCAAAGGCATTCGTAGAGCGGCAAATGCGCGCCGCAGATCGTGAAAAGGGAAAAGCCGGCGAGGAGAACAAGCGCTTGGTCAACAGACCAAAACTACTTCTCTTTGTGCTTGACCAAATCTTCCATTTGAGCGTTTTGGCCGTTGCCTACTTTTGGCTGTTGGACGGCAAAGGAATGCCCTTAGACTTCAACCTTTCGGAATTGGGCATCTATGCTTTGGCCTATCTCTCGGTGCTGACTCCCACGGCGGTCTTCATCCAAAACTTCTTTAGTGGCTTAGATGGCTCAAAAGACAAAAAAAGTCTACCGTTGGGGGGCATGTACATCGGCTATTTGGAGCGCATCCTGATCGTTTCCTTCATCCTGAGCGGATGGATGGAAGGCATCGGCTATCTGTTGGCTGCAAAATCTGTGTTTCGTTTTGGAGAACTGAGAAACAACAAAGAGCTGATGCACACCGAGTACATCTTGCTCGGTACTTTTCTGAGTTTCACGGTGGCGGTGGTTGTCGGCTTGCTCGCACACCGAGTGCTTGCGGGACTCGTCCCTTGAAGTCGAGGTGCGAGTTGCAAGTACTTTTAATCCACCGCTTTACCCATTCGTCAGGCGGTGTAAAGCCGTTCAACGCGAGCGTCACTCCGCAGTGGAGTGGCGCTCGTGTTTTGTCTTTTTGCCCGTGCGCGCACTGCTTCGTCAGTACGGCGATGGGAGGAATAATAAAACCCGAGCGGCACGCTAATCGTTAGCGTGCCGCTCGGGTTGATGGATCGACGCGTTTATTGTGTCAACTCGTCGGTTGTGGTTTCCGCCGCGTGGGCGTTTTGCTTTGGCTGTTTGCGTTCGCGGAAATACTTTTCGATGACGCCGGTGCCGCCGATGACGAAGCCCATCATCAGCGCAGGCCACAGTAACGCCCAGGCCTGCTGCAACGGAAGCTGGGTGAACATTTCGACCAAAAGCCACAGGCCCATTACGATGATGAAGGACCGAAAGAAGTAGAGTGTAAGTTTCAGCATAAGATTTGAACCTTGGGAAGATACTTAGGCCACTTGTCTTGCGCCGGGCGGAAACCGGTTGTCGTGGCCGGACGATCAACGCGAGAAATGTTCCCCGGGCGGCGCATCTCTCGTGTTTTATTTTAGGGGAGGCTGCGCGTTCAGGGCGATGTACCCCTCATTGCACGCCTTGTGTGTCGGGCTGTGCCGACTATTCGTCCTCGTCTTTGCGGCGGAACACGTTGAACAGCGTGAAGCCGATCAACGCTGCCAGAAAGGCCAAGCGGACCAGTGTGGTCGTGGGCGAAGGAGTCGAGGTGAAATAAAAGACGGCCATTACCATCACCAAAGAGAGGAGGATTTTCAGAAATTTGGGCATAGGATGGGAGGTTTGTTGTTTCGACGGGCGTGCAAAACGGCACCGGTGCACCTGTTGCTTTGTTCACTCGTTGGGCGGGCTACTCGTTTACCCGTCAACTTGTCTGCCGGTTCACTCGTCCGCCGGTCTACTTGTTTACCTATCTACTCGTCTACCTGTTCACGCGGCTCACATTCTTCCGCGCACGGCGGGGAGAATCATGGCCAACTCTTCGACCACGCGCGAGCGTTCGAAGCCCTCGCGGATGACGGCCAGAATGGTGTCGTCGCCCGCGATCGTGCCGCAGAGGCTCTCGGGGTTGTGGGCGTCAATTTCGGTCGTGATGCTCGTCGCATAGCCCGGACGGGTGCGCATCACGACCAGATTGCCCGAGAACTCCATGCTCAGAAAACCCGAGGTGCGGAGAAATTCAGGTGTGTGGAGCGAAGGGGCGATTTGGCGAACATAGGCCGGGTGCTCGGGCAGCACATACCGATAGCCCTCCTCGCTCGACACCTTGGCGGCTTTGAGCTTTTGGAGATCGCGCGACAGCGTGGCTTGTGTCACCGGGTAGCCCTCGGCGCGCAGTACTTGAAGGAGCTCTTCTTGACTCCCGACAGCGGCTCGCCCCAAGATCAGGCGGAGCATGTCCAGACGTTCGTTGCGACTACTCATATTTTTGCGTGGTTCGTTTTTTTATCCAAGGCAAATATACAACTTTTTGACGAGAATGGACGGTTTTCGCTTAAAAACGCTCACTTTTTTTGCGAAAGCCCCCTGTTTTTGTAGTTTAGTGTAGAACACAGAGATTCGATATATACGGGAAATTCTATGCTCTGTAACATCGTCTCTGCCGACCGAATGGGGAGAAATGTGTAGATTGTGCGCCCGCTCTCGTCCTTTCGCCCACCGCGATTGAGGGCGGAGATTGTTTCATTCATTTCCTCCATCTCCTTTTTTTCTTCCTATGATTTACGGCTATATTCGCGTGAGCAGCGACAAGCAGACCGTCGAAAACCAGCGCTATGAGATCCACCGCTTTTGCCACACCCACAGTTTGCACATCGACGGTTGGATCGAAGAGACCATCAGCGGCACGGCCGCCTACACGCGCCGTGCCCTCGGCCGATTGCTCGGTAGGGTGGTGCCCGGCGACACCATCATCTGCAGCGAGCTTTCGCGCTTGGGGCGCAACCTCTTTATGATTATGGAGATTCTCAATCTCTGCATGACGAAGGAGTGCCGCGTGTGGACGATCAAAGACAACTATCGTTTGGGCGACGACATTCAGAGCAAGGTGTTGGCCTTTGCCTTCGGACTGTCGGCCGAGATCGAGCGCAATCTCATCAGTCAGCGCACCCGCGAAGCCCTCGCGCGGCGGCGAGCCGAGGGCGTGGTGCTCGGCCGACCGAAGGGACGTCGCACCGCGCCCGAGAAACACAAGCTCTACCCCAAGCGCCGCCTCATTGCCGCCCTCTTGGCCGAGGGCGTACCCAAGCGACAAATCGCGCGCATCTGCCGTTGCGACCGCAACACCTTGGCGCGCTTCGTGGCCGAGGGCCGTGCCACGGACGATTGACCGTGGGGTGTTTTTTGTTCCGACGCAACGTCCCTATCTTGACGCACAAGCGGCAGACCCTCGGAAGGGTCTGCCGCTCGTGGGGGCGCGGGTGCTGTTGGGCTATTGTGGTCTGTCGTCGAGGAAGGCTTTGGCTTTGTGCGGTGGGCAAATGAGCCTTTTCCGCCAGCACGCCGCCCCCTGCGCCTTCTCCGCCGAAGAGAGTTGGGTGATCCTTTCGCCCATCGAAGCCTCCATCAAGCGCAAAATCGAAGCCGTCGGCACACCGCTGAGCGAGTGGGACATCCACATTTATCGCGGAGTGCTCACCGGTTGCAACGAGGCCTTTATTATCCCCACTGCTCGGCGCGACGAAATCCTCGCCGCATGCCGTGACGAAGCGGAACGCGAACGAACCGCCGAACTCATACGACCCATTCTCCGCGGCAGGGATATTAAACGCTACGGCTACGAGTGGGCGGAGTTGTGGTTGATTGCCACTTTCCCCTCACGCCACTACGACATAGAGCAATATCCTGCCGTGCGAGATTACCTTCTTTCTTTCGGCCGCGAGAAGTTAGAACAGACGGGAGCTACCTATACTCGTGACGGACAAGAGTTCAAAGCACGAAAAAAGACCAATAACCAATGGTTTGAAACTCAAGATAGTATCAGCTATTGGGAGGATTTCGATAAGCCAAAAGTGATGTATCCCAATATGACAAAGTTCTTGCCATTTTACTATGATGAAAGAAGGTTCTTGCAAAATGATAAATCATTTATGATAACAGGCAAGCACATAGAATTTCTTACGGCTTTCCTAAATTCTTCACTGTTTAAGTTTTGCTTCCGCGAAAACTTTCCCGAATTGTTGGGAGGAACGCGAGAATTACGAAAGGTATTCTTTGACAAGATACCTATTTTACTAGTTGATGAAGATACGAATGCTCAATTTGCGAAGCTTGTACAAGACATTCAGCAAGAGTACACCATAGAAAAGGCAATGATGATTGATGAATGCCTATTTGATTTGTATGACCTCACGGAAGAAGAGCGGAAAGCTTGTCTAATGGAGCTTAACTAACTATCTCTTAATGCGTCAATATAATTGATTTCTTCAAGGGACAATGCATACAACTCATAAATAGCTGCATCAATGTCAGCATCAGCCACTTCTTCTTTGACCCTTCTGTTGACAAGTGCACCAAGCTGGTCGGGGAAATCAAGCTTCAAGAGAGTTTTCTCAAGAGTTGTGACATATAATTGTATACCTCCTCCTTGCACTTCGGCTTCTGTTGTGAGTTTAAGATACCAATCGAATAATTTGCTATTCATCAGTCCAACAAATTGAAGCAATTGTTGTTCGTTCCCGGTCATAATGTTCACCGCATTGTTACATAACACACCATCAAAGTCGAAGGAGAAGTTGATATTACAGCCAATAATTTTCCACATCACTTTTGGCTTATCGAAATCCTCCCAATAATTTACGGGTTCTTGCATCCACGCCCACCATGGGCGTTGGAAAACCTTGGTAGTAGAGTTATCTCCTAACTTACCTTTGCCCTTGTATTGTTTCAGATGTTCGCAAATTGCAGGGTACTTATTGGGAATATCTGATTCGAGACGAGCTGCAATTACCCACAACTCCGCCCACTCGTAGCCGTAGCGTTTAATGTCTCTGCCGCGGAGAATGGGTCGTATGAGTTCGGCGGTTCGTTCGCGTTCCGCTTCGTCACGGCATGCGGCGAGGATTTCGTCGCGCCGAGCAGTGGGGATAATAAAGGCCTCGTTGCAACCGGTGAGCACTCCGCGATAAATGTGGATGTCCCACTCGCTCAGCGGTGTGCCGACGGCTTCGATTTTGCGCTTGATGGAGGCTTCGATGGGCGAAAGGATCACCCAACTCTCTTCGGCGGAGAAGGCGCAGGGGGCGGCGTGCTGGCGGAAAAGGCTGGAATCTGTGAGGCAGGAGCGGAGTTCGGGAGTGACGGTGAGCGCCTGCGTTTCGCGGCGGTTGGGAGCGTGGGCGGCGAGGAGAATGTTGACATCGACGGTGGCGTTTTCGAAGAGTTTCGTGCCGGCGCAGTCGAGCAGGAGGTGCACGTCGGTGTCTTCGGCGGCGAGGAAGCGGCGGGTGGCGGCACCATAGGCGGCGCGCATCCACTTGTTGGAGGTGATGAGACAGAGGTGGCCGCCGGGAGCGAGGAGGCGGCGCGAGAGTTCGTAGAAGAGGGAGTAGATGTCGCCGCGCTTATCGAAGGTGGAGTAGCCGGCCTCGGCATAGCGGGTGGCGAGGAGGCTGCCGTTGGCTTGGAGTTGGATGTAGGGCGGGTTGCCGATGACGATGTCGAAACCGCCACGGCCTTCGCGTTCGAAGACGTCGCGGAACCACGTGTGCCAGAGGAAGCATTCGGTGGGCGGGAGGGTGTGGTGGGCGTTGATGTAGGCCACGGGGGCTTCGACCTGCTTGACGAAGGCTTGAAGGCGGGCTTGCTCTTTGCGCTGCCGCGGGGTGAGGGGAGCAGAGGCGGCGTCGAGATCGGCGAGGGTGCGACGGGCTTGCTCCAAGCGCGGGGCGAGCGACCAGAGTACGGCGGAAGCTACGCGGCGGTGGAGGGAGGTGCGCAGGCGGAGGCGCTCTTCGTGGTCGCCGGTGTCGAAGGCGCGCTCGAGATTGCGGCGGAAGGTGGCGCAGGCCTCGGCGGTGGCAAAGCCCACGCGGGCAGCGTCGAGGTCGACGGCGCCGAAGAGGTCTTGCTGAACGGGGGGCGCGACGGCACCGGCCTCGGCAATGTGGCTGAGGTCGACGTCGGCAATGCGCTCGAGGAGGGAGTCGCCCTGCATGATCTTGTAGTCGAGGTGCGGAAGGGGGAGGGGCGTGGGGGCGTCGACGATGAGGGCGAGCCAGAAGCGCAGGCGGGCGATGTCGACGGCGCCGCGCTCGATGTCGACACCGTAGATGTTGTGGCGAATGATGTGGCGCTTGAGGTCGGCGGCGGTGCGCCGGGCTTCGAGCAGGGGGGTGAGGGCAGTGCGGCAGGCGAAGAGCAGGCGCAAGAGGCCCATGGGGAAGGCACCGGAGCCGATGGCGGGGTCGCAAATCTTGACGTCGGCCAGGGCGCGGTCTATCTTTTCGGCGAGGGGGGCGGGGAGCTGCTCGACGTTGTGCGATTCGACGAGGGCGCGCAGGGTGTGGGCGTCGACACCGGGGAGGGTGGCGACGAGGTGGGCGAGGAGGCTCTCGCGACACATGTAGCGGACGACTTCCTTGGGGGTGTAGAAGGCGCCGGTATCGTTGTTGTTTTCGAGGAGGTTTTCGAAGATGCGGCCTAGCATTTCGGGGTCTACGCCCACTTCGGCGTCGTCGGGGTCGTTTTCGTCGACGGTGAAGTTGTATTCGGCGAGCATCTCGAAGAGGTCGCGGAAGAGTTCGGGCGGGAAGCGGGAGGGGAGGCGGTCTTGGCGGTCGCGCTCGAAGAGTCCGCCGCTGAGCCACGGGATTCGCACCGTGCCTACGGCGGGAACGAGGGTGTCGTAGGCGTCGCCCTCGGCGTTGCGGTCGGTGTCGAGCCCGCGGTCGAAGAGGGGTTCGAGCACGCCGTCGAGAAAGTCGGCTTGCAGTGCGGGCGGGGCGGCGCTGAAGAGGTGGAGGAGGAAGTTGTCGGGCCCTTCGCCCCAAGGAGCGCCGAGGGGGACGCCGAGCCAGCGTTTTTTCTGGACGAAGTGGAGGAAGACGATGCGGCCGAGGAGCTTTTTGACGTAGTCGCGGATGGGTTTCTCCTCGCGGTTGCGGGCTTCGGGGGTGGAGGCGGGACGGGAGGTGCCGGTGAAGTCTTGGCGCATGGGGGCATCGCTCACCATGAAGTCGACAAAGCGGGTATAGTGGGCTTTGTAGCGGGCGAAGAACTCGCGGGAGAGGGCTTCGACGGAGAAGGCGCGGCGGAGGTCGTCGATGTCGAGCTGCACTTCGGGGTCAGCGGCGCGGCGGTCGATGAGGGAGCGGAAGTTTTCGGCGGCGGTGCGGCAGGCTTGCCCGGGGCCGAGGAGGAAGGTGAAGCGGCGGGCATCGGTGCCGGAGGTGGCATCGTGGGCTTTGTGGCAGAAGGTGAAGCGCCACTCCCAATCGGGGCGACCTTCGTAGTGGATGAGGAGGAAGGCGCCGGAGTAGGTGTCCATGATGCGGCGCACGAGTTGCTGCACGCCGACGCGGTTTTGGGCCATGCGGACGCGATCGGCGACGGTGATGTCGAAGATGTCGAGGGGCTGGAGGCCGAGGTCGATGTGGGCGATGCGGGTGATGGCGCGAATGCCGGTGGCTTCGGCCATGGGGCGCAGGGCGGGGTGATGGTCGAGGAGGGGCTCGTCGTAGGTGTCGATGACGTTTTCTTCGCCGAAGAGGGGGAGGAGGATGTGGGCGAAGAAGGCGGCTTTGCCGGGGAAGGGCTGTTGGAGGAAGTGCTTGAGGTCGTGGACGGACATGGGGCGGAGGAGTAAGACCCGCACGGCGGCGGGGAGAGACTACGGGTGGAAGGTGGCGACGATGGCGCGAAGGCGCGGGGCGGGATCAGTGGGCGAGGCCGAGACGGAAGCGGGCTTCGCCGTGGCGGGCGGTGACTTGGGCGACCATGTTTTGGAGCCCGCCGGCGATGTAGGCGTTGATCTGCTCGGGGGTGAGGGGGAAGAGCTGTGCGTCGCTTTCGATTTGGCGGCGGATGTGGAGGCAGCGGCGGATGACGTCGACGTTGCCGCTGTCGATGAGGGGGCGCGCTTTTTTGAGGATGTTTTTGGTGCCGGGGGTGGTGCCGGGGAGCCCGTGGAGGTGGAGGAGGAGTTCTTTGGCTTGGGTGGCTTCGAGGGATTTGGCGGCTTTGACGTTCATTTGCGAGAGCGAACGGTTGAGGGCAAGGCGGGCGGTGGCTTCGCGTTCGGACCAATCGGCGGGAAGTGTGGCGGCGGGACGGGCGCAGGCGGCGCGCAGGCGCTCGTAGAAGTCGGTGGGGGGGAGGACTTGGCCTTGACCTTGGGCGTCGACGGCGGCGAAGTGGGTACGCTCGTCGGCGGTGTGGTAGAGACAGAGGGCGCTGTGCGACGAGGCTTCGGCTTCGACGGCGAGAGGGGGGCAGGCGGCGAGACCGGCGAGGTGGGCGTAGCGGGCGGGGTGCTCGTCTTTGTAGCGCTTGAGCTCATAGAGATAGCGCTCGAGCTCGGAACTCACGCCGCCGCTCTCGAGGTTGAGGGTGTGGTGCACCACTTGCTCGTCGGCGGTGAAGATGCGGCTGTCTTCGCCAAAGAGGTGGTGGAAGGATTGGAGCTTGGTGTGGGCATTGTTGACGAGGCGAATGGCGGCATCGCCTTGGCTGCTGGGCATGAAGTTGTAGACGTAGACGCGCTCGGCGGTGGTGCCGATGCGGTTGATGCGCCCGATGCGCTGCATGAGGCGGGTGGAGTTCCAGGGGGTGTCGTAGTTGAGGATGGTGTTGGCGCGGTGGAGGTTGATGCCCTCGGCCAGCACGTCGGTGGTGACGATGATGCGATAGTCGTTGCGCGGGGTGCCGCGATAGTTGGCGTCGAAGTTGGCGCGGATATCGTCTTCGACCTCTCGGCGGTTGGCGGCGGTGACGGTGAGCACGGGGAGGCTGTCGTCGACGCTCTCGATGGCGCGCGCCACGGCGCGGAGGGTGTCGGCACTCTCGGTGAAGATGACCAGCAGGCCGGAGGGATTGTGCTCGGGGTCGAGGAGGGTGGGGAGGAGGTGGCGCTTGAAGGTGTCGAGCTTGGGGTCGTCGGAATAATAGTTCCACTTCTCGATGAGCCGGTCGATGAAAAAGAGGTCGTCGTGGAGCTTTTCGATGTAGCGGGAGTGGAAGTCGGCTCGGCGATACTCGGCGTTCTGCCCCTTGGCGTTCTGTTCGGGCGGGAGGGCTGCGATCTTTTGGCGGATTTCGGCCACGACGTCGTCGAAGGTGAGGCGACGGCCGGTGAGCTCGTAGCGGCGTTTGCGGTCGAAGAGGGCGTTGACGTCGAAGGCGGGGCAGACGAAGATGGTGTCGTTCTCCCACATGTCGATCATCGTCTGGGTGTTGCGCCGCAAGTGAGCCAACGAGGTTTTGAAGGCGGTGAAGCTGCTCTCGAAACGCTTGATGAGATTGATCTGACTCAGGCGGGCCAGTTGGACGGCGATGCGCTGGGTGGTCATGTTGCGCCAGGCATAGCGCTCGATGTGCCGGGGATTGACGAAGAACTCGAGGGCGCGGTAGCGGAAATAGCCGACGGCGCTGAGGTGGGGGGCTTGGGTGTCTTCGTTGCCGTGGGCATCGAAAAAGCCGGCGAGCTGGGGGCCGATGAGTTCGGTGGTGTGGGCGAAAAGTTCGGCGAGACTTTTGCTGAGCCGATAGTGGAGGCTCTCGGGATCTGCAACTTCGGGGAAGCGCAAATCGGCGTTGTAGTAGCGCTGCACGTCGGTGCGGGTGCGGCGTACGAGGATGTCTTGCAAGACGCTGTCGCGGATTTCGGCGGCGAGATGGGCGAGGGCTTCGTTGCGCTCGTCGGGGGAGATAGAGGTGTTGCGGAGCAGGTTGTTGTAGCTGCTCTGTATCTTGGCAAAGAAGTGTTCGAGGTTGCCGCCTTCGGCTTTGGTGAAGGTGGAGGCGGTGCGGTTGCGGGCGAAGAGATAGATTTGGTTGCGCAGGTCTTGCGGACGGTTGTTTTGCGGCGTGGCAGAGAGCAGGCCGATGTAGGGGCAGAGGCCGTGGCGGGCGGTGATGTCGCCGATGAGGGTGTCGAGCTGCCGATAGCTCCGCGTGTTGTGGTGGCGCAGGCGATGGCTCTCGTCGATGAGCAGCAGGCCGTAGTCGGGCGTGGGCAGGGCGGCGGAGAGCGAAACGAGGGTGGGGGCTTCGGGACTGTGGGCCGCTTTGTCGTCTTGCTCACTGTCGAGCTCGAAGCCGGTGGCGCTTGTGTCGAGCTCGTCGTCGGTTGGATTGTCGTTCTCGTCGGCAAGGTCGAAAAGGTCGAGGTCTTCGTCGGCGGCCTCGTCGTTGCTTTGGGGAATTTCGGCGAGGGGCTCGCCGAGCAACTGACTGATGCGCCCGGGAGTGGTGAAGTCGATGTAGGGACTGATGGGGGTGTCGGTGTCGGCATCGAAGCGCGCCACGGTTTCGCGCCACGCGCTGAGCACGGCGGGGGGCGCGACGATGAGAACGCGGCGCGGACGACGGGTGGTTTCGGCGCGGTCGATCAAAAAGTGCTTGGCGAGGAGTACGGCGACGATGGTTTTCCCCAGACCGACCACGTCGGAGAGGAGAAAACCACCGTGCTCGTGGAGGATGTGACGGCATTGTTTGACGGCATCGAGCTGATAGTCGAGGGCGGTGAAGTCCTTGGGGAGATAGCCGGCGAGGGTGTGGCTGAGGTTCTCGTCGAGGATGTCGCCAAACTTGTCGATGAGGGCTTTGATGTAAAGCTCGTGGGGCGTGAGAGGGGAGGTGGCTTGCTCGGCACGCCGGCAGCCGGGGGTGGGCCGCACCACTTTTTCGAGAAACTGCTGCGACCAGGGTTCGGAGTCCGCCCACTTGTCGCGAAACCACGCGAGGTGGCCGTTGAAACTCGAACCTTTGCCGGCCACTGCGGTGACGAGGGTGGCGTTGCCTTCGAGGTAATTGAGTTCGGCATTGCCTTCGAGTCCTTTGCCCGTGAAGTTGGAACTGCCGACGATGCCGCACGAGTAGGTCTGCCCGGTGAAGATGTAGCACTTGGAGTGGAGAAACTGCTCGTGGCCTTCGGCGTCAGTGCCGCGGTAGAGGTGGACGTTGATGCGCTCGTCGGGACAGTGGGTGAGGAGAAGGGCGAGGGCGCGCACGTGTTGCTCGGTGACTTCGAGGTCGGTGAGGTCGGTGCGGATGAAGTCGTCGGGGTAGGTGGCACTTTTGTACTTGGGTTTTTTCACCATCGAGGCATAGACGTAGGGGTCTTTGCCGATGAGAAGCTCGATGTGGGTGCCTTCGCGTTGTAAGAAGGCTTCGAGCTCGGCGATGAGGAGGGTCATGCCGGGCAGATCCCAATAGCCGGTGGCGATGTGGAGCGTGGTGAAACGTTCGTCGCGTAGGCAATCGCGCAACACTTCGCTCAGCGTGGTGGAATCGGCGGCGTTGTCGATAAGGCGATTGGAATAGGCGGTGTTAGCAGTGAGTAGACCGGGCATGATGGGGGAACTTGGGGTGGAGGAGGTGAAAAAGGGGGCGTGCGAGTTGCTTATTTTCCGCAGTTGGGCTGAAGAAATGGGGATGGTTCGTGGAGTATTTGCTGTTGAGGACGGAAAACATCACGAAAATACTCAAGTTTTTATAATTAGCAAAGCGTTTGTTGAGGAGAAACGCCGTGGTATGGGCTAATATGGTGCGATAGGGTGCAGTAGGGTGGGTTTGGAGCTTAAAAAGCGGGGCATGTTGTAGGATTCTTTTGCGTTTGAAGGGGAAGCCCGTGGGTTTTCAAAGTACTGCTGTCGGTTAAAAGCTGAGGCGCTGCGAATGGGGTGTTGCGCTCGGAGCTTACTTCATTGACAACGCCGATGGATGGACATTGCGGATGAAGCAATCGGGGCAGAAGTTGAGCGGCTGGCCATAAAAATGAATCCACCTGTTTCGCAGAGGTTAGAACGCCCTATTTGCAGCGTCTAAACTTTAATATTGCTGTCCGCTAAACTTCAAAACGACACGATTTCCCTATCCGCAAC
>ERZ772966.47-NODE-47-length-47433-cov-10.572903_pt1 | contig 47433 bp, 27 predicted proteins | sample MGYA00580680_ERZ772966 | MGnify/ENA primary metagenome ERZ772966 (study PRJEB29015, sample SAMEA2738055) | human oral metagenome | biome: human oral; feature: human-associated habitat; material: saliva | place: China | collected 2225 ...
CTATAGCTCAGTTGGTTAGAGCGCTACACTGATAATGTAGAGGTCGGCAGTTCAAATCTGCCTGGGACTACTTAAGTGACTTACCTGGGGGATTAGCTCAGCTGGCTAGAGCACCTGCCTTGCACGCAGGGGGTCAACGGTTCGAATCCGTTATTCTCCACTTTTTTCAAGACGATCGGCTTGCCTCATACGAGGTGAGCCGATCTTTTTTGTATCCAGTCCCCTCTTGTGCTCTATATCTGCTCTTTAGAGTGCGCTGAGTATGCAGGGGTGGGGGCTTTTTGCTACCTTTGCACCGGGCGTGCCTGCCCGTAACCATTATAATAGAAGAGATAGGGTAATCTGTAGATGAATTTAGTTATAGTAGAGTCTCCGAAGAAGGCTGAGCTGATCTCTGGCTTTCTCAAAAAACATCAACTGAACGACTATAAGGTCATGGCCAGTGCGGGCCATGTGCGTGACCTCAAGCAGCATTCCTTCAGCGTGAATGTAGAGGATCACTTCCGCCCCGAGTACGTCATCACCGAGGACAAGAAGAGCCTGGTGCGCGAACTCAAAGCCGCAGCAAAGAAAGCCGACCTCGTCTACCTTGCTTCCGATGAAGACCGCGAAGGAGAAGCCATCGCTTGGCACCTGAGCGAAGCCCTTGAGCTCAAGCCCGAGAAGACCCGCCGTATCGTCTTCCACGAGATCACCGCCGAAGCCTTCCTCCATGCCCTGGAGCACCCACGTGAGGTGAACATGAATCTTGTCGATGCGCAGCAGGCACGCCGCGTCCTCGACCGTATCGTGGGCTTTGAGCTCTCACCCGTGCTGTGGAAGCGCATCCGTCCCTCGCTCTCGGCAGGGCGTGTGCAGAGCGTAGCCGTCCGACTCATCGTCGACCGTGAGCGTGAGATCACAGCCTTCGTACCCCAATCTTCTTACCGCCTACAGGCGACCTTCATCCTCCCCTCGGGTGAGCGTCTCTTGACAGAGCTCAATCATCGTTTCGCTACCGAAGCCGAGGCTGAGGCCCTCATGACACGCTGTGCTACGGCAGACTTCTCTATCGGTGCGATCACGCGCCGTGCTGCTCGCCGCTCGCCAGCGGCTCCCTTCACCACATCTACGCTGCAGCAGGAGGCCGCACACAAGCTCGGCTACTCCGTCTCGCAGACGATGCGCCTCGCACAGTCCCTCTACGAATCGGGGCATATCACCTATATGCGTACCGACTCGGTCAACCTCTCTTCGCAAGCCCTCGGCGCTATCGCTCGTCAGATCGAGAAGCACCCCGGGAAGGAATACCACCAGCCCCGCCGCTTCCAGACCAAGAGCAAGGGTGCGCAGGAGGCTCACGAAGCTATTCGCCCCACCTATATCGACCGCGAGCGTGTCGGTGGTACGGCTCAGGAGCAGCGTCTCTATGACTTGATCCGCAAGCGTACCCTCGCCTCGCAGATGGCTGACGCAGAGATCGAGCGCACGACCGTCTCGATCCCCGTCTCTGGTACGGACTATGCCTTCACCGCACAGGGTGAAGTGATCACCTTCCGAGGCTTCCTCGATGTCTATATGGAGTCGACGGGAGAGGAAGGCAATGCAGAGGTGACAAAGCTCCTCCCCGCAGTCAAGGAGCGCGAAGCTCTTTCGCTCGAAGCTCTCACGGGGGAAGAGCGCTTCACACAGCGCCCTGCCCGCTACACGGAGGCTTCGATGGTGAGCAAGATGGAAGAGCTCGGCATCGGCCGTCCCTCGACCTATGCTCCCACGATCCAGACGATCCAGAATCGTGGCTATGTAGAGCGTGCTGACCGCGAAGGCCAGCGCCGCAACTATACCGTACTGACCCTCAAGGATGGCGCCGTCAAGCGTGCTGTCAAGAGCGAAGTCTACGGCGCTGACAAGGGGAAGCTCCTGCCTACCGATGTGGGTATCGTCGTCAATGACTTCCTCGTCGATCAGTTCCCCAATATCGTAGACTACAACTTCACGGCGCGTGTCGAGGAAGAGTTCGATACGATCGCCGAAGGGAAGACCGCTTGGTCAGGCGCTATCGGTGACTTCTACCAGCGCTTCCACCCCGAGGTAGAGCGTGCCACGCATGAGCGTCCTGCTCAGCGTGTCGGTCAGCGTATCCTCGGTGTACAGCCCTCGACGGGGCTGCAGGTATCGGTCAGCATCGGCCGCTACGGCCCCATGGCACAGCTGGGTACGGCAGAGGATGCCGAGAAGCCCCGCTTTGCTTCGCTGCAGAAGGGGCAGTCACTCGAGACGATTACCCTCGAAGAAGCCCTTGCGCTCTTTGACCTACCGAAGAATATCGGTGAGTACGAGGGTGAGGTGATGACAGTCGCAGTGGGTCGCTTCGGCCCCTATGTCCGCCACGCAGGGAAGTTCTACAGCCTGCCTAAGGACACCGATCCCCTCTCCTGCACCGCAGAGCAAGCTATCGAGATCATCCGTGAGAAGCGTGAGAGCGAGGAGAAGAGCCTCCTGAAGTCCTTCGCCGAAGATGCCGACCTCTCGATCCGCACCGGTCGCTTCGGGCCGTACCTCAAGTACAAGGCCGACAACTACAAGCTCCCTAAGGATGTCGACCCCACGTCGATGAGCTACGATGACTGCATGAAGCTCATCGCTGAGATGCCTGCGAAGACGGCTCGTAAGGGTGCAGCTCGCAAGTCCTCTCCCCGCGCAAAGAAGTCGAAGAGCTAAGCTGTAGATGCGCTACTTCATCTCTCTGAGCTACGACGGCACGAACTACAGCGGCTGGCAGACCCAGCCCGATGCTCCGACCGTCCAAGAGACTATCGAGAAGGCGCTGACGCTCGTCTCGCGCTCTCCCGAGCCTATCGCTATCGTCGGCGCTGGGCGCACGGACGCTGGCGTCCATGCCCGTGGTATGGTCGCTCACGTCGATCTGCCGATGGACCTCGAGGCAGCACGTGAGCTGATCTTCCGCACCGACCGCTACCTCCCCCATGACATCGCTCTGCATAGCATCCGCCCCGTGACGGATGAGGCACATGCACGCTTCAGCGCTACCTCCCGCACGTACCGCTACTATGTGACGCTGCGCAAGGATCCCTTCCAGGAGTCACGCATGCTGCGCCTGCACTTCCCGCTGGACTTCGAGCGGATGAATGTAGCTGCCGACGAGCTCCTGCACTTCACGGACTTCACGAGCTTCAGCAAGCTCCATACCGACGTCAAGACGAATAACTGCCGTGTCACCGAGGCTTACTGGCGCCCAGGCGCGGAGCCTGGTCAGTGGATCTTCACGATCACGGCCGACCGCTTCCTGCGCAATATGGTACGTGCCGTCGTCGGGACGCTCTTCCAAGTCGGTAAGGGGCGTCTGTCTGTCGAGGACTTCGCTGCTGTAGTCGAAGCCAAGGATCGCGGTCGTGCTGGCTCGTCAGCTCCAGGACACGCCCTCTATCTCGAGGCTGTCGGCTATCCCGAAGAGCTGTATCTGGACTAAGCTCCTCCCGCACATCTCTAATAAATAGCGCAGGCTCCTCCGCCCATAGTGACGGAGGAGCCTGCGCTATTTATGTGTAAGGGGAAGGGGTATTTACTGCCCGACACCCCAAGCCGCGAGGCTATCGCATAGGGCGGGGGCATTGCGACGTGTGACCCAGAGCGTGCGCACGGAGTCGGTCAGCGGGAGCTTGCAGTCGAGTGCGGGGTAGAGGCGTGTCAAGCGCTCCGCCTCACGGGAGGTGCAGACGGTATAGCGGATCTTCCCTGAGGCGACCAACTTCGCCAGCTCCTCGGCGCTGTGAAGCGTGTCGAGCTGGATACGCAGGCTGTCGCCTGTCTGCTTGACGAAATACTTCTGGATATAGGCGGTGGGAGTGCCCTTGGGTAGGGTCAGTGCGTGGCCCGCGAGCGCAGAGAGCTGGCTGATGTAGCGTGTGCTGTCAGCATGGCGCTGGACGAGGTAGAGGGATGCTGCCCGCTTCTCAGCGAAGTGTCGGTACTCCCGGTTATTTATCGCTGCATCGTAGATGCTGGAGTAGACGAAGAGATCTACCTTTCCAGTCGACAGTTGTCCGAGTGGCTTGAACTGCAAATCTATAGAATCTGGGGGGACGATCTCGACACGTAGCCCGCTCTTTTGCCTTAGATCTCTTGCGAGCTCTTGGATAGCAGCGTCATAGATCTCGCTTTGATCATCACTGAGAAAGTCGTTGCCAGCGATGAGGCGGAGTGTCCCCTCCTGGCGTATCACGGGGTAGTCACGCTCGACACTTCTCATATCCCTTGCTCTGCGCCGCTCCGCCCGTCTATGGCGAGTGTAGGAGTGGCACTCGGCGCCGAGGACTAAGATACCAATCGTGATGAGCCAACCAGAAAGCGTCTTCGGGAAAAGGGTGCGTCGCATTGGGGTGCTTCGTGATCGTATCAGCGACAATCCCAGCGGGGAGGGCTACGCTGATGTGGAGTAGACTGCGGGCGTAAGGGTGACTATCGTCCGACGCCCCAAGCGATGAGGCTATCGCGAAGTGCGGGCGAATTGCGGCGCATAAGCCAAGCAGTGCGTACGGAGTAGCTCAGCGGGAGAGTGCAGTCCAGTGCGGGGAAGAGGCGTGCGAAGCGCTCGGCTTCCTCAGAGGTGCAGACGGTATAGTTGATCTTCCCCGAGGCGACCTGCATGGCGAGCTGCTCAGCGGCGTAGAGCGTGTCGACTTGGATGCTCAGGCTGTCGCCGATCTCTTCGCCGAGATGCTCGATGAAGAGCGAGAGGGGCGAGGCCTTCGGCAGGGTGATGGAGTGCCCTGCGAGCTCTACCTGACGGCTGATGTGGTGTGCGCTGTCTGCACGGCGCTGCACGAGGTAGATAGGTCCAGAGGTCTTCTCTGCAAAGAGCATATAGCGGGTGGTATCTACTGCCGAGGTATGCGTGATGGGGTGAGCAACGAGGTCTGCCGTGCCGGTGCTGAGATGGCGAAGGGCTTCGTCCCAGCGGTTCTCCAGCACGACCTCGACACGTAGTCCGCTCTTCTTCTCCAGCTGCTTGGCGAGCTCGTAGATAGCGCCCGAGAGCTGTCCGCCCTGCACTTCTCCACCACTGCCGTAGCCTGCGAGGAGGCGAAGTGTGCCCTCCTTGCGTATCTCGGGGTAGTCGCGCTCGATGAATGGGAGCGAGGCCGCCTCTTTGCTTGTCTTGACCTGACGGCGCAGGTACAGGAGCATAGCGATGGCGAGGAGGAGCAGGAAGGCATATACCCAGAGGCGGGTATTCGTGCGGAGCTTAGCCATAGGGGAGGGTTAGTTGTTGAGGTCGACGACGACACCTGCGGAGAGGTGCATCGGATTGTAGGGGTATTTGTACATCGAGAGGCGCTCGTTGGTCATGAAGGCCTCACCCACATTGTACATCTGGAGGAAGAAGCGTGCGCGCTTCAGGCGGAAGTTTGCATAGGCGATGAGCAGCGGAGCCTGTCCGCCGACATTGCCTTCCGTCTGGAGGGCGAACTGCTGGTCGGTGGGCATATAGTAGGGCGCGTGATAGGCGGAGTGCCAATAGCCCTTGACGCCGAGGTCGACACGTAGGACCTTCGCCAAGAGGAAGCGCAGATACACGTCAGCTGCTGCCGTGAGCGAAGGTAGAGGTAGCACGGAGGGCGCAGAAGACTGCTGGTAGGCGGCCTCGAGATCCCAGTTGATCGGGCCGAAGGAGCCTGCCTGTCGAGCACGTAGAGCCAAGACCTGGATGAGGTCGGAGTGCTGCTGCGTCTCGCCCTTGCTATCGAAGTAGATGTAGTTCTGCAGGCTTGCCGTACGTGCTTCGAAGCTCGTCCCCCAGGAGGAGAGGTGCACGCGACCACCGAGCTCAGCACGGCGGGTGAAGCTCAGCGACTTGTCCCACCAGCCGTAGGTGCCGTGATGATGTGCAGCGAAGTAAGAGGGGCGGGCATTGTCGACATAGGCATCGGCCTCGAGGGCAAAGCGCTTCTGGAAGAGGCTGAAGGCGGTGCGGATATCCCCCTCGAGCTTGAAGGCTCCGAGGTCCGAGCCGAGGACACCCAGCTCCCCACGGGCGGAGAAGTTTAGCCCAGTGCCCTCGCGACGCTCGATGAGCCCACCGATGAAGGTCGAGCTAAGTGCCGTGCGGGTGTAGCGCTCTGTGGCGAGGTCGGGGAGCGACACCCAGCGGTTCTCCTGACGGAGGTAGGCTGAGAGCCCGAACTTCACCCAGGGGCGGAAGCCCTCCATCAGCGAGAGGGCGACGGTATTCTGCAGGGTGACGAGCTGTGCGCTGTCGTTGGGCAGGGTATAGGTCGTCGTGGTGCCGTCGGCATTGGTACGGGTATGGGTCACGGTAGGCGTGCCGAAGACCGTGCCCCACTGGTCGCTCTCGGTGTAGGAGACAAAGCGACGGCTCTGCTTGTTGTAGTAGGTCGTCAGCGAGATGCCGCCCACGGGGACGAAGTACGTAGAGTCGAGGCTCTGGAGGACCTCAGAGCCTTCTTGAGCCTCGGTAGGCAGGGGCTGCTTGCGCTTGACGGTGCGGTAGGAGCCGAGGCGGTAGGACTGCGCGAGGTAGGCGTGACCAGAGCGGATGCGGTTAGTCAGCGCACCCGTGCTGATGAGTACGGGGACGTCGCGCGAACTGATCTTGGTACGGCTATTCGTGTAGCGCTCGGGATTGTAGATGTAGTCGGCGTTGGTGATCCCACCATTCTCCTCCTGCTTGTAGTAGTCGTTGGCGATGTAGCCGAAGAGCTCATAGCGGTCGCCACGATAAGAGGTGAAGACGCGGTAGCGAGCATCCTTGCTACGCCCCTGCGTGTAGAAGCCACTGGCATAGGTGTAGTCGAAGCTCGCTCCGACATTCAGCTCCTTGCCGAGGTTCGCCCCGAAGTCAGCCGTGATGACGTCCTCACTCTCGTTGCTCTTGAAGTTCTTGTGATAGCGTACGTAGGTGAAGGGCGTCTTCGTGTCGTAGTAGCGTACCGCATCGGGTGTGTAGAGCATGCGGTAGTAGCCGTCGGCATAGAAGAAGTCGCTGACACGGCGGGGGCGATCGAAGAAGAGCTTCGCCTGCCACTGGCTATTCGTATTCCCCAGATAGGAGACCCCGAGGGAGCGGAACTCCGGCGAGATGTACTCGAAGGTGTAGTGCGTCAGCGTGTCGGGCATCTCGACGCGTACGGCACGCGCCACATCGGGTGTGATCTTATAGGCCTTGAGCTTGTCGCCACGGACCATCTTGATCTCGTCGGGTACCTCGACGACCTCACGTACCTGATAGGGATCGTAGGGTCGCACGGGCTCTTGGGCGAATAGCGTGGCGGAGCTGAGGCCGAGGAGGCCAAGGAGCAGGAGGCTTCTTATCTTCATTAAGTAGAATGAGGCTGGGGAAATATACGGACGATGAGGGGGGAATTAGCACTGCTCCATACCGCAGCTGCATCCCCGTGGGTCGAGCTCGATAGTCAGATGGTCGAGCTGATAGCGGCGAGCGACCTGGCGCACTGACTCCTTGAGGGCAGCGAGAGCCTCTGGGCTCGTGGCGTCTGCACAGTCGTAGACGATGTGCAGGGAGGCGATATGCTGCTCGCCATTGAGCGTCCAGATATGCAGGTCGTGCAGGTCGAGCACCCCAGGCAGGGCACGGACTTCATCTGAGAAGGCCTCTTGGTCTACACCTTCGGGCACCCCCTGTAGGAGGATGAGGAAGTTGTCGCGCAGGGCGAAGTAGACATTGTAGAGGATCCAAGCGGTGATGCCGAGCGAGAGTAGGGGGTCGAGGATCTTGAAGGAGGGGAAGAAGTACATCACGATACTCACCACGAGTACCGCTACCCATCCGAGGACGTCCTCCATCAGGTGCAGGCGCATGGAGCGCTCGTTGAGCGATGTGCCGCCACTCATTCTCCAGGCAGCGAAGCCATTGATCAGGAGACCGAAGACGGCGAGGATGAGCATAGCACCAGCGCGAGGTGGATCGGTCGGCGTGATAAGGCGCTCGATGGACTCCTTGATGACGAAGACCGAGCCCACTAAGAGGATGGTGGATATGAGAAGCGAGCCGAGGAGTGAGAAGCGCTTGTAGCCGTAGCTGAAGTGGCTATCGCGGCCTTTCTTCGAGAGGTGCTCGAGGTACCATGCCACACCGAGCGAGCAGGAGTCCCCGAGGTCGTGGAGCGAGTCGGAGAGGATCGCCACACTACCCGTGTAGAGCCCCCCGAAGAGCTCGATGATGGAGAAAAAGAGATTCAGCAGGAAGGCAATGAGGATATTCCCCTCCGCATGATGATGGTGGTGATGATGGTGATGCCCATGGCCGTGACTGTGTCCGTGGCTATGGGAATGACCGTGGTCGTGACCTTGAGTGCTGTGGTCGTGGTCGTGACTATGTTCGTGAGCACACATGTCTCCGTGCTCATGCTCGTGCTCGTGGGGCTTCATAGGAGTTGTTTACGATACGTTAATTGAAGTAGTTTACTTCTTGACACAAAAGTACAACTATTCCCCCTCTTTCCCCTGTGCACACCCTACAAAGGACGCACTTCCACGCTGGCGTTATCCTCTTCCTCGTCCACATTCCCCGGGGATAAGCCTGGGGATAAGTCGGTAGATGGGGAGGATGCTACACTGCTCTTGGTGCGAACGCGCCGATGCCTACGGGGCGGTGTGGTGGGTATATCTCGGGGATAACGCTGGGGATAAGGCTGTGGGAAAAGTGGTGCGTGCGGTGGAGATCGTACACCTTTAGGGGGATTATCCACCTAAGATGTGCGGGGAGGAGTGCGTCGGTGTAAGGGATGCTGAAGCATCTTGTAGAGGATGGAAAAGCAACCTATAGTGGTCGCTGTGACGACCAGTAGTGGTTCGCAGTCGGACCAGTACTGGTTCACGCGCCGACCACTACTGGTTTGCTCGCTGACCAGTAGTGGTTTCACCCGCTGACCAATATAGGTTCATAGCACCTTCTCGTAGGGGGCGGATGCTCCCCCTCATTCCATCTTGTGAGTGACATACGTGTAATGCATTAAGGCCAGGAGGCGCAGTGTGCAGCCTCCTGACCTTAGCCAAGGGTAGAGTATGGGGTAGGCTACTTCGTGACGGTGCCTTCGAAGGCAATCGTCGACTTCGTCTCAGCCTTGTTGAGTGCGGTGAGGATCTTCGTGATCTCTTCGCTGGGGCTCTTGCCGTAGCGCGTCTTGTAGCTATTGAGGTACATGATATACATGGAGAAATCCAGCTGACCGGAGAGCTTGCCATCCTTGACGGAGAAGCTACCTACCTGGGGGGCGAAGGGCATAGCACCGTGCTTAGCGGAGTGGATAGTAGTACCCTTCTTTACGTCGTATTGTACTTCGTATTCGCGAGTGCCTTGCTTGCCGGTGAAGGTGATCTTTTTGTCCTTGAGCGTGACCTGAGTGAACTCGCCCGTGCCGAGGACTGCTTCGCCGAAGTTGAACTCAGCGAGGTTGAGCTTACCGATGCCGTCGAGGGTGACTTCTGCGGGAGTGACCGTCACCTTGCTGATGGTGTAGGTGCCATCGGTGCCTGTGACGACGGGGTTGGGGGTTGGCTTGGGCTCGTCGTTACTCTTGCCACCGCAGGAGGAGAGGCCGAGGGTGAGGCCAGCGAGGAGAAGGACCGAAGCCCACTTCTTGGTATTCATGTCTGTGAACGGACTAATGTGTGATACGATGACGGAGGGGAAAGTCCCTCCCTACAGGGAGCAAAGGTAGCTCAATATGTAGGCTTAGTAGCTCACAGTCTGCAATATACCTATATATAGGTAAGCGCCCCAGATAGCACGTGCTATCTGGGGCGCTTTTATCTAACAAGTAGTGGGGAGTCGTAGGCTTAAGCCTTCTTACCCTGGTTGGCTACAGCCTCCATGAGCTTCTTGATCTCTTCGGGGTCACCGAGGAAGTAGTCCTTGACGAGACGGAGCTCATCGTCGAACTCGAAGACGTAAGGAACGGCCGTGGGGAGGTTCAGCTCGACGATGTCTTCGTCAGAGATGCCCTTGAGGACCTTGATGATACCGCGCAGGCTATTGCCGTGAGCTGCTACGAGGACGTCATCGTGCTGCATGAGCGAGGGGAAGATCTTGTCTTCCCAGTAGGGGAGCGTACGAGCGACCGTGTGGCAGAGCGCTTCGGTCAGGGGCAGGTAAGCAGGTACGACACCCGAGTAGCGGGGGTCAGCCTGAGGTGCGCGCTCGTCGGTAGCAGCCAGCGGCGTGGGAGGCACGTCGTAGCTACGGCGCCAGATCTTCACCTGCTCGTCACCGTACTTCTCAGCCGTCTCAGCCTTGTTGAGGCCCTGAAGCATACCGTAGTGCTTCTCGTTGAGGCGCCAGCTCTTCTCTACAGGGATCCAGTCGAGGTCCATGACGTCGAGGATCTGGTTGAGGGTCTTGATAGCGCGCTTGAGGTAGGAGGTATAAGCCTGCGTGAAGTGGAAGCCGTTTTCCTTGAGGATGGCCCCAGCCTTCTTAGCTTCTTCGACACCCTTCTCGGAGAGGTCTACGTTCGTCCAGCCAGTGAAGCGGTTCTCCTTGTTCCACACGCTTTCGCCGTGACGGATCAGTACAATTCTCTTCATGATTCGTTGATGGTCTATAAATGAATTAGTAATGTGCTCGTTTATCGACTGCAAAGATAGCCAAACTTATCCGTGCTGGTTGAGCTGGCCGAGGAGCTGGCGTACGGGCTCCCGCCAGTCCTCGCCATTGAGGGGCTGGTAGGTGTGTATGCCGAACTCCCGCGCCATGGCTACGTTCGCTGGACCGTCGTCGAGGAAGAGCGTCTCCTCGGGGCGCATATTCCCCTCGCGGAGCATCGTCTCAAAGATACGGCGGTCGGGCTTGACCATCCCCATCTCGCAGGAGGCGAACTTCTTCTCGCAGAAGGACGAGAGCGTGCGGCCGCTGGGGAGGAAGCGGTCCGACTCGCAGAAGTCCATGACGTAGGGATTGGTATTGGAGAGGATGAAGATGCGGTAGTCCCCGAGCTCCTCCTCGATGAAGTCGAACTTATAGGCGTCTACTTCGCTGAGGAAGCCGAAGTAAGCGTGAGCGATGTCGTCGTAGGTGAGTGTACGACCCGCCAGCGAGCTGAGCGCTGCACGGAACTCGGGCTCCGTCATGCGCCCGTCCTCGACCTGGAGGAAGTAACCACTCTGAAGGTAGGGATCCAGCATCTTCTCGACGTCAGGTACCCCAAGGGCAGAGAAGCGGCGTAGGGCCTCTTCGCGATCCAGTCGGAAGAGGACGCCGCCGAGGTCCAATACGATGTTTCTTATCATTCAGTGTTTAGGGTTTGGGTTGCATCGTGATCAGCGGGATGAGCATCTCTTCGAGCGAGATCCCCCCGTGCTGGAAGGTGTCACGATAGTACTGCACGTAGTAATTGTAGTTGTTGGGATAAGCGAAGAAGTCATCGCTGTAGCTGAAGACATAGCGGTCAGAGAGATTGACCTGTGGCAGGCCGATCTTCGCCGGTACGATGGCTTCGTAGACCTCCTTGGGGTTGTAGGTAAGGGTCTTCCCGACCTTGTAGCGGAGGTTGGTATTGGTATTCTTGTCGCCGACGATCTTCACGGGGTTCTTCACGCGGATGGTACCGTGGTCGGTAGTGAGGATCACGCGGTAGCCCATCTCGGAGATGTGCTTGAAGAGGTTGTACGTCGTCGAGTGGCGGAACCAGCTGCGCGTCAGCGAGCGATAAGCAGCCTCGGTGTTGGCCAGCTCGCGGATCATCTTGCTCTCGGTGCGGGCGTGGGAGAGCATATCGACGAAGTTCAGCACGATGACGTTCAGCTGATACTGCTTGAGGCTATTGAGGTTGCCTAAGAGGCGCTCGCCGAAGCGGGCTTCGTAGACCTTATTATAGGAGAAGGAATAGTTCTTGCGGTAGCGCTGGATGAGCGTCTGGATCATCGGCTCTTCGTTGAGGTTCTTGCCCTCTTCGCTCTCTTCGTCGACCCACAGATCGGGGAACATCTTCGCGATGTCCAGCGGCATCAGCCCAGAGAAGATGGCATTACGAGCGTACTGCGTAGCCGTGGGGAGGATCGAGAGATAGAGGTCTTCGTCGAAGGTGTAGAACTCGCTCAGCATCGCCTTCACCGACTCCCACTGGTCATAGCGGAAGTTATCGATGAGGATGAAGAAGACCTTCTCGCCGGCATCGAGTAGGGGGAAGACCTTCGTCTTGAAGAGGTCGGGGCTCATCAGCGGGCGCGTCTCGGGCTCGCGGATCCAGCCCTCATAGTTGCGGCTGATGAAGCGGCTGAAGAGGCGGCCAGCGTCGGTCTTCTGCATCTCCAGTAGCTCCTTCATCTGCGCGTCGCCCTGCTCCAGCTCGATCTCCCAGTGCACGAGGCGGCGGTAGAGATCCTTCCATTCGTCGATGGAGAGGCGGTCGCTCATCTGCGCGCTGAGCTGAGCGAACTCCTGACGATAGTTCATCGTCGTGGCTTCGCTGATGATCGTGCTCTGGTGAAGGTTCTTCTTCAGGGACAGCAGGAGCTGATTGGGGTTGACGGGCTTGATGAGGTAGTCGGTGATCTTACCGCCGATGGCTTGGTTCATCAGCTCTTCCTCCTCGCTCTTGGTGATCATGATGACGGGGAGGAAGGGGCGTAGCTCCTTGATGCGCTGCAGGGCATCCAGGCCTGTAATCCCCGGCATGTTCTCGTCGAGGAAGATGAGGTCGAAGTTCTGATTCTGTACGGCTTCGATAGCGTCGGAGCCACTGAGGACGGGGGTCACTTCGTAGCCCTTCTCCTTGAGGAAGAGGATATGTGGCTTGAGCAGATCGATTTCGTCGTCTGCCCAGAGGATCTGATATACTTTGTTGCTGCTCATACTTTGCGAAGATAATAAAAGTTATGGGGGCTCTCCCCCCAGCTATAACGGCAGAGGAGGCCTCCTCGGTGCCCTCACCTTGATGCTATTCTTCGGAGCTTCGTCTGCTGGCTCCTTTTTCTTGGTGGGAGAGGAGTTAGGGAGAAAGCGTGCGCCCCGCCCTATCACGATGGATAGAGCGGGGCGTACGGCTATGCGGAGATAGGCACGGGCCTATAGGTCAAGCGGCGTCTTGGGGTAGAGGTGATCCCACCACTGGCTATTGCCCTGCAGGTGCTTGGCGAACCATGCCTGGATCGTCTGCATCCAGCGATCCTGTCGCTCGGGCTCGAGGATGTGGTGGTCTTCGCCCGTCACTTCGATGAGCTCGACGGTGCGGCCGAGGATCTTCAGCGCATTGTACATCGCGGTGCTTTCGCTGGGGGGGACGTTCACGTCGGACGTCCCGTGCAGCAGGAGCAGAGGCGTGTGGATCTTATCGGCGTTGAAGAGCGGGCTGTGCTTGGTGTAGAGGTCGGGGTTGTTCCAGGGGTAGCTGCCTTCGGAGGCCACCGTGCTGTAGCTCATACCCCAGTAGCCCCCTGCCCAGTAGCTGGAGATGGAGCTGATCCCTGCGTGGCTGGCGGCAGCGGCGAAGAGATCCGTGCGCGTCTGCAGGTACTGCGTCATGAAGCCACCATAGCTGGCGCCAGCACAACCGATCTTCTTCGCATCGACGAAGGGGTGCGCAGCGACAAAGGCCTTCACCGCACCGATGATATCATCGGAGGTCTTCGTGCCCCAAGCATTCAGGTGGTCAGCAGCGAAGCTCTGGCCGTAGCCGACGGTACCGCGTGGGTTGAGCGAATAGGCTACATAGCCCTGAGCGGCGAACATCGCCAGGTCGTACGTCGTCTCCAGCTCACGGCTCAGAGGGATCGTCCCGCCGTAGTAGTAGACGATCATGGGGTACTTCTTCGAGGGGTCGAAGTTGGGGGGCAGGTAGTACCAGCCGTCGATATCGACACCGTCGGGCGTGCGGTAGACGAAGTTCTTTGCAGGGGTGAACTTCACGCCACGGAGCTTCTCTGCCGAGATGTCCCAGATGAGCTTGCTCTTGCCCGAAGCATCGAGGCTGTAGAGGCGGTCGGCATTGTTGAGGCTCTGGCCGAAGTAGTAGAAGGTATTGCCGTGTGAGGCGACACCGAAGCCACGGACGACGTCTTCCTTCGTGTCGATCTGCGTGATCTTATTCGTCTTGACGTCGAGGCGGTAGAGGCTCTGGCGGCTACCGTTGTCTGCGAGGATGTAGAAGGCCTTGCCCTTAGCGTGGTACTGGACGTGGTCTACGCTGGGGTCGAAGTCGCGCGTCAGGGGCGTGACACGGCCCGTGGGGATATTGACGCGGAAGAGCTCGTGCTCATAGCCGTTGCCCACGCGTCCGTTGGGGAGCGTATTGCCCACGCCGCCGAAGCTATTGGGCGAGCCCATAGCCAGCACGTCCTCCGTGCCAGGGATGAAGCTTACGCTACCGATCTCAAACTGCTTCGTGAAGACCGTATCGATACGGCCGGTGGCAGGTGTGTAGCGCAGTACTGTCGTCTGGTCGAAGGGGCTGTGCTGCCAGTCCTTCGTGTAGAGACCTAAGAGGAGCTGACTGCCGTCAGCGGAGAAGTCGAGGAGGCTCACCGAGCGGTAGCCGTAGAGTACGGGTTCGTAGACCCCTGTGGCGATATCGTAGCGATAGAGTGCCTGACGGTCGCGCGCACCTGGCTGGCGGTCATCGGGCGAGAGGCGGCGGATGAGGAGCTTATCCTTCTCGGGGCCCTTGACCTCTTCGTAGATGTAGATAGAGCGCTTGTCGGGGCTGATCATAAAGCTCTCCCCAGGGATCTTGTCGATCCATACGGTGCTGCGACCCGAGAGGGGATCGATCTTCACCAGCTGGTCGCCAGCGCGGTTCGAGGTCTTCATCACGAGGACGTCTTCATCGGGCATCCATTCGGCGCCGTAGAGGGACTGCGTCGTGCGAAGGACCTTGCCCGTCGCACCCTCGCGGATCTCCTGATAGCTGACGCCCTTCTTCGGAGCGCGCTCGGTGTAGGTCACCAGCACGTACTTGCCCGAGGGGGAGACGTGGGTGTAATAGAGGCGCTTGCCGTGGGTGAGGTAGTTCCAGTTGATGTAGCGGACACCATCGTTAGCGGCCTTGAGGTCGAGCTGAGGCAGGCCTTCCTCGGGCTCAAAGACGAGCTTGAAGTCCCCACGTGCCTTGTCCTCTGCCGTAGAGAGCACCTTGACGACGAGGTTCTTATTTGTAGCGATGAGCGTCAGTGGCACGGATACAGCGGGCACCGTGTCGCTCTCGGCGAGCTTATCTTCATTCGAGCCTAAGAGCGTCTCGCCATCATAGAGCGCATAGCGAGCACGGCCATAGAGCTTGAGTGTGCCCTTGGTGAAGCCTTGGCTGATGAGGGGGAAGGAGTAAGAGGAGAACGTGCTGGCACCGCTGGCGGGCTGGGCGACGGCGAAGAAGCCATTGGATGCCGCAGCGACGGATGTGCCCTTGAGCCCCTCGGTCTTGTAGGAGGTCTTCAGCAGGGAGCCGAGAGAGAACTTCTGGTTGTGGACGTTGACCGAATCGATCATCACGGGACGGCTCACCGCGTGGGTGCCGTAGCTCGTCGCCTTCGTGAGCGTCTGCGCCTGGGCGGTGCTCCCCGCCAGGCAGAGGGCCAGCAAGGCGAGGCTTGTAGTCGTTCGTTTCATAGCGTTGGGTAGATGTGTATGTATGTGTCGTGGCGGAGGCTCTGAGGTGTGCGGCATTGCGAAGCCCTGCAAGTGTCTCCTTAGGGCAAAGATACGAACTACGGCGATAAAACTCCCTATCTCTGCCCCACATTTTCCACGTCGTGAAGACCGCCCTTCGCAGGGGCTGTAGAATGTACCTCATAAGGGGAGGTAAATCAACCTATATTGGCCGGCGGGCGAATCTATATCGGAGACTGTTGCCGAGAGTCCTGTCCTCTATTTAGAGTGCTAAGGCATCGCACGCCCAGCTCCCCGATATACCTCTCCGAAGTGATACGCAAGCCCCTCACCTTATCGCGCGCATTCCTCTTATCCAGCGGAGGGAAAAGCATCGTTCTCGTGAAGAAAAAGCGTCTTCTCGCTGTGGCTTTTCCGCATCTATATACGTAGTCTTAAAGACCAGGCACGTAAATCCAAATATCCACGTACGCAGATTTATCGTCCACGCACGTAGCCCAAACTTATCTGCCACTCATCCACAACTTTTATTCCCACGCGGAGCAACAACCTAATATAGGTCACTTCACAAAGCTACATAGCTTTCTTCGCCATCCTATATAGCTCTACCCACGCACCTATATAAGTCCCCGTCGCAATCTATATAGGTTCACCCGCAGACCAATATAGGCTCATACCACCCTCCACTATAGAGGCGGAGATCCCCCATGGGAGTGGGCTTCTTCTGCCTCCTCAAAAGCCGGCTCGTTGTGCCAAAAGGCAAGGGGGATCTATCTCTTGGCTTGCATCCCTTTGCTTTTGTGAGGAAATGCTACCTTTGATAGTACTAAGATCCACAAACACAAGTCCAATACGCACACTATCATGGCACATTACCGCAGACTCCTCCTCGGGGCTCTCACCCTTGTCCTCGGGGCTCTCTTCATCATCTCGTGTCGTCGTACGGCACGCGTCGGCTTCACCGAAGCCGATCTCAAAAACCTCCCAGCTTGCGATTACCTCGTCGTCGACTATCCCCTCAGCGTGACGGTCCATGTGGGTGCTCAGACTGCCGTCGCCTTTGACGAGAAAATGCCGAAGCGTATCCGTGAGGATATCGAGGTGAAGGTCAAGGACAACATCCTCCTCATCAGTTCGCGCCACGAGCGCACGGGCGTCGATCCCTACGATGATGTCCAGCGCGGGAAGAGCGCCCACATCGATGTGTATCTACCCAAGCTCCTCGGGGTAGAGGCTACCTATGCCGCTAATATCTCCGTACCAGACAGCCTCCGTCAGTCGTCCTTCTCCGTCGTCCTCTCGGGGGCGTCTGACCTCACCGACCTTCACCTCACCGCCGACAGTCTCTCCGTCAGCACAGCGGGTGCCTCGGGTATCCGTGGCTGGGTGAACGTAGCTAAGAGCCTCGAGATCATCTCCTCGGGTGCCTCCTCGATCCGCCTCTCAGGGCAGGCTGACTACCTCTCGGTAAGTCTCTCTGGGGCATGTGACTTCCGTGCTGAGCAGCTCCATACGCGTGCTGTCGAGGCACTTCTCGCAGGAGCTTCGCGCCTTGACCTCGGGAACGTCGATACCATCAGCTATGGCGTGTCGGGAGCTTCGAACCTCAGATACCAAGGCCAGCCCGTCGTGATCGGTCAGGTCGTCACGGGTGCCAGCACGGTGAACTCTTCGCCTGCTAAGTAGCACGCGCCTCCCTTCCTCATCCCCAAAGCAAAGCGAGGGGGCTACGGACACTGCGTCCGTAGCCCCCTCGGCTTATATATGTGGGGGATGCGCTTAGCTCCTTAGTAGCTGATGCGGATCGATGCAGGCTTGCTCTCCTGCCAGAAGCGGTTGATGGCCGTCACCATGTAGCGGTAGGTCGTGCCACGCTCCATGCTGGGCAGGATGAAGTAGGGATTGGTAGAGATGCTCATCAGGTAGCGCACGTCAGAGATATCGGGGCGCGTACCTTCGGGGAAGGCATACACGGCATAGTAGAATGCCGTCTCGGGATCGCTGGGCTCGCGGTAGTCATCCCACAGGATCATGTGCCCGTCTTCGTTGGTGTCCTCGAGGATGAGGCTGATGGCGGCAGGGGCCTTCGTCTTACCGAGAGCACCGTGTACCTCGGGAAGGAGCGCACGGTAGGTCTGGTAGCTGGTGATGAGGCTGTCGCCAAGACCCTTGTAGTTCTTCACGAGATCTTCGCCTGACCACCAGGAGTTCCCACTGCTATTCTGTCGGCTGAGGGCGAGCTTCTCCTCGAGCTGACCGCCGTCCATCGTGCGAGCAGCGTGCTGACCGATGTAGAGCTGTGCCTTCTTCTGAGGGGTATGCTTGCCCCACCAGTTCGTGAGCTCAGCGTAGTCGGCAGCCTGATGACCGATATTCCAGTAGACCTGAGGGACGATGTAGTCGACCCAGCCCTTACGCACCCAGTGCAGGACGTCAGCGTGCAGGTCATCATAAGTCTGCAGGCCCGAGGTCTTGCTGCCTTCGCGTGAAGAGGCTTCGTTGCGGTAGATACCGAAGGGGCTGATGCCGAAGCGCACCCAAGGCTTGGTCTCGAGGATGGTCTGACGGATCGTGTAGATGAGGCGGTTGACGTTCTCACGGCGCCACTCGTTCTTCTGCTCGGGACGGTAGCCTGCTGTGAGGCCGTAGCGGCTGAAGGACTCTTCGTCGTCGAACTCTAAGCCTGCCTGTGGGTAGGGGTAGAAGTAGTCGTCGAAGTGAATGGCATCGATATCGTAGCGCTGTACGATGTCGCGGACGATGGTGCTGATATAGCGGATGCTCTGAGGATTGCCTGGATCCATGTAGAGCTGCTTGCCGTGGCGGATGAAGAGCTCGGGCGAGTGCTTAGCAGCGTGGTTAGGCGCCAGATAAGCCTCGGCGTTGCCTGCGCCACGATAGGGATTGACCCAAGCGTGGAGCTCCATACCGCGGGAGTGGCACTCGTCGATGACGAAGCCCAGAGGGTCCCAAGAGGGGTTAGGAGCTTCGCCCTGCTTACCGGTGAGGTACTTACTCCAGGGCTCGTGGGTGCTCTTATAGAAAGCATCACCCTCGGCACGCACCTGGAAGATAACCGCATTGCAACCGAGGCGCTGCAGGAGCGCGATGCGGTTGCTCAGGAGCTTACGGGCTTCTTCGCGAGAGAGCGAAGCGTAGTCGCTGCGGTAGATCGTGGGGAGCCAAGCGCCGCGGAACTCACGCTTCACAGGCTGCTTGGGATCGGAGGGGCGGCTCTGTCGGGCACTTACACCGCACGAGGCGAGGAGCCACAGCGAGGCAAAGGCCGAGAGTAGCAGGGCGGTGCCACGTGCACCAAGGGGAAGTCTGACGTTCATCAGGGGGATGATTAGGCGAGGTGGATCAGCTGATAGGTATAGAGTACCCAGAGGAAGAAGGCCACGAAGGGCAGCGTGAAGAGGAGGCTGTCGATGCGGTCGAGGATACCACCATGACCAGGGATGATGTTGCCCGAGTCCTTGACACCGACACTACGCTTGACCATCGACTCGAAGAGGTCACCCCACGTAGCGGCGATGGAGATGATGACGCCGATATAGCACTGCTCCCAGCCGAGGAGGAGACCCGTAGCGACGACGGCTGCGATGAGCCCGCCGACGAAGCCTTCCCAGCTCTTCTTAGGTGATACGGAGGGGAAGAGCTTATGACGTCCGAGGGTCGAGCCCGCCAGATAAGCGCCCGTATCATTGGCCCAGATCGAGACGAAGATCGTGAGGAGGATGATCGAGGTATCGGTGTCGGTGTAGAAGATATTCGCGATGCTGAGGAAGCCCCCGACATAGATCTGTCCGAAGATCACCTTCGCCAAGTCGGTCGGCATAGCCTGACGCTCGCTGTAGATGCTGCGTACCAAGATGTAGAGCAGGTAGCCAGCGTAGGGTACGAGGAAGGCGGCGTACGCGATCCCCTTGTCAGCGATCTCGTGAGTCGCCCAGAAGAGATAGACTGCAGCCGTAGCGTCGAAGATGCGGCGCAGGGGGAAGAGGCGGTGAGTCGACACGAGGTTCGACCACTCCCAGGTACCGAGGAAGGCCAAGAGGCCGAAGACGATCATGTAGACGAGGTGCTCACGCAGCAGGAGTGCCGCGAGGATCAGGCCTACATAGAGGGAGCCGAAGATGGCTCGCTTGACGAGGTTACTCATTCGATGTTGCTTCTGTATCTGTTGTTGGGGTTGTGGATTCTTGTTCTTGTCCCTGCTCCTTCTCCTGATTCTTTTCTTCGTGCTCCAGGATCATTTCGTCAGTGCGACTGACCCAAGGGCGCTTGCCGAAGATGTGCTCTACGTCCTCGGTGTAGATGACCTCACGGTCCAGGAGGAGCTGCGTCAGCGTCTTGAGACCTTCGGCATGCTCACGGAGGAGCTCCTTAGCACGCTCATACTCGACACGGACGATCTCGCGAGCCTCTTCGTCGATGAGCTCAGCGGTACGATCGCTGTAGGGCTTCGTCAGGCCGTAGCCATCACCCTGCATATCGTAGTAGTTGACGTTGGGGAGCTTGTCGCTCATACCGTAGTAGGCGACCATAGCATAGGCCGTCTTCGTGGTGTGCTCGAGGTCGTTGGCTGCACCCGTAGAGATGCGACCGAGGAAGACCTCTTCGGCTGCACGACCTGCGAGCGTGGCGCACATCTGGTCGCGCAGAGCCTGGGTCGTGGTGATCTGACGCTCCTCGGGGAGGTACCAAGCGGCACCGAGGGCCTTGCCTCGAGGTACGATGGTGACCTTGACCAGCGGATTGGCGTACTGGAGGAACCAGCTGACCGTGGCGTGACCAGCTTCGTGGAGGGCGATGCTGTGACGCTCCTCTTCGGTGGTCATCTTGTTCTTCTTCTCCAGACCACCGACGACGCGGTCGACGGCGTTCATAAAGTCATCACGGGAGATGAACTCCTTGCCAGCGCGGGCAGCGATGAGGGCAGCCTCATTACATATATTGGCGATGTCAGCACCCGAGAAGCCTGGGGTGCGGCGTGCCAAGAGGTCGACGTCAACTGATTCGTCGATCTTCAGCGGGCGAAGGTGCACGAGGAAGATCTCCTTACGATCGTGGACGTCGGGAAGGTCTACATAGATCTGACGGTCGAAGCGGCCCGCACGCAGGAGGGCTGCGTCGAGGATGTCGGCGCGGTTCGTAGCTGCCAGCACGATGATACCGCTATTGGTGCCGAAGCCATCCATCTCGGTGAGGAGCTGGTTCAGCGTATTCTCACGTTCATCGTTGCCCCCGAGGTTGTTGTTGCGACCACGGGCACGGCCCACCGCATCGATTTCGTCAATGAAGATGATACAGGGGGCCTTCTCCTTGGCGGTCTTGAAGAGGTCACGGACGCGTGAGGCTCCGACGCCGACGAACATCTCGACGAAGTCCGAGCCGGCAAGCGAGAAGAAGGGTACGTGTGCCTCACCTGCTACGGCCTTTGCCAGCAGGGTCTTACCCGTCCCTGGAGGGCCTACGAGTAGTGCGCCCTTGGGGATCTTACCCCCGAGCTGCGTGTACTTAGCGGGATTCTTGAGGAAGTGGACGATCTCCTCGATCTCGACCTTCGCTTCGTGTAGACCTGCTACATCGTTGAAGGTCACCGAGGTGCTCTCCTTCTCGTACAGCTGAGCCTTGCTCTTGCTGATATTGAAGATACCACCTCCTACACCGCCACCTGCGCCACCCGATGAGCGGCGGAAGATGTAGATCCAGAAGATGATGATGAGGGCGAAGGGGACGATATTGGCCGTGAGAGAGATCCAGCGGGAGCTCTCTTCCTTGTAGGCTACCTTAGCGGTCGTGCCGCTGGTGTCGTAGGCTTCGGCGAAGCGGTCGACGGTAGGGATCTGTGTCTTTACCGTGTACTCGATGCGCTTCTGCTCGCGCCCCAGCACGGGTGAGCGGTGGGTGAAGAGGCTATCGGCAGCACGCTTGTTCAGCTGTGCTGTGGCGGTCTTCTCCCCGCGGTCGACGGTGATCTGGGTGAAGGCACCCTGATTCATCATCTGGCGGAATTCGTTCCAACTCATATCCTTATTCTCGCCGAAGCCACCATCCCAGAGGAAGAGCCCCCCGAGGATAGCGAGGATGATCGCGTAGATCCAGAGTTCGTTGAAGCGGAAGGGACGCCCTGACCCGCCGGTTTTCTTTTGTTCTATCATTCGTTATCTATGTTGTCTTGTCGTTTGAGCGGGCAGGCGTATCCGGCCTTAGTCCCACTCTTATCCTAACAAAGACGATGCCATCTTAGTTGCCTGCGGCTGCGCGCAGGCAGAGAGCTGCGGAGCGCTCTCCGTAGCCTACGGCTCTTCCCAGTTGTGGGGATAAAGAAAAAAAGAGCGACGAAGAGAGTCTCGCTCACTTGATCGCTCATGCTACATACTGCGGAGAGGGCGGGATATGAACGCATCCCACCTATGTTGTTGTATGACAGGTTCTATCTAATCTAGTCAAGCGGGGAGTGTAGCAAAAGTGTAGCAGTTTTCTGACTGACTCTTGACTACTCTTCTGAATGGCTATTGAAAGTAAAACATCTCTCTCTTTCGGTTGACAAAGGTACAGAAAAACGAACGATAAGCAAAGCTTCTCTTTTATAGGTGTTTACGCATATCCTTGCTACACAGTCTGGTGCACGGTGCAAGCCCTATATATAGGGGGCTTGCACCGTGCACCAGTGTCACCTGTGTGGCTGGGCAAAAATGACGTGTTCTCTTGAAGGAAAACCTTTCCTATCTCTATCTTATATCAGCCCCATTGCAGCCCGAAAGATATCTATGTTGCATCTGATGCAAGACCTCTTGCATTGGGCGCATAAACTTGCACGAAACGGGTTGGTTGAGCTCGGATGCGTTTATAACTTTGAGTATATGGAAAAACTACTCGAGCTCCTGAGAGCTACTCGCCTGAAGAATGGGATTTCGCAAGACTATCTTGCTGTAAAGCTGGGAGTTTCCTCAAGCTCTGTCTCGCGCTGGGAATCTAAAGGTAACTTCCCCAGTGTCGATAAGCTCTTTGAGTATGCAGAGCTTTTGGGGTTTACTCTTCAAGAGGTTCTTGCACTCAGTGCAAATGCTCCAGTTGAAGCCCCCAAGCCAGTTGGTAAGATTGAGATCTCTGCCTATGATAAAGCAACTTTCAAACGTCTTGTTGCACAACTACTCGAGGAGGGGGATGGTAACATTGAATTTGTCACAACACATATGAAGTGATGGAAGTAATCTCTATGGAAAGCAGTGTCTATCAGGATTTGGTAGACCGCCTTAATCGAATTGAGCAGTATGTTGAGCGTACCACGCACCTACTTCAAGATATTGATGATGAGCTCGAGATGTCCACTAAGGATCTCATAGAGACGTTGAATGTCTCTGAGTCGACCCTGTATCGTTGGCGCAAGAAGAACCTAGTTCGCTTTCGCTATACGGAGAGTGGTGATGTACGCTACTTCTATAAGTCTCTGCTTATCTGCGCTCGCTGTAACCGCTTGCGTATCTCAGGTATGCGTAATGATGAGCTTTTGGATCGTCTTTTGCGCTACAAGGATAAGCTCATCCTCTCGAGTTGTCTCGCTTCAGAACGATAATCCCCATGATGATCGACAAAGAGCAAGTACTGGCTTTGACGGATCAGGGCCTCAATATCTTCAGTCACTATCTGGGGTTTGAGGTCAATCTGCATCGTAATTTCCGGAGTCCGTTCTATGATGACAGGCGAGCTTCTTGTCATATCTACTACGACAAGAAATCGTCGACCTATAAGTACTACGACCATGGCGATCCCTCCTATGCGGGGGATTGCTTTTGGTTTGTAGCACAGTTGCGGGGTATTGATCTGAGAGCGGGCTTTCGTGAGATACTGCAGATTATTGTTCAAGAGCTGGGGCTTCATATCCTTGCGGAAGAGCAGGCAAAGAAACCTGTTGCAACAGAGACTTTGCATACTTCTACGCTGAGTGAGTCTGTCCAGGATGAGCTCCCCTATAGCTTCGAGATTCAGCCTTTTGATGATGGGCTCTTAGCTTATTGGGCACACTATGGTATCTATGAAGATACCCTCAGGCGCTTTCGGGTACGGTCATTGAAGAGCTATAGGAGCCAGACGAAGGAGGGTAAGCCCTTTGAGTTGAAAGCTAGCCCTACGGAGCCTATCTATGCCTACATCGGTGATGGCTACATTAAGATTTATCGCCCCAACAGCTCGAAGATGCGCTTCCTCTATGGAGGACGAATGCCCAGTCCCTATTGTTTCGGGATGGAGCAACTCCCCAGTAAAGGTGATATGCTCTTCATTACGGGAGGGGAGAAGGACGTTCTCTCACTTTCCGCTCGACATTTCCATGCGATTTGCTTCAATAGCGAAACTGCGCAGATTCCCGAGCGTATCATTGAGAGTTTACAGCTACGTTTTCGGCATATTATCCTCCTCTATGATTCGGATGCTACTGGGCTTCGTGAGGCTCAGCGGCAGGTAGGTCGCTTGTCGGCTTATCATGTGAAGCAGCTCCAGCTTCCACTCAAAGGGACGAAGTCCGAGAAGGATATTTCGGATTACTTTGCTCTGGGGAATGAGGGGGCCGACTTCCGGGGGCTACTGAATACGCTCCTCTCTCAAATGTACACGCAAACGATGATGCTCCTTCGCTCGTGTGAAATCGACTATGATAACCCTCCTGATGCCTCTAAGTCGCTCGTGGCAGTCAATGGGGTACCACTTGGAACACAGGACAACCTCTTCTGTATCACGGGGGGAGAGGGTACGGGTAAGAGTAACTATGTCTCAGCGATTCTTGCTGGAGCCCTCGCTCAGCAGCGTTTAGAGGCTGAGCTAACGCTAGGGCTTGAAGTTACGCCGAATCCAAAGAGGCTGGCGGTCCTACACTACGATACGGAGCAGTCAGAGGCTCAGCTACACAAGAACCTGGGTAAGACGCTCCGCCGAGCATCACTCACGGCTGTCCCTGACTTCTACCATTCGCTCTATCTAGCTTCGCTCTCGCGTAAGGATCGCTTGAAGCTTATCCAAGAGAGTATGGACATCTTTCATCATAAGCATGGGGGTATTCACCTCGTGGTTATTGATGGTATTGCCGACCTCATTCGATCAGCTAATGATGAGACGGAGAGCATTGCTATCGTTGATGAGCTCTACCGCTTGGCTGGTATCTATAACACCTGCCTTATCTGCGTCCTTCACTTTGTGCCGAGCGGGATTAAGCTCAGGGGGCATATTGGTTCCGAGCTACAGCGCAAGGCGGCAGGTATTCTCTCTATTGAGAGAGATGATCACCCTGAATACTCGGTTGTCAAGGCCTTAAAAGTTAGAGATGGTAGTCCTTTAGATGTGCCGATGATGCTCTTTGGCTGGGATAAGGCTCTTGATATGCACGTCTACCGAGGGGAGAAGTCTAAGGAAGACAAAGACCGGCGTAAGAGTAGCGAGCTGCTTGCTGTAGTTCGTGAGCTTTTCCGTACGACGAGTCATCTATCTTATCAGGACCTCTGCGAAGTCTTGATGCGCGAGCTTGAGATCAAAGATCGCACAGCGAAGAAGTACATTGCCTATATGAAAGAGCAGGGCATTCTTAGGCAGGATGCCCAAGGAAACTATCAAGAGAACAAGTCATGCCCCATCTAGATTCACACCAGAGCGAGGCTCAGTTTCGGAGCCTTTTTGAGAAGCTTATGCTGATGGAAGCTAAGCTTGATGAGCTGCTCTGCCTGCAAAGGCAGGAGCAAGAGCTCAGGGTTCACCCTCCCCTCCGGGCAGAGTATCTCGACATTATTGACGTGTCTAAGCTCCTCAAGGTGGAGCAGAAGACCATTTATAACTGGGTCTCCCTTGGGAAGATCCCCTACCTCAAGGCTAATGGTCGCTTGCTCTTTTTGAGAGCAGAGGTTGATGAGATGCTTAGGCGACGCGAGGAGTGGTGGCGATGAGGTGTTAGCCCCTGAGAGTTCTGCTGGTTGAAGTTCCAGTCTTTGTAATAAACTTATAGTGTATTATTTGGCAGAGTAATCAACTTTAGGACAGGCGGAAGTCATCTTCAATTGCCTATCTTTGCGGTTGATGAAAACAAATAGTAATAAACTATGGGTGTATATAGAGAAGCAAAGATAAACCAGCTACTTCAGCTTGCCCAGAAGGGTGGGCTCTTCTTCTCGAGCTGGCTACATGACCAAGGCTATAGTCCTCAGCTCCTTATGCGCTATCGTAAGTCTGGGTGGTTATCAGCTCTATCAAAGGGTGTTTTTTATCGTAAAGGAGAGAGCTTGTCTGCTTTGGGAGCCCTGGCTTCTTATCAAAGTCAAGTATCTTCTGACTTGTATGTTGCGGCTCATTCCGCTTTGGAGTTATGGGGGTTCAATCACTATGTCCCTATGGGCAAGCCCGTCTTGATGGTTGGCATGCGACAGCGCTCCGTCCCTTTATGGTTGAAATCCTCTTTGTTTGATCGTGATTTCAGACCATTTCATTCGTCGATACTTCAATCAGTTCGCCTTGCTTCATTCCAATATCAAGATTGGCTACTCCAAGTATCGGTCCCAGAACAGGCTTTTATCGAGTGTCTGTATTTAGCTCCCAAGCTATATAACTATGTCGATCTTTTCTATATAATGGAACAACTCACGGTGCTTCGAGCAGATGTACTGCAGTTGCTATTAGAGGAAGTCGAGCATTATCGTGTGCGACGTCTTTTCCTTTATATGGCGGAAAAGGCTGGGCATGCTTGGTTCGACGATTTAGATGTATCCCGAATTGATATTGGTTCCCACAAGCATCAGCTAGTTAAGGATGGGGCCTATGTTGCTAAATACAAGATGACTATTCCTAAAGAATTATATAATTATGAATAGCCAGCAGTATCATCAGCAGGTAGCCTTGCTAATACGCATCATGCCTTCTGTCTATAGGATAAAAGAATTTGCTGTTCATGGAGGAACGGCGATCAATCTTTTCCATCAAGATATGCCTCGTTATTCTGTGGATATTGATCTTACTTATATCCCTATTGCTCCGAGGAGTGAGAGCTTGGCTGATATCAATCGCTTGTTGCAGGGCTTAAAAGAGCATATAGAGCGCACCATTCCTGGCATCAAAGTCATGCACAGAGCCGATGTGTGGAAGCTACAGTGCGCTTATCAAGGTGCCCTAGTTAAGATTGAAGTCAATGGAATGAAAAGAGGCCTTCTTGGGGAAGCCGATATCCTGAGTTTGTGCCCTAAGGCTCAAGAAGTGTTCCAAGCAAGTTGTAAGGCTCGTATTGTTTCTTATGCTCAACTCTACGGAGGGAAGCTCGCTGCAGCTCTTAGTCGGCAACATCCTCGGGACCTCTTTGATTTTTGGTTGATGCGAAAAGAGAATTGGGAGCAGGTCAAACAAGGTTTGCTCCTGAGCTTGTGTGGAAGTGATAAACCCATTATTGAGTCCTTGTCACCTCATCGCATCAACCAAGAAGAAGCTCTTGAGAATCAGTTCAAGGGGATGACGAGTACGCCGTTTTCCTACCTTGATTATGAAGAGGCTCGCAAGAATCTTGTAGAGAGGGTTCGTGAGAACTGGACAGATAGGGATAAGAGGTTTCTCTTGTCATTTGAACAGGGCACTCCTGATTGGAGCCTTTGTGTAGCGGGTGATTTAGGACGGTTCCCGGCAGTTCAATGGAAGCTTCAAAACATTCAGAAGTTACGAGATAATAATCCAACAAAATTCCGAGAAAAGATAGAGCGCCTTAGCCACTTCTTAGAGCTTTCATCCTAATACAACTTATCTCCATCTGCACAAGTGGTTGGTAGCTCCTCTTACCTTATCTTCGGCTTAGTAAAGACGACTTTACTCACAGCTTCTTCCTTCTCGTTGGGGCGGGAAGCCGTGGATTGAGCTAAGGAGGATGATTCTTCTGGCATAGCTGACTGCCCTACAGATATCGGGCGTGTGTTGCCTCCTCCATTGGGGTGCTGCTGTACGTTCTCTTTCTGCTGTATTACTTGGTCCTCTCCCTCCCCCTCGGCTCCGTCCGTAGGGATGAGGGAGAGGGCTATTTTTCTGTCAAGCTCTGCTGCCTGTGCTTTGAGGTCTCTAAGAGCCTCCTCCTTATTCCACTGTCCGCTAGCCATCGCCTTGTAGATCTCGATGTCTTGTGAGGCTCTGGTGAGCTCCTTCTCGTGGGTTGCCATCACCTTGGGAATGCGCTCGAGGGCGGAGAGAAAGTTTTGGCAGGCTAGCTTGGGGTCGCTGGCAAGTTTACCATTGTTGTAGGTGTAGTAGATGCTTCCCTCTCCCTTGACGAAGAATCGATTGACGGAGCTTTGGAAGAGATCTTTTGCTGAGCTCTCGGTCTTGACGAAGATGTTGAAGCCGTAGATTGATCCAATCTTGTGGTATTCTCCTTGCGTTCGAGCTTTCTCGGCTATTTCTTGCAGACGGGATGCTACGAGCTTCATGTCGCAATTCTCTGGAAGCCCCGTCAGTTCCAGCTTATTGATGGCATTGCTATCTGCATCACGCTGCACGCGGGCTTCAAATAAGGCCTGATCTCCCTTAGCTTCGGCCATACGGCTTGTGTGGAACTCTACGGAGTGCTCCAGCTCTTGGAGCTTCCCTGAAGCAGCGTCTCGCTCCTTCATGAAGTTCTTACGCTCTGACTCCAGGGCTGTGATCTTCTTGTCGAGTTTAGCCTTTTCTAGGAGGTCGGTATTACCAGAGAGGACGGCCACGTATTCGGAGAAGTTCATACCGCTATCTTCGTCCATCGCCCCCTCGTCAATTGTACGAGAGCCCAGAGTGTTCGTCTTGAGCTGATTGATGAAGAGCTGCTTGTTGTGTAGGAGGTTGAACTTATAGCTGTCGAGCGATCGTTCTACGGCATAGATGATGACATCGACCGTGTTATTCGCGCACTCCTTGGCTACTTGATTGCCCTTGCGTACGGCTCTTCCGTTACGTTGCTCGAGGTCCGATGGTCTCCAGGGGGTATCCAGGTGATGAATGGCCACGGCTCGCTGCTGGGCGTTAACGCCTGTGCCGAGCATAGATGTTGAGCCGAAGATGATGCGGATCTCTCCTCGATTCATGGCCTCTACCATGGCTTTCTTCGCTCGCTCGTTCTTGCATTCCTGTATGAATCGTATCTCGTGAGCAGGGATCTTATAGTCTTCTATGAGCTTGCGCTTGATTTCCGAATACACGTTCCATTCTCCAGGCTTGTAGGTCCCGAGGTCAGAGAAGACAAACTGTGTACCTTTCTGTACGTCAAACTTCTGATAGTAGTCTGCCAGCATCTTAGCGCAGTGCGAAGCCTTGTTGTCGATGTGGTCGCTATACTGCTCCTCACTAATCATGCGCAAGTCCAAACTCATTTTGCGGGCATAGTCTGTTGCGATAAGCATCTTGGCCTTTTCCTCACGTTCGCTAAGCGGTTCACGCCCCAAAACAGTGGCATTGCCCGTCTTGGCAAACTCCATCAATCGTTTGATAAAATCCTCCTGCTCAGGCGTTGGTGGAATGTTGTGCAGGATCTCATTCTTCTCGGGACGGTCAATGCCAATATCCTTTGCTGTGCGGAAGTCGCAAATCTCCGCATAGAAGGCAGCAAGCTCAGGGACCTTGATGAAGGTGCGGAAGCGCTCTTTCTGGATGATCTCGTTAGTGATGGAGAACTCGTAGTCTGTGCTCTTTTGGGCAAAGACGGCAGCCCAGGCATCAAAGCTGTTGATGCCTTGTTTCTCGAGGGCTTGTGGGCGTAGATACTTGAAGAGTAGATAGAGCTCGGTCAAACTATTGGAGATTGTAGTGCCGCTGAGGAAGGTTGCTCCTAGATCTTTCTCTGAGCGCTCTTGAATGGTCCTAATGGCAAAGAGCAAGTTGAGCGCTCGTTGTGAGCCATCAGGGTTCCCTAGACCCGATACGCGGTCGTGGCGGGTATTGAACATGAGGTTCTTGAATTGGTGTGACTCATCGACGAAGAGGTGATCTATGCCCATCATCTTGAAGTCCACGGCGTCATCCTTACGCTCGGAGATGCTGTCCTGGATGTCGTGGAGCTTGGCCTCAAGTGTTTGTTTCCGCTTCTCAAGTCCTTTGAGCATCCCGCGGGAGATGTCTTTGCCTTCTCTTCGGAGGACATTGAGGTTCTCTTCCACGGAGTCCATCTCCTTTTGTAGGATGGCTTGTTGTATCTCGAGGGCCTGAGGGATCATCCCGAACTGCTCGTGCGTCAGGATGATGCAATCCCAGTCGTTGTTCTTGATGTCGGCAAAGATGCGCTGGCGGTTCTGCTTGGTGAAATCATCCTTGCCGGGGTAGAGTATCCGCGCATTAGGATAGGCCTTGCGGAAGGTGTCAGCGATATCAAAGACGTTGGCTTTGAGTCCTATGATCATGGGCTTGTTTGCCTGTCCGAGTCGCTTCATCTCATAGGCCGCGGTACACATGATAAGCGTCTTCCCTGCCCCTACTTCATGGTCACAGATCCCCCCACCATTGGTTTTCAGCATCCATACGGCATCTTTCTGACTTTTGTATAGGTCAGGGATGCCGAGTCGCTTGAGGTCTAGGTCGGGGAAGCTCTGATGCGCTCCGTCGAAATTGGGGCGCACGAAGCAATTGAAGAGTTCGTTGTAGCGATCGGTGAGCTGCTCTTTGAATGTCTCGGGGCGTCTTGTGAGCCAATCGACAAAGGCTTGTCTAATCTCCTCGATCTTGTTGTTAGCTTGCTGGATTTTCTCGCCATCACGCACCTTGATGGACTTCGTTTCACCCGAGGAGGGATCGATGATCTCCTTGCTCTTGTTAATGTCGGGAATGGTATTATGCAGAGCATGCTTCAGTAGGTGTAGCCCATCGTATCGACGGAACTCCCCTTGTACGGCGTATTTGTGCCAGATGTTACCATTCTTCCGATCACAAGTGATGGTATACTCATCCATGTTGGCGTGATACGCCACACGGATATCTGTGCCGAAGAAGTCGGAGGCAAACTCACCGTACACAGCTGCTGGGATCCAGCGTTCCCCGAGGTTGAAGTCCAGGTCGGCAAAGGGTATAGGTGTTGGGCGTGCTGCCATAAGGGCTGCCAAGCTCTGTTTCCCTTCCTCGTGGTCGGGGTGGTCAAGTAGCCAAGAGGCAAGCCTATCAGCTTTCTCGATAACGTTGCCCGAGATGAACTTATCGGCTACCTCATAGCCACCTGCCTCAGGATTGTAGTAGATACGTCCCTCCAGGGCAGAGATGATGTCGTTCTCCTCTATCTCGGGAAGTAGCGAAGCCATGTAGGAGAGCTCCACACTTCCGTACTTGTTGAGCGAGGCTCCTAGAGCTTCGAGCGGGTCGGAAGCGATTGAGAGTTCGGCGGAGGAGAAGGCTGTGGGATGATCGAAGATATCCGCTTTGACGAAGTGTCCATCGATAGAGCGCTCAAGAAAGAGCATCTCCATCCCCGTGGCATCCATCTTAATGATGTCCGTATTGGCTTTCTTGTTCAGCTCTCCCCAGCGAGCGACATAGGCATCGTAGAGCCGGTTGAGCTTCTCCCGTTCCTCTTTGTCCTCGGCATGGTTGGTGGCCTCATAGTCATAGAGCCGGTGGTAGCTCTCGCGGATCTCTATGTAGGCTCTTAAGCGAGTAAGCTGAGCGAGAGGGAGATCCATGGGGTGAAAGGTTGGTCGCCTCTTGAGATCGGATAGGTAGCCTACCTGTCCTTTCTGCGCGACGATAGAGCCATCGCGAAGATGGCTGTCAGGGGCGGAGAGGAAGGGGCGAGGAGATGTGTCAAAGACCTCCCGATACTCGGTTGTGGGGACCACCTGGCCTTGTCCTGCTTCATCTGTGAAGTCGAAGAGAGAAGCCCCTTGGATCGTATCGCGAGCAGGCTGCTTACGTCTGCGAGGTGTTTGGGGCTTAGTTTCCGTATGAGCCTTCTGTGAGGAGGGGCTATGCTTGGGGGTATTAGCCTTGAGTTCGGCACTCACCCGCTCTACTTCTTGGGTCCAGAGGGTATATTCTTCTGGCGCAAAGAGTAGCTCCTCCTGCTCGTGGCTTGCCTGCATGATGGGGTGATGATCGTCATCGAAGTACACGGTCTGCCCATTCATCTCTCGGGGAGCTTCCATGTCGGGTCGTCGCTCAGGCGCTTCATACTGACGAAACAGGGTGAGTGCAGGGACTCCCTCAGGAGCAATTTCTTCGTTAGAGAGTGTCCTTTGTTCCTTGTCTAGCTCCTCTGTCGGGTTCTCTTCAGCCTGTAGAGCTTCCTTTGTGAAGTGCCCTTGTACGAGCTCTTCAAGCTCTTCTATCTGATGGAGCTTAGTGGGAGAGAAGTAGAGGTCTCGTTCGATGCGTAGCCCTCTTACCCTGACCTCTTCCATCTCATCGAGTGAGATGTTCCCGAGTTCCCATCCATAGCCCATAGTAACTGCCCCAAAGCCGATACGCTCTTTCGGGTCGTACTCCAGGAGGTAGGCGGTGTAAGCTCCAGCGGGGAAGAAGTAGCGAGCATAGGCGGTACGATCACCGAGGAGCTCGTTTTCTGTACTGTAGAGCTGGGGGAGGCTCTTCTCGATGGCCTTAGGCATCAGGTTAAAGGCATCGTCTCTTTCTTTGTCTTTCTTTTGAGCCTCCTTCTGCGGGGATCCTACGGTCACTCCGAGAGCGAGGAGCTTCTTCTCGGCTTCTGCTTGGCGCTCTTCTTCAGTCGTTGCTACTCCTGTGTTGTAGAGCTTTCGATCGAAGTGCTGTGCTACATCCTGAGCAAGCTGTATCCGTAGACTATCAGCCATCTCGTCCATGTCGCCATCGAATTGGTATACCCAGGCTGCTTTCCCGTAGGGGTTGGTTCCCATGGTTCGCTCGGTCGCGATCGTATGCGAGCGGACCTCTTCCCATGAGCCCTCTAAGAGGGAGTTGTGGGTGAAGGCTATGGAGAAGCCATCGCCACTGGGCACAGCTGCAGTACGTACGAAGCGCTCTTCTTCGCCAGGCGTTATCCCCTTGCCCGTTTGCTTTTGCAGGACGACGAGGTCACTGCCGACCTCGGTCCCGGCATGCTCTGAGAACATGCCTGAGGGTAGGCGAATGGCCGAGATGAGCCGGCTCTGCTCCATCAGATAGCGTCGGAAGATCTCGTTGTAGGGGGAGTCAAGTAACCCCTGCGACGTGATGAACGCCAGGACGCCACCCTCTCGTAGGCTATCCAGCCCTTTGATGAAGAAGTAATTATGGATGGTGCGTGTCGCTTCCCGCTTGATGCTATCCTTCCCTTTGGAGTAGGTGCGATCATAGACCATGAAGTCGCCGAAGGGGATGTTGCTTGTGATGAGGTCATACCGGTCCGCCTCAGCGAGCTCGCCGAGGGACTCGAAAGGGGCTTGGCGAACAGTGACTTTGCTCTCTCCAAGGGGATGGAGTGCTTGGGCTATCCGAGCCGTGAGTAAGTCCTTCTCGAGTGCGTCGACACGGCGAGCATAAGGGGCAAAGGTATCGGCAAAGGCTCCTATCCCAGATGATGGATCCAGACAAGAGTGAAACTCCACTCCGGTCTCAGCTAAGGCTGTAGCGATGGCGGAGACTATGCGCGTGTCGGTATAGAAGGAGGTCAAGATACTAGCCTTGATACTCTCCCAGTAGCGTTTGGCGATCAGAGCATCGGGAGCTTCTCGGTAGATGAGCTGCTTCAAGGCGCAGGTGGGCTTGAAGAGCTCTTGCTCGGACTTTGCCCAGTAGCGAATATCCTCGGGCTGTTCGGTGCGATTCAGTACGCATTTGAGCCCTCCGAAGCCTCGGTAGGCGCCTAGGATGATCCGCTCTTCTTCGGTGGCTAGCCTTTGCTCTTTCTCGAGGCGAAGGATGATACGGATCGCTTGGGTATTGGCTGCAAGTACGGCTTTCTTGTTGTAAGGCATAGCTGAGTTTGTGCTTCTGGGAGGTGTGTTCCAGAGGTCGTTTGAAAAGGTGCTAATGTCCCGCTGAAAAGAGGCTAATCTTTTGCCCAAAAGATTAGCCTCTTTTTCTCTGTCTATAAGGCGCTTTCCTGAGGATGGTTAGCGTCTTCTGTGAGGTTGGCTATTGGAGTCGAATTCAAAGCCCGTTGAGCCGTCCCCTCGGAGAGTGATGTGGGCGTTGAACTTCTTGCCCGCCTTGTTCTGAAAGCCTTTGATGAGGCCGGTTCGTCTACTGATAAGAAGCTCCTTGATGTGTGCTTCTGTGAGCTTTACCCCGCAGATCTCACGGAAGATGTGGAAGTCACACGTCTCGTTGCGGCACTTGACGATCTTGGCAAAGATGCCCACAGAGTCCTGGGCACAGAGCGGGCAGCGGTAGGAGGGATAGGCTGGAGCTTCAGCCTGCAGGGTGAGGAGCTTGTGGCAGATGTCTGTGGTGTAGCTTCTGATTCGGAGAGCGAAGTCTTCGGCAGAAGCCTTCCCTGCTTCTATAGCTGAGAGGGAGAGCTCCCAGTTGGCCGTGAGTTCGGCATTGGCTAGTTCCTGGTCCTTGACGAGCTGATAGACGGACAGCCCTTTCTCTGTGGGGATGAGCGTCTTCTTTTCCCGACGGATGAGTTCGCGTAGGATGAGTGTCTCGATGATGCTTGCGCGGGTAGCGGGTGTCCCGAGCCCGCACTCGGCAATCGCCTTGCGACTCTCAGTATCGGTCAGCTCCCGTCCAGCATGCTCCATGGCGGAGAGTAGGGAGGCTTCGGTAAACAAAGGTTTGGGCTTGGTCTGATGCTCCGTGATCTCAGAGTGACGAAGGGGTAAGTGCTCCCCTTCGGTGAGCGTGGGGAGTTGTTCGAGGAGCTCTTCCTCGTCGTCTGTCGCCTCCACTTTGTCCTTTCCTCCGTCTTGCGAATAAGCCCTCCAGCCCAGCGACAGTCTACGTGTAGCCCGCCAGCTGTAGTGGTAGGTCCCGTCGCTCAGCTCCGCCTGCATACGCTCTTCTTCGCTGTTGGGAGCAAAGGCTTCGATGAAACGGCTGAGGATCATCTGATAGAGCATTGTCTCTTCTGGAGATAGTCCCTCGGGGGACTCACCTGTTGGGAGGAGTGCATGATGGTCGGTCACCCGATGATCATCGACAGCGTGCCGATTAAGCGGTTGGCTAAGAGTGATACCTAGCTGATGGGGTAGGGTGGGGATCGTCTCGAAGACATCTTCGCTGATGTAGCGACTCCCGGTGCGTGGGTAGCTTATGATCTTCTTCTCATAAAGCGCTTGGGCTAGCGAGAGGGTCTTGTCGGCCGAAAAGCCGTGCTTGCGGTTGGCCTCTTTCTGAAGCGTGGTGAGGTCAAAGAGGAGCGGAGGTGGGGTCTCGGTGCACTTCCGCTCGACCGATAGGACCTTCAGATGGGACTGACCTCTTAGTATTTTCAGGACGCTTTGGGCAAGGTCCTTGTCCTCGAAGCGCTCTTGACAAAGAGCCTTGAGGAGGATGCCGTCTTGCTCAATCGTGGCATGGAGTCTCCAGTAGGGGCGGGATGAGAAGCCTTGGTGCTCTAAGAAGCGGCGACATACTAGGGCGAGTGTCGGGGTCTGTACACGCCCCAGCGAATAGGCTCCACGGCGAGCTATCGAGAGTGCTCGGCTGGCATTGATGCCGACGAGCCAGTCTGCCTCGCTACGAGCTTTGCCTGCTAGGTAGAGTGCATCATACTGCTCCCCAGGTTTGAGCTTGGCTAGTCCCTCCCGAATTGCCTTGTCGGTGAGGGAGGAGATCCATAGCCGTTGGAAGGGCTTTTGGCAGGCGAGGTAGGTGTAGATGTAGCGGAAGATGAGCTCTCCTTCTCTTCCTGCATCGGTAGCGACGATGATCTGCTCGGCACGCTCGAAGCAGGATCGGATCACCTTTAGCTGTTTGAGGGCTGTCGGGTCGTCTTCGAAGGATTTCTCTTTGCGGATTTGTCGAACGATGAGCTGAAAGGGCTGAGGGAGGATGGGGAGTTCGTCGGCCTTGTATGTCCCGAGTCCATAGTGTTCGGGCAGGGCTAGGGTGATGAGATGACCGAATGCCCAAGTGACGAGGTAGTCCTTGCCCTCGATGAAGCCGTCTTGCTGGTGTGTTGCCCCTACGATGCACGCAATGTCCCGAGCTACAGAGGGCTTTTCTGCGATGATACAGGTCGTCATGGTCTTGTGTCTTTGGCTTAAAGCTTATGTCCACGACGAGCCTTACGCTCTTGCTTCTGCTTCTGATCGGCTGTGGGCTCTGTTTGCTCAGACTTGAGGGGCTCTTTGAGGTGCTTGGTCGCTTCGTTGGTTTTACCTTCGTTGTTCACTGCTACCTGGGTCTTGTGTCCCTCGGCCACGGCTTCTACCTCCTGCTTCCCTTGCTTCTTCTCGGGGTTGTACTTGAAGAAGCGGGGGCGGTTCTGTTCCTTATCCATACGGACGTAGGCGTTGAAGTGCTTGCCCTCCTTGTCGACCATGTTCTTGAGGTAGAGGGTGCGTCCCGAGTCAAGAGCCTCGCGCTGCTTCTCGGTCAGCTCAAGCCCACAGAGTTTACGGGGAGCGCTCTGGCTTTGCCCTGGGTAGAGAGACTGCTCCTGACGCTCACGAAGACTCTTGCCGTCGCCGAAGATGAACTCGATGCCCTTCTTATCGGCATTGACTTGAAGCGTAGCGTCGAAGGACTTGCCGTTCTTGGAGGTCATGCCCTCTACTTTGACCGCCTTACCCTCTACAAGATCTTTGTACTGCTGGTCAGAGAGCGTCACCCCTTTGATCTCCTTAGGGATGGATACTCGGTCAGCACGTAAGGCAAGGAGCTCGTTGGTCTGTGGGTCAATGGATACGTAGGCATCGAAGAGCTCTCCCTGCTTGGTGACGACTTCGATGGTCTTGCCTAGGTTGCCCGTCTTGAGGAGCTGTGCCTTATCCTCGGGGCTGAACTTGTAGCCCATGTAGGGGAAGTCAAGCTGGGGCTCCTTACGCATGGCATGAACAGCAAGCCCGATGTCACCATTGTCGTCGGTGCGGAACGCTAGGCGTGCCTCGGTGTAGATTGAGCTATTGCCGTAGGGTACTGCGATGGGGAGGAGGTCACTCTTCTGCCAGGAGAGCATCTTTTCGAGCGCTCCACTGGCTTCGAGCTTCTCGCGACTGAGGCCGAGGTCTTCAAGCATACGCCAGTCGATCTGTTCGGGATCAATGGCAGTGGTGCGCTTCTGCATGGGAAGGAAGTCCTCAAAGGACACTTGCTGTGATTTGATGAGCTCTTCGGAGGCAGGATGGTGTCGATTCTGCAAGGAGGAGCGAAGGCTCTCTACGCCTTGCTCGACGTTGCTTGCAAGGACCTTGTACAGTCCGAAGCGAGTCGGGTCGTTGAACTGCTTGAGGAAGTTCTTCATGAAGTTCTTCAGCAGCCCGTCTTGGTTATTGAACTTGAGGAAGCTACTCTGATTGGTGGCCTCGGCGGAGGTCGTCTTGAGCTCTCCCTCTTCGTTGATGTCCGAGATGATGGAGAGTTTGCCTACCTCGGATGCATTCTGGACCTCTGTGCGGTCCTCTAGGACTAGTACGTAGTCCTCCATGTGATTGTTGTCCATAATGATGCCAAATGTCTGATATAAAGTGTTCTGTGTGGCAAATATATGGATGGAAATAATGTGCTTCAGAGTCTTGGGATAAGGCGGGATATGGCGGGTAGAAAGGGGGAACCTAGATTTGTAATTGAGATTCCTCTATTGAAATTTGTTCAATTGGTAAATGATAAGTAAATTCGTGTTGTGCAACGTAAGTAGCGAATTCTAATTGTTGTTTGTTTTAGGCTGTATTAATGAGTCTGCAGATTTGTTCAAAAAAGGAGAGGTCTAGAGGTGCTAGGGGGATTAAGTTCTCTTTGGAGAGGTGTTTAATTCTACTAATTTTCTTCTGCCTACTCTGTCTACCTAGCAAGGTATATGCTCAAACTTCTCAGAATACTCAACGGCAACTTGAGGCTGTAGAACGAACTTTTGCCGATCTAGCTCAGCGCAATGCCTATGTTGAGAGCTTAGATTATAATGACTTGCCTATGGCACATTTGCCCATAGGAATGAAGCGAACGGTTAGCGGTATGGAAGTTACCATTGCCGTTAATCGTTTTGCATTGGGGCCAGCCCATAGTGAACTTGCCGTTTATGCAAAAGCCATTATTCCACAGGGAAGTGATGGTCGTAGGTTAGTCCTCTTCTTTGGCGCAGAGGGTGTCAAGGGTACTCATTCAGGAGGCTTGGCTGATGAGGTTAAGTTGTCACTTCTCCAAGATGTCGAGATCCCGTTCAATGGAGGTAATACCTCCCTAGTTCTTAAGGGCGGATTCAATCGTACTCGAGGCTTCTCTGAGAGCAACACTTACATGACCATCAATTGTGATGGCTTCAGAAACTTAGCTTTAGATGCAGAGGTGCATTTCCCAACCTCACTGATATCATCAGCCACGAATGGCGAACAAGTAGTTGGTCGTTTCAGCACTATCATAGAAAGCTGGGACGACTTACTTGTATCGATGAGCTTACCTTCTTTTGAAATTAAGGGGCTTAAGGGCTATGTTTTTGATGCTAATGATGTGGTCTTTGACTTCAGTAGCATACGCAACTCTAGAGATATACACTTCCCTAAGGAGTATGAACAAGGTTTTCTGCCAGATGAACGTACACTATGGCGGGGTGTATATGCTAAGAGTGTTTCAGTGACTCTACCTAAAGCTTTTTCTAATGCTCGTTTCTCTGCCGAGAATCTCCTAATTGATGATAATGGTATTACAGGGATATTTGCTGCGGATAATGTTCTGCAACTGGATAAAGGGAGTGCCAGCGGTTGGAAATTCTCTGTGGATCGCTTTGAGTTGCAACTTGTAGCCAGCGAGCTAGTGTCTTCGGAGCTTAAAGGCCGCCTAGGCTTGCCTTTCAAAGGGGAAACAACAACCTTAGCCTATGAGGGTTTTATGCAAATGAACGACCGTTATACATTGGTTGTTCGGCCAGACTCTAGTTTGAACTTCTCAATCTTTAATGCTGAGGCTCAGTTAGATCCCAGCTCTTATGTTAAGCTAGATTTAATAGACGACAAATTTGTCCCAGAGGCTGTTTTGCATGGTCGGATGGCTCTTGGCAAGACCGAAGGACTTGATGATCTCAAGGGCTCTGAGTCCGTTAAATTAGCGAGTTTGAAATTTCGTAACCTTCGTTTAACTACCAAAGCACCTTATATTAGCGTTGAGGCTTTGGGATACGAAGGTGAGGCAAAGCTGGGAGATTTTCCTCTCTCCATACATCAGTTAGAACTCGGAGCTAATGAACGAGGTGCTCATTTGACACTAGGGGCTGGGCTCAGCCTAGGGAAAAATCTCTTTTCAGGAAATACAACCATTACACTACGAGCGGCTTATCACGATAATGTCTGGTATTATGAGGGTATGGACGTCAGTGAGATTGCCCTTGATGCTAAAATTGCGGGCAAGATTGGTCTGGTAGGTAAGCTTAATTGGCATCGCGACGATACAATTTATGGGAATGGCTTTACTGGGGATCTTCTCTTATCGCTGGGTTTAGGCAAGACTAATCATGTTTCGTGGAAAGTCCGTGCAGGCTTTGGTCGTAAAGACAGCAATAGTTATTGGTATGCCGATGGCCTAGGGACTTTCCCTCAAGGTATACCGCTTGTTGCTCCTATGACCCTCAATGGTATTGGGGGAGCTCTCACTTATGGAGTGCGAGCTGAAGGGCAAAGTGCCGAGGGTGGCAAATTCCGAAGTGCTCAGTACGTGCCTGATGAGAGTAAGGGACTCGGATTCAAGGCATCTACATTATTTGAAATCAGCAAAACGGCACAAGGTGAGGCTGCCCTAGAGATAATTTTTTCTCGTTCTGGAGGCTTAAGTATGGTCGGTTTCTATGGTTATGCCCAATTCCCTAAAGATCTTAGGGGCGAAGTGTCCGCAGAAGAGAGGATAGAGCAACAACATCGTTTCATTCCGAGCAACTTAGGAGAACAGCTGAAGCAGGGTGGTGACTTTGAGAACATTCTAGGGGCTTTAAGTATAAAGAAACTACCAGAAGCACTTAAGGGGGCTAATATTTCAGGTTCTATTTTTATGCAGTTGGATCTGGACAATAGTAGCCTACACGCCGTGAGCCAAGTCTATGTGTCAAGTCCAGCTGGTGTAATCGCAGGCACTGGTCCTGATGGACTTGCCGGAAGGGGTGTACTGCATATTGATCCTAAGGAGTGGTACTTACATCTAGGGACTCCTGCGACTCCTATTGGCTTGAAGTTAAATGTTGGTAGCATTCTCGCTGTTAAGAGTGATGCTTACCTAATGGCAGGAAGCCGTATTCCGGGTATGCCTACTCCTCCGCAAGAAGTAGCTAATCTTATAGGGCAAGATATTAGCCGTCTGAGCCTAGGGCGTAATTTAGACGCTCTAAGTACAGGTAAAGGCTTCGCTTTTGGCTCTAAACTGGGAGTGCGTACTGGTGACCTTCAGTTTGCTATCATGTATGCCAACTTTAATGCAGGCTTAGGTTTTGATGTGATGCTCAAGGATTATGGTCAGGCACAATGTCGAGGTCGCTCTGGGACAATCGGTCTGAATGGCTGGTACGCTCAAGGGCAGGCTTATGCCTATCTGCAAGGCGAGTTGGGTGTAAAAATTAAGTTGTGGTTTGTGCGTGTGCGTGTCCCTGTCATTAGGGGAGGTGCGGCCGCCTTGCTACAAGCAGGCCTACCCGATCCAACCTTCTTCAAGGGATACCTTGGCGTAAATCTTAATGTGCTTGGGCTTGTGAAGGGACATGCTCGCTTTAAGCTAAGTATCGGCGAAGAGTGTGAAGTCGTCAATCCAGGCTCATCTCCCGTAGATGAACCAATGATTAACGATCTTTCGCCAGTTATCGGGGAGCGAGAAGTAAGCGTCTTTGCTGTACCTCAAGCAACCTTCAATGTTGCAATGGGTAAAACCTTTGAGGCCTCAGACGAGCGTGGTGTAAATAAGATCTATCGTATTAGTCTCAAAAGTTTTGACCTTAAGGATAAGGAAGGCAAGAGCATTGCTGCTCAACTTGTGTGGGGTGATGATAAGACTAAGCTCAGCTTGCAGGCTAAAGAAGTCCTTCCGCCAAATACAGAGCTTACGGCAAGTGTTCGTGTTGGCTTTGAGGAGTTTATAAATGGTTCTTGGCATCAAGTTGTGACTTCGGGTAAACCAGCAATAGAAGAGAAGACACATACTTTCACTACGGGTGGGGCTCCCAGTGAAATCCCTCTTGCCAATGTCGTTTATGCTTACCCAGTTGTAGGCCAGTCATACTTCCTCCCCAAGGAAAGTAACAAGGGCTATGTGCAGCTCAAGATGGGACAAAAGTACCTCTTTGAGAAGGGCTTTGACTACAAGATGAGCTTCCTTGACGAAGAGGGTGGACGAGTGTCCACGGACTTCAACTACAACGAGAGTGAGAATAGACTAGAGTTTATTATTCCCAGCCTGAGAAAGAAAACTCCCTACACACTGAGCCTAGCTTACACCGCACAAGTTCAGGAGGGGCAAGAAAGTCCTAAGAACAACTCTACTACTCATCTTGATAGCGAAGACTTAAGTGTGCGTATTGGAGGTGATAGGGCTGAGCACCTTGTGGCTAGCAACCTAGAGAAAGCTATCCTCAGCTATGATTTCAGTACAAGTCAGCACAGTACCTTCAAGGAAAAGATGGATGCCCTCAAGATTAAAGATGGCTTTGCTGTTTATGATGAAGCCTCAGCTTATCCTCTTGAACTGGATGTCCGAGCTGATGAGGCTTTTGATGAGGCTGAAGTATTAGGGGTAGAGAAAACACAAGGAAGAGCCCTTGTTCAACTCAAAGCAACGCTAGAAGAGGATTATTTTGCGAAGACCGTCTACCCCTTAGTTTATGAGGGCTATCCCTTTGCTGGTCTTGAGTTAACTTATCGTAGTGAGCAACCCTATGGTGTACCACCCTATTATGCCTTTGCTCCAAGTCCATACTTCTTGTCTAAATTGAGTGACGGGACTCTCAATAAGCAAGCTTATCGATTCCCCTTCACTTTCTTAGCTTCGCATGTTGTCTTTGCTGACTTCAGCGACCTACAGGGGCTTGTGGTCAATAACCGAGAGCTAGTGGGGCGTAGTATTTATGAGCGCTTCGCCCTTGGAACTTTACCCGTACTCAGACATGGCAAGTATAAGGCTCTCGTGAGCTATGTCTTACCTGACGGTACCGTAAGCTCAACGATGCCTATCCTTTACAATAACAATCTCAAGTTTAACACAGAGCGATGAAACAAGCAAGATGGGGTATGAGGCTCCTTACCCTTGGGATATGTTTGTTCCTGTCGGCTATGCTCAAGGCACAAACGAAGTCACAGGGAAGCATTAAGGTAAGGACTGAAGTCCATAGTAATAAAGTGTTATTGCGATGGATTGCCAGTGATGCCAAAACTTGGGAAAGCTTGAACAAGCATGGGGTTCGCTTAGAGCGTCTAACTATCGCACGTAACGGACAAATACTACCAACCCCGGAGGTCCACATCTTAGGTGCTGAGCTCAAGCCAAGAGAGAGCGATGAACTCAAGGCTATAGCCACACAATATCCTATGGGCTTAGTGATGGCACAAGCTGTCTTTGGGGAGGACTTTGAGGTGGGTCTCGGAGATAACCCCATGGCCAAGGCTATAGCTCTTGATGAGCAAAGAGAGCAGCGTTATCTCTTCTCGGCTTATGCAGCCGACCTATGCTTTCCTGTTGCCAAGGTTATGGGATGGGGCTGGGAGGATACAACGGTTAAGCCTGGAGAGCGATACCTGTATAGAGTCATCGCACTCAGTACAGACAAGAAGAATCCAATCAAGGCCGGGCTAAACTTCGTCATCATGGGGCAGAATACCCAGCTAGTCAAGCCTCAAGCCCTTTCTGTTCGCTTCGGGGATGCATCGGCTCAACTCTCTTGGGACTACAATGGATTAGTACACCTATATAATAGCTACATCGTTGAGAGGAGTGAGGATGGACATACCTTTACTCCTATTACCCCAGAGCCTATTACTCGTATGTCCAAAGGGGAAAAGAGTGCACATGCTCCGATTACCTATACGGATAGCATTGCTAACCTACAGACCTATTACTATCGTGTAGCTGGGATTACTCCTTTTGGTACTAAGAGCGCATATAGCATAGTTGTTTCAGGGGCTGGATATCCAAGTCTTAAGACGATACCTATGATTAGCTCTGCCTCTTTTAATGAGAAGGGTGGGGCGCAGATGAGTTGGACATTCTCCCCAGAGGAAGAAGACCTCTTGGAGAGCTTCAGTATCTTACACTCGACCAATGATAAGAAGTATGTTCCCTTGAAACAGGGGCTAGCTCCTTCCGTAAGGAGCTATACGATAGATATTCCTAAAGCGAAATATGTCTACTATAAGATAGAAGCTAAGCCTAAGAGAGGGGTATCAAGAGAATCTTTACCCATCCTTCTGCAGCCGATTGATAGTATTCCCCCGAGCAAGCCAACTGGACTAAGAGCTCAAGTAGATAGTCTAGGTAAGGTCCGTCTACAATGGAGTGCTAATAAAGAGGCAGACATATTGGGGTATCGCCTATACCGAGGAGAGAATAAGGGTGAAGAGTTAATCCCTATTACAGATGTAGCCATACGAGATACTCTATATCAGGACAGCGTCAGTCTGCAATCTCTTAATAGTAAGGTGTACTATGCCCTGACAGCTCTTGATCATCGCTACAATCAATCTGAGCAATCAGAGCTTGTTGAGGCATTAAAACCTAATGTACTTGCACCCACGGCACCAAGTATTACTCGTATAGAGCATGATAAGGAGCATACTGTGCTTCACTGGGAAGCCGCAGATGACCCGTATCTTACAGGCTTCATCATCTTTAGAAAGGAGTCAGGAAGTAATACCCTGCACCAAGTTGCGAAGATTGATGATAAGACCCAGAGAACTTATCGTATCAAAGACGAACCAGGGAAGAGCTACATCTATCAGATGCAAGCCTACTCTAGTAAGAGGCTTCTCTCTGTGCTGTCTCAAGAAGTCGCTATCGGAGCTCAGATAAGTGAAAAAGCCTTGGTAGATAGCCATCTTAGCCTCAGTACCCTGCCAGAAGGAGTAATAGCTATTAAGTGGAAGACACAAGCTCCAGCACTCATAAGTGTAGCTCTCTATAAGACAGATGAGCAAGGACGCTTATACCTCTATCGTGATAGCCTACCTGCCGAGGGAGAAGTCGTAGACAGTGAAACCCAACAGGGAAAGAGCAATACTTATACCCTTGTAGTCAAGCATAAGGGCAGCAAGCCGCAAACGATTAAGAGAAGCGTAAATTTATGATGCGAAAGAAAATCCTACAAATAGTCTTTATATGGCTTATTATCATACTCTCCAGCCAAGCTCAGAATAATGGGAGGTATAAATTAACTCTGTCTTTTGACAGGGTGCATAATACGGGGAGTAGGCCTATGGGCTGGCTAGATTTTGAGTTTTTTGCATCGTCTAAAGGTAAAGAGGAGCTCTTAGGTAAATTTCAGCACGGCCCTGTAAAAGACTCTCCTTGGTGGGGCAAGCAACCTCCAACAATCGTCAAAGAATATAGGAATGAAGATGGAAATGCTCCTGATAGGATAAGAATCTGGAGCAAAAAAGAAACTAAGCCCATCTTGGGACTTGGTAGAGAGAAGTTTTATGCTCAAGATTACAAAATCTTAGACAGGACATTGCCTTATATTAATCTTAGTTTTGACCACGGAGACCAAGGGCATTCATTCATCAATAAGATGCTTTTAATGGTGCACCTTGAGCTCATCCCCGTCTCTATTAACCTCCATTACTTCCACAACCAGGGGCAGGGGTCGGAAGTAAGTGTTAATCGTATGTTGCCAGACAAAGATCCTATTACCCTCAAGGCAACAAAAGGTTTCGTTGAGGCAACCTATCAATGGGAGTACCGAATAGTAGGAGACCCAACCTGGGCCCCCCTACCGGCAGGCGTATCTTATAGTGAGGGCAAGTCCGTTGTTACGCTCAAGGGCGAAGACCTTATGAGCGAAGCCGACTATCGAGCTTTGATTGTGAGTGGCAAATCCATTGCCTTTCGCATTAACGCTATCACCGATGAGGCACGCACGGAGAGTCAATATAAGATCATCACGCTCAAGCCTACACTCACAGTCCCTCATATTATCTCGACAGAGATGCAACAAGAGCGTTGTCATAACTCTCAAGATGCCTCTATTTATGTGAGACTAGATAGAGCACTGAAGCCCAATGAAACTATTGGAATTGCTCGATTGATTGGGAATATCAGGGAGAGGGTAGATAATATTGAGGCTCTTGATGCCAATAATGGCTTCTACATTCGGGGGCTCACAGCAGGGAGCTATACCTTCGCTCTCTTAGGGACACACTCTAATGGATTCGCTGCTTACGCCCAAGCACCTAGCCATGTCATCAATATGACCATCCCCGAGCGACCTGCCATCACACACTCGTTTACCAAGAAGGATGTGAGTTGCTTCGCTGGCACTGATGGTGCCATCACACTCACGGCCTCGGGCGGAACAGGGCGCTTTAAGGCACATCTGCTTGACGCCTCAGGGACGGAGATCCGCACCCAAGAGTTTAGCTCAACAACTACTTTCTCTCGCCTTCCAGCAGGGCAATATACCCTCAAGGTTTATGATAGCAATGATTGCTTCGCCAAAGACGGTGGAGGCAATGAGCTCATACACCGCGTCACACTGGCAGAGCCCTCCGAAGCCGTGTCTGTTTTGGAGGAAGCTGTCGTAAGTCCCTTAGCTTATAACTCATCTGATGGCTCCATCAGTTTTAGAGCCTCAGGGGGAACTCCACTTGCTAACGGCTACCAGGTTCGTATCATACGTCTGTCGGATGGTCGCAGCTTTACTCCTACTTCTGTACGCCCCGATGGGGGAGCGTATATCTACACCCTATCTAATATATCTAGAGGAGAATATCAGGTCATTGTAGAGGATGCCCGCTTTGATGCTCTCGCCCCCGAGGATAAGAATGCCCCTTGTGGTTGTCGAGCAAAGCTTGATATAACGCTCAATGCTCCTCCTCCCCTAGGTGTTGAGGTCAAGGAGAGTCGCTTCGTTAGCTGCCACGGAGATAGTAACGGAGAGATAACAGCACATGCTAAAGGTGGCAAGCCCCATATAGCGAGCCTTCTGCCCTACACCTACACTTGGTATAAGCTAACCAATGGTTCTAACGAAGAGCTAAGTCAACAAACAGATAGTATCGCTCGTGGTCTCAGTGCAGGACAATATCAAGTGAAGATTACAGATGCTAATAACATCAGTGTATTATCTACCGTGTTTACATTAGTTCAGCCCGAGCCCCTAAGCCTCAAGTTTAAGGTCATCAGCCCTAATTGTAGTGGAGGTGAAGGCTCTATCGAAGCGCTTGTTACGGGAGGCACTGCTCCATACTCATATGAGTGGAACAAGGAGGGTGAAACCAACTCAAGTCTTCGAGTTAACGAAATAGGTACCTACTTCCTCCGTGTTACAGATAGTAGAGGCTGTACTATTGATGCTACAGCAGAGGTTTCTTCACCTGACGCCCTTGTTGTGCGACCAGAATTAGTGCACCCCAGTTGCTTTGGAGCTTCTAATGGTAGCATCAAACTCAATATCAGTGGAGGTACGAGTCCCTATACGATACGTTGGGAGGATAGTCCTAGTCTTACCACTCGTCAGCGAGATAAACTCCAGGCTGGAGAATATGTAGCTCTGATATCTGATGCTGCTGGATGTACGCTACGCTATCGCTTGAGCTTGACACAGCCAGACGAACTCAAGGTAAACCTCTCCGAAGCCTTTACTCTCTGTAAAGATCAAAGTCGTAATCTACGAGCTACATCCAATCAAGAGAATGTAAGCTACTCATGGTTGCGTAATGGTCAGCCTCTCAGCGAAACTGGTAAAGAGCTTAGCGTTAGCCGTGCCGGCACTTATCGTGTCATCGTGACCAATGAGGGCGGTTGCACAGCCTCCGCTGAGGTTATAATCCGTGAGAGTCAGACCGAACTACCCATTGATATTACAGCTCCAAGCTCTGTAGACCTAGGAGCAGAGATCCATGTAGTTAATATCAGTCAAATCAAGGCGGATCGACTAAAATGGCATCTCCCTGTCGGGGCAGTTGTCAAGAGCCAGAGTGATGAGAGGCTTATCTTCACAATGAACTCTGCTGGTATATATACAGTAGCACTTGAGGGCTATCTTGGAGACTGCTCTACACTTGTTAGCCAGCGTATCGAGGTACTACCTGCTGGGAGTGTGACTCTTCCCGATGATAAAGTTGGAGCCATGATCAAACAGTTTCTTGTGACTCCTAATCCAACGACAGGAGAATTTAAGGTCTTTATTGAGCTCCGAGAGCCTCAAGACTTTACACTGCGCCTCCTATCTCCGACCATGGTAGAGATGGATAAGAAGGCTCTAAAGAAAGTGCAAGTGCAAACTTTTGAGTACGAGCTGCGAGGAAATACCTCTGGAGTCTATACCGTAGAGCTTCGTGTCGGGGAAGAGAGGTCTTTGCTCAAGGTGACAAAACAAGGCAACTAATTTATTTAGATTATAATCGTGATAGCGATGTGGAGATCTAAGCACACGGGCTTTGCTCGGACCATACTCTATAAAGTCTTACTCTTCTCTCTTCTCCTTTGTGGAGGAGGGAAGGAGTTGTGTGCTCAGTTCTACCCCATCCATGCTGTGGTTCAGTGGCCCTCTCCGCAGAGCCCCCACTTAGTGGACTATTATTCCGGTAGTCGCGATCGTCTTATCATCACGCTGCATAACCGAGATCTTCAGCAGCCGTTACTTCTGG
>ERZ772966.48-NODE-48-length-46737-cov-4.770190_pt1 | contig 46737 bp, 33 predicted proteins | sample MGYA00580680_ERZ772966 | MGnify/ENA primary metagenome ERZ772966 (study PRJEB29015, sample SAMEA2738055) | human oral metagenome | biome: human oral; feature: human-associated habitat; material: saliva | place: China | collected 2225 ...
CCTGCCTTCACCCTTCACCTTCACTCACAATCCGTTGATACAGTGTGTTTTGCAGGTGAAGAATTGTGCCTTTTTTTTGTCTTCACCGGTGAAGGAAAGAGGGGTGAAGCCTTCACCCGCAAGTCACTGATGCATAGTTTTTTACATCCTTTTAGTGAAGAGGTGAAGGCAAATAACGAAAAACGCCGGACGCGCGCGTAACGCGCGCGCGTTGGGCGTTGAAGTGGGGGCTGAGATGGGAGGAATCAATGATCGAGAGGCTAGATCGAACCCAAATGAAAGAGATCTTTCGGTAGTTGCCGCATCGCTCCAAATGTTGGACAAACCGGATTTTTCTGCCGTTTTGAAGTTTACCGGACAGCAATAATTGTTTTATTTTGCGCTTTCGTCTGGAAGGCGCTTACAAACCTTGGGCTTCAAGTTTTTCGCGAATGCGGAAAAGATGCAGCACTTGGCCGCCGTAGACGGGGGCTTCGTGGTGTTTCTCCACAAGGTCGATGTAACGCTCCACCGTGAGGCGGAGATCGGCGATATTCATGTAATTGAAGAGTTCGAGCGACTCGGGAAGTTGATCCATTCGCGCTTTGAACCACGCAATGAGTTCGGCGATCGTCGCTTTATCGTAGGTTTTCTGAAAAGGCTGTGGCATAATTGAGGAGGAAAGGAGGGAAGAATGCAACAGAATTAGAGGACACGCAATGCCCATCAGACACTGATTTCGCCCGATCCGATGCAGACACGGCCGTCGGCCGTGTAGATGACGCCAAACTGTCCGGGGGCGATGCCTTGAATAGGGGCTTCGCCGTCGATGTGATAGCCGCCGTCGGCCGTGCGGGTGAGGAGTCCCTTGCGCCAACGGTCGGTGTGGCGCACTTTAAACGTAATGTCAAACGTGCCCTCGGCTGCCCACGGATCGCCGGTGAGGAAATGGAAACCCGCCAAGTTGAACGAACGCCCGTATTGCAACAGGTTGTCGTAGCCGTGCGAGACATAAAGGATGTTGGCCTCGAGGTCTTTTTTGACCACAAACCAAGGTCCGCCGCCAAGTCCGAGGCCTTTGCGCTGACCGATGGTGTGAAACCAATAACCTTTGTGCTCTCCGACCTTTTTGCCGGTTTCTATTTCGATCACATCGCCCGTTCGCTCGCCCAAGAAGCGACGAACGAAGTCATTGTAGTTGATTTTTCCGAGAAAGCAGATGCCTTGCGAGTCTTTGCGGCGAGCAGGCGCCAAACGGTTCTCGACGGCGATGCGGCGCACCTCGTCTTTTTGCAAGTGGCCGAGGGGAAGCATGATTTTCTCGACCTGGCGCGGTTCGAGTTGTGCCAAGAAGTCGGTCTGATCCTTCACCGGATCTGGCGCAGTGCCCAACCATGTGTGATGAGCGGAGAGATCGGCCGATTCGCCCGAGCGGGGATCGCTGAACACCTCGTTGTCGCGAATGGTTCGCGCGTAGTGGCCGGTGCAAATGCGGTCATAGGCGTGGCCGACGCGCTCTTCGAACGCACCGAACTTGATGAGGCGATTGCACATCACGTCGGGATTGGGCGTAAGGCCGCGACGCACGTGATCCATGGTATAGCTTACCACGCGATCCCAGTACTCTTTTTGCAAATCGATGACCTCAAGCGGCAAACCATAGCGGCGTGCCATGGCTTGGCAGAGCTCAATATCCTCTTCGGCTGTGCAAGTGAGTTCGTCGTCCCCGTCCATTCCTATTTTAATATAGAAAAGATCGGGACGCAAGCCACGTTCCATCAGCAAATGTGTGGCAACGGCGCTGTCGACGCCGCCGGAAAGTAAAAGGGCGATGTTCATAACGGCGAAGACGTGGAGGAGGAGGCAGAAGAAAAGGAGGAGTTTTCGGCGGCGCCGGCGTGATCGGGATCCAATTCGCGCACTCGCTCGGCACAACGCTCCATCAACCATTTCGGCGTGGAGGTGGCGCCGCAAATCCCTACGCTCTTAATGCCGGAGAACCACGTAGGATCGATCAATTCGGGGTCGTCAATCAGGTGCGTGTTGGCATTGACCTTGCGACAGGCCTCGAAAAGCACACGGCCGTTGCTGCTTTTGAGTCCGCAGACGAAGAGAATGAGGTCGTGGCGCTGGGCAAATTCCTGCACCCCGGGCAGTCGATTCGAAACGCGGCGGCAAATCGTGTCGTAACAACGGAACTCTGCCGGCGGTTGTATGTGCGTGGTGAGGTAATCAATGAGCGTTTGAAAACCTTCGAGCGGTTTGGTGGTCTGCGAGAAGAGATAAGTGTTGCGCGTGAGGTCGACTTTGTCCACTTCGCTGATGTCGGAGATCACGATCGCCTCGCTGTTGGTCTGCCCCACGAGACCGAGCACTTCGGCGTGCCCGTGTTTGCCGTAAATCACGATTTGCGGATTTTCCATTTCGTGATAAACGCGGCTAATGCGCTGTTGCAAATTGAGCACCACGGGGCAGGTGGCATCCACCAGCGTGATGTTGTTGCGACGCGCAATCTCGTAAGTTGAAGGCGGTTCGCCGTGTGCGCGGAGCAAGACGCGGACATCGCGCAGCGTGGCAAAGGTTTCGTGGTCGATAATCACCAGTCCACGCTCGCGCAAGCGTTCGCATTCGCGGCTGTTGTGGACGATGTCGCCGAGACAATATAAGATGTCGCGCTGCCCGAGTTCTTCCTCCGCTTTTTTGATGGCGGTGGTGACGCCAAAGCAGAAGCCGGAACCGGCATCGATTTCAATATGTAGCATAGTTGTTGTCTGTTTGTGTGCAAGTGGAGTGCGCTTGCTGCCCATGAGCGAGCGGCCACCGATCAAAGTTGGTAGGAGAGCGTGCCCATAAGGGAAGAACTCGCCAAATGATAGCGCGCCCAAGCCAAGTTGAGGCGCAAACGCGAAAATTGTACGCCGGCACCGAAGGAGAAGCCGGCACCGTGGCCGCGACCCGCGGCCGTCAGTTCGTAGGCGCGACGGAAGTTGTAGCCGGCCGACAGCGTGACTTGCGGAGAAGGCATCCAGTCGACGCCCATCACCAAGTGGTTGGTGAACAATCGTCCCGCACTCAGTTCGGCATCGGCCGTGGGAATATAATAATCTTTCGTCCAACGCGTCAAATCAATGAGCGTGACGTTGAAGCGCAGCGGCGTGTGTGCCAACTGCTTCGAGAAGCCCATCTGCAACGAGTAGGGAACGGTTTCGGTGCGCCGATCGAAATGCTTGATTTCCGCGCCGGCATTGCGCAGTACGGCCGACCAGCTCCAACCCTCTTCCTTATTATAATAGTTGAGTCCCACATCGACCGCCAAAGCCGCGGCACTCATGGTGCCCAGTCGCGAATAAACGGTTTTGAAGTTCGCACCGCCCGCCCATCGAGGCGACAGCGCATAGCCGTAACCCGCGCCGACGATCACGTTGCTCGGGGCGAATTGACCCAAATTTGCGCCATATTCATCGGTTTCGAACATCGTGCCGTAACTAACACGCTGGGCGAAAAAGCTCGCAGTGTGGCGGAGTCCGAAGCCGTGTACATATTGTGCGCCCGCCCACACCGCTCCGTCCGGAAGCGAAGCGACGGTGAGTCCGAACTGTCGGGGGGTGATGTCGGCCAACAAGGCCGGATTGTGCTGTGCGAGTGCGGCATCGTCATCGGGCACCGTGTTGCTTTCGCCGCCCAGAGCGGCCACATGCGCCGAAACGGGCAAGCGCAAAACATGATAAGCCGACGTGCTCTCCTGCGCCGATGCGCAAAGCACCGACAAGAAGAGGAAGAGGATAATTAGTTTTTTTTTCATTCGCGCCGAAAAATAGTGCGACAAAGGTACGACTTAATTTAGTTTTTGGGCGTACTTTTGCCTTGAATTCAGAGGATAACCTCCTATTTTCAAAACGCCCTTGTGTGCAGTTCGGTCGTTTGCGACGTTCAACCGTTCACACAGGCGGCGTGTCTTTTATCTGTCTACTAAACTTACCCACCCGTTGAACGATTCTCCCCTTCTTTCCCGTGAGTGGAACGAACTGGTGTTCGAAAACCGCAACAAAAACTATGGCGCTTACGTGCTCCGCAAGGAGACCGGCAAGCGCTATCGGCGCGTGGGGATGATTTTCCTCGGCATCGTTTTGGTCATTGCTGCCATTGCCGCCGCATTGGGCTACTTCGTTTACAAGAAGGTGCAAGAGATCAGTGCCGAAATCACCGAAGAGGTGCGACATCTCGAGCCGGTCAAAACCCGCGAAGGCTTCGAACGCAAAAATATATCTGTCGGCCGTCGCGCCGTAAAGGTCGCCACCACGCCGGGAGGACGCAACACGGCTCCCGTCATTGTGGACCGCCGAACGGTGGCGGCGCCCATTGGCATCGACGGCCCCGACGACAGCAAGGAAATCGACCGCAGCGAACTCATCGACCAGGATGTACACCACAATGCAGACCAGACCGATCTGCCGGTCGAGGGACCTCAACTCACGGCCACCGAGGTGGTCGAAGAGATGCCCCAATTTCCCGGCGGTTACACGGCGATGGTGAAGTTTCTCGACGAGAACATTGTCTACTCCGGCGCAGCGCAACGATTGAAGCTCGCCGGTGTGTGCGAAGTGTCCTTCGTGGTGCAGCCCGACGGCAGTATCACCGACATTGAGCTGACAAAGAAGGTGCAACCCATGCTCGACCGCGCCGTTCTCACCGGCATTCAACGCATGCCCAAGTGGAAACCCGGCAAGCGCAAGGGCATTGCCACGCCGGTGCGCGTAACGATTCCGGTGACCTTCGTCCTTTTCGATAAATGAGGACGAGTTTCACCGCTCCCGGGCGCTTGTTGCGCTGCGCACTTCCGGCGCTTTCGCGCATTTGTCATCGTTTCTGAAGCCTCCGCCGGCCTGTTCCCACCGCACCCCGAAAACCCTCGGCGAAAAGTGGACAAGTTTCGGCGAAAAGTCCACCACTTTTTCCAAAAAGTCGTCGACAAATGTCCCTAACCTCTCAACTTTTGCAACACCCCACACGCCATGGTCGAAAAAAAACTCTTCTATCCCTTTGTCGTTGAGCCCTTTCAAGAGGACTACACCGGCTCTTTAGCGTGGAGCACGCTCGGCAATCTCATCTTGCGCGTGTCGACGCTTCATGCCGAGGCGCACAATTTTGGTTACACCTACATGCAGACGCAACGACGCGGCTGGGTGCTCTCGCGTCTTGTGCTGGAACTCGATCATCTGCCCCACACCGGCGAGAGTTATCAGTTGGGCACGTGGGTCAATCGCATCTACCGCCAGTTCACCGACCGCCTCTATGCCATCACTTCGCCCGACGGGACGCCCTTCGGCCATGGCATTTCCACCTGGGCGCTCATCGACTATGACAGCCGCCAGCCCGTGAATCTCGAAACGCTCCCCGACGGTGGATTCTACGACGCGCTCCTCACCGAGGAAGTGCCCATCGCCGGTCCCGGCAGAGCGCGGGTGCAAGCCACCGAACCCGTGTTGCGACACACGGCCGTCTACACCGACCTCGACATCAACGGCCATTTCAACTCCATTCGCTACATCGATCTGCTCCTCAACAGCTTCGACAAGGCTTGGCACGACCGGCATGTGGTGCACCGCATCGAAATGGCCTACGGCCTCGAGGCTTATGCCGGCGAAGAGCTCCGCGTCTATCGCCAAGCCGTGAGCGATGATCGCGTGGCCTTCGAAGTGCGCCGCCCCACTGCCGACACGGCGTGCGAAAGCGTGCTGGTGCGCGCCCTTCTCACGGTGGCCGAACGTCCCTAATCCTCAGCTTTTCCACGAAAACAACCCATATTCCTCTCTACTACTAACACGAGAATCATGCTTCAACACATTGAAGGCGCCTTGGCTGCCCTGCCCTATCCCGAACGCCCCGAAGGTCTTTACGATCCCATTCGTTTTATTCTCGCCGGCGGTGGGAAACGGCTGCGCCCCATGCTCCTACTCACGGCCTACTCGCTCTATCACAGCGATTTCACCCCGGCGGTTTCGGCCGCCATCGGCATCGAGATGTACCACAACCACACCCTCGTGCACGATGACCTCATGGACCACGCCGATGTGCGCCGCGGTCGCCCGACCGTCCACAAGCGCTGGAACGAAAACACCGCCGTGCTTTCGGGCGACACCATGTTGCTCCTCGCCTATCGCCTCATTGCGCAAAGCACCGTCGGACGTACGGACGAAGTGATGCGACTTTTCACCGACAGCGCCATTGAGATTTGCGAAGGACAGCAATATGATGTCAATTTCGAGTCGCGCAGCGATGTCACAGAGGCCGAATATCTCGAAATGATCCGCCTCAAAACCTCCGTGCTCCTCGGTTGCGCTGCTAAAATGGGGGCTCTGCTCGCCGATGCGCCCGCCGCCGACTGCGAAGTGCTCTATCGTTTCGCCGAAAAGATCGGTTTGGCCTTCCAACTCCAAGACGACTATCTCGATGCCTACGGCGATTCCAAAGTTTTCGGCAAGAAAATCGGCGGAGATATCCTCTGCGGCAAGAAAACGTTCCTCACGGTTTCGGCCTTGGCGCAAATGCCTGAGAAAGAAGTTACGCACTTCCTCCGCATGCTTGCCTGCGACTCAATCGATCCGGACGAGAAAATCCGATTCGTCATATCGTGCTACGCCAAATACAACGTGGAGGCGCTCTGCCAACAGCGCATTTCGGCCTATTTCGACGAAGCGCGCGCCGCACTCGCCCAACTTAGCGTCGACGCCACCCCGCTTTGGGACTACGTCACCCCGCTGCTCAGCCGCAATCACTGATTTTTTCCCTCCTCTCCATGTTCATCGACACCCATTGCCACCTCTATGCCGAGGAATTTGACGAAGACCGCCACGAAGTGGTGGAGCGCGCTCGCCAAGCCGGTGCGGAATGGCTACTTTTGCCCAACATCGACGCCAATTCGCTCGGCCCGCTCGTGAGCACTTGCGACGAATGGCCCGATCTTTGTCGGCCCATGCTCGGACTTCACCCCACGGCCTTGCCGCCCGATCCACAACCTTTGCTCGATCGCATGGAGCAGTTGCTCGCACTCCCCACCTCTCCTTTTGTGGCTGTGGGCGAAGTCGGAGTCGATCTCTATTGGGACAGCACGCGACGTGAGGAACAAATGGACGTTTTTCGCCGACAAGCCGAATGGAGCATCCGCTTTAACCTGCCGCTCATCATTCATTCCCGTTCCGCCCACCCCGAACTGCTCGAAGTGCTTACGCCTTTTAAGCAGGAGCTGCCCGGCGGCATCTTCCACTGCTTCGGCGGTTCGGCACGCGAAGCCGAAGAACTCCTGGCTTTCGACCGCTTTTTCTTGGGCATCGGCGGCGTGGTGACTTTCAAAAAGAGCACTCTGCCCGCCGTACTCGAGACGACTGTGCCGCTCGAGCGCATTGTACTTGAAACCGATGCGCCCTATCTCGCACCAACTCCCCATCGCGGCAAACGCAACGAGCCGGCTTACCTCCCACTCATCGTCGACCGTCTTGCCGATGTCTACCAAACCACACCGGAACGCATAGAACAAATCACGAGCCAAAACGCTCGTTCGCTCTTCGCGCTCTGACATTTATCTCAAAACACTCAGCATCATGATCAAAATCTATGGAATGTCCTCTTGCCCCGACTGCGTTGCAGTGGACGAACAGGCCAAAAACGATCCGCGCTTCGAGATCATCGACCTCGGTGCGCACGTTCTTCATCTCAAAAGTTTTCTGAAATTGCGCGACACGCACCCCGCTTTCGACGCAGTGAAGAAGCACGGCGGAATCGGAATCCCCTGCTTTGTCAAAGAAGACGGCAGCATCACCTTCGATCCCCAAGAAGTGGGTCTCCTTCTTCCCGAGCACGATGCCCCGGCGTGCAACCTCGACGGCACAGGCTGCTGATCGAGCTTCATTAGTCCGAGCGCAAGTTTCGTCCCCTTTGTCGGCGAGACTTGCGCTCGCCCCTTTTCCTTTTTCTCCCATTCAGCCACCGCGCGACTTCCCTACCATGACCGACGAACCCCGCGACACCGATCGACAAGCTCCCGCGAAGTCCTATCTCGACCACTTCAGTCCCAACCGTGCGGCCGACATTTACATCCGGGTACTCAAACTCCTGCAGAAACAGCGCCACTACCGCGATCCGGATCTCACTGCTCGCCGCGTAGCTGAGCTCATCGGTTGCGATCACCGTGCCATCAGCGCCGCACTCTCCATCAGTACGGGCGAAAACTTCCTCCGTCTGCTCGCCAAGATCCGCGCAAACGAAGCCGCACGCATGCTCCGCGATCGACGCTTCGCCGAATGGAACGCCGAAGACATCGGTTTGCACTGCGGATTTGCCTCCCGACAGTCATTTTACAATGCCTTTAACCGCGTTTGGGGCATCACCCCGCGCCAATACCGACTCCGATACCATGCTTCCTGAAGCCCTCCGACAAGAAATCATCGCCCTTGTGCGCGAACAAGTGGTGCCCGCCATCGGTTGTACAGAACCGGTTTGCGTGGCACTCGCCGCAGCTCGTGCGGCCGAGCAACTTTCGACCCGACCGCCCCACAAAGTGCACGTTCGCCTCAGCGCCAACATTCTCAAAAACGCCATGGGCGTCGGCATTCCCGGCACCGATATGGTGGGACTCCCCATCGCCATCGCACTCGGTGTGCTCATCGGCAACTCGGCCTACGGCTTAGAAGTGCTACGCGACGTGACGCCCGAGAGTGTAGAGGCCGGCAAACAATATATCGCCGGCGGACACATAGTAATCACGTTGGCCGACGACATCGACGAGAAACTTTATGTCGATGTGGTCGCCACCGACGCGGAGGGGCGCGAAGCCCGCGCCATTATTGCCGGTAAGCACACGCACTTTGTCGACTGTGAAGTGGCCGCCGCCCTGCGTCGCAGTGCCACCGAGGCCTCGACGACCGCAACGGGCACTCCCGTCTCGCAACACGTCGGCTCACAGCCGGACGACGCGGACTGTCGCCCCGAAGGCACAGCGCCGCACACCGAAGAAGACGCCATCGGCCGGCGACTTAACCTGCGCATGGTCTACGATTTCGCCACGACATCGCCCATCGAAGAGATCGACTTCATCAACCAAGCGGCCGATCTCAATATGAAAGCCTCCGAACGCTCGCTCGAAGGCAACTACGGCCACTGTCTCGGCAAGGCGCTCACGCGCCCCATGGGGCGCGGCATCATGGGAGACAATATTTTCTCGCACATCCTCTCGGCCACGTCCTCAGCCTGCGACGCCCGAATGGCCGGCGCCCCCATTCCCGTCATGTCCAACTCGGGAAGCGGCAACCAAGGCATCTGTGCCACGAACCCCGTGGCCGTCTTCGCCCGCGAAAACCACAACACGCGCACCGAACTCATCCGCGCGCTCATGCTCTCCCACCTCACTGCCATCTACATCAAGCAGCATCTCGGCACCCTCTCGGCACTCTGCGGTTGTGTGGTGGCCGCTACCGGCAGCGCCTGCGGCATCACCTATCTCATGGGCGGCGATTACGACAAAGTGGCGGCGGCTGTCAAGAATATGATCGCCAATCTCACCGGCATGATCTGCGACGGCGCCAAACCCTCGTGCGCCCTCAAACTCACCTCGGGTGTTTCCACCGCCGTGCTCTCGGCCATGCTCGCCATGCAGGGCGAATGCGTCACTTCGGTCGAGGGCATCATCGACGACTGCGTAGACTGCAGCATTCGCAATCTGGCCAAAATCGGCAAAGAGGCCATGAATGAAACCGATCGTTGCGTGCTCGAGATCATGACCCACAAGCGCAAAGCCGGCGCCTGAGCACAAAGCGCAAACACTCCTTATTATATATACGCGCACCCGCGTGAGCGAAAATTCGCATCGGCAAGCGTGGGTGAACAGCGCCTTTGCCCCGCCCACCTTGTGCGCCATTTCAGCTCAAAGTCGTCCACTTTCGCGCAAAAGTCCTCACTTTTCGTTTTCACGTCCACACCTTTCACAACGCCCCTCGCAACACCTGCGGAAAAACTCGCGTGCACTGAAAATCAAATGGTCAGAGTTTGACAAGACTTGCACAAAAAACACACCATTCCGCTATCCATAGCTATCAAAAACAACACAAAACACCCTATACACTAAAAAAAAGAGGAGGTAAACGCCTGTTTTGTCAGAGAATGCGTATCTTTGGAACGCAGTTCTTGTGCGATAGTGCAGCTCGGTGCTCCGCGATTCGGAAAAAACGTATTTGCGAACGCAGAAAGCAGCTGCCCGACGAAACCAAATTCTCGCCGAGAGCCTACATGCCCACGCTCCACCGCACCATCGGCTTCACACAGAACGCATTTCAACCGGCAAATAATAAAAAAGCATCACATCACACACAGTCTTACCACAATGAAGATGATCAAGACGCTCCTCCTTCTCGGTCTCGCCGTGCTTCCTCTCGCGCTCAGTGCGCAGAACGAACGCGTCGGCGTACAAACGAAAACGCCTACCGAACAACTGGACGTGAAAGGTACCATGCGTATCGAGACACTCCCCAAGAAAGGCGAGAAAATCTCCACAGCCGCCAGCGGCAACTACGACGTGCAAGCCACCTTTACGCCCAACCGCGTGGTGGTGGCCGACGCTAACGGCGTGATCGGTTCGAAGTTTGCCGCATGGCCCCTGTTCTTCTACATGCCCAGCTGCATCATGCCCACCGACCAAACGGCCGCAGAGTACGATGGTACGCAATTCCGCATCAACCTCTACGAACTCTACAAGAACCAATTCAGCATTCCCGCCACTCCGGTGGCCGGTGCCGTCACTTTGGTGAAGAGTCCTTTGGCCGGCGACCTGCCTGTCGAAGCAAAAAGAGACCTCGGTTATTTTGTCACCTACTACGATTCCAAAGTTTTCAAGGACGTGCAAGTGGACGATGACGGCATCCTGACCTACAAACTCGTCAACAATCCGGCCACTGTGACGGAATACACTTTTATGAATATCGTCTTCAAACGTCTTTGAAGCACTGATTTTCATCACATTTCTTGGCAGAGTCGCGCAGAATGCGTAACTTTGCCGAGCTTTTCCGCTCAACCGCTGTCAGCAGATGGCTCCACAAGGGAGCGATATTCCACGCGAAACTGAGAATGTTGGGCTGGGGCGATAACAATTTCACACAATCAAGCACAAATGGCTGATCTGATCAAAATTGCTGAAGAAGCATTTGCCACCGGCAAACAAGTACCCGCTTTCAAAGCCGGTGACACCGTAACCGTGGCTTACCGTATCGTCGAAGGTAACAAAGAACGCGTACAGTTGTATCGCGGCGTGGTTATCAAAATCTCCGGTCACGGAGACAAAAAGCGTTTCACCGTTCGCAAAATGTCCGGAACGGTTGGCGTAGAACGTATCTTCCCCATCGAATCTCCCGCGATCGAAAGCATCGAGGTGAACAAGATAGGTAAGGTTCGCCGCGCTAAGCTCTACTACCTCCGTAACCTCACGGGTAAGAAGGCACGCATCAAGGAAAAGCGTACCCCCGTCAAGAAGGAGGCATAAGCAACCGACGAAACAATGGACTGCGACACATCGCTGTCGGCCTCGACTCTTGTCGAAGTTGGCAACAGCGCAGCTCACAACCCCATTCAAAGACAGGAACTTCAACGGTTCCTGTCTTTTTTGTTGCCCCCTACAGGCACAATTCGCGCGAAATGTCGTAACTTTGAACGCATCATAAAAAATTGCGTTCGCGCATTCACACCACACATTCCATGATTTCTCACAAAACTCTGCTCTATGCCAACACCCTCTTGTTCGTTGGCTTGGCCGGCGGCCTGAAAGCGGCGCCCATCGGCTTCACGCCGACGGAACAAACCGCGCAACCCAATGCCACTTCCGGCGACCATGCGTTTGTTATCAAGAAAGCACGCAAAATCGACGCACATACCGTAGAACTGCGCGACGAAAACAACAGAAAAATCACGGTAGATTTCTACGGAAACAACATTTTCCGCATCTACCAAGACCCCGCCGGCAGCGCTCCCCACAACCCCGAAGCAAAACCTGCCGCCGACATCCTCGTCGAAAAGCCGCGCAAGAACGTGACGCGACTCGATGTGCAGCAAAACGACAAGCAATGCACCCTCTCCACCGATGAGATCAAAGTGGTGTTCGATTGCAGCAACAGCAGTTTCGCCGTCTACAAGAAGAATGAGATCGATCCTGTGATCGAATCGCCCACCTTCCGCACCTTCGACAGCGACGGCACGCATTTGGAACTCACCTGTCGGCCCGGAGAGTACTTCTACGGCGGCGGCGTGCAGAACGGTCGCTTCTCGCACCGCGGACAGCGCATCGCCATCGAGAACACCAACAACTGGGTGGACGGCGGTGTGGCCTCCCCCACCCCGTTCTATTGGAGCACGAAGGGCTACGGCATGATGTGGCACACCTTCAAACCCGGTCTTTATGACTTCGGCGCCACGGACGCCAAGAAGGTGAAGCTCCGCCACGGCGAAAAATATCTCGATGTCTTCTTCTGGGTGGCCGATTACCCCGAAACCTTACTCGGCGGCTTCTATCAGCTCACCGGACACCCCGTGCTGTTGCCTAAATTCGGTTTCTATCAAGGTCACCTCAACGCCTACAACCGCGACTACTGGACGGAAGCGAAAGACGGCAAGGGTTTCATGAAAATGGAGGATGGCAAGACCTACAACGAAAGCCAAAAGAACAATGGTGGCATTCGCGAAAGTCTCAACGGCGAACTCGACAACTATCAGTTCTCGGCACGTGCTGCCATCGATCGCTATCTCGACAATGACATGCCCCTCGGCTGGTTCCTCCCCAACGACGGCTACGGCGCCGGCTACGGACAGACGTCTACACTCGACGGCAACATCCAAAACCTCAAAGCATTCGGAGATTACGCCCGCTCCAAAGGTGTGGAAATCGGACTGTGGACGCAGAGCGATCTTCACCCCAAAGACAGCATCGAAGCCCTCCTGCAGCGCGACATCGTCAAGGAGGTGCGCGACGCCGGTGTCCGCGTGCTCAAAACAGACGTGGCATGGGTCGGCTGGGGTTACTCCTTCGGTCTGAACGGTGTGGCCGACGTCGGTCGCATCATGCCCAAGTACGGCAACAACGCCCGTCCCTTCATCATTTCGCTCGATGGCTGGGCAGGCACACAACGCTATGCCGGTATTTGGAGCGGCGACCAAACAGGCGGCGATTGGGAATACATTCGTTTCCACATCCCCACTTTTATCGGCTCCGGCCTTTCCGGACAACCGAACATCACCTCCGACCTTGACGGTATCTTCGGCGGTAAGAACATTCCCGTCAATGTGCGCGAATTCCAGTGGAAGACCTTCACGCCCATGGAACTCAACATGGACGGATGGGGCGCCAATCCCAAATATCCTCAAGCACTCGGCGGCAAGAGCACGGCGCTCAACCGCTGGTATCTCAAGCTGAAGAGCGAACTCATGCCCTATGCCTACACGGCAGCGGCCATGGCCATCAACGGTCGACCGATGATTCGCCCGATGTTCATGGAGGAGAAGAATGACTACACGCTCGGCAAACGTACACAATATCAATATATGTACGGTGATGCCTTCCTGGTGGCGCCCATCTACCAAAACACGGCTGCCGATGCGGAAGGCAATGACCGCCGCGACGGCATTTACCTGCCACAAGGCACATGGGTCGACTACTTCACCGGCGATCGCTACGAAGGTGGACGCATCATCAACCATTTCGATGCGCCCCTCTGGAAACTTCCCGTGCTGGTCAAGGCAGACGCCATCATTCCGATGGCCAACCCCAACAACAATCCCTCGGAAATGCGCAAAGATCTGCGCATTTACGAGATCTACGCCCAACACGGCACGAAGGCGTTGGAATATGACGACGACGGCAACACGCAAGCTTACCTCGACGGCGAAAACACCAACACGCAACTCAGCACTTCGGTCAACAAGAACACGCTGATCTTCAAGGCAGAACGCACCGCCGGCGAGTTCAACGGCTACAACCGCAACAAGACGACCGAACTGCGCATCAACGTGACGCGCGCACCGAAAAAGATCACGGCGCAAGTGGGTCAAAACACGGTGAAGCTCAAGCAGGTAAAAACGCGCGAAGAGTTTGAAAATGGCGTGGATGTATGGTTCTACGATGCGCGTCCGAATCTCAATCGTTGGGTACGCCCCGGCGAAGAAAGTGTGGGCGAAATCATCAAGAACCCGCAAGTGCTCGTGCGCGTTGCGCCCACCGATGTGAGTGCCAACGCCGTGCGCGTCGAAGTCAAAGGCTTTGAATTCGCGCCCGCCGACCGCTGGCTCACCCACCGTGGCCAGCTCGGCACGACGCAACTTGACGAAAAGCAGACCAAGGCCGAAGCCTACGCGCTCACCCCGGCTTGGACGCCCGTAGAAAATGCGGACTACTACGAAGTGAAATTCGGCGATCAGCTCTACTCCACCGTACGCGAACCCCGCTTGCGCTTCGACGACCTCGCTCCCGTCACAGCTTACGACTTTGCGGTGCGCGCAGTCAATGCAAGTGGCGCCGGCGCATGGAGCAACCTCCACCTTTCGACCGTGAAAGATCCCCTCGAATGGGCGATCAAGGGCGTGAAAGCCACCACTTCTGTCGCCAACCAAGGCGGACAAGGCACCGACAAGCTCTTCGATCGTGACCTCAAAACCCTTTGGCACACGGCTTGGGACAACAAACAGGCTACGCCCTTCGACCTCACCGTCGACCTGCGTGCCGTCAATAAGATCGATCGCATCGAATATGTACCTCGCGAAGACGCTGCCAACGGCACCCTCCTCCGCGGTACCTATGCCTTCTCGACCGACCGCCAAAACTGGTCGACACCCGTTGCCTTCACTTGGGCAAAGGATGCCACGGTCAAGACGCTCACTCCCGCCGATCATCCGGAGGCTCGCTACGTGAAACTCCACATCGACGAAGGCGTCGGCAACTTCGGATCGGGTCGCGAACTCTACGTTTATCGTGTGGCCGGCACCGAAGGCAAGATGCAGGGCGACATCAACCGCGACAAACGCATCGATGAGAACGACCTCACCTCTTATATGAACTACACCGGTCTGCGCCGTGGCGATGCCGACTTCGACTATGTGGCCGGGGGCGACATCAACGGCAACGGTCTGATCGATGCCTACGACATCTCCACCGTGGCCGTGGAACTCGATGGTGGTGTACGCAACTCGTCCGACAAGGTGCGCGGTTCGCTCGTGCTCACGCCCAACGTCAAGACGTACAAGGCCGGCGATATCGTCGAAATCAAAGTCACCGGTAAAGACTTGCACTACGTCAACGCCCTCTCCTTCGGTCTCCCCTACAAAGCGGACGAACTCGAATATGTAGGTATCGACCTCAAGGGAATGAAGGACATGGTGAACCTCACCTACGACCGTTTGCACACCAACGGCACCAAGGAACTGTTGCCCACCTTCGTCAACCGCGGCAACAACTTCTTGCTCGAAGACGGCGCTCCCGTCCTCTTCACGCTGAAGTTCCGCGCCAAGAAAGCCGGCAAATTCCAACTCAAGGCCGTCGACGGACTCTTGGTGGACCGCAACCTCGGTACGGTCAACTTCTGATCTTTCATCACGCACACAAATCCCCGCTTGCACCAAGGCAAGTGGGGATTTTTTCACGATTTGCACAAAGGGCACACGACAAATGCAAAAAAATCCGCTGCATATACCCGATATATCCTGCACATTCACTAAATTTGCAATGACTATACCCGATTCGTGAAACCACTGCTTTCCATTTGGTATCGAGTGTACGAACAGCTCTATCGGAGCGCTCGCACAGTTAGAGATGATTCTCCGCATAGTTTTGCATTCCACTTCTATGATCACTAACCAAAAGCCATTTATCTACCGCTTTTTCGTTGTTTTGGGCGAGATTGTCGGGCTCAACCTTATCCTCTTGGCCATGCGTCCCTTCTTTTTTGAAGAGATGCCCCAATATGCTGATGCCTACGGAGAATTTTCGTTCGTCCTCTCTATCTGTTATTTTGTCTGCGGCATGCAAACCGGCAGTCGTTTGCACCACGCCTTTATCCGTGGCGACGAAATTCTTCGCCGTGCCCTCTATAGCAACGTTTATTTCGACTTACTCGTCATCACCCTCTCGCTCGCCCTTCCGGCTGCGCGACTCAATGTGTGGAAGTACCTCCTTCCCCTGCTCGTCGGACAACTCTTCTTCTCCCTCCTCTTCAAGAAGACGGTTCGTCTCGCCATTCAACACTATCGCGCGCGGCTAGCGCAACGCAGAGGCGTCGTCGTGGTCGGTCCCATCGATGATATCCATCCGCTGCTGATGAAACTTGCCAAAGACAAAGGCACCGGCTACAGCCTTGTGGGCTATTTCGCCGACACGGCCTCGGAAAAAAACGATCCTCTTGTGCCGCATCTTGGCCGTTACGAGGATTTCGAAGGCTATCTCGACACCCATGATCACATCGTCGAAGTCTTTTGCACCCTCTCTTCGGCCGAGCAACCGCGCATTCGACAATTGGTAGACTATTGCGACAACCACTTGTTGAGTTTCATCGGCCTACCCTCCACCTATTCGTTCATCTCGCACCGCGTCAAGATGCTTTCGATCGATGGTACCTCAGCCGTCACGCTCCAAACCTCGCCTCTCGAAGATTTCGACAATGCCGCCCTCAAACGCGGCTGCGATCTCATCGTGTCTGCGGGACTGCTCATATTCGTATTCCCCTTTGTCTATCTCATCTTCGGCACACTGATCAAACTCTCCAGCCCGGGGCCCATTTTTTTCCGCCAAAAGCGCAGCGGACTCAACGGCAAAGAGTTCGACTGCTACAAATTCCGCTCCATGCGTGTCAATGCAGACAGCGACAGCAAGCAGGCCACAGAGCACGATCCCCGCAAAACGCGCATCGGCGACTTCATGCGTCGCACCAATATCGACGAACTCCCGCAACTCATCAATGTTTTCCTCGGCGATATGTCGCTCGTCGGGCCTCGCCCACACATGCTCAAGCACACTGAGGAATACAGCGCACTCATCGACAAATATATGATGCGTCACTTCGTGCGCCCCGGCATCACCGGTTGGGCACAAGTCACCGGATTCCGCGGCGAGACCAAAGAGTTGTGGCAAATGGAAGGGCGCGTGAAAAAAGACATTTGGTACATCGAGCACTGGAATTTTGCCCTCGATCTCTGGATTATGATCCAAACCGTGCTCACCATCCGCAGTAAGAACGCCTACTGATCGCCGAGCGGCGCATTCCGACACCCACTCATCACGTTTTGCCCCTTCCTCCACCGAACAAAACTTTTTTGTCACGCATACTTGACAAAACACCCAATCCCTTTGGCGCGTTTCGTCGAGATTTGTTATCTTTGCGTCAGCAATTCAATCTCACTTCATCATGAAACCCACTCTTTTCCTGCTCGCTGCCGGTATGGGCAGCCGCTACGGTGGCCTCAAGCAACTCGACACGCTCGGCCCCCAAGGACAAACCATCATGGACTACTCGATCTACGACGCCATCAACGCCGGCTTCGGTAAGCTCGTGTTTGTCATCCGCAAAGACTTCGAAGACGACTTCCGCAAGATCGTCCTCACCAAATACCAAGACAAGATTCCCTGCGAACTCGTCTTCCAATCGCTCGACGCACTTCCCGAAGGTTTCACCTGCCCCGCAGACCGTCAAAAGCCCTGGGGTACGAACCACGCCGTGATGATGGGACAAGACGTGATCAAAGAACCCTTCGCCGTGCTCAACTGCGACGACTTCTACGATCGCGACGCCTTCCAAGTGATGGGCAAATTCCTCTCTTCGCTCCCCGAAGGCAGCACCGGCCGTTACGCCATGGTGGGTTTCCGCGTGGGCAACACCCTCTCTGAGAGTGGTACCGTAAGCCGCGGTGTGTGCGAGGTCGACGACAAGAACCTCCTCACCTCGGTAGTAGAACGCACCAAGATCGAACGTCACGACGGCACAGTTCAGTACCTCAACGAAAACGAAGAGTGGGTTTCGATCCCCGACACCACCCCCGTTTCGATGAACTTCTGGGGCTTTACCCCCGACTACTTCGCTCACTCCAACGAGTTCTTCAAGGCATTCCTCTCCGATCCCAAGAACATCGAGAACCTCAAGAGCGAATTCTTCATCCCCCTCATGGTCGACCACCTCATCCGCAAGGGTCAAGCCACTTGCGAGGTACTCGACACCACTTCCAAGTGGTTCGGCGTCACCTATCCCGAAGATCGTCCCGAAGTCGTGGCTAAATTCGCCAAACTCGGTGCCGATGGTGTCTACCCCGAAAAGATGTTCTAATCCCTACATCGGATTAGTCCTTACTTAGTTCTCTAAGACGCTGTGAGCGAGATATCATCCTCTGATGGTATCTCGCTCATTCTTTTTCTGTTCAAGCATACAAGCGACCTCATCGCGTTGAAAAACAAGGCTTTCTCCTAAAATCGTAGAACAAGGGTTTGCTACTTCCTGCGCATTTTGAAAATATCCTCTCGGCAGGACATGCCCCACAAGCCTACCCGCTTTCATCACCTTATCCCTTGGCCGATCAACCTTCAATTTGACTTCAAGAACATCGCCTATCAAATCCTCGCGTGTAAAATTATCACACAAACATTTGCAATTATACCACAAAACCACTACTTTTGCCACATCAATTAACCGCTCAGACCAAAAACACGAACAAACGGTAAGCACTTCTAATTGGCGCCTTGCCTACCCTTCTCCTCTAAGTTTCAAACTTCATCGTACCCATTGAGGCGAGGGATTCAAAAATAGAAATAACCTAATCAAAACTATACACTATGAAGATCGCAAAACGAATCCTCTTCACCTTCCTTATCCTCCTCCTTGTCCTCGGAGGAACAGGTCTCTGGCTATTATTCGGTAGCCGCACAAGCAACCCCAAGAATTATGCACACATTGGCGAAATCCCCACGCCAAGCGGTTATGAACGCGTCGTCGGCACCAACCCCGGCTACACCCAATTCTTGCGTGCCCTGCCCCTGAAACCCAAAGGCAGCAAGGTACACCTTTACACGGGTGGCAAGGCCTTCTTTCAGCCCATGAACTATGCTGTGGTCGACCTTCCCCTCCTGTCCAATGCCGAACAGTGCGCCGATGCTTGCATGCGTTTGAGAGCAGAATACTTCTATCAGACCGGGCAATACAACAATATCCAATTTCAAGACGTCAACGGCCACACCCTACGCTATCGCGGTGGTGCATCGCGAGAAGCCTTGCACCGCTATCTTCGCCACCTCTATGGCGTCGCCAGCACCTTCTCCCTCTCTCGCGCAATGCAGCCCCGCACATTGGCCGAAATCCAACCGGGCGATGTCTTTGTCTACCCCGGCAAAGGTCAATTGCTCGGTCACGCCGTCCTCGTCGTGGATGTCGCTGTCAACAAGGACGGGAAAAAGGCCTTTCTCCTCGCCGAGGGCAATACCCCCGCCTGCGACATCCACCTCATCCGCAACTTAGAAAACCCATTTCGCTCCCCTTGGTTCATGACCGACGGCAGTGAGAAGAGATTCCTCTTATCGCTTACTCCCTTCAAAGCAACAGACTTGAGGCATAATTGAGCAAGAAACATTCAAACTGAGCTTGTTCTTATTATTCAAGTTTTCAACCAAATTTCCGCTTAGCAATTTCTACAGTAAGCGCGCCAGTTCCATTAAAATTGAGCTGACAACAATAAGAAACAAAAGATCGAGGCCGTGTTGCAACAAATGTTGCACACGGCCTCGATGCGTATTTTAGAGCTTTATGAACTTGTGCGTGAATGTTCTTCCGTCACTCCCTTTTATTGTCGCGATGTAGATTCCGGTAGGGAGTCTCTCCAAAAGCAATGTGGTGGAGGAAGCCTCTATCTGTTTTTCTACTATTCGGCGCCCCTCAGCATCTATGATGCGGAGCGTTTGTCCGATAGCAACTTTCGGACACAGCACCGTTAGTTTGTCCTTTACGGTTGTGGGGAAAAGTTGAAAGTTTCCATCGGCCTTTATCGGGGTTATGGCGGTTTCTTTTGTTGAAGTTTTTCTTGAGAGTCGGTTCCCCCATGTGTCGTAAGTGTAGATGGTAACGTGCTTGGGGGTTGTTACCTTAACGAGCCGGTTGAGAGCATCGTATTCGTAAGTGGTTTGATTTTGTGCGTGACAAGGAACAAAAGCTAAGGAGAAGAGTACTCCCAGTATGGTAATATAGTTCATAGGATAGCATTTATTGATTATATGATTGGAGTTTCTGAAAAGTCCTCGCCTCGCTTTCAGAGGCGAGGATTTTATCTTTATCAGTTTTTTTTAGAAGGAATCAACGCCTGTGATTCTATTGCAAGCTTCCGTAGACAGCTCCTCCTAATCCGATTATAGCGCCTATGACTGCGCCAGGAATAGCACCGGCTCCCGCACCTGAGACAGCTCCAATTCCTGCACCGGCTATGGCCCCCCCGGCAGCACCACCTAAGAGTCCAAGGACAAAACCCTCTGTTTTCATTCCTTTCTTCGTTAACTTATACGCTCCCCAAGTACTGGCCGCCACGATTGCCACCCCTGCTACTATTTTTGCGCCCGCCACCCAATAGTTGGGGCTGACTGCAGGTTTGGGAATAACTTTGGGCACTGCTCTTGTTGTCGGATTGGTTATTTTTAACTCTAAATCAAGGAGGTCATCAGCTGATCCCCTAACTACACCCTCTATTTCCTTCATTTCTGCTAATTTGAGACTTCTAATCGCCTGTTCGGCATTTTTGATGAGTACTTTTCCGCCTTTCGCCGCCTCAAAGAGACCTCTCGCTCCTTTTTCAAAAATTGCATCCATACGAGTGAGAGAAGGAGCGACTTCTCCAAACTCCCCCTTCGGGTCGATTTTCATAATCGGATTGTTGTCTGCATATGGGTAGAGGTTGGGACTCCACACGGGGTCTTCCGAAAGGAAACGTCCGAGTTGCGAATCGTAGACGCGAGCGCGCATGTGGTAAAGGTTGTCTTCGAGGTAGAGCACCCCGAGAGCCCCAACATAGCGGAAAGGATTGAAGTCGCGTTCTTCCAGTTGTGTGATGTTGCCGAACTCATCGTATTGATATCGGTGTGTCAGATTACCCGCTTCATCCACCATGGCAACGATGCTGCCGCGAACGTCCGTGACATAGTATTGAGTAGAGCCATCGCGTGCAATACGTGCCTCTAAGTTTGTTCCGTGCAGATAGTAGCGCGTGGGGTGACCTTCGTCGTCAGCTTCACCGATGATATGTCCCATACCGCTGAGATCCAAGAGAAAGTTTGTGTTCTTATATCGGCGCAGATTGCCCAATGGATCATATTGTAGTCGCGTGTCGCCTATCCCCACGAGTCGATTGTTCTTATCCCAACTCTTGTATTTTCCTCCACGCCACATCATATTGCCATTTTGGTCGAATAATACGTCAGCATTACCCACACGCGATAACTGGTTAGTACCCCAATATAGGTATTCTGTTGTTTCATTAGGCACATCTGCAGCTTCGTAGGGTTCAGTGGATATCTGTTTCGTGATATTGCCGCGGAGGTCATATTCAAAGTCGTAGCCAGCCACTGTTGCGCCATTACGTAGCACAGTTTTCTTTTCAGCAAGGCGTCCGCCTGCATCATAAGCATACGTGGTGTGCATACCATTGGGATAGTCCGTACGTGTGAGTCGGCTATCACGGTCATAGCTATAGCGTATTGTACGTCCCTTCCAGTCCGTCATTGCGGTGAGACGATTGAGTCCATCGTAATCGTAGTGTACATTTTTTCCGTCTGGATAGGTCAAGTCGGTTGTCTTACCGTTGGCATCATAGCGGTAGTGCACTTCGTTGTTTGAGAAGTCATTATAGCGTATGCCCGTAATACGATTGAATCCGTCGTAGGTAAAAGAGAGCTGTTTCTCATCTTGCACCACGGAGGTTAGACGCGAGTGAGCATCATAGGTATAGTTGTTCGTACCATCTGCTGTCACGTTGCCTAGTTCATCGTAGGTGTAGTCAAAGTTGACCCCATCGGGCGAGATGTAGCGTTTCAATCGCCCGTCTTCATAATATTCATAGCGTTTTGTTTCTTTGCCGTACGACATCGACACGAGTAAGTCCGTTGTTTCGTCATAGGTCATTGATGTTTCATTGCCGTATTCGTCAGCAACAAGTGTCAAGTTGTCATTGTCGTCATACTTGTAATTTATTCTTCCGGTGAGTTCTTCTGATATAGTTTGGAGATTGCCCACATTATTGTACCAATAATAAGTCTTATTGCCAAGTGCATCAGCAACAGAGTGTAGGAATCCCAGGGTGCTGTACTCCAGAGCGGTAAATTCTCCCGTGGCAGGTTGAGCGATACGTGTTGGGGTGCCAAATTCATTGTAAGAGATGGTCGTCTCTACGCCTTCTGCACCTGTGATTTTGGTAGGTAAACCACGGTTGTCCAACTCAATGTGGGTAGTTGCACCTTCCGGAGCATCTATACGTGTCATGTTGCCCGCGGTGTCATAAGTATAGCGTGTGGTATTGCCTTTGGCGTCTGTTGTAGAAATCAGATTGTTGTCGTTGTCATACGCCATTCTCGTTTCCAGCGTTTCGTCACCATCAAGTGAGCGTACTGCAATGCGGGTCACGTTGCCTCGTTCGTCATAGTCGACGTCACTCACTTCTTCGTTTTGCGTTTTCACCTTCGTGGGAAGTTGAGGGTGACGTGCGTTGCCATAAGTCGCTTGCAGCGAATAGCCGCCAGCTCCCTTCATGTCAATCAAGCCATTGTTGCTATTATAGTTGTACACGAAACTTTGGGATCTGTCCCCTTGTTGCACTGTTACGGTCGATTGCGTAGCAGCTTGCCCAGTGTAGTTAGCTGCCACCGATACAGAGGTTTGTGTTTTGGGGACTCCCTTATTACCCACGGCCGTGTTTTTAAGACGGCGGTTGGCGTCATATTCATTTTCGATATAGTTGCCCTTCGGGAGTTGAATGCGTTTCAGCAAAAATGCCGTTCCGCGATTGCCGGCATCGGCATATTCGTAGTTCGTTGTGTGCTGTGCTGCATCCGTGAAGGACGTCAACACATAGCCATCTTGTGCCGCATTGAAGGTGTAGCCGAAGCGGACACTGCGTCCAGAAGGATCTTCCACTTGCTCGAGTAGATTCGTGCCGTTTTTGTAGGTGAACTTCAGTTCGCGGTGGCCGTCCGACACACTACTGATGACGCGCGTGCCGTTTGTTCCTTCGGCATAGCGGAGCGAGAGTCGATTGCCGTTGCGGTCGGTGGCAGATGTGAGGTACAGCACAGACATACCCGGTGCAGTACCTTGTTTATCGAACGCGTAGGTCATCTTGTCCTTTGTGCGGATTGTGATGCCATCGGAAGTGATGGTCATATCATCGTAGACACCCACCGATTCGGGACGAAATTTCGTGCCGTCCGATTGATACACGTGGAATTTCCCACCACCCCAGTGCACGATTGCGCGTGCGTCCTTGCCGTGTCCGGCAAACGTGATGAAGGTGTGGTAGCTGTGGCTCCATCCCGGTCCCAAGGGCTGGTAAACTTCCGTGCGATCTTTGCTGTCGCGTGAAGCATAGAAGGCATCGGGCAGCGTGGTGTTGTAGGAATTGTAAGTATGAGCGAATGCGAGCGGAGTCACTCCGTCAAGCTGAAAACTACTCTTGGTGTAGTGGTTGAAGTTACCCATCGACAAGCCAAGTCCCAAGGCCAAAGTTTGCGTCGTGAGGTTGAGCGGTTCGAAGTAATCTGCCGTCGAGGGGTTGGGGTCAGTGATCTTCCCGGCCTCTATCGCTTTCATGATGCGTGCCAACATCAAGAAGGCCTCGCCGCGCAAACAGTCATCGTGAGGGCGAAACTTTGTGTTTTTGTCCCCTTCGGGAGTGGCAATGATTCCCAGAGCCGCAGCGCGGCGCAGATAGCCGAACTTCACAGGATTGTTGCGCTGCAGTGCAACGGCTTCTGCATCGCCGGGGAAGGGATTGGAAGTTCCCGACAGATCCGGTTTGATGTTGAAGGTTTCGCAGAGCGCTTTCAGCACATGGATGCGCGAAATATTGTTGCTCGGTTCGAAATTCACGCGATTTCGATCGAAGGGACTGATTCCATCTCCATATTCGAGATACATCAATGCTCGTGCTGCTTGATAGTAATACTCGTTGTCAGCAGTGCGATGGGAGATGTCGGGATATATCGATGGGAAATTATCTGACGGCACTGCGGAGGGCACTTGTCTTCCATTGGTCAGATACAGTCCTCTGAATCCGATCTTCGCCAACTGTGCGCGAGTGAGTTTATCTTCTACTTTAACTGCTCCATCTATTTTTACCCCCGAAAGCACTCCACGCTCACAAAGAAAACTGGTAGAAGCATAATATGGACTTGTGGAAGGCACGTCATTCATGTCGCACTGCTCAACCTTCTTACCCGGCATGGTGAAGTAGCCGGTGTGTGGATTCGCCATATCCCCTCCTATTTTTTTGGGGTCATAGGCAACAGCTCCTTTTAGTTTTGGACTATCGCCGAAGAGATAGCTAGTAGTTTTCCATGAGTTACGACAAAATATAGTTTGTAGGTTAGAGCATTTCCAGAACATGTCGTCCGTAATTGTAACTTGTCCTGCATTGAAATTAGACAAGTCGAGCGATGTCAATGAGGAGCAGCCATGGAACATAAAGTGCATCCATCTAACTTCTTCTGTATTGAAATTAGCCAAGTTGAGCGATGTCAATGAGGAGCAGCCATGGAACATATAATGCATCTCTCTTACCTGTTCTGTATTGAAACTAGCCAAGTTGAGAGATGTTAATGACTTGCATCCTGAGAACATGGAACTCATGGATGTTACTTGTTCTGTATTAAGATACTCTATACCGTCAATCTCTTTAAGAGCATAGCATTCATAGAATAGATTTGCAGTACTTGTGGGGCGGTAATCTTTGAAGCTCGCCTCAAAGATTACTTTCTGAACCCTCTTGGGAACTCCCCTTTCAAAGAAATAGGCTCTGTCAGGTTTGTACTCGTCATAGCGAAAGGTAAATGTTTTCCCGTCTTCGCTCAGCACGCCATAGGCCTCTTTGGTTTGTGCAAAGGCTTGAAGCGGTAGGAGTATTCCCATGAAGCTGAACAATAGGGAGAGAAAGAATGATTTGAAGCGTTGCTCTTTCATAATTAATATTTTGCAGTGATGTTTACTCGTGATTTTCTTACTATCTACCGGATTATACAAAAACAATTCGATTATTAAACAGATTTTTCACATGCAAAATTAATAGTTTTCTTGAACTAAGCAAAATGCCAGGCCTCTTTCTGAAAGAATTTTGTATTACAAACAGCAACACCTACTTCCCGGTTATCCTGATTTATCATCTGTTGTACTACAAAATTCAGTCCGTGGTTATATAAATCAATATCGACAACAATCATGCAGACTGCTAAATGGCCGGCTCACCATGGCCGTATGGAACCAGTATTCTTGCAGGGTACGACAACGCTATTCTATCGAGAAGTATAAACAAAAAGAGAAAGGCGATAAGGGAACAGCCGATAATTTTAGGAGAGAAAGGAACTTGAGCTAAGGTTGCATACACAGCATCATTGCTACATCACCCTAAATATCGGAAGCAAACCATTGTGTATCTTACAAAAACAGCCCAAAAGCCTTTGAAAGCCGTCTACTTTCTCACGAAACACCACAACTATTTTTAGAAACACGGGAAGCGCATCAATATACCAAACCGCTTCTTCACCCATGTACATTCCGCCAAATCTTGCGCGGGCGCATACACGCGCGCATCCGGCGATTTTCGACTTTTGTGTTCACCTCTTCACCTTCGCTACGTAAAACATTGTACGTAAATGGGTTAAGTGTGAAGGCTTCACCCCCATTTTTCCTTCACCCTTGCTTTCACCGAAGATTTTGGGAGTTCATGCAATATGCGTATTTTATGCAAAACGAAGTGACTAAGCGACCACTGCGTGAGAGGAGGGCGGAGACGAGATGGAAAGATCGGGGAGGAGGAAAATAAGGTGAACAAAGGGTGAAGGAAAAGGAGAGGCGAAGCCTTCACCCCTAACACACTATAGATCAAGGAGTTGCCACAAAACAACAAAAAAATCAAGCCTTCACACACAACTCGCTCAGGATCAAAAGATTGCAAGGAAAAGGTGAAGAGGTGAAGGTTGTTTTTCGAAAACAGCGGATGCACGCGCGCGAGGAAAGGCGGCGGAAAAGTGAGAAAAGTGCGCAGGTTTTCACTTATTCGTCGCGGGATTGTTTTTCAAGTCCGCGGCCGGAAACAAAAACGCCCCTCTGCTCGTCACGGAGCAGAGGGGCGCTGTGTATGAAAAAGTCGAGGCTTTACTTCTTGGGCGTACGTGCCAAGGTTTCGAGCACCAAACGCCAGTACTTATCCACCGAGGGGATGAAGCAACGCTCGTTGGGCGTGTGGGGCGACTCGAGCGTGGGACCGAAGGAAACGACGTCCATGTTGGGGCAGTGGCTCAAAATCACCGAGCACTCCAAACCGGCGTGCACCACCTGCACCTTGGCAGGTTCGCCAAAGAGGTCTTGATAGACCTCAGCCATGAGTTCCACGATTTCGCTCTTGGGCGAGGGCTGCCATGCGGGATAAGCACCGTCGGTTTCCACCTTCATGCCGGCCATCGAGAAGCAGGCTTCGAGGGTGTCGACACAGTTTTGGCGCATCGAGTCGCGGCTCGAACGCACGAGCACTTTGAAGAAGGCACGGCCGTCGACGATCTCGACAATGGCCAAGTTGCTCGACGTTTCGACGATGGTGGGGAGGTGGGGGATGAAGCGCAGCACGCCGTTGTGGCAAGCGAGGAGCGAGTCGACGAGGTTGTCTTGAATCTCTTCGGGCACCAAGGTGGCGGGCAGGGGCACTTCGGTCACTTCGATTTTGAGGTTGGGTTCCACGATGCCGTATTCCTCGAAGAGGTCGCGCTGCCATTCGGTTTCCACCGTTTCTTTGAGCGCAGCCACGTTCTCAGCGGGGAGGGTGAGCACAGCTTCGGCCTCGCGGGGGATGGCGTTGCGCATGTTGCCGCCCTTCCATTCGGCCAAACGCGCCTCGAAATTGGCAATGGCGTCGGCCACCACGCGAGCGAGGTTCTTGTTGGCGTTGGCGCGTCCCTCGTTGATCTGCAAACCGGAGTGTCCGCCGCGCAGACCGTGGAGCGAGATGCGCACCGCCTTGTCGTCGGCTTCGGGGGCTACGGGCTTGAATTCGAGTTCGGCGGTGAGGTTGATGCCACCGGCCGATCCGACCATGAGTTCGCCGTGCGTTTCGTTGTCGAGGTTGAGGAGAATATCGCCTTTGAGGAGGCCGTCTTCCATGTGTTCCACGCCGTACATGGTGGTTTCCTCGTCGGAGGTCATGAAGGCCTCAAGCGGACCGTGGCAGAGGGTGTCATCTTCGAAGATGGCCATGATGGTGGCGATGGCCATGCCGTCGTCAGCACCGAGGGTGGTGTTGCGTGCACGCACCCAGTCGCCGTCGATCCACGTTTCGATGGGATCGGTTTCGAAGTTGTGGGGCGAATCGGGCGTCTTCTGCGGCACCATGTCGATGTGACCTTGGAGCGTCACAACCTTGCGGTCTTCCATGCCGGGCGATGCGGGCTTGTACATCAAGATGTTGCCGGCATTGTCGAGGCGGGCTTCGATGTTGCGTTCCTTCGCCCAGTCGAGGAGGAACTGTTGGATTTTTTCGAGGTGTCCGGAGGGACGGGGCACTTGCGTGAGCAGGTGGAAGTTGCGCCAGAGGGCTTCCGGCTGAAGTTTCAAAATTTCGCTCATAATGTTGCGGTTTTAGACTGTTTTTTAATGAGGAGCAGATCGGCCCAACCCCATGCTCCGGTGAGCACAACGAGGGCGGTCTGAATGGTGTGTACGAGAAGAACGAAAGCCACCACGGGGGCTTCGGCGAGACCATAGAGAACGAGCACGGTTTTCACAGCAAAGTGCCACGGGCCGGCGCCGTTGGGGGTGGGTACGAGCACGGCAAAGGAGCCGATGCAAAAGGCCAAGAGCGCGGCGGCCGGATCGACCGACGCGGTGGCGGGGAAGGCGAAAAAAGCGAGGTAGAAATGCAAATAATAGCCCGCCCAAATGCCGATGCTGTAGAGCAAATAAGCCCAAAGGGGACGCACGCGGCGCAAGGAGGCGATGCCGGCCATGAAACTAACCATTTTTTCGCGGCCGCGACGAAAAAAAGACATGCGCGCCACGAGGAGCGCGAGAAAGCCGAGCGCCAAGAGGGCGCAGACGGCCGTGACGAGATAGCCGGCGGAGGTGAAGTGCTGCAACAACTGGAGGGGCGCGGCGCCGGTGGTGTGGAGGAAGTGCAGGTATTGCGGCAACTGCAACAGCGCGGCACCGACGGTGAGGAGCACCAACAAGACGGAATCGACCACGCGTTCGGACACCACCGTGCCGAGGGCTTGCGAAAAGGAGGTGCCGGCATAGGTCTTGAGCGTGCCGCAGCGCGTAACCTCGCCAATGCGCGGCACCACGAGGCTGGCGGCATAGGAAACGAAGATGGCATCGGTGCAGACGCGCAGGGGGGGATGTTCATCGAGGGGGCGCAACGCCAACCGCCAACGCAGGGCGCGAAACACCGGGGGAACGATACCGAAGGCTAACGAGAGGAGCATCCAACCCCAATGCATCGAGGTGAGCATTTGGAAAGTGGCACTCCAATCGTTGCCGCGATACATCCACCAGAGAATGCCGATTCCCACAGCAAAAGGGACAATAAACTTGACAATGTCGACAAATGGTTTCACGCAGACGTAGTTTTTTTGTAATTTTGCGCCGTAGCGCGATTCGTCTTCGCCCCACTCCGCCGGATAGAGCGAAAAAGCGAAACCGAACAGCGCGAAATTACAAATTTATCCCATAGTATGAAGTCCGTACGTCCGAAAAAGTTCCTCGGCCAGCACTTTTTGAAAGATCTCGGTGTGGCGCGTGCCATTGCCGACACGGTCGATGCCTGTCCCAACCTGCCTGTTCTCGAAGTGGGACCGGGCATGGGGGTGCTCACCCAATTCCTCCTGCCGAAGGGGCGCGAGGTGAAGGTGGCCGAAATCGATTTTGAGAGTGTGGACTATCTCCGCAAGAACTTCCCCGAGCTCGAAGAGCAGATCATCGAAGACGACTTTTTGAAAATGCACCTCGAGCATGTCTTCGACGGACAGCAGTTTGTGCTCACGGGCAATTATCCCTACAACATTTCGAGCCAGATCTTTTTCAAGATGCTCGAATATCGGGATTACATCCCCTGCTGCACGGGCATGATTCAGAAGGAAGTGGCCGAACGATTGGCCGCACGACCAGGCAACAAGACCTATGGTATCCTGAGTGTGCTCGTACAACTGTGGTACGACGTGGAATACCTCTTCACCGTCGAGCCGGGCGTGTTCAATCCGCCGCCGAAGGTGAAGAGCGCCGTGATTCGCATGACGCGCAACAACGTGAGCGACGCGGGTTGCGACGAGCGGCTATTGCGCCGCGTGGTGAAAACGGCCTTCAATCAGCGCCGCAAGATGATGCGCGGCAGTCTGAAACCGCTTTTCGCACAACTGGACAACGAGTGCGGCTGCACCCGACCGCACACCGACTTCTTGGCGCAGCCGCTCCTCACAAAGCGTCCGGAACAACTCTCGGTGGCAGACTTCGTGGCGCTGACCAATGCCGTGGAGCAGGAAATGAAGGCGTAAACGCGTTCTTCTCGCTGCCGAATACTTACGGCGCAGACAGGACCCCACTTATCTCACTACCTATTCAACCGCAAAGCCTATGCTTCCCCTCGCCTTTCTTCTTTTCGTAGGAGCTGTCGCACTTTTTCTCACCAGAAAAAAGAACAACGACGAAGGTTCGGAAAATCAATAACGAAGAAAACCGTCTACACTTGCTGTAAGCATGTTTTATCCCGCAAAATTTATCACTCACCTTGTTTCCCGCCTGCCCGACGGCAGCACCGACGAACTGCATCACGAAGAGCAGGTGATGGTTTCGCTGCGTGACGACGGCACTTGGGCGCTGCGCTACAACGATCCGGAGAACGGCGGACAGACGATGCTGCAAGGCACGCCGCACCGTATGTCTGTTTCACGATCGGGAGCGACGGTGAGCCGCCTGCTTTTCCGCGTGGGCGAATGCTGCGAGAGTGTCTATCGCACGCCCAACGGCGAATTTGAAATGTCGACCCTCGCCACACTCTACAACGCGCAAGTGGACGACCGACGCGGTTTGATCGAGCTCCGCTATGACCTATTTTTCAACGGAGAACTCGCCGCACACAACGAACTCACCGCAACGTGGGAGCGCACTTGAGGTGCTCGGCGTTGCTCAAAAACAGCTTTCTCATGAACGCACTGCAAAACTATATTGCCGAGAACGAACCCCGCTTTCTCGAAGAACTCTTTTCGCTCATTCGCATTCCGAGCGTGAGTGCTCACCCCGAACGTCGCCCCGACATTGACCGCTGTGCCGAACGCTGGCGCGAGTTGCTCCTGGAAGCCGGCTGCGACCGCGCGGAGGTGATGCCCTCGGCCGGCAATCCCTTGGTGTACGCCGAGAAACTGGTCGATCCGGCAGCTCCCACCGTGCTGGTGTATGCGCACTATGATGTGATGCCTGCCGAACCGCTCGAGCTTTGGCACTCCGATCCCTTCGAACCGGAGGTGCGCGACGGCCATATTTGGGCGCGCGGCGCGGACGACGACAAAGGACAGTCGTTCATTCAAGTCAAAGCCTTCGAATATCTCGTGCGCAACGGTCTGCTGCAGCACAATGTGAAATTCATCTTCGAAGGCGAAGAGGAAATCGGCAGTCCCTCGCTCGCGGCCTTCCTCACGGCGCACCGCGAATTGTTGCGCAGCGATGTGATTTTGGTGAGCGACACGTCGATGCTCGCCCCCGAACTCCCCTCGCTCACCACGGGACTGCGCGGCTTGGCCTATTGGCAGATTGAAGTGACGGGACCGAACCGCGACTTGCACTCCGGACACTTCGGCGGTGCGGTGGCGAACCCGGCGCTGGTGCTCTGCGAGTTGCTGGCGAAGATGGTCGACGGCGACGGACGCATCACGATTCCGGGCTTCTACGACGACGTGGAAGAACTCTCGGCCGACGAACGTGCAATGCTGGCTTCCATTCCTTTCGACGAAGCGGCCTACAAACAATCGATCGGCGTGCGTGATCTGCGCGGCGAAAAGGGATATTCGACGATCGAACGCAATGCTTGCCGCCCGAGTTTCGACATCTGCGGCATGTGGAGCGGCTATCAGGGTGAAGGTTCGAAAACCGTGTTGCCTTCCAAGGCTTTCGCGAAAGTGAGCTGCCGTTTGGTGCCGCATCAACAGCACGAAAAGGTCAGCCAAATGTTTGTGGACTACGTGCAAAGTCTGGCTCCCGACTGCGTCGACATCAAAGTGACACCGATGCACGGCGGCGAAGGCTATGTTTGCCCCATCACGCTGCCGGCTTATCGCGCGGCCGAAGAAGGGTTTACGGAGGCTTTCGGCAAACGCCCCTTGGCCGTGCGCCGCGGCGGCAGTATCCCCATCATTTCGGATTTCGAACGCGTGCTGGGTGTGAAAACAGTGCTCATGGGCTTCGGTCTCGAAAGCAACGCCATCCACTCGCCCAACGAAAACTTCAGCCTTGACATTTTCCGTAAAGGCATTGCAGCCGTTGTCGGCTTCCATCTCCACTATAAAGGATAAGTAAATGCAATGTCGCTCTCTTCCGTCGAAGAGAGCGACTTTTCTCCATCTTCACGTATGTTTGCTCCGCGCAAGTTGTTTAAGGTCTTCGGTATCGCCACGCTCGTCGTCGCTGTGCTGATTGTCCTGCTCGTCGTCGCAGTGTACCTTCCCCCGGTTCAGCGTTGGGCTGTGGGGCGCGTGTCTGCGTCGCTCGAAGAAAAAATGGGTTTGAAAGTCGATATCGACGAAGTGCGACTCACCCCTTTTCTCAATCTCAATATCGGTAACCTCCGCGCCACGGATGCGGAGGGCGACACGCTGTTGCTCGCCGAGCGCCTCCATCTCGATGTGGCATTCTGGCCGCTGTGGGAAGGGCGTGCCGACATTGACGGTCTGGCGCTCAACGGCGCGCGCGTCAACACGAAATCGCTCCTTCCCGATGTGGAAGTGAAAGGCAGCGTGGCGCGACTCGAGGCGGCGGCGCACGGCGTGGAATGGGCACACGGGCACGTGCGTTTGGATCGTGCCTTGCTCGACGGAGCGAACCTCAATGTGGCGCTTTCAGACACGGCGAAAAAGGACACCACCGAGACGCCGGTGCAGTGGCTCATCGAAACGGACGAACTGGCTGTGCGGCGTTCGGAAATTGCGCTCACGATGCCGGGAGATTCGCTCCATGTCCGTGCAAAAATGGGCGACGCTTTGCTCAAACATGGGGTGTTCGACTTGGAATGTCCCCGCTATTCGGTGCGCTCGTTACAACTGAAGGAAGGAGCGGTGAGCATGAACACGACCCGCCGCCCCTTGCCGCACGATGCGCTGTTTGACATTGCCGGACTGGCGGTGGATGTGCGCGATCTTTCGTTTGACGAGAACAAACGGCTGAAACTGAATTTGGTACACGCCGCGGCGCTCGAACGGCAGCGCAACTTGCGCATTACCGAGTTGCGCGGCGCGGTACTGATGGACACCCTTCGTGTGTCGCTCCCCGACGTGTTGCTCACCACGACGCAATCGCGCATCGGCGCTTCGTTGGAGGCGGACTTCGCGGCGTTGCAACCCAACGGGCGCGGGACGTTGCGCACCCGTATTGACGCGCGCATCGCGCCGAACGATATCCGCTCCATTGCGCGCCACGACGCGCCGACCTCGATGCGCCGACAGATCGACGAGATGACGCAGACTTTGTTGGAAAACGACATCGTCGAGATGGGACTTGCACTCACGGGCAACCTGCGCAATTTGGCGGTGGAACGCGTTTCGCTCAACGCCCCGGGACTGGTGGAAGCGAAGGTGGACGGCTTTGTGCGCAACGCGCTGAGCGAACAACGCTCGGGGCACCTGAACTACGCGGCGGCGACCCGCACCACACGCCGAGTGCGCGCGCTGCTGCCGAAAAGTGCGGCGAATTCCCTCAACGTGCCGGATGCCATGCGTCTGCTCGGTGCGGTGGATTTCGCCGGCGCCGACTATCGCACACACTTTGCCTTGCAACAAGGCAAGGGGAATGTGAACGGACGCGCGGCGGTGAACTTGAACACCGAGCGCTATTCGGCGCAGATCGATGTGCGGCAATTTGAATTGGCACAATTCCTCAAAGGACAACCCATCGGGCCGCTGACGGGTAAACTCGGTGTGGAAGGACGCGGCTTCAATGCTGATGCGGCGCGCGCCAATCTTCGGGCGACGGCCGAGGTGCGCGAAGGACGATATGACCGTTTTTCGCTGGGCGGTATCGGCCTCAGCGCGGCACTCCACGGCGGCCACGCAGTGGTGGACTTCAAAGCACGCAACCCCCTCATCGACGGCGAAGGACGCATCACAGCGGAACTGAATCGACGCTATGCCGCACAAATGGACGTGCGTTTGGCACGCGTGGATCTCCGCGGACTGGGCGTCATTGAAGATACCCTCTCGCTGGGGGGCAATTTCCGCGGTACGGTGGAAAGTTCGCAAGACTTCCGCCACATGGCGGCACGCGGCGAACTGCGCAACCTCTGTTTTGTGGCGCCCTCTCGTTTGCTGATTGCGCAAGACGTGTTGCTCGATCTGGCCTCGCGTCCGGACAGTACGTTCGCACACATCAACTCGGGCGATTTGAAATTGAACTTTGCCGCGGGAAGCGGATGGCAAGGCTTGGCTGATCGCGGTGCGAAGATCGCAAAAATGGCCATGCGCCAACTTGAACACCGTGATATCGACCAAGCGCTTCTGAAGCGCGAACTGCCCAACGCGACTTTGCAACTCGAAGCGGGACAGGAGAACTTGCTGGCACGCTATCTGCGCTATAAAAAATATAGCGTGAATAGTGTGGCGATGAGTTTGACCTCTAATGCGACTCAAGGGCTGAACGGTTTTATGCGCATCGGCAAGTTACAGGCTGAAGGCCTGGTAATCGACACGATACAAGCCACTATTACGCACGGCGAAGAGGGGCTGAAATTCGCGGCAACCGTCGAAAACCGCAAAACGGAGAATCCGAATCCGTTCCTCGCCACCCTGCACGGACACTTGCTGCGTGCCGGCGCAGCAGCAGACATCGCATTCCAAGACGCTAACGGCCGATTGGGTTTGCGTCTCGGCGCGCAGGTGGAAATGGAGGACGGCGGCACACGTCTACACTTGAACGCCGACACGGCGGTGGTGGCTTATCGTAACTTCGCCATCAATCCCGACAATTATCTCTTTGTGAGCAACGACCGCCGCGTGCGAGCCAACATCAAACTGCTGGCCGACGACGGAACGGGGCTGCAGATCTACAGTGAGGGAAGTGACAGTTTGAAAAACGACATTACTCTCACGATCAATCGACTCAATTTGGGCGAATTGGCCAATGTGCTGCCTTACCTTCCCAAGGTGGGTGGAACGCTGGACGGTGATTTCCATATCATTGAAGACCAACACAATTTTGCTGCCGTGGGTGCCGCGACTGCCAAAAACTTCTCGTACGAAGGAACGCAGATCGGTACACTCGGCACCGAGTTGATGTACCAACCCGGCGAGAACGGTCAACACATTGCCAACGGCTATCTCACCCTCGACGGCAAGGAGGTGGCGGAAATCGGCGGAACGTACGATCCGAAGGGGAAAGGCTATTTCGACGGTTCGTTCAATATCCGTTCTCTCCCCCTTAATGTCGCCAATGCCTTCTTGAAAGAAACCGGATTTGCCATGCGTGGCACGGCAGAAGGCGCATTCAGTGTGAAAGGTGCGCTCGACGCGCCGGTGATCAACGGTCAACTCAAACTCGACGAGGCACATCTATATAGTAATGTGTATGGAATCGACTTTGCTGTCGACTCTGTGCCGCTCGAACTCAAGAATTCGCTACTCGAACTCAAGAATTATCAACTCACAACAGCCGATAAAATTCCGCTGACGCTGCGCGGAAAAGTGGATCTCACGAATCCGGCTTCGCCTTATGTCTATATTGACGTCATCGGCCGGCAGTTCCCGCTCGTCAACACGAAGCGGAAGAACGAATCGCTACTCTACGGTAAACTGCTGACCAATATTCTCGCCAATGTACACGGCACGCTCGACAAATTGGTGGTGGCCGGTCGACTTACGGTGCTCGAGAAAACCGATGTCACCTATGTGATGACGAATACCCCCTTGACCTCGGGCAGTAACCTCTCCGATTTGGTGACGTTCACCGACTTTTCCGATACCCTCACCGTCGCTTCTTCTGCAGAAGAAACGAAAAAGTCGAATATGGACGTGTGGATGGAAATTATCGTCAAGAAAGGCGCACGCTTCCGCTGCTACCTCACCCCCAACGGCGACAGCTATGTCGATGCCACCGGCGAAGGTAACCTTACCTTCCGCATGCCTCCGCAAGGCGAGATGCGCATGACCGGACGCATCACGATAGACGAGGGAAAGATGAACTACGAACTTCCTGTCATTCCGCTTCGCACCTTCAATTTCGCCAGCGGATCGTCGATAGACTTCACGGGGAATGTAATGAATCCGACCCTCAATATCACCGCGACGGAGCGTGTCAAAACCATCGTCACCGAAGATGACCGACAACGCGCCGTGACATTCGACGCAGGCGTCAAAATCAGTCGAACGGTCGAAGACATGGGATTGGAATTCATCATCGATGCGCCGGAAGATCTCGAGATCAAGAACCAACTCACCGCAATGAGCAAAGAAGAACGCGGAAAAGCCGCGGTCGCTCTCCTCGCCACCGGTATGTATATCACCGACGATAATTTGGCGACCGGCGGTCTCAAAGCCTCCAACGCCCTCAACGCCTTCTTGCAAAGTCAGATTCAAGACATTGCCGGTAAAGCCCTTTCGACCATCGACCTTTCATTTGGTATGGAGAGCGGGGTGAATGCGGCCGGCGAAACCACGACCGACTATTCCTACCAGTTCTCTAAACGCTTCCTCAATGATCGCGTCCGTTTTGTGATCGGAGGTAAAGTTTCGTCGAGTGCCGACGCCACGGAAGCAACGCAATCGTTCATCGACAACATCGCCATCGAATATCGTCTCGACGCGGCCAACAATCGTTACGTTCGTCTCTTCTATGATCGCAATTCCTACGATGCTCTCGAAGGAACGCTGATGAAGACCGGCGCCGGTTTTGTAATGCGCCGCAAGGCCGATCGTTTTAGCGATCTCTTCCTCATCCGTCGCAAGAAAAAGTCCACCACCGAAAAATCAAAAAGCAAATGAAGCTCCGCCCATTCCTCCGCGGTCTACTCCTTGCCCTCCTCGCTCCCCTACTCTCTGTGAGTTGTTCGCTCACCGAGAAAGTACCCGCAGGCGAACAGCTCTACACGGGTATCCGCGATGTCAACTATACCCTCGACACGCCGCTCTCCAAGCAACGCAACACCGCCACTGCTGACAGTGCTGGCGTGATCACCTCGATTGCCAACGCAGTCGATGCCGTAGAACGTGCCATGAAAGGTGGAGGACATGCCGCACCGTCGCTCCACGAACTGCGCCGACAACATTGGGATTCGCTGACTTCCGCTCAACGCGAACGACTCTTGACCCAAGAAAAGAACGAACGCACCAATATCGCCAATACGAAGACCGAAATCGACGCCGTGCTCGCCTATCCACCGAACGGTGCGCTCTTTGGTTCCACGAAATACTCCACGCCGTGGAAGTTCGGACTTTGGACCTACAATAACTTCGTGGACTCCGAAAGCGCATTGGGAAAATGGTTTTTCAACACCTTCGGCGAAGCCCCCGTACTCATCTCTAATGTAGCCCCGCAAACGCGTGCAAAGATTGCCACCGGTGTGTTGCGCAATCATGGTTATTTGAGAGGGCGCGTCGACTATCAAGTCATTACCGGCAGCAATCCCAAGAAAGCAAAGATCGACTACGACATCACCCCCGGCCGTCTCTTCTTTTTGGACTCCATTGCCTATTTGGGATTCGATGCCACCGCCGATTCACTGCTCAGTCGCACCCGCTCTCAACGACTCTTGCGCAGTGGTGACGCCTTCAGCAGCGCAGCTCTCGCAGCCGAACAATCGCGCATCGAAACGCTCATGCGCAACAACGGCTACTACTATTTTGCCGCCGCGCACACCACCTTCCTCGCCGATACCGTGGCACATCCCGGTTATGTGCAATTACAAGTGCGCCCGGTAGCGCAACGTTCGGCCGCTGCTCAGCGTCCGTGGTATATGGGACACGTCTACGTCACGATTCGCGACGACAAAGAGAGCAATCTCACCGGCCGACTCGATCGCCGAGGTTACACCTTCTTCTTCCCCGGCAATAAAATCCCCCTCCACCCGGGATTGTGGCGCCGTTCCATCCAACACACCGAAGGAGAACGCTTTGCGGCATGGGCGCAAAAGGCCACTGTCGAGCATCTCTACGGATTGGGCATCTTCTCCTCGATGGATGTCAACTACGCACCGCGCGACTCTTCCTTTAATTGCGACACCCTCGACGTACACGTTTCCGCCACCTTAGCGAAACCCTATGACTCCTCGCTCGAAATGAGTGGAACCTACAAATCCAACGAGCAAATCGGACCGGGACTCAGTTACGAACTCTCGAAACACAACGCTTTCAGGGGAGCCGAAACCGTCTCGTGGAAAATCTTCGGTAGCTACGAATGGCAACTCGGCGAAACCTCGTCGGCACTCAACAGTTATGAGTTGGGATCACAGCTCAGTTTCAAATTTCCGCGCCTCATCATGCCGTGGTTCAATCCCACTGCCATGGGACGACGTTACCGCCGGCGCATCGCCATTGCGCAAGCACAAGCCCGACTGCTCGGACAGCAAGCCCCCTTCCAACTCAAGGACTTCACCCCCGTCATCGGAACCACCACCGTTTCGCTCACCGGCAACTGGCGCAACCGCTCCGGTTTCTTCACCTTCCTCACCTTTGGTGGAAACCTCAACTACAAGTGGTACACCAATCCGCGAAAGCGCCACGAACTCAACCTCTTCAACCTCGAGTACAACAGCGTCATTCGCACCACCGCCGCCTTCGACTCCATCACCCGCGCCAACCCGGCGCTCTACATCTCCATGCGCGACCAGTTCGTGCCCTCCGTCAGCTACACCTTCACCTCCTCAGCGCCCGCTGCCGACCGCCATCCCTATTGGGTGCAGTTCATGGTCAAAGAAGCCGGTAACCTCACCTCCACGCTCTATTCACTGACCGGACGCAGCTTCACCGAAAGCGGAAAGCGGCTCTTGGGGTCGCCCTTCTCGCAGTTTGTCAAGGTCACCGCCGAAGGCCACTACACCCACGTTTTCTCTTCGCGCCTCAGTCTGGCCATGCGTGCCTTTGCCGGTGCCGTCTACGCATTCGGCAACAGCACCTACGCCCCCTACGGTGAGCAGTTCTACGTCGGTGGTGCCAACTCTATCCGCGGTTTTGCCGTACGCACCATCGGTCCCGGCGGCTACCACACCCCGCGCACTAAGTACTCCTACATCGACCAAACCGGCGACTTCAAGCTCGAAGCCAACGCCGAACTTCGCACCCGACTCTTCGGACAGCTCAACGGTGCCCTCTTCCTCGATGCCGGTAACGTGTGGCTCCTTCGTCCCGATGACCGACGTAATGAATCGGCCCTCACCCTGCGCAACATGAAACGCATTGCCGTCGGCACCGGCGTGGGACTGCGCTACGACCTCAGTTTCCTCGTCATCCGCATCGACCTCGGTGTCGGCCTCCACGCCCCCTACGACACCAACCGTCGCGGGTTCTACAATATCGAGCGCTTCCGCGAATCACTCGTGCTCCATTTCGCCGTCGGTTATCCCTTCTGAGGTAGAAAACTGCCGTCCCCACTCGCAAAACAGGGCACACACTCCCGCGCATTTTCCACCTTCTGCCCCACGCCCTTGTCCGATTTCGCACGATTGCTTAACTTTGAAGCGAGCAAGTTCGCAACTTGCCCAAATCTCAACAACAACATCACAACATATCACCATCATGAACGCTATTCGTTTAGAACTTGACCACGCCACGTCGTTTCTCGCCCAGGGCGAGTTGGATGCCGTGAGCGCCAACGTGCCTGCCGCACAGCGCGCACTCGAAGCACAAACCTGCCCCGGCAATGACTTCCTCGGCTGGATGCACCTCCCCTCTTCCATCACCCCCGAATTCCTCGCCGAAATCAAAGCCTGCGCCGCCACTCTTCGTGAAAACTGCGACACCATCGTCGTCGCCGGTATCGGCGGTTCCTATCTCGGAGCCCGCGCCGTCATCGAAGCACTCGGCAACCAGTTCGAATGGCTCACCAACGACGGCACCAACCCTGTCATCCTCTTCGCCGGCAACAACATCGGCGAGGACTACCTCTACGAACTCTGCCAATACCTCAGCCACCGCAAGTTTGGTGTGATCAACATCTCCAAGAGCGGCACCACCACCGAGACTGCACTCGCTTTCCGTCTCCTCAAAAAGCAATGTGAGGAACAGCGCGGCAAAGACCTCGCGCGCAAAGTCATCGTTGCTGTCACCGACGCCAAGAAGGGCGCTGCCCGCACCACGGCCGACAAGGAAGGCTACACCTCCTTCATTATCCCCGACAACGTCGGTGGCCGTTTCTCCGTCCTCACCCCCGTCGGTCTCCTCCCCATCGCCTGCGCCGGCTTCGACATCGACGCCCTCGTCAAAGGAGCCGCCGACATGGAGCGCGAATGCAGCAGCGACGACAACATCGCCACGCAATATGCCGCCGTGCGCAACGCCCTCTACCGCGCCGGCAAGAAGATCGAGATCCTCGTCAACTTCCAGCCCAAACTCCACTACATGAACGAGTGGTGGAAGCAACTCTACGGCGAGAGCGAAGGTAAAGACGGCGTCGGCATCTTCCCCGCCGCAGTTGACTTCACCACCGACCTCCACTCCATGGGTCAGTGGATCCAAGAAGGCGAACGCACCATCTTCGAAACCGTCATCTCGGTCGAAAACGCCAACCACACCGTCCTCTTCCCCTCCGATGAAGAAAACCTCGACGGCCTCAACTTCCTCGCCGGCAAGCGCGTGGACGAGGTGAACAAGATGGCCGAACTCGGTACGCGCATCGCCCACGTCGACGGCGGCGTGCCCAACCTGCGCATCGTCCTCCCCGAGCTCAACGAGTACTATCTCGGACAACTCATCTACTTCTTCGAACGCGCCTGCGGTGTGAGCGGTTTGCTCCTCGACGTCAACCCCTTCAACCAACCCGGTGTCGAAGCGTACAAGAAGAACATGTTCGCCCTCCTCGGCAAACCCGGTTACGAAGCCGAAACCGAAGCCCTCAAAGCGCGTCTCGCCGACTAATCGTCGCCCGTCGCACCCTCTTTTTCTCGCCCCGCCCGCCACTGAGCGGGAGGGGCGAACTTTTTTTTCAACTCCCACCGATGAATCACCCAAACTATACCGCCGCCCTCGCCCACTATTGGGACACGCACCCTGAACTCCGCGACGAAGCCACCGCAGCCGGCCACTCTCTCGACACCCTTCCCGTACGAGCCGCCCTCTTCGACATGGACGGCGTGCTCTTCGACTCCATGCCCGGCCATGCCAAAGCCTGGGCGCAAGTCTGCCACGAAGCCGGACTCGACATCTGCCCCGAAGAAATCTACCTCAACGAAGGCCGCACCGCATTCAGCACCCTCAGCCTCTTCACCCGTCGCACCTGGAATCGCGACACCAACGCCGAAGAAGTCGAGCGCTTCTACGCCCGCAAGTGCGAACTCTTCAACAGCTATCCCGAAGCGCCCCAAATGCCCGGTGCCTTCCACCTGCTCGAACAAGTCGTTGCCGACCGCCTCACCACCGTCGTCGTCACCGGCAGTGGACAAGCCAGCCTCCTCGATCGTCTCATGCAAAACTATCCCGGCGTCTTCGATCCTGCGCGCATTGTTTCCTCTCGCGACGTGCAGCACGGCAAACCCCATCCCGAACCCTACCTCATGGGACTCACCAAAGCCGGTCAGCTCCGTCCGTGGCAAACCTTCGTCGTCGAAAATGCCCCCCTCGGTGTCCGCGCCGCCGTAGCAGCCGGCATCTTCACCATCGCCGTCAACACCGGCCCCCTCGATCCTGGCGTGCTCGCCGACGAAGGCGCCGCCCTCGTCTTCCCCTCCATGACGGCACTCGCCGAAGCCTGGCCCGAACTCCGCAGCACTTTCGGGCTGCGCTGACCCTCTGCCGTTTCGCCCTTCGCCTTAATCGCCTAAACCATGCTCCATCACATCGCCCTCAGCCTGTTGCGCGGACTCACCCAACCGCAATGCGTCGACCTCTTGCGAAACATCGACCATCCGCGGGCACTGTTTGAGGACACAGCGACCGTACTCGACACGCTCGACCAACTCGTCCCGGCTACCCGCACACAACTGCTTCATCTCTTCGCCGAACGTGGAGAAGAAGCCTTGTCTCGGGCAGCCGACGAACTCGAGTTCTGCCGGCGCCACAACATCCGCCCCCTCGCCCTCGGCACCGACGACTATCCCCAGCGCTTGGCCGAATGCCCCGACGCCCCCGCCGTCGTCTACTACCGCGGCACCGCCGATCTCGACGCGCGCCACATCGTGGCCGTCGTAGGTACGCGGCGCATCACCCCCTACGGCAAAGCCCACTGCGAACGCTGCTGTGCCGAACTGGCCGAAGCTCTCCCCGATGCCCTCATCGTGAGCGGACTCGCCTACGGCGTCGACATTCACGCCCACCGCGCCGCCCTCGACAACCACCTCGACACCGTCGGCGTCTTGGCACACGGGCTCGACACCCTCTACCCCTCCTCTCACCGCGACACCGCACGCGACATGCTCCTCCACGGCGGACTCCTCACCGAGTACGTCGCCGGCGTGCGCCCCTTCGCCGGCAACTTCGTGCGCCGCAACCGCATTGTCGCCGGATTGGCCGATGTCACCCTCGTGGTCGAAAGTGCCGAAAAGGGCGGCGCCCTCATCACCGCCCACCTCGCCGCCGACTACAACCGCACCGTCTGTGCCCTCCCCGGCCGTACCGACGATGAGTACAGTCGCGGCTGCCTTCACCTCGTGCGCGACCACCGCGCCGAACTCGTCACAGGCGCCGACGACCTGATGCGCCTCATGAATTGGGAAACGAAACACAACGCACCCGCAGCTGTGCAACTCGAACTCTTCGACGGCGAAACGCCCGAACAGTCTGCCCTCATCAAAGCCCTCCGCACCGCCGGCAGCGAGGGCGAAACCGCCGAACGACTCTGCATCATCACCAATCTCCCCCTCAGCCAAGTCAACGCCACCCTCTTCGACCTCCAGATGGCCGCCGCCGTCACCCTCCTCGCCGGCGGTCGCTACCGCTTGCGCACAAAAGCCAAATGCTAAGCACCGAAAGGGCGTTTTACTACGACGAAAAAATCAACCGTCTGACCTTCATCGGCACCGACGTTTCGTGGGAAATCATTCGCCTCACGCCCCACGCCATCGAATTCCTACAACACGGCGACAACCTTTGGAGCCCCTTCGACTGGTACTACTTCCGCCGCAGTCCCGAAAAGGAATTGAAGGCCGACTAATCTCCCGTCTCTCTTCGCTTCTTCTAATGCTCCATCCGCACGGAGTAAACATGACAAAATAAGCGTTCCGCTGACATCTGATGATGATCAGCGGAACGCTTTTTGTTTACCGGTGGAACTAAGCGACTTGAACATAGAAGTACCGAGTGTTCTTGCTAAATCGGCTTCTCGAACAAGTTCTCCTCTGTATCCGTAGCGATCTCGATCGCACACTTACCGCGTTGTTCCACAAATTTACTCATTTTCTCAATGCAACGCTTCTTTTGCTCCAAATTGGGATGCACATACAAATTAAGCGTTGTCGAGACATCCGAATGCCCCAACACCGTACTCACCGTTTTATAGTCACACTCGCTCTCTATGCACCGAGTTGCAAAAGTATGCCTAAGGCCGTGAAAGACAATAGGGGGAATTTGCAGCCGACGGAGCAGCCGAGCGAAGTAATCGCGATAGGTTCGTGGGTCGGTCGCATGGGCGGATGCACCGACCACGAAAGCCGATACTGTTTTTTTCTTCACCACACTCAGTGCTTCAAAAAGAAGTTTCGAAATCGGGATTTCGCGAAACGAATGCTTTGTTTTTGGTGTAGAGAAAAATTGTTCCGTCTTACCACGATCACAATCGTAGATGCGCCCAACCGTTTGGCGCACCCGAAGAAGGCGATGCAGCAAATCCACATCCTTCCATTCTAACGCGCACACCTCTCCGATGCGAAGCCCGGTGCAGAGTGCAAGCAACACCCCAATATTACGAGCATCGGGGCTCGCAACCAAATAGCGCATGAGTTTGCGCTGATGAGTGAGCGAGAGAACCGGCAATTTGCGCCCTACCACCGTCGTGGGATAGGCCAGTTGCCAGTCCTCTCGCTCACACAGATGCTCACGCGCCCCGTATCTCACAATCGCCCTCAGCACGGCGACAATGTCACGCACCGTCTTTTTGGCCAATCCTGACTTTATTTTTTCGACAATAAAGTTTTGAACATTCGCTTCGTCTATGACCGTCCATCGACCAAAGTAAGGAAGTAAATGGGTGCGAAGAGTGAGCCGATAGGCACAGATAGTCGAATACTTCACCAAGGGTTGCTTGGCCGCCGCCCAGCGACGGGCAATTTCTTCAAAGGTTTGCTGCATCTTGTACATATTTTGAAGTTCATAAATCAGTCGAAACTATCGAAATATGCACCTGAAAAGAGAAGCGAACTTATTTATTCCCTTTCGAACGATTGTGAGTTTTGCACAGCATCTCACAATTGGCGAGTGCCGTTGCTCCCCCTTTGCTCCACGCCGTTACATGGTCGGCATCCATCTCATCGAGTTTATAGATACGAGTCTTGTTGGCATTGTCGCCCAATGCACACAAGGGGCAGTTGGACACCCCCATTTTATTCGCATGTTCTGTCTGCCGCTTGTAAGCTGCCTTCTTGTCTTTCTGCTCGAAATAGCGAACATCGAGCAAGGCCGTATCCGTTTCTCCGCCAAGCACATATTCATATACATTGCGTGGACATCTCACCGCCTCATCGATAAGCAGCGCCTTGACACGAGCCGTGAGGTGATCGATACTATAAGGCGTAGTGTGATAGAGCTCATAGAGTCGCCCCCATTCCAAACCGCACATCGTCTTGTCTACCATCGTGAAGGTGGCCGCCACCCAATCTATCACAGAACGGAAGTAAGTTTCCAACTCAGTGATCTGTTCGTCGCGGCGATGCTTGCTCATGTAGGCATCGACAGTCATACCGAGAGCCGTACTCACCCATTCGAGTGCCACGCACAGATACTCCTGTCTTTTCACATTGCCTTTCACGTAGTGGCTCCACTGCTGCGTTTCTGCGTTCTGCGAATTACTGAACACGCGCTTGGCTGCGCTGACAAACGTGCCCGAATAGATTGCATTGCGCAGTTCCTGCTCGTTGAGCGGAACACCCACGATGTTGATGGTCTTGAACCACTCTTTCACTTCGCGCTCTTCGCCCTCGCAAACATACACCAAAAGTTTAGAGTCGAGAATAAGTTGTTGTTGTTCCTTTGGGAGGCCGGAGAAATATTGAATGTTGCCGTTGGCATCCTCGATGGCAAATTTGCCGGTGACAAAACGCCCCAAAGAGGTGATGCGCTGTTGGCCGTCCAGCACCTCATATTGTCCGGAACTGGTGCGATTGAAGTATATCAAGCCCAAGGGATAACGACTTAGCAGCGACTCCACAACGGCCACGTCTTTCTTGCCGTCATTGTAGATATAGTGCCGTTGATACTCCGGTTGTATGGTCAAACAGCCGTCCAAGCCAAAGAGACCTTTGCCTTCCAATTCATTATAGACAAAACCCTTGCAGATATCGGCAACGGTCCATTCTGTATGTAATTCGGTTTTCATTGATGCTGTTGTTATTGTCGTACGTACTGAGTCGAAATCTTAAGTGCAAATGATTTTATTATAGGAAATAGAGCGCAAAGAAAGAAACATGGTCTCATTAAAGATAAAGATGGAGCAATAAAAGGGAAACCAACCTATGCTCGCATTCTTATACGTCATTCGAAATCTTAAGGTTTAGAAAGGGAGACGATGGAAAAGATCTTAGTGTGAATGGAGCATGTCCCTACTTTCGTATTCTTATACGTCATTCGAAATCTTAGGATGTACTGAGAGCGAAGGGAAAGGTTATTCTAATGGTCTATGGCTTGAACGAAGTGGAATTACACAACCACTTGTCAACAGTTCAAAGGTGTACAAGCGTATCTTTGTCAAACTCTGCACAACTTTCTGATAAACAATCTACTGTACATACGTTTTCCATCAATATAACCTCGGCCTCGCTCAATATTTAAGTCGTACTCATTCCCTAAGATTTCGAATTGCTCCGGACAATACTTGTCCAAAAAAGATATGGGAACTCCCATTACGCCTTCATAGTCTGAGGGAATTGCATTGGTGTAAGGTACTTCTATTGCATCGTAATTGTCATAGTGGTCGTATGCATCTTTACCAATCATTTTCTTGTAACGAAGGTTGTTCTTCATCGTCATTAAAGCTAAAGGTTGATGGCGGCGACCATGTTCAAGATTGGAGAACCAACGCACCCCCTTTACCCTTATAAATTTATTTCCGAACTCATCCACGCGCCACCCGGACGCAGTAACCGGATATTCGGGCGGAATTTGAAATTCGCGATCACCACTGTGGATAGTAGCCCCCAGCCATATTTTATTGTCTTTAATCAGGGGAAAGACCTCTTTGTAAGTAATCGCATTCATATTCCCGATAATCGCAAATTGCTTATCGGCTTCAACTATCCATGCCAAGAACTCGCGGAAGAGAGAGAAAGGCGGATTTGTGATGATGATGTCGGCTTCGTCGCGCAAGGCAGTGACTTCCGGACTGCGGAAATCGCCCGTACCTGTCAAATACTCCCATTCAAGGTCGTCTATGTCGATCACGCCGTTGCCGTTTGTGTCGTGCGTCAACGTGAAAATCTTGCCGCAAACAGCCGTCTTTTCCGCGCAAAAACGAGGATTCTCCGTTTCAAAAAGTGTGGGCTGCCAATCGGATTTGAAATGTTTACTCTCTTGTGCAAAGCTGGTGCTGATGAGTTTCTTGAGTCCCAACTCTGCAAACTTCGCCGCGAAATAGCGCGTGAAATTGCTCGACTCGGGATCGTCGCAGGGCATCAATATAGTCTTACCGCGGAATACATCGGGATTGTATTCGAGGTAAGCACTCATTTCTGCCTCAATATCATGGTATTGGGTGTAAAATTCGTCGTTCTTTGCCGTCTTGGCATTTGTGAGGTTCTCGTTGGCCATCGCATATACGGGTTAAGTTGGAAACTTAGGGAACACAAATATACACATTCATATAGAAATAGGAAAGCAATGGGTTATCTTTAACTCCAGACGCCACAACTAAGGACATGCTCGTGTTGGGCATCATTTTTCCAACTCCAGAACAACTCCACTTCGATTCGCGGTTTCCGAAACTGCCT